>Ga0302324_100001200_pt1 | contig 63815 bp, 70 predicted proteins | sample Palsa_T0_1_FD_201949 | JGI IMG/M metagenome (GOLD analysis project Ga0302324, IMG submission 201949) | Peat permafrost microbial communities from Stordalen Mire near Abisko, Sweden - Palsa_T0_1 | ecosystem: Environmental > Terrestrial > Soil > Palsa > Peat permafrost | place: Sweden: Abisko...
GCAAACGGGCGATCAGCCATCCAGGCGATTCTGAGCATACAGCAAACCAGCATGGCAGCTCTATCCAGGGCCGCCGCCTGAAAATCGTCGCGGCCCGCAAACAAATTCATGGATAGTAATACAAGGCGGCCTACTGTTCCGCGCCCCGCTTTCTGGTGCGGAAGAGCAGCTTCGCGGTCAGGAAAAGGCCAAGCGCCCAGTTCAGCAGCTCCAGCCAGACATAGGCGTTGTGCAACATCCAAAAACGCCCGCGCTCGGGCGACGGCTGGCCGATCGGAATCCAGTCGATGACGCGCCCCAGAACCACCATCTGCGGCGTCAGCGCAAATCGTTGCAGGATGGCGATGAGCAGCATCAACAAGGCAAGCAACAGGGAGAAGTTCTTTTCGGTGCTGCCGAAAAGAAGGATCATCAGGAGCGCCGCGCCGATGGCGGTTTCGATCAGTCCCCAGGTTTCGAAATACCAGCGGTTCTGTTCGGAGACCTGATGCCGTAACAGGACGCGCGCCGCGCCCGGCCCCAGCTTTTCCAAAAGCTGCGCGGCGGGGGGCGCGGGCTTGGCCAGCAGGCGGTCGACCGAGCGGAAATTCTGGGTGACCACCATATCCATGAAGAGGCCGCCGCCCAGCCAGATCCCCAGGAGGAAGCAGGCGAATCTACGGAAGTGCACGAGCAATTCTACCGCGAATCGCCGGCCGGGGACTCTCCTTGACAGGTAGGGGAGAGCCGGTATACTTCTCCTAAGGCGCTTAGAGGAGCATATGGACAAACAGGCCGAATTGCTGCCAGGCACCCTGGATTTGCTGATCCTGAAGGCCGTGTCGCTGGGAGCGCTGCATGGCTATGGCGTGCTGCTGCGCATCGGCCAGATTTCGAGAGGTGCGCTGATCATCGAACAAGGCGCTTTGTATCCGGCCCTGTATCGCCTGGAAGGCCAGGGGCTGCTCGACTCCGAATGGCGCAGTTCGGAGAACAATCGCAGGGCCAAGTTCTACCGCCTGACTCCCGCCGGACGCAAGCGGCTGCGCGCGGAGACGGAGAGCTGGAACCGCTCGGCTTCGGCCGTTGCGACGGCCCTGTGCGCCAAACCGCAGGAGGTCTGACATGCGAAAGCGGATGCAATTGTTGTGGCGAGCGTTGACCCGGCGATCCACACTGGAGACCGATATGGCGGATGAGCTGCGTTTCCACCTGGAGAGCCGCGCATCGAGTTCGGCGCCGTGGAAAGTTACAAGGAAGGTTGCCGCGAGGCACGCGGTCTGCGGCTCTTCGACGAATTGCGCGGCGATCTGCGCTTTACGTTCCGGGTCCTGCGCAAGAGCCCCTCCTTCGCGCTCACGGCGGTGGCTACGCTTGGCCTGGGCATCGGCGCAAATACGGCCATTTTCAGCGCGGTGAAAGCGGTGTTGCTCAATCAACTGCCGTGTCGCGACCCGGACCGGCTGGTGAAGTTGGGCGACACGGCCTACGACCTGCGCAGGCTGAGCCATTCGTTCGAGAGCATGTCGCTGTAGTCCAGCAGGTGGGGCGCATGCAGCGTCTCCTCCTCGCGGTAGACACGTGCGTTTACGCGCTCGCCGATGCCTGCTCCGAGCAGCACTCCCAGCAGCGCCGACGCGTCAATCACGATCAAGGCCGTCTCGTGATGCCCGCAGTATTTGCACCGGGGAAGTCTTTAGGTGTACGGGTTTGAGGCGCGCGAGGCGCTCCATCATCTCGGCCATGGTCGGTATTTCGGCGAGTTGCCCAGATCCCGGATGATGTAATCGGAGAGCGACGGGCCTTCCATCGCCGCGCGCGATTTGAGCTTGCGGTGCAGGTCGTCGGGAACGTTGCGCAACCGGATCGTCTTGGGCACGTCTTTAGGCTATTTGGCATGTGCGGCACATGTCAAGATGGTGCTCAGGTGCGCCCTCGAAACTGCGGACTGCCTACTTGAGCGTATACTGCGAAGTGGGAGCGAATCCAGCCGGACGTTATCAAGCAATGAAAAGCGTCGAGATGGACGATGCGACCCAGACACCGGCGGAGTGCGCGCGTGGCATCGACGGCGAGGCTCTCGTCGTCACGGAACGCGGGGAGCCCGTCGCGGCGCTCCTGCCACTGGTGAATGCCGACCTGGAGACGGTATCGCTCAGCTCCAATCCCCGCTTCCTGGAACTGATTGAGCGCTCGATCAAAGAATCTTTGCGCCGTTGCGTCGGCATCCTGGGATAGTCCCCACCCCACAGCAGGCTGAGCGTCACGCCCCGCAATCACACCAATTCCCGCAAATCCGACACCCAATAATCCGGCGACCACTTCGCCAGCGCCTCCGTCTTACCGTACCCGTAACGCACCGCGCAGGTGCGCACTCCCGCGCGCCGGCCGGCTTCCATGTCGGCCGGGGAATCGCCTACGAACAGACAGTCCTCCGCCCGCGCGCCGAGCGCGGACAGCGCGGCCAGCACCACATCCGGCGCAGGCTTGCAGGGGAAGCCGTCGGTGCCCTGCACATGGTCGAAGTATCGGATCAGGCCGAATTGCTCCAGGATCGCGCGCGTAGTGGGCGATCCTTTGGTGGTGGCCGTGGCCTTGCGGCCGCCCAACGCCGCCAGCGCCTCGGAAACGCCAGGGTACACCCTGGTTTGCAGGTGGCCGCGCGCCAGATAGTTGGTGCGGTATCGCTGGATCAGGCCGTCGATTTCCTCCCCGGAATAATCGGGATAAACATCCGTGAACAGATCGATCAGATGCAGGCCGATGAACCCTTTCAGATATTCGAAGGAAACGCCGCGGGCGGGTGGCTTGAGCGCCAGCACCTGCTCGACCGCGCCACAGATATCCTGGGCGCTATCGAGCAGGGTGCCGTCGATATCGAACAAATAAACGGGGAAGCGCGGGATCACGCCGGCTGCGGCCGTTCGCCTTCGGAAAGTCCCGGTAAGCGGCGGGCCGGTTCCGGACGGAGCACCTGTTGCGTGCCATCGGGCGTATCCTTGGGCGGCTTGGCGGCGATCTGCGGCAGCGCGTCGCCCCTGATGATTTGCATCACTTCGTTGCCATCCAGGATCTCGCGCTCCAGCAGCGCTTCGGCGATGCGCACCAGCGCGTCGGAATGCCCTTCGATGATTTTCACCGCGGTATCGTAGCCGCCCTGCACCAGCTTCTTCACCTGCTCGTCGATGCGGATGGCGGTCTCTTCGCTGTAATCGCGGTGCTGCGCGATTTCGCGGCCCAGGAAGATCTGCTCTTCCTTCTTGCCGTAGCTCAGCGGGCCGAGCTCGCTCATGCCCCACTCGCAGACCATTTTGCGCGCCATCTCGGTGGCGCGTTCGATGTCGTTGCCCGCGCCGGTGGTCATGTGGTGCATGTAGCGCTCTTCGGCGATGCGGCCGGCCATCAGGATGGCGAGGCGCGCCTCCAGATATTCCTTGTTGTAGGAATGCTTGTCGTCGATGGGCAATTGCATGGTCACGCCCAGCGCCATGCCGCGCGGAATGATGGTTACCTTGTGCAGCGGATCGGCATCCGGGATGGTAGCCGCAACCAGCGCGTGGCCCGCTTCGTGATAGGCCGTGTTGCGCTTCTCGGCATCGCTCAGGATCATGGACTTGCGCTCGGCGCCCATCAGGATTTTGTCCTTGGCCAGCTCAAAGTCGATCATCATGACCACTTTGCGGTTTTGACGGGCGGCATTCAGGGCGGCCTCGTTGACTAGGTTGGCGAGATCCGCGCCCGCCAGGCCCGGCGTGCCGCGTCCCAACACGGAAAGGTCGACGTTATCGCCGAGGGGAATCTTCTTGGTATGCACGCGCAGGATGGCTTCGCGGCCGCCCACGTCAGGCAGGCCCACTACCACGCGGCGATCGAAACGGCCGGGACGGAGCAGGGCCGGATCGAGCACGTCGGGCCGGTTCGTGGCGGCCACCAGGATCACGCCTTCGTTGGATTCAAATCCGTCCATTTCAACCAGCAATTGGTTCAGAGTCTGCTCGCGCTCGTCGTGCCCGCCGCCCAAGCCCGCGCCGCGATGGCGGCCGACGGCGTCGATTTCGTCGATAAAGATGATGCAGGGAGCGTTCTTCTTGCCCTGCTCGAACAGGTCGCGCACGCGGCTGGCGCCTACGCCGACGAACATCTCGACGAAGTCCGAACCGGAGATGGAGAAGAACGGCACGCTGGCTTCACCTGCAATGGCGCGCGCCAAAAGGGTCTTGCCGGTCCCCGGAGGGCCGATCAGCAACACACCCTTGGGAATGCGTCCGCCCAGCTTTTGGAACTTCTGCGGCTCGCGCAGAAATTCGATGATTTCCTGCAATTCTTCCTTGGCTTCTTCCACGCCCGCCACGTCCTTGAACGTGACCTTCTTCTGTTGCGTGGAATGCAGGCGCGCGCGGCTCTTGCCGAAACTGAGAGCCTTGTTGCCGCCGCTCTGCATCTGGCGCATCATGAAGATCCAGAACGCCAGCAGCAGGATGAAAGGCGATGCCTGCACCAGCAGCGAGACCCAGGGATTGGAGTTGGTGTCCTTCATTTCGATAGCGACACCGTTCTGCTGCAGCAGATCGTAAATGGCCGGATAGTTGGTGGGGATGAGCGTGCGCAGGCCTTTATCGCTGCCCACATACGTGCCGTGGACTTCGTTGTTGGCGATGGTCACGTCTTTGACCTTCTTGTCTTTGACCTGATCGACAAAGGCGGAGAAGGTGATCTGGTCCTCGGTAGGGTGCTTGCCTTGCCGGACGATGGTGTACAAAAGTACCGCTAAGCAGATCAGAACCACCCAAAGAATTGCTGTCTTAATGTTAGAACTCACAAAACCTCCCACCTCTCACACCCATGGGGTCAGCCACTATTAGCATAGACGTTCGAAACCAGCCAATCGATTCCATCTACGTTACGCTTCGGTCTCCCGGATGCCCAGCACCGCGCTCGATCCGGGATTGGCGGCGAAGCCGGCTGCCGGACCGAAGCGGCGCGCCCACAGGATCGCGTCTCCCATAGTGACAACAGGCCAATGCCGGCGCTCCCACAAGGGAACGCGTGCCTGGTGGAACAGCACCTTGATCTTCTCCGCCCCTGAATGCCCCACTGGCTGGTATTGATCGCCGGGCCGCCAGTTCCGAACTTCCAGGGAACCGGAGAGCCGATTCCAGTCCAAACACCCTACGCATCCATTATATACGCCCTCTGACGTTTCCGTTACATTCGTATTTTCAAATAGTTCGGTATGTACTATCGTCTTTTGGCCAGGCAACTGGACGGCGCCGGGAACCGGCAAGGGCAGGCGATAGTTGCGATTTTCCAGATTATCGAGCCCGGGCGGCGCAATACGCAGCCAGCCGAACGAGCGAAAGACATCCAGTCCGGGGATCTGTATCCGGCCATGTCCTTCGGCCGAAGCCGCCAATTCCAGGATGCCCGCCAGGTGTTCGAAGCTCACGCCACGCAGGTCGCCCTTGGCCCATTCGACGGCGCGGCGGATCAGCCGGCGCGCCACGGCCAGGGGCAGCGCGGCGACCGGACAAACCTGCATCAGCACTGTGGGCGGCTCGAAGATCAGGTGGGCGGATGCCAGGCGGGCCAGTTCGGATTCCCAGTAAGCCTCCTCCGCTTGCGCCCAGTCGGCGGTGTGCGCGAGAGTTTCGGCGATGGCAGGATTCCAGTCGCGGGTCAACTGCGGCAGCAGTTCGTGCCGGATGCGATTGCGGGCGAATGCGGTGCTGGCGTTGGTGGAGTCGGTGCGCCAGGCGATGTTGCGCTCACGCAGATACCGCTCAACTTCCAGGCGATCGATTTCGAGCAGCGGCCGGACGATGCCGCCATCGGTGACCGGACGGATGCCGGCCAGCCCGGCGGTTCCGGAGCCGCGCAGGAAACGGAAAAGCACGGTCTCGGCCTGATCGGAGCGGGTATGGCCGGCGGCAATGCGATCGACGGTTCCGGCTTGCATCAGGCGCCTGAAGAATGCCAGGCGGGCCGTGCGCGCCGTTTGTTCCAGATTGCCGCCGGTTTCGCGGCACAGCGCCGCCACGTCGGTCTCCTGCAATTCGAAGGGCAGGTCGAGCGTGGCTGCCACGCCGCGGACAAACACGGCATCCTGGCGCGATTCTTCGCCGCGCAGCTTGTGATCCAGGTGCAGCACGACGAGGCGCAGATTCCAGCGCGGGGCAAGCTCGCGTAAAACATGCAATAAACAGATGGAGTCGGCGCCCCCGGAGACCGCCACGCCCACGCGTTGGCCCGGCTGAAACATGCTATAACGGGTGATAGTTTTCGCGACTTGCTCAATCATTGCCCGGTCGATATCACTATTCTAAAACGTGGAGACCACTGAAGCGATCCAACTGGCTGCCAAGATCCGTCTGCTATTGATGGACGTGGATGGCGTGCTGACCGACGGCAAGTTAATCAACGTGCCGGATGCCGCGGGCAACATGGTGGAAACCAAGGGCTTCGACTCGCAGGATGGAATCAGCCTGCAATGGATGAACTGGAAGGGCATCGCCACCGGGCTGATCAGCGGGCGCGTGTCGCCGGCCACCGCCGAGCGCGCGAAGCAATGCAAATTCCGCTATGTCTATCAGGGACACATCGAGAAGATCCCGATCCTGGAGGAGATCATGGCCGACGCGCGCCTGGCCAGGGAGCAGGTAGCGTATATCGGCGACGATTTGACGGATGTGGTGGTGATGCGCCGCGTGGGGTTGGCCGTCGCTACCGCCAACGCGCGCCCGGAGGTGAAGGCGCAGGCGCATTACGTGACCGCGGTGCCGGGGGGCAGCGGGGCGGTGCGCGAGGTGGTGGAGCTGATCCTGAAGGCGCAGGGGTATTGGGAAGAGATTCTGCGGAAGTACGAGGCGTGATCGGGTTTTTCGCGCGCGTGTCGGAAAATCTGGTATGATGTCGGTAGCGGAGCCGGTGTCGCGCACCGGCCCCGCAGCGGCGCTTACCGCTGGCCCTTTCGGGTCCAAACGATCAGTACCGTTAATCGACCGATAAGTATCAGCCGAATTACCAACAGTAGGATCATAATTCGGTCCCCCTTTCAGCTTCCCGTGGAGGCCCGGGCTAGTATCCCGGGCTTTCCCGTTTTTGAAGCTCTTGTGCTTCACGAGAACCCGCTCATCCACGTTTACGGAAAGGCTACTGATGTAGTGGCGCGGCGCCACGAATTCTCTGCTTGCATTTTCTGGGAATCCACTGGGGAAATCTGGTATGATGCTGGTAGCGGAGCCGGTGTAGCGCACCGGCCCCGCAATGGCGCTTACCGCTGGCCCTTACGGGGCCATACGATCAGTACCATCAACCGACCGATAAGTTTCAGCCGGAGTACCAACAGTAGGATCATAATTCGATCCCCCTTTCAGCTTCCCGTGGAGGCCCGGGCTACTACCCGGGCTTTCCCGTTTTTGAAGCTCTTGTGCTTCTCACGAGAACCCGCTCATCCACGTTTAACGGAAAGGCTACTGATGTAGTGGCTCGGCGCCAGGAATTCTCGCCTGCTTTTGCTGGGAATACTCACTGCTGGAGATCTGCCGACTAAACGTTGAGCACCGGAATTTCCCGCCGGTCGATCAAACCGGATACGGCGGCGATATCGCGATCCAGCGCCCGGTCAGCTTCGACAAAGGCGCTTACCGCGCGGATGGTCCGATAGATCGGCCGCGTGCCTGCCCCAAGCTGGCCGCCGCCGGCGCGCAGATCGATGGCCTGGGCCGTCGATAGCAGCGTGATCGCGACCGCGCTGCGCAGCAGCCGCACCACGTCCATGGCGGTCAGCGCGGAGTGCGTGCCCAGGCTGACAATATCCTGGTTGAATTGTTCGGTGGGCAGCGTGTGAATCAGGCTGGGCGCGCACCAGTGCCGAATGGCCGTGACCAGGCTGGTATGCACGATCTGCATCCCCTTGAAGCCTTGATATACGCCCACGTGCGGGCTGAGCGAGGGCGGCAGGCCATTCGAGAAGCGGTCGTCCATCAGCAGCGCCATCAACGAATGCAGCCAGTTGGCGAGATTCGCCAGGTCCAGTTTCAACCCGTCCATGGCGCGCGCGATGTGCGCTCCGTAGAAATTGCCGGTATGATAAACTTGGTCGGCCGCCGGATCGATGAGCGGATTGTCGTTGACTGAATTGGCCTCGCGCTCGATCACCGTGCGGCACTGCTCCAGCGTCTCCTGCATCGGCCCCAACCCCTGCGGCGCGCAACGCAGCGAGTACGGGCTTTGTATGGATTCGTCGGCCGCCGCCACGCTATGCCTGCCGTTGGCCCGCCGGTTGGCCTCCTGCACGCGGCCCCTGATCTCATCCAAAGGCACTGCCAGCTTCGAGTCGAACAGCAGGGAGTTGAGCATCTCCGCTACGGCAAGCTGGCCCGGATGATGCTTCGCCATGTGGATCGCGGGATGATAGTAATCGGGCGACGATCCCAGCGCCTCCGCGGCCATCGCCAGCGCGCCCAGCGACAATCGGAACAGATAGGCCGCCTCGTCCACCACAATCGAGCCGACGCCGGTCATCACGGTGGTGCCGTTGAGCAGCGCCAGGCCTTCCTTGGCTTCCAGGTCCAGCCGCTCGATGCCCTCGTTATGCAAAGCCTCCGCGGCCGGCGCACGGCAGCCTTTATAGAACGCCTCGCCGCGTCCGGCCATAACCCGTGTGATATAAGCCGAAGGGCACAGATCGCCGCTGGCGCCCACCGAACCGAAGCGCGGCACCACCGGCGTGATGCGGTGATTCAACAAGTCGAGCAGGCGCTCGATCACCACCAGGCGCACGGCCGAAAATCCGCGCGCCAGAGCGTTCGCGCGCAGGAGAATGGCGGCTCGCACCGTTTCTTCCGGCAATGGTTCGCCTATGCCGCACGCCAGGAATTCGAGCAAGTTCCGCTGATGGTGCGCCAACTCGTCGGATGGAATTACGTAGCGCGCGTTGCCGCCGAAGCCGGTGTTGACTCCGTAGACCACTTCGCCGGCCGCCAGCTTGCGTTCGAGCGCTTCGCGGCTGCGGCTAATGCGCCGCCGGAATTCTTCGTCAGCGCTGAGCGCGACGATCTGCCCATGCCGCGCTACGGCAATAATTTCATCCAGGGAAAGATAGTTCTGGGAAATACAGACTGCCGCGGTGGGCGTGATCAGAGTCGCCATGGCTTCGATCCAATACACCACAATAAAGTGGTGTTCTGCCTAGAGTATGGCATTGCGCCCGCCCTGTGTCAATGGTTAGTGCCTGATAAAGGTGGCCGCCAACCAAAATCTCAGTAGACCGTCTACCCTGCGTGCCCGCAATCCGGGTAGAATGGCTGTTAGCGTTATGCCGAAGGAATCCTCCGACCGTATCGAACTGCTGCAAGGAACGTTGGACATGTTGATCCTGCGCACGCTCCTGTCTGGCCCGGCTCACGGTCATCGGATCGCGAAGCACATTCAACGAACCACGGACGACGTGCTGCAGGTCGAGCATGGATCGCTTTATCCGGCGCTCCACCGCCTGGAGCGTAAGGGCTGGATCGCGTCGAAGTGGGAGCCAGCGGGCAAGGATTTGAAGCGGGAATTCAAATATTACCGGCTCACTCCGGAAGGAAAGAAGCGGCTCCTGACGGAGGAGTCCAGGTGGAAACAAATGACGGGGGCGATCGCGCGGATCATGTGGCCCGCCGAAGAAAGCTGACATGCGGTGGGGACGGAGCCTAGAAAGGAGACAGGAGTCAGAAGTCACCGGCGCCTAGCCGGGCTGCCATTCTGACTCCTGACTTCTGTCTTCCATCCGCATCTACTTCAGCGCATAAGTGAGGCCGACGGTGAACTGGAATGAATTCTTGCGGAAACCGGGCGGCGGATCGTTCAGGAAAGTATCCGCCGACGTTACCGCCATGCTCAAGCGCTTGTGTACCGGAAGAGTCAGACCGACGGTGCCGGTCGCGAAATAGGCGCTGGTGTCGTTCCACGCCGGCGTAAACGAAATCTGCTCGTTCAGCAGGATGCCGTGCTTAAACTTGCGCGTATAGATTTCGGCGAAGGTGGATCCCACCAGGCTCTCGTTCGAACCGGAGTCGCTGAAGCCCTGGTGGATATAAGACATCGCGGCCTTGACGTCGAGCTCCGCCGCCCCGGTCTTATATGCGGTCCAGCCCAGCCCGCCGCCGTACATCTGTTGCAGGTCCAGGCCCTGCGAGTAATTGTGGTCGAAGGCCGCCTGGACGAATCCGAAGACGCGCGGCGAGAAGTATTTGTCCTCTTCCGCGTCGCCGTGATAGATGGCGGTCTTAATGTCGGGGAGGCCGGGCTGGCTGACCCTGCCGTAGGCGGCGCCGAAATCGAACAGTGTGCGGTTGCTGGGATTGAGCCAGCTTTCCGCGGGCTCGGTCCGCGCCAGGGCAATCCCCCCAGTGAATGAGTGGGCCTCCTGGGTGGCTTGCACCACGCTGGCTCCCGCGGTGACCGCGCCACCCCAGTCTTCGAAAAAGCCGCCGTTGTGGTTCATGGCCTTGTCAAACTCGGGTTGCCCGACGACAAAGCCCGCATCGGCCACGGGCACCGTGCGCGGCGCGCCGGCCGCGGCTTGGACGGCGATCTTCTGATCCGTCATGTCGACGTTGCCCTGCGGCACCTGGCTGACATCCGTGTGCTTGCGGAGCTTCGCATTCTTGCCGATGACGGCAAACGGACGCGCTGTACGCAGCTCTTGAATCTTGCTCCAGGCAACGGTAACCTCCCCGGCCATGTCGCTCTTGAAAACGACGGAATCGCCCTTGGCGCTCTTAAGCTGGCCGACGAGCTTCTCGCCATCGGTGAATATCAAAACGTCAGGCTGTGGTTTGGCTGCGCCGCCGGGCGCCTGCGCGTAAAGCAAAGCGTTCCCGCAAGCTAAAACCAGCGCGGCGCGCATGATGAATTGGTATAGTGTTTCAATCAATTTCGATCTCCTCGTTTTGTCCCGGGGCGTGGCGAGCGGGCGGTTGCAAAAGCCGCGGAGCATACTTCAGACGGTCCAGCCGCGCGCGGCTTATTTCCTTCAAAATACTCTAGCACTCAGCGCGCGCAGCCGCCAAATTCCAGCCCAAAGAAACTTGACGCAATGGCCGCGATGTGTGCGATGATGGGTCTCCGCGGAGGCAAATTCCATGTCGCTAATGAAGCGTATGAGCGCCGAGTTTCTCGGCACTTTCTGGCTGGTTTTTGGCGGCTGTGGCGCGGCGGTGATGGCGGCCACATTCCCGCAAACGGGTATCGGGTTCGTCGGCGTGGCGCTGGCTTTTGGCCTGACCGTCATGACCATGGCGTTCGCCATCGGCCATATTTCCGGTTGCCACTTAAATCCCGCGGTCACCATCGGCCTGGCGGTGGCCAAGCGTTTCCCATGGAACAATGTGATGGCATACGTTGCCGTGCAGGTGCTGGGGGCCATGGTGGCCAGCGGCGTGTTATTCGCCATTGCCAGCGGCAAGCCTGGTTTCGTCGCCGGCGGTTTCGCGGCCAATGGCTTCGGCGCCCACTCGCCAGGCCTTTACTCCATGGAATCGGCGATCCTGACGGAGGGCCTGCTCACTTTCATGTTCCTGATGATCATCCTGGGCTCCACGGATAAGCGCGGGGTCCCTGCGGGTTTTGCGCCCATCGCAATCGGCTTGGGGCTGACGCTGATTCACCTGATCGGCATCCCGGTGACCAACCTGTCGGTGAATCCGGCGCGCAGCACTGGGCCGGCGGTAGTGGTGGGCGGATGGGCGCTGCAACAACTCTGGCTATTCTGGGTAGTGCCGATCGTTGGGGCGTCGATAGCCGGCCTGGCCTATCCGTGGCTCGCCGGGCGCGAAGAAGAGCCGCAGCCGCAGAGTAGAGCCGCGCGCGCGTAATGAATTTTTGGCGCGCGCACTGTTGTCAACCTGGCCAGTTTGCGCCGATTGGCAATCGGCGCGCAGGATGCCATCCTGCCCCACAACCATTACCAATCGGCGTAAGGAGTGCCGTCCAGGCCCTCCTTATCCGATCCGCTCTTCACGTCGAAGATACCCGGCGCGGTCTGATCGACGCTCTGTAGCGCATCTTCCATGATCACGTGCCAGGTATCGTTCGAGCCCGTGATGGGATCGAAGGGAATCTCGCGCAGGTAGCCGGAGGCCACCAGATCCTGGAGCGATTGGGGGGCCTTTTGTCTATCGTAAGTGTATTCGTCGATCATCTGGCGCAAAGTGGTCAGGTTGTTCCTGAGCACGCTTTCCTTCGACCGGATAATCGCCTTTTGATATTGCGGAATGGCGATGGAAATCAAGATCACGATGATCGCCATCACGATCATCATCTCGATCATGGTGAAGCCGAGCTCGCGGCGGCGCAACAGCCGCGCGCGCTGTCTACCAGTCGGAGTAATTGGTTCCATCCGGCGCCTTTTCGGTGGTCTTGGTATAAACATCGAAGACATTCTGCCCGCCCCAACTGTTGGAAGTCGGATCGTCCTTGGTGCTGCGCATGCCCCAGTCCGTGGCGTTGGTGAAAGGGTCCTTGGGGATTCGTCTCAGGAAGCGGATCTTCTTATCGACCTGGCCTTGCAGCTTGACGCCTTCCACCAGGGTCTCCAGCTTGTCGGGGTAGTTATCGGAATCCAGCTTTTGCGCGCCGAGATAGCCGGCATCGGCGTAGTCTTTGTATTTGTCGATGGCCGCGCGGATTTCGCGCTCCGCCCTGCGCAGCTCCTTTTCGCGTTCTATGCGCACCCTGGAACGGGCCAACGGCACGGCCATGGTGGTCAGGATAAGCATGATGGTGAAAGCCACCACCAGTTCCACCAGAGTCAGTCCCCGCTGATTCTTGCGCCGCATGCTTTACCTCACATTAACCGTTAGAAGCGGCGAGGAGTTGGATATGGGCTGGCCTTGCGAATTGCTGGGGCTGAAGGCCGGCACCGAAATGCTGGTTTCGCCGCGCGCCAGAGTGGCGAACGAGAGCGTTACCAGCATTCCCGAGCCGGTGACGCCGCCAGTGCCCGGGAGCCGATTCAAAGTGATGTCGGCCTCGCCGCTGTCGTTTTGGATATTCTTGGTGAAGGTGGCCTGCTGGCCGTCGCCGGACATCAGATTGCCTTGCGCCACGTCGGTGAGTTTCAGCGCCTTGGGATCGTACTTGACTTGCAGCGGCGCGGAGAACAGATCCGTGGCATTCGACATGACCAGGTTCACGGTGAACGATTGGCCCATTATCGTCGCCAGGTTGGCTGGCACAAAATTGACCGACGCGCTGGCCTGCGGGCCGGCTGGCGCGGCGGGTGCGGATGGCGGCGTGGCGGACGGCGGCGCGCTGACCGGCGGCGCGGCCGGAGGATTCGCGGAAGAAGCCGGCAACATCCCCGGCAAGGTGTTGGTCGCGCCGGCGGGCGGTGCGGCGCCCTTCGGCGCCGGTTCGCCGTCGGTCTGCGGGCGGGCGTAACTCAGTTTCACCACCGCGGAAGTGCCGACATCGATGGCGCGCGCCTCTTCTTCGGTGTAATCGGGCCGCCGCACGATGTGCGGAATCAGCGCAATCACCAGTTCCTGCGAGTTCTTGCTGACCGTCTTGCTGCTGAACAGATAACTGATTATCGGGATGCTGGAGAGCCCCGGAATACCGCTCACCGTAGTACTGTCCTGAACCTGCTTCAGGCCGGCCAGCAGGTTGACTTCGCCGTCCTTCATGCGGATATCGTGAATCACTTTCTGCTGGGCGATGATGGGCTGTTGGATGCCGCCCAGATCCACGTAGCTCTGCACGCTTGAGATTTCGACCTCCACGTGCAGCGATATTTCGCCGTTGTCGTGCACTTTGGGGATCAGATCCACGTTCACGCCTACATCGATGAAAGTGAATTGCGTATTCACCAGCGGGTTGACGCCCACTCCCGCCACGCCCGACTGGAAGCTGCCGGAAGCGATAGGCTCCTTTTCGCCGATCTTGAGCGAGGCCTTCTGGTTGTCGACCGACCGGAGTTGCGGAGATTGCAAGACGCGCGTGCCGCTATCGCTCAGCACCGCCTGCAACGTGCCGGACGGCAAAACCGTGGAGAAATCCTCCGTATTCACCTTGCCGATATATGCGAGCGGGATGGAAGCCGAAGTGGAGGTGGTCCCGGTGGTGGTTGCGGGCGTGTTGGCAACAGCGCTGGCGCCCACGGTGGAAGTGGCGGCGGTGGTGGCGGTCGTAGAGCTTGGGGTGGAGATGCTGCTGCGCGGCGCAAAGTTCACCGGAATGTTCAAGCTGCTCAGGGCCGCACCCAAAGTGCGCGTCATATCGCTCGAGACCTGCAAGACCAGCACATCCACCACCACCTCCGACTTAGGCTTGTCCAAGTCGTGGATGATCTTTTCCGCCAGCGCAACGCGATCCGCCTCGCCGCGCGCGATGATGGCGTTCTGCGCGTTATAGACGAACAGGCGCTGTATGTCGGCCACCGAGCGCACGGCGGTCACAATCTCCTGCAGTTCCTGGGGCGTGGTCGTGTTGGTCAGATAGAAGACCTTCATCACCTGCTCTTCGTAGTCGCGGCGTTTGGTGGTGGTGTCCTGGGTAACGAAGATGGTGTTGCCGGAGAGCGGCTTCCAAAAGGTTTTGGTCACGATAGCCAGATAGTCCAAGGCCTCATTCAGAGTGGCTGCCGTGAGTTCGATCGACTGCTTATTGGTGGCGGGGTCCTTGAATTCCGAGTCGAACAAGACATTGATGCCGGCCAACTTGCCCACCGTCTCGTAGAGGACCTTGACGGGCTGGTTATTCATCTTGAGGTTGATGGCCTGTTGGTTGAGCGCGCGCAATTCCGGCACGGCCAGCATGGAATCGAGCTTCTCTTCCGAGTTTCGCTTAGCCAGTTGGGCTGGCGTCAGGCTCCGGGTGTCCGAATCCGCGCCTTTTTTCTTCTCCCGCTCGATCATCTGGGAGGTGGTCTTGATCTCTTGCTCGGCTACGCTCGAGGAGGGATCGATGCCATAGGCCTTCTGAAACTCGACCAATGCTTGCCCGAGCGATCCTTCTTTACGCAGCTTCAAGCCTAGCGTGACGTGGGCCTGCGACGACTCGAAGCGGGCCTGGTGGACTTCAAGCTGGTAGCCCGGATCGGCGGGGTCTTCGGCGAGGGCCTTTTGGTAGAAGTCCAGAGCCCCATCCCAATCCTTGTGCGCCTCCTTGTCCTTGCCCAGAGCCAGAAATTTGTCGCCTTTGCGGGTGCGGGCCGCCGCGGGAACCGCCAGGCATCCAGCCAGCGCCGCCAGCCCAAGCAGAATCGCTAACCCTCTGAAAACAGGACGGCTTCGATGGGTTTCAGGCATGCGGAAGGGCATATGGTAAGATTAAAGGCGACCGGGTGCTTCCGGCTGCTTCATCTGGATGACGCTGCGAGGCTTCCCAGCGTTGAGAGCAAATGTGGCCGGAAAAGATGCCGATTTCAAGATCCTGAGCGACAACCGTTCGGCGAGCCACAACTATTTTCTGATGGAGCGCTTTGAGGCCGGCTTGGTGCTGACAGGAACTGAAGTGAAGGCCGCCCGCGCGGGGAAGGTGCAGCTCAAAGAGGCCTACGCCGCGATCGAGAAAAACGAGGCCTGGCTGGTGAATGCGCACATCAGCCAGTACGATTACGGCAATCGCGAAAACCATCCGCCGGTGCGCAATCGCAAGCTGCTGATGCACCGGCGGGAGATCGACAAGCTGCTGGGCAAAACGCGCGAAAAGGGCCTGTCGCTGATTCCGACCAAGGTCTACTTGAAGAAGGGCCGCATCAAGTGCGAAGTCGCCCTGGCGCGAGGGAAGAAATTGCACGACAAGCGCGAGACCGAACGCGCCCGCACGGCGGATGCCGAAGCGCGCGCCGCGGTACGCGCCAGTAAAGCGAGGGGATGAGAGAAAGAAGTCAGAAGACAGAAGTCAGGAGACAGAAGACAGAAGCCGGAGTTGGGGATTCTGACTTCTGACTCCTGACTTCTTCTTACAGGAGAGGCAATGCAAATCAGTGTGCAACGCGCGCCAATCGAACAAGTGCAAACCGATGCTTTAGTGTTGCCTGTTTTTCAGGACCGCCGCGAAGACCGCCTGGGTTTGGGCGAGCTGTTCGATGCGGGCGAGATCTCCGGCAAGTCCTTCGAGATGACGCTCCTGCACAACGTGCCCGGTATGCGCGCCAAGCGCGTGCTGGCCGTGGGCGCCGGCAAGCCCGGGAAATTCAATGCGGCGGAGCTGCGCCGAGCCGTAGGGGCCGCGATACGGCACTTGAAATCGAAGTCCATCGCGGAGGCCTCGATTTGGCTGGATGCCGCGCAGGCCGGCCCGGATTATGTGGCTGCCGCGGTGGAAGGCGCAATCCTGGGCGAGTTCGAAACGGACCGCTACAAGACGGATAAGAAAGATGCGAAGAAGGTCGAGCGCTTCAGCGTGGCGGTGGCCGAAGGCGGTCCGCACATGGAAACCGCAGTCGAGCGCGGGCGCATCGTCGCCGAAGCCCAGAATTTCTCGCGGGAATTGGCCAATGAGCCGGCCAACCGGCTGACCCCCATGGGACTCGCGGAGCACGCCCGCCGCATGGCCGAAGAGTACGGACTGGAGTACGAGGTGCTCGACCGCGACCGCATGGCACAGCTCGGAATGGGCAGCCTGCTGGGCGTGGCGATCGGCAGCGCCGAACCGCCCGCCCTGATCCTGCTGCGTTACCGGCCCGCTGTCGCCACCGGCAACTCCGTGCATCTGGGCCTGGTGGGCAAAGGCGTCACCTTCGACACGGGCGGCATCTCCATCAAGCCGGCCGATGGCATGGAAAAGATGAAATACGACATGGCCGGCGGCGCGGCCATGATCGGCGCCATGCGCGCCCTGGCGCAGCTCAAGCCCGCCATCCCGGTCACCGCGTTGATACCCGCCGTCGAAAACATGCCGGGCAGCCGCGCGCAACGTCCCGGCGATATTGTCACTTCCCTCTCCGGCAAAACCATCGAGGTGATCAACACCGACGCGGAAGGACGCCTGATTCTGGCGGACGCCATCACGTACGCGCAGAGGCTGGGCTGCACGCATTTGGTGGATGCGGCCACGCTCACCGGGGCCATCGTGGTGGCGCTTGGGCACATCAATGTGGGCCTGTTCGCGAACGACGATGCTTTGCGCGAGCGGGTGATGCTAGCGGCGCGCGCGGAGGGCGAAAAGATGTGGCATATGCCGCTGGAGGACGATTACAAGGATTATCTGAAAAGCGCCTTCGCCGACATGCCCAACGTGGGCGGCCGTTACGGAGGCGCGGTTACCGCCGCCATGTTCATCAAGGAGTTCGCCGACCCCACGCCCTGGGTGCACCTGGATATCGCCGGCACCGCCTGGCTGGACGACGCCAAGCCCTTCCTGGCCAAAGGTCCCACGGGCGTGCCCCTGCGTACCATGGTGCGGCTGGCCATGGACTGGCAACCGTAAGGAATTTTGGATGGGTTGAACGGTTACGAAGGCAGAGCCCCTCGCGCGGGAGGGCCAATTTCGGGGTTGCGATCCTCAATGGCGGCAGCCAGACTCGGTTCGATGCCGCTCCAGGGAGAACGCGATTCCCCAGTAGGTCGATTCCGTGCGGCGGCTTTTCCGTTCGCTCGACCCGCCGATGCAATCGATGGCGATGGGAAGCAGCGCCAACAGGACGCTGCAAATCAGCCAGGGGAACAGGGAATCGCATCACGGCTCAGTGCCGGCTTTGTCGGGAAGCAGAAAGGTGGTTCTTGCAAGGTCGGACGCAAGCGTTTCGCCGCGGTAATATTTCTTCAGGGCGTTATCCTTCCAGTTCAACAGGTCTGGGTTACCGGCTGCGAATTCAGTCCAGGTCTGTCGCCATCCCGTGCGGGCCAGCCGCTCGCGAATCAAGAACAAAAAAGCCCATGTGATGGTCTCGTGGTAAAGCTGGGGCTTGCCATTAGCGGCGGCGAATCTGGCCAGGGAAGCGGAAAAGCGCTGCAGAGCTTCCAGCGCCGGGTACCGGGCCAAATACAGAAAAGCCATTCGGACATGGTCGGCGTGGTGAAAGGCTTCATTGGCAAGACTGCAGTTCTCGAAGCTGGCGATGAACTCGTTATCGGTCATGCGGCGACTCCGCGGGTCCGTCGTTTCGGCGGATCAGGCAAACGATTACGGCCATCCCGTACACGATCGGGGCGCCGGCATCATACTCACCGCGAAGAAAATGAACCATGACGGCGATTGCAAAAACGATGAGCAGCGCGTAGCCGCACACCAAACTTACGGCTGGCGCCAGAAATATGAGCGCGGCCACTGCTTCGCTTCCGCCGAGTGCCGGGCCTATTCACCGCGGAAGACCGGTCCTTAGCGAATTGGTGAGCGCCCGGCAGCGGAGAGCGCAAAGTAAGCGGGCTCCCACAAATCCCCCAGGCCCTGCGCCCACCGCAATCCTGAAATTGCCGACTTCTTGTTTCGCGGGTTCATTTCGGCGTCTTCTCCCTCTTCCTGCGAGTCTTCAACGGGCCGCCTGCACCGGCTTCGGCGAGCCGATGGCTGGCACTGGAATCCAGATCGAGACCATAGAACCTTTTCAATTCCTGGATGCGTCGCAGGCTGTCCCGATGGAAGGGGGTCCTGCCGTCGAAAGCGTGCAGAACGATGCCCTCCAAGAGGTCGCCGAGGGTCGAATCGCGGTAGTCGGCAAAGGCTTTCAGCACCTTTAAAATACGCTTTTCCATGCGGACGCCCGTTTGTACGCGTTCAACGATGCGCTTCTCAGGCTGTACCATGTTACCGATATACCAAACTACCACAGTACCATTCAAAATGCGCGACGGATGTCATCAAGGCCCGCGCAGACTGAGCAGCCGTCTATCGCGAGGTGGTTTGCCGCTGCCATCCGGAGCGCTGAATGACAGGCCTCGCACCACCGGGCGGTTATCGAAGCTCGTGGCGAGTCCTTGAACTTGGATCAGTCTTTTGCCGGTATCGTCCGCAGGGCGCGAACTTCCTTACAAAAACTTCCCAAACACTGGTATTATGGACGTTTCGATACCTTCACCGCGTTGGACTCGCTGCACCTGACTGCGTCTTATAAAGTATTCGCGTGCCTGGCCCTGGTGGCGCTTCCGGCTTTGAACGCCGGGACAGACGACGCGCCAGCCATCCTCAGCGCCACGGTGGATTACGCCGCCAGCCGGATTACCATCATCGGATCCAATTTCAGCCCGGCTGGCGTGGCCCCCACCGTGGTCCTCGAAAGCGCGACACTGCCCCTGGTATCGTTCACGAACCAAAGCGCCGCGGCGAGTCTGCCCACTGGTTGGGCGTCGGGGTCGTACCTGCTGGCGGTTACCAACAGCGACCACCAGACCGGCGTGTACCGCATGACGTTTTGGGCGCCGCCCCTCGATAAGCTGCGCTACCATGCCGAAGCCCTTTACGGGGTCTGGCCGCTGGCGGGCACGCTGGCCTACGCCGGATTGCTGCAGGAGTTGAACGCTCCCAAGGAGTGGGGCGACGGCGCGGCGGCGTACGGGCGGCGGGTCGCGTCCACGGAGGGCGGCGCGGTAATCCATTCGGTGCTGGCCTTTGGCCTGGACACCACGCTGCACCAGGATCCGCGGTATTTTCGATCGGATCGCAAAGGCTTCTTCCGCAGATTAGCGCACGCGGCGCGGGACACTGTCATGACACACAAGGACGCGGGCGGCGAAACCTTCTCCACTTGGCGTTTTGGTAGCGCATATGGCGAGGCATTCATTTCCAACCTGTGGTATCCGGACCGGCTGGATACCGTGCGGCTGGGATTCCTGCAGGGGTCCCTGCGTGTGGGCTTCGACCTGGTAAGCAATCTTTCGATGGAATTTTGGCCGGATATCAAGAAAAAACTACGGCGGCACAATTAAGCTTCCCAACCGGCGGGGCGGCCGTGCGTCTAAGGAACGGGAGCAAACTATGAACCGGATTCTGATTTTGGCCCTGTGCCTGGTGCCGGCGGCGCTGCCGCAGGAAAAGACCATGAGCTGCGACGATGACAGCCGCGGGAGCGAGCGCGGACACTACTGCGAAATTCGCGAGGTTACGGTGCCGGCCGGCGGACGGCTGGACGTGGACGGCGGAGTCAACGGCGGGATTTCCATCAAGGGCGCAAACCGCAGCGACATCCTGGTGCGCAGCAAAGTGCAGGCGTATGAGGACGACCAGGCGGACTCGCGGCGGATGGCGGCGGGTGTCCGCGTGGAGACTGCCGGCGGACGCGTGCGCGCGACGGGCCCTGCTTCGGAGAAGCACGGCTGGGGCGTCAGCTATGAGATCTTCGTACCGCAAAAGACCGACCTGATGCTGCGGACGCACAATGGCGGCATCGACATCTCGGGCGTTCAGGGACATGTGCAGTTTGAAGCGATGAGCGGCGGCGTATCGTTGAAGCAGTTGGCGGGTTCCGTGGAAGGCCACACTACCAATGGCGGGCTGCATCTGGAACTGGCCTCGGACCACTGGGATGGCGATCGCTGCGATGTGTCCACCACCAACGGCGGCGTAACCATCCGGGTACCCGCCGGCTACTCGGCGCATCTGGAGACCGGCACGGTGAACGGTGGCGTCCGCATCGAATTCCCGGTGACGGTGCAGGGCGAGATCAACCGGCATCTGGCCGTGGATCTGGGCTCCGGCGGGAAGCTGGTGCGCGCCACTACTACCAATGGCGGCGTGCGGGTCGAGCGCATCTAGTGTAGGTAGGACAGGCCTCCCGGCCTGTCAGGTGGGGCCTGCTATACTCGCGGAGATGAAATTCGCGAAGATCGTATTCTACGTAGCCAGCGCATTTGGCGTGCTGGTGGTCACGCCGCTGTATTTCATGTTCGACCTGTTCGGGCGCCAGGACCCGCCGCCCATCACGCATCCGCGGTTCTACTATGGCTTCGTTGGAGTGGTGCTGGTCTGGCAATTCGTCTATTTCACCATCGCAACGGACCCGGAGCGGTTCCGGCCCATGATGATTCTCGCGGCGCTTGCCAAAGGCAGCTATGTGGCCACTATGCTTGTGCTTTATTTGCAGGGGCGCACTTCGGCGGTACAGGCGGCGACTGGCGTCCCGGACGCGCTGCTGATGGTACTGTTCGTGGCGGCTTTTTGGAAGACGCGCGCTGTCGAAAAAAAATTATCCGGCGCGTGAAACGTTGCGCCCTTTCGCGTCACTATCCAATGTGGACGCTTGTTGCGAGCTGCGGTCCCTTAAGCCAGCAATGGTTCCTCCCCACTCCGTAGCTGCCTCGGAAACACGCAGCTCGTAGCGCGTTCACAACAGTTTCGATTGACCCGCCGCGCAGGTCTGCTACCATAAAATCTAAATTGACCGAAACCGTTCCAGACGTACTGGCCCGTATTGTCGCTCACAAGCGGGAGCAACCCTCGCCGTCTCCAAGTGTGCGCAAACAATGGGAGCGGCAGGCGGAACAGGCGCGCGCCGGACGGCGGGATTTTCGCGGGGCGCTGGCCGCGCGGGCGCCGGCCGTCATTGCCGAGATCAAGAAAGCCTCGCCCAGCAAAGGATTGTTGGCGCAGGATTTCGATCCCGCGAAGCTGGCTCGCGCATATACAGCCGGCGGGGCGGCGGCGCTTTCCGTGCTCACCGAAGACGCATTTTTCCAGGGCAGCCTGGCGGACCTGGCGGCGGCACGCGCCGCTTGCGCATTGCCGGTGCTGCGGAAAGACTTCGCGCTCGACGAAAATCACGTGACGGAAGCGGCGGCGGGCGGCGCGGATGCCATCCTGCTGATTGCGGCCATCCTGGATGCGGGCGAGATCCGCAGGTTAGCGGAAAAGGCGGCCGCCTACGGAATGGCGGCGCTGGTGGAAGTACACGACGAGCGGGATCTGGCGAAGGCTCTCGAAGCGGGCGCTGGGATGATCGGAGTGAACAACCGGGACCTGACCACCTTCGAGGTGACACTCGAAACCTCGTTGCGCTTAGCGCCGCGCATCCCGCCGGATGTGCTGAAGGTGAGCGAAAGCGGCATACGCTCCGCGCGGGATATCGAACGGCTGCGCGCGGCGGGCTATCGGGCTTTCCTGGTAGGCGAGCACCTGATGAAATCGGCGGATCCGGCGGAGGCCCTGCGCGCGCTGGTGACGCCATCATGGTAACGATGGTGAAGATCTGCGGCATCACCAATCGTGTGGATGCGCTGGCGGCCATCGATGGAGGAGCCTCCGCGCTGGGCTTTAACTTTTACCCGGCGAGCCCACGGTATGTCGCACCGGACGAAGCGGCGGGCATCGCGGCCGGGCTGCCGCCGGGTGTTTGGAAGGTGGGCGTCTTTGTGGACGAGCCGCCGGATGCCGTGCTGCGGATCGCCAGGCAGGTAGGTCTGGATATCGCGCAGTTGCACGGTAGGGAGGCGCCGGAGCAGTATCCGCGGGGCATGCGGGTGTGGAAGGCGATTCGGATGTTGGAAGGCGGAAGCGCCCGCCCCACCACGGCCATAGCAGGCGTGGAGGCTGTGCTGCTGGATGGCCCTGCATCCGGGCAGGTCTTCGATTGGGCGCGTGTCCCACCGGGAATTTCCAAGCTGATCCTGGCGGGGGGTCTGCATGCGGGCAACGTGCGGGAGGCCATCGCGCAAGTGCATCCATGGGGCGTCGATGCGTGTTCGCAAATCGAGAGTTCCCCGGGGCGCAAGGATCGTTTCAAGATGGCGGCATTTTTGAAAGCCGCGCTGGCGGCGTCTCAATGACAGCGGCACAACCGGACGCAGGCGGGCACTTCGGGCCATACGGCGGGCGTTTCGTGCCCGAAGTCCTGATGGCGCCGCTCGAGGAATTGGAAAAGGCGTATCTGGAGGCGCGCGGCGATCCGGCGTTCCAGGCTGAATTGAGCGACCTGCTGCGGAATTACGCCGGCCGCCCCACGCCATTGTACTTTGCGCGGCGGCTGACCGAACATCTAGGCGGCGCGCGGATTTATATCAAACGCGAAGACCTGTTGCACACCGGCGCGCATAAGATCAACAACACGCTGGGGCAGGGGCTGCTGGCGCGGCGCATGGGCAAGCGGCGCATCATCGCGGAAACCGGCGCGGGGCAGCACGGCGTCGCCACGGCTACGGTTTGCGCGCGGCTGGGTCTCGAATGCGTGGTCTACATGGGCGAGGAGGACATGCGCCGGCAACGGCTCAACGTCTTCCGCATGCGTCTGTTGGGCGCGCAGGTGGTCCCAGTGGCCACCGGCAGCCGCACGCTGAAGGACGCCATCAACGAAGCCATGCGCGACTGGGTGACCAACGTCGGCGCAACTTATTATCTGCTGGGGTCGGCGTTGGGACCGCATCCTTATCCGGTAATGGTGCGCGATTTTCAGAAGGTGATCGGGGAGGAAGCCCGCCGCCAGATTCTGGAGAGCGAGAAGCGCCTGCCGGACGCGGTCTTCGCGTGCGTGGGCGGCGGCAGCAATGCCATCGGCATCTTTCATGCGTTCGTGCCGGATGAATCCGTGCGCCTGATCGGCGTGGAGGCCGGCGGGCGAGGGCCGAACTTGGGTGAGCACGCGGCACGTTTTCGGGGAGGCGCACCGGGAATGCTGCATGGCGCGCGCAGTTATCTGTTACAGGACGACGATGGGCAGGTCTCGCTGACGCATTCGGTTTCGGCGGGCCTGGACTATGCGCTGATTGGTCCCGAGCACGCCTGGCTGCACGATCGGAACCGCGCCGAATATGTGGCCGCCAGCGACGGCGAAGCGCTGGAGGCGGCCCGCCTGCTGTGCCATATCGAAGGCCTGATTCCGGCGCTCGAATCGGCGCACGCAGTGGCCGAGGCGGTGCGGCGCGCGCCGGCGGCGCAGCGCCAGATCTTCATCGTGAATATGTCCGGACGGGGGGATAAGGACATCGATATTTATCGGGAAAACTTAAAGGAACTGGATGGGGACTAAGGCAGCAAGCAGCGGGGTCTGGAGACCCCGCGCCGGCCTGGAGGCCCGCCCCACAACATGACTAGCCGCATCGCCACGATGTTCGACGACCTGAAGCGGAACGGGCGCAAGGGCCTGATTGCGTACCTCACCGCCGGCGACCCGTCGCCCGAGCGCACGCCCGCGCTGGTGGAAGCGCTGGAGCACGGCGGCGCGGACCTGATCGAGCTGGGCATGCCTTTTTCGGACCCCATCGCGGATGGTCCCGTGATCCAACGCGCGGGGCAACGGGCGCTCGCGGCGGGCACCACGCTGCGCAAGGTGCTGGAGATCGCCGCGCAGGTCCGGCAGCGGTCCGAGATTCCCTTGCTGCTATTTACGTATCTGAACCCGGTGGTGCGCTATGGCCTGGATGCGCTGGCGCGCGACGCCGCGGCCTGCGGGATCGATGGCTGCCTGCTGATCGACGCCAGCGTGGAAGAAGCCGGCGACTATGTGGATGCCATGCGCCGCCACAACCTGGACACCGTGTTCCTGGCCGCGCCCACCAGCACTGAACGGCGGCTGCGGCTGGTTGCGCAATACTCCACCGGCTTTATATACCTGATTTCGCGCACGGGAGTCACCGGCGCGCGCGAATCGCTCTCCGCGGCCGTTGGTCCTCTGATCGCCGCCGTGCGCGCGGTCACGGATCTGCCGCTGGCGGTGGGATTCGGCATCTCCCGGCCGGAGCACGTGGCGGAATTGGGCCGGCAGGTGGAAGCCGTGGTGGTGGGCAGCGCCATCGTCGACCTGATTGAACGCAATCGGGATAATACGTCACTCGAAATCCAATTGGAATCCTTCGCGCGCGAATTGAAGCATGGCTTCGATATGCGGACCGGACAGGCCGGGCGGCCTGTCACACCTCCGTGCCCAGCGGAGGCGCGGTGACGCGCGAAGAAGCGCTACGGGCGCTCGAAGAGTATCGCGTGTCGATCGACGCGTTGGATCTGCGACTGCTCGCATTGCTGAACGAACGCACCCGCGTGGTGGAGCAGATCGGCCGCGTCAAGCGCGCCGCCAAACTGCCCATCTACGAGCCGCGCCGCGAAGAGCAGGTTTTTGAAAACATTACGACGCATAACGGCGGCCCGCTGACGCCGGACGCCGTGAAACGCATCTTCGAACGCATCATCGACGAGATGCGCACCATCCAAAGAATTCGCATGGAAACCAGTACGGACGGAGATTCATAAATGTTAGTCGTCATGCAGCAGGGGGCCGCGGAGGCCCAGATTCAGGCCGTAATCGATCGCATGGTGGGCGAGGGCTACGACGTGCATCGCTCCACCGGCGTGCTGCACACGGTGCTCGGCGGCGTGGGCGGGAAGGTGGATGTGGACCTCGAGATTTTCGAAGCGATGGAGGGAGTGAAGGAGGCGCATCGCATCGCATCGCCCTACAAGCTGGCCAGCCGCAATTTCAAACCGGGCGGAACGGTGGTGAAGATCGGCGGGGTGTGGATCGGCGGCGAACGGGTGGTGGTGATGGCCGGGCCGTGCAGCGTGGAGAGCCGCGAGCAGATCGATTGCGTGGCGGCGCAGGTGGCGCGCGCCGGGGCCAGCGTGATTCGCGGCGGCGCATTCAAGCCGCGCTCGTCGCCCTACAGCTTCCAGGGCCTCGGCGCGGAGGGTTTGCGAATGCTGCGCGCGGCGGCCGACCGCAACGGCCTCCTGGTGGTAAGCGAAGTGATGGATCAGACTCAGATTCCGCTGGTGGCCGAGTATTCGGATATCGTGCAAGTGGGCGCGCGCAACATGCAGAACTTCAACCTGCTGCGCGAGCTGGGCAAGCTGCGCAAACCCGTGCTGCTGAAACGCGGCATCGCGGCGACTATTGAAGAGCTGCTGCTCTCCGCGGAGTATATTATGGCAGGCGGCAACTATGATGTGATCCTGTGCGAGCGCGGCATCCGCACGTTTGAGACTTACACGCGCAACACCATGGACATTTCAGCGATTCCGGTAGTGCAGAAGCTTTCGCATTTGCCCATTGTGGCCGACCCGTCGCACGGCACGGGACGGCGCGATAAGGTAGCGCCCATGGCGCGCGCCGCGGTGGCTGCAGGCGCCGACGGGCTGCTGATCGAAGTGCATCCGGATCCCGACCGCGCGCTGAGCGATGGCGCGCAATCGCTGCGGCCGGAACAGTTCGAAGAGCTGATGGGGCAGTTGCGCATGATTGCGACGGCGGTGGGCCGGACGATCTGAGGCGGGCGCACGGATGGAAACAGTCGCGATTGTCGGCGTGGGGTTGATCGGGGGATCGTTTGGCCTAGCGCTGAAAAAAGCGGGCTTCCGCGGCGCCGTCCTGGGTGTCAGCTCGGAAGCGGCGGTGCGCGCGGGATTGGAGCGGGGCGCGATCGACCGCGGCGCAACGCTGGAGCAGGCTGCGCGTGCGGCGGACGTGCTCTATTTGGCGCAGCCCATCGGACGCATTCTGGATACGCTGCACCATCTGGACCCGCTGGTGCGGCCGGACGCGCTTATTACCGACGCGGGCAGCACCAAGCACGCCATCGTCACCGCCGCGCGCAAGCTGGTGCGGCGCTGCCAGTTCCTGGGGGGGCATCCGCTGGCCGGGAAGGAGAAACGCGGCGCGGCGGAAGCGGAGGCGGACCTGTTCCGCGGCCGCACCTATGTGCTGACGCCCGCCGCGCCCGAGGAACTGCGGACGCCCGCCGCGCGCGCGTTCGTCGAATGGCTGGGCCGCATAGGCGCGAAAACCGTGGTGCTGGGCGCGGCCGAGCACGACCGGTTGGTTTCGTTTACGTCGCATCTGCCACAGCTTGCTTCCACCGCGCTGGCGGCCACGGTGGCGGAAAACCTCACTGCGCCGGAAGACTTACAGGTAGCCGGACCGGGGCTGATCGACAGCACGCGCCTGGCGCTGAGCGCCTATGAATTGTGGCGGGATATCCTGGCCACCAACACGGAATCCATCGAGCAGGCGCTCACGGCGTATATCAACGAGCTGGAGCAGCTTCGCGAGAACCTGCGTACTCACGGGGCGCGGGACGAGTTTGCGCGGGCGGCGGAGTTGGCGGGGCGGCTGCGACGCCGGCAGAACGAGAATTAAACAGCGCGATCGGTTTTCACGCGGCGTCCTTCGATTCCACCGCCAGCCGGAAGCCAAGACCGTCCAAGAGGGCGCCGAGACTCTGTAGCCTGGGGTTGCCACGCTTGGATAACATCTTGTAGAGGCTTTCTCGATTCAGCTTGCTCCTGGCAGCCAGCTTACTCATTCCTCGGGCCTGTGCGACGTTCCGCAAAGCGAGGAGAAACACGCGCGGATCGTCCTCTTCCAGCGCCGCGTTGAGGTATGCCTCCGCCCGGCGGCGATCCTTTAGAGACTTGATCAAGTAATCGTCATACGGTACGCTTGCCGGCACGTTTCCTGCTCCTGTAGTCCCGCCAATATTTCTTCGCGTCTGCGATGTCTTTGCGTTAAGTGGACTTGTCGCCCCCACACAAAAGGACGACTAGCGTTCTGCCTGGCTTACATTCGTCGGGAGTGCCTAATCGAACGCGCTCCAGCCGGACGAACACGCTGGCCTGAGCTTGTTACTCTTTGAGAGACTCGACCCACTCCTGAAATGGTTTTCTGCCGTCCGCGGCCGCATAGATCGAGAGGGCGACCGATCCATTGGCCATCAAATCTCATTGTAGCCTATTGGCCACAACATTTTGCCGGACCGAATGCACGACCGACGCAGGACGAGATCCTACCGGGCGGCGCGGGAGGGCACGCTCCAGTATCGGCTGCCTCGATGCACGGAAACCCTGGCTGCGGCTTCTCCAGCGCGAGTGGAAGCGTTCGTCAAGACGAAGCAACTGCCGAAGATTCAGACTGCCGGTTGGAAGAGCGGAAGGCGGAGCTGATCGCAGCTAGCGGGGGCGGTTACGGAATGGGCTCCCGAAGGAGCCCATTCTCCACAGCCTAAAGCGCCGCCGTCAGAAGATGATCTTGGCGGCGAGTTGCAAATTGCGGCGGTCGGTTTCCGACCCCGAACACCCGTAACAAGCTGGGATGAAGGAAGTCGTCAAAGTGTCGGCGTCCACGCCCTCCACATACAGATTCGCGTGATTGAAAAGGTTATAAACTTCCCCGCGAAGTTGCATGCTCAACCTTTCGGTAAGCCTGAACGTCTTGTATACCCCCAGGTCCAGGTTCCAGTTACCCGGCGCGCGAAACGTATTGCGGCCCGTCATATCGCTCGGATAGGGAGGCAGATCCGAAAAGTAGTAAGTCGGATTGGTCCAATGGTCCATAGCCGCCGTCGACAAGGGGAGGAAGTTGAAGTTATTCGGCGTGCTGGTGATGGCCGGCGGAGTTCCGTTGCCGTTTACCGGAACAGGCGATGTGAAAGCGGCGTATGGACAATAATAGTAGTTATACGAGCAATCGTAGATAGAGTAGGGAGAGCCGGTCCGGGCCGTGAAGAGAGGCGACATAGTCCAGCCACCTAGCAACTGCGCGGCCAGGCCGTGGCCGGACTTGTAGGCGGGAACTGCCCACACGGCGCTGACTACCACGCGCTGCCGAATGTCGAAGTCGGAGCTACCCTTGCCGATGTTGGGTTCGAAGGCGTTCAGCAGGCCCAGAATGTAGTCGCCCCCGCTGGCTGCGAGTCCATTGGTGTCGCTGAACGTGCTGCTCAAGTTATCGATGGAATGCGACCAGGTATAGTTGAAGTTCAACTGTAGCCCGCTATTGGCCACATTGCTCACGACGGAGCGTAGAGTCAGTCCATTGTACATGGAAAAGGCCTTATCGCCGCGCACATTGATTGCGCCGTACTGCTGATTCAACGTGTTGTTGCAGACCCCGGTGGGACCGCCGGTTCCCTCGTAAAATGCTTGCGACGCAGCATAGGAACAAGGTTCTCCCAAATACACGTTGCCGTAACCGTAGTAGTTCATGTCGGAAATATCGTACAGGTGTTCGCCTTTGGATCCCGAATAATCCGCCGCGATCAGGACTCCTTTTGCGATCTGATGCTCCAGCGACAGGCTCCATAGGTGCGCGTAGGCAGTGTTGATTTCAGGGTCCACGTTACGCAAGCTGGCGGTGGGAAGAACGAGGTTGCCGCTGGAACCTGAAAACGGGCCGTAGTTGCTCGTGGAAATGGGCAGAGCCATCTGGGCCGACGTTACGCTGACCGTCTCATAGTTCGGCGGATTCTGAATGACATTGAAAGTCACGTTGCCGAAGTTGCGCTCGTAGCCGATGCCATAGCCGCCACGCAGTGAGGTCGTGCCTTTGCCGGAAATATCCCAGGCGAAGCCCACGCGCGGAGCGAAATCCTTATAATCTTTCTTCCAAAGGCCTCCGATGGGACTGTCGGGAGCGAGTTCGACCGTCCCGCCCGCGATGCCCTGCGGCGTGCCGGTGGCCAGACCCGCGGCGTAGTAGTTGGAATCCAGTTGCGGATTCTTGTTGTGCTGCACGCCGAAGTATTCCCAACGCAGGCCCAGGTTCACGGTGAACCGGGGAGTCACTTTCCAGGCGTCCTGCACATATAACGCCGGATCGTTGTAACGGTTGCTGCGGCTGAAGTTGGGCGCCGTAAGAGGCAGATTCACGGTGTCGCCCGGGAACTTGCCTTGGGGGTTGATGGCCACTTGAAATTCCGAAAGCTGGCCCGCGACAAAGTTGCCGATGGCGTCGCCGACGTTGCCGGCGCTGAGATATTCGCCGGCCGTTTCGTAAGCGCCGAAGGTGCGGTTATCGCGGATGTATTCGTAGCTGCCTCCGAAGCGGATACTGTGTCTGCTGCGCGTATAGCTCATGTCCTCATAAACCTCTGCGAAGTTCTGCGGACCCCCAAAGGGAATGCCCGCGCCCGGAGTGAATGGGTCGTAACCCGGGAAGATAATGCTGCTTCCCAGGACCGACCCGGCGCCCGATGAACTGGTATAGAGCGTGGGCACGGCGGGGTATTGGCCAAACGGATCCACAGGCCCATTGATGCGGTTGAAGACGGCCTTCGACTGGGATACCCAGGCGGAATTGAAGGTGTGGATGACCGAAAACAATATGTTGTTGTCGAAATCGTATGCCCCGGTATTGAAGCCTGCGTACGGGCTGGACGAAATCGTTCCAGCCGCCAGGTTGTCGCTCTGGAGAGCATAACGGCCGTAGATCTGAGTCTTATCGCTCAGGTTATAGTCGATGCGCTCCACGTTTTGATACCCGTTCTCGGGAGTTCCGCCGCCCGCGTCCCCGGGCGCGCTGTAGGCCACCAGATCGAACATCGGGCTGTTCGGATTGAGCGCATTGCATGCAGCGGAACTGCCGCAGAACGGGCTCCCCTGAGCGCTGCCGATCTGATTGATACTATAGGTGCTCAGAATGCTGGCTCCCGGCGCCAGCTTGCCGTAAGTGGAGAAGAATTGCTGCGTATTCGGGGCGGCCGCGGCGATCAGGTTAGCGTCCGGCAGCACCACCTCGCTGATGGCGTTGCTGCGGATGCGGATCCATTCCGTGCTGCTGAACACGAACAGCTTGTCTTTCTTGATAGGACCGCCGGCCGAGTAGCCGAACTGGTTGCGCACAAATACGGATTTCGGCAAGCCGTAAGCGTTGTTGTTGAAAGTGTTCGACGAGAGATCGGACACGCGGTTGAATTCGTAGGCCGTGCCATGCAATTGATTGGTGCCGGATTTGGTGACCACGTTCACGATGCCGCCGGATGCGCGGCCAAATTCTGCCGTGAAATTGTTGGTCAGAATGCTGAACTCCTGAATCGAATCGAGCGGCACGGATTGTCCGGGGCCGGTGACAAACTCGTCGTTATTGGCCGCGCCGTCCAAAAGCACGTTGGTGGACGATTCGCGTTGGCCATTGATAGCGAAGCCGACTCCGCGGGTCATCGTGCCGCCATCGGAGACATTCCCCGAAATGGCGACCAGCGCATACGGGTCGCGCGTCAAAGTGGGCAGTTCGCGAAGCTCTGTCTGATTCACCACGGTGGACAGCGTCTGCGTCTCCGTATTCACCTGAATGGCCGAAGCGTTCACCTCCACCACCGTGGAGGCTTGGCCCACTTGAAGGCGCAGGTCCACGGCGAGTTTCGCGCCCACCGAGGCTGTAACACGCTGCTGAATTTGAATGAAGCCAGGCGCTGTGGCGCTCACTACATAGTCGCCCGGCAGCAGATCGGTGGCAATATAAGCGCCAGTCGCCGACGTGGTCGCCTCGCGAACGGCGCCGGTATCCACCGACTTGACGGTTACCGTCGCATTTGGAATTGCCGCGCCGGATGGATCGTACACGGTTCCCGTGATCTGGGCGGTTTCCGCCTGCCCGAAAAGGTTGATGCTGAGCAGGCCGATAAGCGCGATGAGCAATGCCCAACGCATCAGTAAGTGCGAGTACCGCACTTCTATTACATAGTTTGCGTTTGCGAAGCAGCAGTGAGACATTTCTCCCCCTAAACAAAAGATATAAAAACCCCTGATAGCCGTTTGGACGGCGGACCCGTCGACTAGTTAGGAGTGATTACCGGAAATGCGCCTGCGTTGCTTTTTCAAACGACCCGTATCACCGGGCACCGGCTGCGTGGCCGACAGCGGTCTCCGCCAAGCAGAGTGACAACTGTGATAATAAGCACTGAGCGTACTGGGTGGAGCAGCCTTTCAAACCGACTGCCCCACGGAATCACTCCTCACCAATGTAGAGATTCTCCATCTACTGCGAGTAATTTGCAATGGATGGAGGCTAACTTATTTCTATACAGGTAAACAACAGTGATGAAAGGATTTGCCAATGCTTCTAAAACGGTCTATGACAACGGCACAGGGCTTGCTTAGCGCCAGCCATCGACTACGAAGAGCTCCGATAGGTTGCGCTGGAAGGAGTAGACGATGGTGTGTTCGTCCTGGGATAGTACCGACGGCCAGATACGGGTGACGCCAATGAGGTCGAACGGGCCAATCTCCTTCCAAATCTTGAATCTTCCATTTTCCGGATCGACACGAAGGAGCCTCGCCGGAACGGAATCTGTCTGGGCCAGCAGAGCTTTACCCGATTGGCTCCAGCGCAGGACGGTGGAAGCAAAACCGGTGCGGATCACCTTCGGCTCTCCTCCGGCCACGGACAGAACCACAAGCCTCTGTTCGGCATCCACGCCGGCGATCTGTTTGCCGTCTGGGGAGATTGCGGGACGCATGAAATATGCGCTGGCTTCGAGAGGCGTCGGCGCGCTCCCATCCAGCGGTTGAACAAAGAAGCGCGAGGGTCCGCCCGCCAGGCTTCCGCCCACCAGGAGCCGGTCCCCACGCGGAAAAAAGCGGACGATTTCGTACTTGAGATTGTGTCCCGACAGGGAGCGCGGCTGGCCGGGCGTCAGGGGCAGCAGATTCAAAGTGGTTTGATCGCCATCTGGTTTAGTGACTGCCCAGTTCCCATCCGGCGAGATGGCCATGCCAAAACCATCCCCGACGCGGATCGCGCTGGGCGCGTTGGCGCGGCGGACATAAACCGAGTGATGGGGCCCGCCGCCTTCTCCCGTCTCATCGAACAGAACCACGCGGCCGTCCGCCGAGATACCCTCGGCGGTCGTATAGTCGAACCAGGAAAGGTCCTGTTCCTTGGCGGCGCCGTCCACCAGACCGGTCATCATGGCGTGCAATTGCTCGCGCGAAATCAGGACGCGTCCGGAAGCCGAGATGTCGCACAGCGTCAGCGTGCCTGGAAAGGCGGCGATCAGGCGCACTTTGCCCGAAAGATCGGCCGCGTAAAGCGCGCGGGTCATGCCCGACCTGGCGGCGGTGAACCAGACTTCCCGGCCCGTGGGCGCCCAAGCCAAACCGCTGGCGCTGGCCCAGCCGGCCGATGACGTGCGGCGCGCGCCTTTTGCGTCGATTGCCATTACGTTCCCACCATCGTCGCCCATCACCGGGTGGTCGATGAACGCGACCTCGTTGCCGGACGGTGAGACACGCACGTCCGAGAGCCATCCCGAAGTCTGGTACAAGGTCTTGCCGCGCGGATATTCAATAGTTTCGGGGCGCGGTGCGTAACGAATGACGGCGATTCTCGAACTGTCCGGCGCCCAGTCCGCGGCCCAGATGCTCCGATCGAGAGGCAGAGGCGAGCCGCCGTTCATGGGCACCCGCACCAGGCTCCGCCCTCCCGTCAGTCCAGGAATGATCAGCGCCAGTTCGCCAGACCGCGATACGCCCGTCAGTATGACGTGCGGGAATCCGAGCGGCCGCGACTCAGGACTGACGGTATTCGCCAGATACAACTCGCGGTCGCCGGGCGCTTCCCGCGCCTCGTAAATTACGCTCTGGCCATCCGGTCCGAAGCGCGCAGTGCTAATCGTCATACGCCGAAAGGTGACTTGGCGAAACGTGGGCTGAGGGGCGGGCTTTTGACGGACGGCCAGCAACAGGCCGGCCAAGACTGCCAGGCCAACGGCAGCCGCGGCCGGCAGCCACCCGCCAGAGTATGGCCGCGGACCTTCGTTCGCCGCGGGGAGGGGGGGCGCGGCCGGCACGCCGTTCTGTTCCAGCTTTTCTGCAAGCGGGTGCGGTTGGCTTTCACTGACCGGAGCCACGAACCGGTAACCGCTGCGAGCCAGCGTTTCTACGTATCGGGGACGGTCGGCGGAGTCTCCCAGCGCCAGCCGCAGACGGTTCACGGCGGTGTTCAGTCCGCTTTCGAAATCGACAAAGGTATCGGCGGCCCACAGGCGGTCGCGCAACTCCTCGCGGGTTACCACGCCGCCAGGGCGCTCCAGCAAAGCCTCGAGCAAGTGAAAGGGTTTGCCTTGGAGCCGGATCCTGGTTCCGTTCTTGCGTATTTCACCCGTGCCGGTTTTCAGCTCAAAGGCGCCAAATTGGAGCACACGTCCATTGCGCTCGTCCCGCATTTTTCCCAACTCCCCTTGGCCCGTTACTTCTTTTTTCCATGTTAAGCCAATTGGCGGGATTTCGCCACTGTAGTCCGCGCGTGGCGCGCGCGACACGAAAATGGAGGCTGGCACCTGCCTGGGCTGCGCCAGACAGCGGCGGTATCCAACCGCCGCGCAGGTTGCCAACTGTTGCCAACCTGCCCCACAGAGACCCAGCTACCCCAGCAAATCCAATGCAGCCTGAATTTCGCTGCGGGTGTGCAGATCCCCGATGCGGGTGGTCGCCTCAATCCCTTGCCGGTAGAGCGCGCGGGCGTCCTCGCGGCGGCCCAGCTTCTCCAGCGTCTGGCCCCCGTGATAGTAAGCGGCCGAATAGTTCGGATTCACGGCCAGCAGCGCCCGATATTCCTGGATAGCATTCTCCAGGCCTCCGGAATTGGCGTACTCCATCGCCAAGCCGTAGCGCGAGAAACTGTCGTTGGGATTCTGCGCCACCATGTTCTTCAACACTTCCAGCCGGTTGTTCATACCCCTGTGTTACCATACCTGCCAATGGCGTGTCCTTGTTTCTTCCCGGTCGAGCGCATGCCACAAGCCACCGGGAAAAAGACGCCGCCGATGCCGCTGGGCGATTCGTGGTCGGGCGTTTGCCGCGCCGCGCCGGCCGGCGAGTGGCGGCCGGATCCCCACACCTTGCAGCAGCTTTGCAATTTCGGCTACGCCAGGGAGAAGTGCTGGCGCGTCCCGGCCGATGGCCCCGACGCGGTGCGGTTCGGCATTTCCCACGACCGCGAGGGCCTCGTCGGCATCTATTGGGTAATGGAGAAGGATCATCTGCCGTTCGCGCACGGCCCGCTCGACTATTCGCGCGCGGATGCGGGATTCCGGACCGCGCACCCGGATGCCTGTGTCACCCGGCAGGCGCAGGCATACGTCAGCAGTTATTTGCGCCGCAAAGGGGATTCCAGCCGACCATGAGCGCGCCCGATTCCGACCTCGACGCCGGCCTCGATCCCCAGCCGGGAAAGCCGGTGCGCGAGTCCATATCCGAGTATGTGGAACTGGCATTGCCCACCGATGCCAACGGCCTCGGCAACGTGCTGGGCGGCAAGGTTATGCATCTGGTGGATCTGGCCGGCGCCATGGCCGCCATGCGCCACGCGCGGAGTCCGATGGTCACCGCCTCGGTCGACCACATGAACTTCCTGCATCCCATCCACATCGGGCAGTTGATGGTGCTGCATTCCCACGTGAATCGCGTCTTTCGCACTTCCATGGAAGTCGGCGTGAAGGTGATGGCGGAGGACCTGATGACCGGCCGGAAGCAGCACACCTGCTCGGCCTACCTGACGTTCGTGGCGCTGGACGGGCGCGGGCAACCCACCGCCATTCCGCCGGTTGTTCCGGAAACCGAAGAAGAGCGGCAGCGCTACCGCGAAGCCGGCGAAAGACGCGAATACCGGCTGGCCATGCGCAACCGCGGCCATTAGCCGGGGCTAAATAATGAAGGCAGCTTGACTTTCGGATAAATCTAATCCTATCATGTGGTTGAACACTAAGCGCGGAATCCGCTCCTGCGATCTCCGGGAGGCCCATTTTGATCAAGCTGGATATCATTAACGAAGTTGTGAACAAAACCGGCATTACCAAGACCAAGGCCGAGATGGCCGTAGAGACGGTCTTCGAATCCATGAAGAAAGCCCTGGAACAGGGAGATCGCATCGAACTGCGCGGCTTTGGAGTCTTCAACGTCAAGCCGCGCAAGACCGGCATCGGACGCAATCCGCGCACCGGCGCCGAAGTGTCGATTCCCCCCGGCAAAGCGGTGCGTTTCAAGCCCGGCAAAGAGCTGCAGACGCTGCAATAGCAGCTAATCGAATTTGTGTCCCCTCAGGATTATTCGGCGGCCACTTACCCCGCCTACGCGGAGAACGGAAATGGCCACGGGTTCCCGCGTGCGCTGCCCCGGCTGCATGAACGCTACTGGCTGCACGGGCTGCTGTTCCTGCTGACGCTGGCCTCCACCACCCTGGTGGGGTCCAGCCTGCAAGCCGACTTTGACCGCAATCTGCCGTTCGATGTGGAGCACTACCTGTATGCCTTCGTCAATGTCTGGAGCCACCCCGGACTCATCTGGCAAGGCTTGCCCTTCTCCCTGACGCTGCTGACCATCCTGCTGGCCCACGAGTCCGGGCATTACCTGGCGTGTCTCTACTATGGCGTGGATGCCAGCTTGCCCTACTTCCTGCCGGCGCCCACCCTGATGGGAACTTTTGGCGCATTCATCCGCATCCGCTCGGCGATCTATTCCAAGCGCGTGCTCTTCGACATCGGCGTGGCAGGACCCTTGGCCGGCTTTGTATTTCTGATGCCCGCGCTGGCGGTGGGGTTGGCATTCTCCAAAGTCATCCCAGGCATCGCGCACCAGGGCGATATCCAGTTTGGCACTCCGGGGCTGCTGTGGATCTTGCAGAAGGCTATCTTTCCGGGAGTACCCGCCGCGGATATTTACCTGCATCCGGTGGCGCGCGCCGCCTGGATCGGGATCCTGGCTACCGCGCTGAACCTGCTGCCCATCGGCCAGCTCGATGGCGGCCACATCCTCTACGCGCTGGTTGGCGACCGGCACAAGCTGCTTTCGAAGGTCTTCATTGCCGCGCTCATTCCTCTGGGCTTCCGCTGGTGGCCGTGGTGGCTGTGGGCCGTAGCGCTGTTCTTTCTGGCGCGGCGCCATCCGGTCATCATCGACCCTTCCGGACTCTCGACCGGCCGGAAGTGGCTGGCGCTGGTGGCCCTGATCGTTTTCCTGCTCTGCTTCACCGTGGCTCCCGTGCTGGAGGGCGCCCCCTGAACCTAGCGCCACATGTCTTTGCACTTGTGGGGCGGACCCCCCGGTCCGCGCGGGTCCCCCTGGACCCGCTTTTCGCTCCAGGAATCAGTTTGTTGACAGGTGCTGCAAGGCCGACGAGGGCGTCGGCCGCGGACCAGGGGGTCCGCCCTACAACTTAATGCATGAAGATCACCGCCACGATCATCACGCTGAACGAAGAACGTCATATTGTCCGCGCCATCGAGAGCCTGCGTTGCTGCGATGAGATCCTGGTGCTGGACAGCGGTTCCGCCGACCGCACCACCGAACTCGCGGGGAAGCTGGGAGCGCGCGTCCTGGAAAGCCCGTGGCGCGGCTATGCGGGCCAAAAGAATTGGGCGGCGGAGCGCGCCGCCCATGACTGGATTCTGTCGCTGGATGCCGACGAGGCCCTCAGCGAAGCGCTCGAAGGGGAAATCTGGAACCTCAAGAAGAACGGTCCGAAGTTCGACGCGTATACCATGCCGCGTATGGCACAGTATCTGGGCCGTTGGATTCTGCATAGCGGCTGGTATCCAGACCGCAAGGTCCGCCTGTACAATCGCCAGAAGGCCGTGTGGGTCGGCGACTTCGTGCACGAAAGCGTGCAGGTGCGCGGGCGCCTGGGGCACCTGGAATCGAATCTGCTGCATTTCACGTGCGATTCGCTTTCCGAACATCTGCGGACCATGGATCGCTATACCACCCTGGCGGCCGAAGAGCTGGTGTCGCGCAAAACGCCGCTGGGCTGGCGTCACCTGATCCTCGACCCGATCTGGACTTTCCTGAAGACTTACTTCGTGCAACGCGGGTTTTTGGACGGCGTCGAAGGGCTGACCATCGCCTACATGGCGGCGCTTTATACGTTTCTGAAATACGCCAAGGCGCGCAACATGAGCAGTTAGGGGAGGGCGGGCGATGCGTATCTTACACCTCGATTCCGGGCGCGAAATGCGCGGCGGCCAATGGCAAGTGCTGCGCCTGCTGGAAGGCCTGCGCCGGGAAAACGTCGACTGCACGCTGCTCTCCCCGCGGGGTTCGCCTCTTTGGGACAAAGCGCGCGCGTTCGATCTGGATGTGCGGCCGCTCGGGATTTTGGCCGTGCACCAGCGGGCGCGCCAGTCGGACCTGATTCACGCGCACGACGCCCGCACGCACACCCTGGCCGCATTCTTGGGAGGCGCCCCGCTGGTGGTCTCGCGCCGCGTGGCCTTTCCCATTCGCTCCCGCTGGAAATACCGGCATGCCAGCCGCTACGCGGCCGTGTCACAATTCGTCAAGGGCGTCTTGATGGAAGGCGGAGTGCCGGAAGACAAGATATCGGTGGTTTACGACGGCGTGCCGCTCGGCGCGCCCGCCGCGCGTGCCGAAACGCCTGGTGAGACGCGGCTTGAAAAAATAGTGGCCCCGGCCAGCGGCGATCCGCGCAAGGGAACGGCCCTGGCGCTCGAAGCCACCCGCCGCGCCGGCGTGGACCTGCTGCTTTCGCGCGACCTGCAATTCGATCTCCCGGGCGCCGGGCTGTTTCTTTATCTGACGCACTCCGAAGGCCTGGGCTCTGCGATCCTGATGGCTATGGCCGCGGGAGTCCCGGTCATCGCCAGTAACGTGGGCGGGATTCCCGAGATCGTGCGTCACCGGGAGAACGGCTGGCTGGCGGAAAACCAACCGGAGCCCATTGCCGCCGCCATCCGGGAGTTGCTCGCGGACCGCCCGCTGGCCCGCAAGTTGGCGGCGAACGGACGCCAAACCGTAGCGGAGAAGTTCTCACTCGACCAAATGATCCAACACACTATCCACCTTTACCGGCAGGTGCTGTCTTGTTAGAGGCGCGCCTCGTGGAAGCCTGCCTGGCGCTGCTGTTCGGCCTGCTGATCGGCAGCTTTCTCAACGTATGCGTCTACCGCCTGCCACAGGATCTTTCGGTAGTGCGGCCGCGCTCGTACTGCCCTGCCTGTAAACACCCGATCGGCTGGTACGACAACGTCCCGCTGCTGAGCTACGCGCTGCTGCGCGGCCGCTGCCGGCATTGCCAGGCGGCCATTTCCATGCGGTATCCGGTAGTCGAATTGCTGACGGGCGTGCTGTTCTTCATTTTCGTCTGGCGGCTGGGACCGTCTCTCGCGGGCCTGAAGTTCTGCCTCTTGAGTGCGCTGCTGGTGGGGCTGACGTTCGCGGACCTGGAAGCGCGCATCCTGCCCGACGAATTCACCCTGGGCGGCATGGCGGCCGGGCTGGTGCTGGCCTGGTTCGTGAAGATCAACGACGAGATCGCTCAACTGCTGCTGTGGATCGCCGGCGTGCACGACAATCCGCACTGGAGTTCGGTCGCGGCCGCCCTGCTAGGAGCCATTTTCCCTGGAGCGCTGCTATGGTTCGGCGGCTGGCTGTACTTCAAGCTGCGCCACCAGGAGGGGCTGGGCCTGGGCGATGTGAAGCTGGTGGCGATGGTGGGCGCATTCCTAGGCTTGAACGGCGCGTTGCTCATGCTGATCTTCGGATCCCTGGCCGGATCCATCATCGGCTACGCCTACATCCGGTTCACCCACAAGGACCCGGCCACCTACGAACTGCCGTTCGGCACATTTCTGGGCTTGGCGGGGATCGCCGTGGCGCTGTTTACTTGAGGCGGCGCGGGCCGCTACATTTTGGTGGGGCGGGATGCGCTGTGGGCCGACGCCAATCTCCCCATTCGATATGACGGGGGAACTCTGGCACTTTCCAAGGGATATTCCGCCACGGGCTTGCCATCAGTCCTTTGTTGCATTGAACGTCGCCCAGCCCATCGTCGGAGACACAGCTCCAATTCCGGATCGTCGAGAAAGGCCGTTGTCGACTGCGACCGATAAGCCGGGAACAATCCGCGCAAACTTTATTCCTGGTGAGCTCCAAAGACACGCGGCGGCTGTGCCAGGAGGGCACCCTCGGGCGCGTTCCTTTCCCTTACCTGAAACGCGGTCCCATGCCCTTGCAGATTCATTTCATCAAGTACATTTCAAAGAAGGCAACTCGGGCAGTTCGACCCCCGGATTCTTCCGGAATTCGGTATGCTGGTGAAGGGAGTTGTGCGCGATGCCTGACCATTCCGTACACAAGGCGGGCGACTTGGCCCGCGACGAGCGACTGCTTGTCGAGCGGTGGCTGGGCCGTCCCATTTCCAATGATGAGACCATCAGCGTGAACGCTTATCGTCCGCACAACGCTCCGACCGGCAATGAACGCGAGATCCTGTGGAAGGAGATCATGACTCAAGCCCGCGAGATCGGCTCGCGCCTTCCGGATGCCAACGAGAAAGACATCGACGCCCTAATCGACGAAGCATTCGCCGCTGCCCGCGGTGGACGCGGGTGAGATTCACGCTCGATTCCAACATCCTTGTTCGAGCGCTGGCAAGCCCGCAGGGGCCGCATTGCGTCTGCTGGAGATCATCCGCCGCGCTCACACCCTCGTTCTGTCGCGATTCATTCTTGACGAAGTCGAACGCGTAATTCTCTATCCGCGATTGCAGGCGCGTTATCGTATCTCCGCGAGCGAAGCGGCGCGCTTCACGGAGAATCTGGCGGGCGTGTCCCACATGGTCGACCCGGTGATCGTGCGGCCGCTCGTCCTGTCCGATCCCGCCGACGATCCGGTCTTATACACCGCCGCGGACGGAGAAGCCGACGTCCTATGCACGCGGAATGTCCAGCACTTCCATTCGGATGAGGTGCAGAGGTTTTGTGCGGCGCGTGGCATCCGGATCATGACTGATTTGGACGTTCTGCACGACCTTTTGGCGTAGGCGCCGTGCTGGGCGAAGCGGAGCAGGCGTCCCCACAAGTGGGGACGCGGTACGCAAAGTGCGTGCGCCAGGCGGCGCCTCACGGGTTTTCCAGTATGCAGATGTCGCGCAGGTTGCGGTACCGCTCGGCGTAATCCAGACCGTAGCCCACCACGAATTCGTCCGGAATGCGGAAGCCGACATAGGAAACCTGGACGGGCCGCAGGCGCCGGTCGGGCTTGTCGAGCAGCGCGGCGATGCGAATCGAGCGGGGCTTGCGCTGCTCCAGGAGATGGATCAGGTAGGTCAGGGTGACGCCGCTATCCACGATATCCTCGACGATCAGCAGATCGGCGCCCTCGACGGAGAAGTCGAGATCTTTGGTGACTTTGACTTCGCCCGAAGTGGACTTGCCTTTGCCGTAGCTGGAGATGCCCATGAAATCGACGAAGGCGTCGATGTGCAGCGCGCGGGCCAGATCGGACATAAAGAAGCAGGCGCCCTTCAGAATGCAGATCAGATGCAGGTTGCCGGCGGGATAATCGCGATCGATCTCGGCGCCCATTTCGCGCACGCGGGCCTGGATCCGTTCTTCGGGGATGAGGACGCGGAGAGAACTCAAGCGGGCCTCTAGTCCGCGGTTGCGCTGAGGCGGGTGCTCTCAGGCCCTATATGGATGTGCGCGCCGGTAGCTTTGCCGGGCGCCGCCTGCCAGAAGGCGAAATAGGGGATGTGCCGCGCTTCGAGGTAGCGGCGCAACCAGACGCCTTCGGGCTGGTCCGGGTTCACAGCCACATCCACGCGGCCGCGATGATCGAAGCCCATGGCGCGGTGAATGGCGGTCTCTCCCATGGCGCTCACCGGCAGCGGTTTGGCGAATTGATGCTCGAAGGCGGTGGACACTTGCTGAAACTGGCCAGGGGTGAAGACGCCGGCGCCATCGTAACGCACGGAAGCGCGGGCGCCCTCGGGGCCTTGGCCGGGGCGCGCCAGACGGTTCTGCTCGGCGCGGGCCATCTCGGCCAGTTCATGATTCAGGTTGGCGCGCGATACCGCGAGGTCGTATTCCTTGCGCGCGAAATCGCATTGCGCAACCAGAGGATCCAAGTCGTTCTTCGCCACAATGCCGGAATCCACCAGGCCGCGCATGCGGTCGAGTTGCTTCTGGCGCCGGTCGAGGCGGCGTTGCGCGGCTGCCAGCATCTCATTGGCTTGCTCCTCGGTGATGTCCTGGCCGTACATGCTGCGGCGCAGTACGGCCATATCCTGCGCGTCGCCTAGGGCGTCTTCGGCCTGCTCGAGTTGCACGCGCGGGATAGCCCCGGCGTCGACCAGCGCGCGCAGGTGTTGGATGTTCAGGCGGGCGCGGAGCACGTCGGGGTCTTCGGAGGCGCTCCCGGCAGGCGGAAGCGCCTGCCCCACTTCAGCAGATCCAGAATTGGCAGGCGGAAGCGCCTGCCCCACCATGCCGGGCAACAGTACTGAAACGACCGTTAATAAGAGGAGAAAACGCATGAGCGAGTATCTCTATTGTAGTACGATACGGTCAGGGAGCGTGTTCTGACAAAGGTTGATCTAAAGTATCCCGACCTAACCGAAACCCAATCGTGGCTGGTGGCCGTGCGCGCCGCCGAATCCAAGAAAGCAACCGACATCCGCGTGCTGGACCTGACCGGCATTACGGCATTCGCGGATTACTTCGTGATCTGCACCGGCGCCAACGCGCGCAACGTGCAGGCCATCGCGGACGAGGTGGGGTTGCGGCTGAAACAGGTGGGCGAGTTTCCATACAGCGTGGAAGGTTATAACCAGGCGGAGTGGATCCTGGCCGATTACGGCAATTTTCTGGTACACATTTTTTCACCGAAGTCCCGCGAGTATTACGATCTGGAGCGGCTGTGGCGCAATGCCAGGACGGTTGAGATTCCGCCCGCGTGAAGATTTTCCTCTACTACATCGGCAAGCCGCGCGATCAGCATGCCAATGCCATAGCCGCCGATTTCACGAGCCGCGCCAGCCGCTATGCGGCGTGCGAGATGCGCGAGATTCGTCCGGAGCGCACCGATCCGTGGGCAAAACATCCCGCGGCGCGGCGCATCCTGCTGGATCCGGCGGGCAAGGCCATGGATACGGCGGCGTTCGTGGCGCTGGTTTCGCGGGCGGAAATGGAGGGCCGCGACCTGGTCTTCGTGGTGGGCGGGGCGGACGGGCTGCCCCAGGAGTGGCGCGCCCGCGCGGACCTGTTGCTTTCGCTTTCGCGCATGACTTTTCCGCACGAACTGGCGCGCGCCATGCTCACCGAACAAATCTATCGCGCCTTTGCCACGTTGCGGGGCCATCCGTACCCGCGCTGATTCTCAGGACAGGCCGGGAGGCCTGTCCCACTTTTTGCTAAAGTAGTCCAATCGACATGTCCTGGTTCACAAAGGGAAACGCGACGCCGCCGAAGGTGGCGCAGATCAACGACGCCGCGCGCAAACTGCGCACGGAGGGTCTGTGGCTCAAGTGCGAAGGCTGCCGCCAGATCATCTGGAAGAAGGACCTGGAGTCCAACTGGAACGTGTGCCCGAAGTGCGGCGCGCACACGCGCATGGACGCCGCGGCGCGGCTGAAGCTGCTGTTCGACGGCGATTACGAGAGGTTCGACACGGAGTTGCGTTCGTCGGACCCGCTGGATTTCTTCGACTCGAAGCCCTACCGCGAGCGCCTGGATGGGATGCGCATAGCCACCTCGTTATCCGACGCGCTGATCTCGGCGGCCGGCGCCCTGGCGGGGCGGCCGGTGCACATCTGTTCGATGGAGGCGCGCTTCATCGGCGGCAGCATGGGATGCGTGGTCGGCGAGATGATCACGCGGGCGATTGAGCGCTCCATCGCGCGGCGGATGCCGCTGGTGATCGTGTCGGCGTCGGGCGGCGCGCGCATGCAGGAAGGCGCGGTGAGCCTGATGCAGATGGCCAAGATTTCGTCGGCGCTGATGCGTCTGGACGAAGCCGGCGTGCCTTATATCAGCGTGCTCACGGACCCCACCACCGGCGGTGTCACAGCCAGTTTCGCGATGCTGGGCGACTTGAACGTCGCCGAGCCGGGCGCGTTGATCGGATTCGCGGGGCCGCGGGTGATCGAGCAGACCATCCGGCAGAAGCTGCCGGACGGATTCCAGCGCTCGGAGTTTCTGTTGAAGCACGGAATGCTGGACGCGGTGGTGCCGCGTCCGGAGCTGAAGAGCTATATCGCCACGGCGCTACGATTCTTCGTGGATTAGGGGACAGGACAGGCCCGGAGGCCTGTCCCACTCGATGAATTATCCCGATTCCGTCCGGTTCTTGTACGCGCTGGGCAACGAAGTCAAGACCGCCAAGCTGGGGCTGGAGCGGATTGGGGTTCTGCTCGAATCGCTGGGCAATCCGCAGCAAGCCTGCCGTATCGTGCACGTGGCCGGCACCAACGGCAAAGGCTCCACCTGCGCGATGATCGAATCCGGGCTGCGCGCGGCGGGATATCGCACCGGACTGTTCACGTCGCCGCACCTGGCGGAGCCCACGGAGCGCATCCAGGTGGCGGGACGGCCGGTCGACGCCAGCCGGTTTGCCGCGGCGTTCGAGCAGGTGCACGCATGCGCGGAGACGCTGTTGCGAGAGGACCGCATCGACCTGCATCCCACCTATTTCGAAACTGTAACCGCCATGGCCATGCTGGTATTTCGCGAGTGCGGCGTGGAGTTCGCGGTGCTCGAGGTGGGACTGGGAGGGCGCCTGGATGCGACCAACGTGGTCACGCCGGAGTTGTGCGTGGTGACGCCGGTGGACTTCGATCACGAAGCCTTTCTGGGCAAAAGCCTGGAATCCATTGCCGGCGAAAAGGCGGGGATTCTGAAACCGGGCGTTAGGGCGGTTTTCGCGCGGCAGCGCGCGGAGGCCCAGGGCGTGCTGGAGGCGCGCGCCGCGGCTTTGGGCGTTGGGGTCACGCACAGTTCCGATGTGCCGATCTCAAGAATCGCTTTACATGCGCGGGGCAACGATTTCATGTTGGGCGAGTTAGGTATGAGCTGTCCGCTCGCTGGCGGGCACCAGGTCGAGAACGCGCGCACGGCCATCGCGGCGCTACTGCAACTTGGCATAGCGCCCGAAGCCATCCGGCAAGGCATCGCGCAAACCAGGTGGCCTGGCCGTTTGGAGCGCGTCGCCGTGAATCCGGAAATCATTCTGGATGGCGCGCACAATCCGGCGAGCGCGCGGGCGCTGGCCGGCTATCTTGACCGTTTCTACGAGCCCCGCCGCGTGTGGCTGATCTACGGCGCAATGCGCGACAAAGCGGTTGAAGAAATAGCTGCGATCCTATTTCCGCGTGCGGGGCATGTGGTCGTCACGGCGCCGGAGCAGGCGCGCGCGCTGCGGCCGGAATCGATCCGCGGCCTGGCCGATCACGATTGCATTCAGGTAGCCGCGAATATTAGCGAGGCGCTGGCGCTGGCCGCCAGTGCGGCGCCCGAGGATGCCATCTTCGTGACGGGTTCGCTTTTCCTGGTGGGGGAGGCGCGCGCCCTGCTGGTGTGACGCGTCGTCTTAGGGTGAGCCGAAGTTACTGGCGCACCACCGGGTCTAGCATAATCTCGAAATCGCCAATGTCGCGGTCAATCGTAGTTTCGATGGCGCGCGGGTTTGCGCGCATTCGGTAGCCCTTGACGGAGGTGAAAATCGCGTATGTACCAGTGGGGAGACCGCTGAATTCGAATCTACCCTGTAAATCGATTGGGGCGGTCTGGCTATCCCCACGGAGATCGCCGAAACAGATGGTTGCCTGCATGCCGTCCGCCATGGACGCACCGTCGCTGAGTGTTACCTTGCCGCGGAAGCGATGGCCCTGCAAAATCTGAACGTCGCCGACGTCCACAATCTCGCTATCGCGGCGGGTGGCGCATTTCTGGCGCTCGGTTGCACCCTGCGCGGCAGTTGATTCCATGGTCCCGTAAAGGTACCACTCGATCGGTACGGGCACGTTCGGGATGACGAACGAGCCGTCCGCCAGCGTGCCGATTCGAACTTCCGGATACGGGTTCCCCGTGATTTTGAGATGCATGCCGAATGCGCCCGTATCCTGTGCAATAAGGCCGATTTCGGCGCCGGCCACGGGCTTGCCCCTATGCACCAAACGTCCGCGAATTACGGCCCCCTCGGATACCGTGATGTTCTTCGGTTCCGCGCCCGTTGGAACGGCGATAAACCTGGTTGCCATGCCGCGCGCCTCAACCCGCAGCATAATCCCCTTAGCCTTCTCCTTGTACGCGAGTTCGAACTCTCCTTTGGCGTTGGTGACCGCTACGGGCTCGAGGCCATTCGTCGTAAAGTAAATGCAACCGGCTGAAACCGTTTCGACTCCCTGCGGCAGCACGACCACGTCGCGGAGCGGCCGGCCGTGCGTATCGACAACCCGGCCGCGAACGACACGCGCGGCGTCGTCCACCGCCGCCCGTGGTACGAGGGCAGCCGTTGCAGATCCCCGTGCGGGATCGACCCGCTCGACGAACGCCGCCATGTAGCCGTTGCGGACCACCAGCAACTCGAACCACAGATTGGGATCGACGCTCTTGAAGGTAAACGAGCCGCCCCGATTGGTGACGGCGCGTTTGCCGCAGTCGGCGTAGCAACTCGGGCAGTAAGTGCTGTAACCCCGCTTAACGCCAGCGTGATAGATCATTACGGTGGCGTCCTCCAGCGGGTTGCCGAGAGTATCGGTTACCTTCCCGGTGAGCGTGACACGGTCGCCGGCGAGTGAAACCGAAGCGGCGACGGTCAAAGCAGCGGCCAGGAAGCGACTGCGCATAGCATGCTCTCTCGTTCTGGCTAGTATACCCACGCCGACCATCGAATTCAAGCCGTTGCCGTACAGAGATCCCTGTACCGGGCTTGACATCAGTATACATATCTGTATACTCTTGGAGCGTGACCAGTAACCAGTTGAAGCGCTGGCTGGCGTCTCGGGGTTTGCACCTTCGAGGAAGGGACCAAGCACACGAAGGTGTTTTTCAAGGGCAAGTCCACGCTGCTGCCCCGGCATGGCGCCAAGGAGCTGCCCACAGGCACCGTTCGGGGCATCCCGAAGGAACTCGGACTGAATTGAGAAGGAGAATTCAATGATTGCTTATCCGGCAAAGTTCGATCGGGCCGACGACGGCATCACCGTCACTTTCCCAGACATCCCCGAAGCCATCACCTGCGGCTTTTCCGAACCGGAGGCGATGGAATACGCGGTGGATGCGATCGAGACGATGCTCTCGGAATACATCAAGCGCCGCCGGGACATTCCGCGGGCCAGTAAGGCGCGCGGCAAAGACGTGCGGATGGTGGTTCTGCCCACATTGACGGAGGCCAAGATCCGGCTATATGAGGCGATGCGCGAGGCCGGCGTGCGCAAGGCCGACTTGGCCCGACGCATGGGGTGGCAAAAGAGCCAGGTCGATCGCCTGCTGGACTTGTGCCACCGCTCGCGCCTCGACCAGATCGAGGCAGCCCTGGCGAAGCTGCACAAGCGGCTCGCCATGCACGTCGAGGATATGCCGCGCGCCATGCGCGCGGGCGCCTAGGCAAACTGGGCCAAAGCTCCCCAAATGTTCCTCAGCCGCCTGCGCGCCTATCTGCTGATCGACCCGCTGATTGTGGCGATGACGCTGGTCTTCGGCATCGCGTCGATGCTGGCTTCCACATTCGATAAGCGCGGCCGCACGCAACATGCGATCGCGCGCCTGTGGGCCCGCACGCTGTTGGCGGTCAGTGGGGCGCGCATCCGCATTGAGGGATTGGATAAACTGCAAGAGGACGCGGCCTACGTGCTGGTGGCCAACCATACCAGCTACATGGATACGCCCGCGGTGTTGCTCATCCCGCTGCAAATCCGGTTCTTCGCCAAGCAGGGATTATTTCGGATTCCGCTGCTGGGTGGACACTTGCGGCGCGCGGGACATTTTCCGGTGATGCGCGAGAATCCGCGGGCGTCGCTCAAGAGCTTGACCGAGGGCGCGCGGCTGGTGCGGGAGCGCGGCGTGTCGGTGGTCCTGTTCCCGGAAGGGGGCCGGTCGTCCGATGGGCTGCGCGAGTTCAAGGAAGGCGCGGCATACCTGGCGATCAAGGCGGGCGTTCCGGCGGTGCCGATCGGGATTATTGGCATGCGGGAGGTTCTACCGATGGGGTCGGCCCACGTGCGGCCGCATGCGGTGACGGTGCGGATCGGCGATCCCATTCCCACCGCGGGCCTGAAGCTGGATGCGCGCGCCGAGTTGAACCAGACGCTGCGGGGCAAGGTGGCGGAGTTGATCGGGGAGTAAGCGGCCGAGGTTTCGAGACGCGTCTCGACGAGGCCGCGGGAGGGCGTGCGCCAGGTTCACGGGACGATGCGGACCAGCGCGAGGGCGTGCGGCTGCAGGGTGAGCGACAGATTGGCGGCGTCTTGGTCGGTGGCATCCGGCAAACCGGCCGCATCGCGCAGGAGCTGGATTTGATGGCGGGTCGGGAATGCCGGACGGCCCATGGCTTCCCAGGCCGCCAGCGGCGAGCCATGCCGTGCGTCAACGACCTGGATACGGGCGCGGTGCGGGCCAGCCAGTCCCGTGATCGCCAGGCGGATTTCGCGCGGAGCGCCGGTTTCCTCCGGGGCCGCGTAATTCCAGACCGCGATCGCCAGTTGGCCATCGGCATCGCGGGTGACCAGCACGTTGTCGGACGCCACCGGAATGCGCTCGCCGCCGAGCAGATGCAAGAGCCGGAAGGCGTTGAAGGCGGCCTTGGGAATCCCGTCTTCGGCGATCAGTCCGAAGCCGCCGTAGAAAGGCTGCTGCAGCACGCCCTGCTCTTCGAACACATCCGAGAACGTCCACAGAGACATGGCCGTGGTCAATCCATCGCACAGCCGGATATTGTTCGCCAGCCAAGGTCCCATGAAAGGGGAGTCGGTGACGGCCGTTTCGGCCATGTAACTGGCGTTGTATTCGCTCCAGATAATAGGCAGATCGGGACGCGGCGAGGCATGCACCTGGTCGTATACCTTCTTCACCGCGCGGCCCACCATGTCGCGGCGCGGGATGGTTTCGTGGGCGCCGAAGATGTCCTCGGACTTATCGTTGCCATAGACATGCGTGGACACGAAGTCCACCGGTGCGTGGTTGTCGACGCAATGGCGAATGAAACGATCCACCCAGGCCGCCTGCGCAGTGGCCGGTCCGCCGACACGCAGATTCGGACTCACGCCCTTGATGGCGCGCGCAGTGTGATCGTATAGCTCGTAGTAAGTGGGTTCGTTGGGCCGGCCGCCCCAAAACGGAAGATTCGGCTCGTTCCAGACTTCGAAATACCATTGCTCCAGCTCCGGCTCGCCGTAGCGCTCCAGCAGGTGGCGGGTGAACTGCGCGATCAGGCCGTCCCAGTGCGCGTAATTATTGGGCGGCGCGACCAGCGGCTTGTACCAAAAGGGAAACACCGCCGGCGACGACGCCAGCTTACGCGGCATAAAGCTCAACTCGACGAACGGGCGAATGTTGCGGTCGAGCAGGCCGTCGTAGATCTGATCGAGGTAAGAGAAGTTATAGACGGGGCGACCCTGCGCATCTTCATCGTAGATGCCGTTTTCGTCGTCGAGAATGGCATGAAAGCGGACGTATTGGACGGAGGTAATGGCGCGGGTGGCGTCGAGGTCGCGGCGGTAGGAATCGCGCAGGGAGAGGTTGGCGCGCCCGGAGCCGAACATGACTTCCCAGAAGTGCGGGAAGGGCCGGGCCGCGGCATGGGCATCGATGGATATGGTTTCGGGTTGCGCGAAGGCGGAAGCTAGCGGCAGCATGGCGGCTGCGCAGGCGATTAGAAGGGCGCGTTTTGGCATGGCAGTGGAAGCTGGAAACCCTGTATTCTAGCAGCCTGGCCCGCAAGCGGGGCTTAATCGGGCGGCATGCGGCGGAAGCCCGTGCGGCATAGGCCTCACGCCAAAGATTTGTCTTGACTAATATGTGCAAGGCCACCTATACTTGAGAGACCTGAGATAAGCGACTCAGTTCTCTCGTAAGGCGATTTGCACTAAGACAGATTGCCCCAGCCCCAGCATCTTAGCTGAACAATACCGGCGAAGATTCAAGATTCAAGATTCCATTTATTTACCTTGCGAACTTGTAGTTTGAAGTTGCGCCGAATACCTTCGTTGCGCCGCTACGCTGCCCGCGCGGCGGTAACCGATGGCATGGCACCGCGTGTGGCGGCGCGGCCCTGATAAGTAATGACCTACCGGAGAGCCTTTGGAGAACCTATGTCCGCGGCGAGTTATTCTCTGCGCTGAAGTGGGCGTTTGCAGACCTTTGTATAAGTATTCTTGGCATCATAAGGAGAAGAAAAGGAAATGAAGAAAGTAATACTAGAGTTAGGTAATTTGAACGACGACCCGCGCACCCGTAAGGTATTTGCGGGCATAGCCGTTATTTGTCTTTGCTTCGTTTTTGCAGCGGGGGCCTCCGCACAGCAGCCGGATACCAGCACGCCCACTTTCACCGCGTTCGAGGTTCCGGGTGCGGCCACAGGCGCCAGCCAGGGAACATTTGGCGCGGGCCTCAACACGGCGGGCGCAATGGCGGGAGTGTTTGTGGACGCGAATAACTTGCAAAATGGCTTCGTGCGCAATCCCACCAGCGGCGCTATGACCACATTCGGAGTTCCGGGCGGACAGAACGATACCCATGCCGTGAGTGTGAACACCGCGGGGACGGTAGCGGGATTCTACTCCGACGCGAGCTTTACGAACCACGGGTTCGTGCGCGCCGCCGGCGGCACGATAACCGCCTTTGACGCGCCGGGCGCAGGCACCGGCAGCTTCCGGGGCACCTACGGCATCAATATCGATACCGCGGGCGCAGTTACGGGATATTACATGGATGCGAACGGCGCATCTCACGGCTTACTGCGCGCTGCCAGCGGGACCATGACCGCCTTCGATGCTCCGGGAGCAGGCACAGCCAATGGCCAAGGCACCCAGGCATTTATGAGCAGCAGCGCCGGGACTACTGTGGGCTATTACGTTGACAGTAGCAATGTGGCGCACGGCTTTCTGCGCGCGCATGGCGGGACGATAACCTCTTTCGACGCCGCCCCGGGTGCGGCATGGACTTCCGCCGGGGCTATCAATAGCGCGGGGGTTATCGCGGGGTGGTACAGTGACGCCGGCAATGTGTACCACGGCTTCGTGCGTGCGGCCAGCGGCGCCATTACGACATTCGAAGCTCCAGGCGGAGGCACAGGTGCCTACCAGGGCACTATCGCCACCTGCATCAACACGGCCGGTGCCATCGTGGGTTACTACGTTGACGCGGGCAATGTGGCGCGTGGCTTCGTACGCGCTGCCGGCGGCGCCATCGCCACATTCGAGGCTCCGGGCGCAGGCACGGGCGCCAACCAGGGCATCTTCCCCCAGGCCATCAACACGGCTGGGTCTATCGCGGGATGGTACGTCGATGCGAGCAATGTGGGCCACGGCTTCCTGCTAACGCGTTAACGCCCGAGCATGGCTGAATCGAGCCCGGACGCCCTCCGCGGCTGTCCGGGCCGACCCGCCGGCAACCCATCTTTGCCCGCGTGCGCGGGAAGCCGCCCAGCGCACCATGAATCCCGTTCGCGCAAGAGGTGTCCACACGAGTGTGGACACGGCACGCTGAGGGCGTGCGCCGCGCGTTTGTTGTGGGAGAATGGGGAAGAATGATCGTCGCCGACGGCATATACTACGCGCTGGGGCTGACCACCGGCGGAGTACTAGTGTCCTACCTGGCGCATCCGCACCCGTGGTTCGGACTGCCGCTGTTCGTGCTGGCGGCATTTTGTCTATACTTCTTCCGCGATCCGGAGCGCGCGATTCCGGCCGGTCCAGTGGCGGTATCGCCGGCCGACGGCAAGGTAGTGGCGGTCAAACGGGAGACGGCCACGCAAACGCGCATCAGCATATTCCTGAATATTTTCGATGTGCATGTGAATCGCGCGCCGATCGCCGGCACGATTGCCGAAGTGCGGTACAGCAAGGGACGGTTTCACGTGGCCAGCCGCGAGGAGTGCTCCACGGAGAACGAGCAGAACGTGGTGAGCGTGCGGGGCGAGCGCACCTGCGTGGTCTTCAAACAGATCGCCGGCCTGATTGCGCGGCGTATCGTATTCAACAAGCAACCGGGCGACATAGTGGCCAAAGGGGAGCGCGTGGGCCTGATCAAGTTCGGGTCGCGGGTGGATGTGCTGTTCGGCCCGGAGTGGGTGATCGCGGTGCAGCCGGGACAACGGGTATCGGCGGGATCCAGCGTGATCGCGCGGCGCGGCGATTTAGCCGGGGTGGACCTGGTGGAAGCTCGGGAATTGCCGGAAGCTCGAGAACTGGCGCATGCCGACGCTTAGGCACCCGCCGATCGACCGGCCCCCGGATCGGCGGCCCCGCCGCGTGGCTTATGCGTTGCCGACCCTATTCACCGCGGGCAACATTTTCCTGGGATATCTTTCGATTTTGCATTCCTTCCGCGGGGCCATGCTGGCCGCGGCGGGAGGCGCGGGCGCCGCGGAGCATTTCGAAATCGCGGCGAAGGCCATCGGGTTCGCGGTGCTGCTGGACGGGTTGGACGGGATGATCGCGCGCCTGACCCACACTACCAGCGATTTCGGCCGCGAGATGGATTCGCTGGCGGATGTGATCAGCTTCGGCATCGCGCCCACGGTATTGGCTTTCGCCTGGGGCGTAGAGTTCGTGGGCAACGGACTGCCGCAACAATTCCAGCAACATTTGGTTCAGGCCGGCCGCTTCATCGCGTTCCTCTTCCTGTTGTGCGGCGCCGCGCGCCTGGCGCGTTTCAACGTGCAGAAAAATCCCGTTCCCAAGAATCCCGGGCGGCCGAACCGGAAGTATTTCGTGGGGCTGCCGATTCCGGGGGCGGCGGGCACCGTGGCGGCCACTGTTTACGCTTTCTCTGGCGAACCACTCGAGAAGTGGCCCATCGCGGTGCTTTGGCTGGGACTGTTGGGGCTGCTGGGATTTCTGATGGTTAGCACCTGGCGCTACTACAGCTTCAAAGGCCTCAGCCTGCGGCAGCCGCACACGCCTTTGATCGTCATTGTGGTGGGCGGACTGGTTTTTGCCATCTGGAATTACGGACACGTGGTGTTGCCTATCCTGGCGGCCCTCTATGTGGGCAGCGGCATCGCGATTCGCGCGGGCGGCATCGTGCGGCGGCATGTGTTGCGCCGCCGTCTGGGGGGCGCCCCGCCCAACGTTCCGGAGCGTCAAGTTGGCTAGAACACGATTTAGTTTAGGTGGGACAGGCCGCCTGGCCTTTCGCGGGTTCGGCACGACCGAAGGACAGGCCGGGAGGCCCGTCCCACCTAATTGAGTAACATTGCAATGGCTAGAACAAACACGTGGGCGCTGGTCGGCAGTGAATCCCTTTTGGGGCGCGAACTGCGCGACCTCATTGCGGTAGGCCACCTGCCGGTGGACCTGAAGCTGATCTCCGAAGATCCCGAGAAGACCGGCGCGCTGACCGAGCAAGGCGGCGAACCGGCGCTGGTCTGGGGACTCGAGGAGCCGGCCATGCGCGGTGCACCCGTGGTGCTGCTGGCGGGATCGGCCGAATCCACGCTGCGGGCGCTCGAACTGCGGGAGGACGCGCCCGGCACCATCGACCTTACGCATGCCGCCGAAGACCATCCCCGTTCGTTCATTCGGGCGCCCTTCGTGGAGCCTGCCGGATTCCGCGCGCCGGAAGATGCGGTACACCTGATTGCACAGCCGGCAGCCATCGCCATCGCGATGGTGCTGCCGCGCCTGCATGCCCGGTCTCCGATCCGGCGCTCCGTGATCCATATTTTCGAACCGGCCAGTGAGCGCGGCACGCCGGGAGTGGAGGAGTTGCAGCAGCAGACCGTCGGCCTGCTGTCGTTCAAAAGCATGCCGAAGAAAATCTTCGACGCGCAACTCAGCTTCAACATGCTGGCGCAATATGGCGAGGACGCGCCCGTAACGCTCGAATCCGCGGAGTTGCGTATTGAGCGGCATCTGGCCACGCTGCTCTCGCGCGGTGGCGGGCCGCATGCCGCGGCCGCGCCCATGCCGTCGCTACGGCTGATTCAAGCGCCGGTGTTTCATGGTTACAGTCTCTCGCTGTGGATAGAATTCGAAGAAAATCCGGGCGCCGAAGCGGTGGAATCGGCTTTGGCGGACGAGCGCATCGATGTGCGGCGGTCCGATCTGGAGCCGCCCACGGCGGTAGGTATGGCCGGCCAGGACGGCGTGGCGGTGGGCGCGGTGGCCATGGACCGCAACGATCCGCAGGCTTGCTGGTTTTGGTTGGTGGCGGATAATCTACGCCTGGCGGCGGAGAATGCGGTGGCGGTGGGGAGCCAGTTCTTATGAGAAAGATAGAAGTCGCGCTGTTGGCCGTGGCGCTGTGCGCGAGCGGCTGCGGCTATCATGTGGCCGGCAGATCGGATATCATGCCGCAGACCATCCACACCATCGCGATCACCGCCTTTGCGAACAGGACGATCCAATACAAGCTGGCGCAGCGATTGCCCGCCGATATCGCGCGGGAATTCATCGAACGCACGCACTACAAGATCGTGACCGATCCGAAGACCGCGGATGCCGTGCTGGAAGGCGCGGTACTGACCTTCGCGTCCTATCCGATCATCGCCGATCAAGCCTCGGGTCGCGCGACCGTGGTGCAGTGCAGCGCGAATTTGAAGATTATCTTGACCGAGCGCGCCACGGGCAAGGTGCTGTTTACGCGGCCATCGTTTGAAGTGCGGGAGCGGTACGAAATCAGCGTCGATCCGCAATCGTATTTCGATGAAGGCGGGGCGGGCGTCGAGCGGCTGGGACACGATGTGGCCCGGGATGTGGTCACTTCGATTTTGGAAAAGTTTTGAAGGCGGTCAACGGCATGACTCCTGCGCAATTTCTGACTCGCATGGAGCGCGGCGAAATCGCGCCCGCCTATTTGTTCCTGGGGCCGGAATCTTACCATCGCCGGCGCGCGCGGGCCGCGCTGCTGAAGGCGTTCCCTGCGGTCACGCAATACGACCTGTCTGAGACGACGCTGGCGGAAGCCATCGACGATGCGCGCGCGCTGTCGCTGTTCGCGTCCGAGAGGGCCATCTTCGCCGGCAACGCGGAAGCCGCGCTCCCGCGCGCGCGCGCGGATGAAGATGCCGCGGAGGGCGACGGTCCGGCGGGTTCGGCGGACATGCTGGCTGCATACATGCGAGACCCTACGCCCGGCGTGGTGCTGGTCTTCGACGCCCCACGTTTCGATTTTGAAGGCGAGGATAAGAAGAAGCAGGAACGCGTCCGCAAGTTTTTCGCGGCTTTGGGGGATCCGGTCGAGTTCAAGCGGGCTTCGGCCGACGACGCGCGCAGGGAGGCGGCCGCCCTGGCGCGGCGCGCCGGTCTCAGCATCGATTCCGCCACGGTGGACTTGCTGGTGGAGGCGCTGGCCGCCGATCTGACGCGTATTGCGGTGGAAGTGGAGAAGCTGGCGCTCTACACACAGGGGCGGCCGGCGACCGAAGAGGATGTGGGGCTGCTGGCGCCGGACGCGCGGGCCACCACCGTCTTCGCGCTGGTTGCGGCGCTGGGGCGGCGGGACCGCTCGCGGTCGCTCGAAATCCTCGACACCCTATTTCGCGACGGTGAGTATTTGCCGCTGGCATTGTCGTTTTTGTCGGCGCAGTTCCGCGCGGCGCTGGTGGCCAAGGAGGCCGGCTTGCGCAGTCCGCAACAGATCCAGGGACACTTCGCCAGGATGGGCGTGCAGATGTGGGGTTCACGCGCCGAACAGGTCTTTCAGACGGTGGCGAAGTTTTCGAAGACGCAATTGCAGCGCGCCATGCAGTTGACTTTCGAGGCGGATAGGGATTTGCGCAGCGCGCGGCCGGACGACCGTATCGTGATGGAGCGGTTTATTCTGCGGTTGACGGGATGAGGCGCGCTCCGCTCGCCGTGGCTGGTGGCCAGTGGCTGGTGGTTGTGCTGCAGCCAACCCTTACGCAGTGGCGAGCGTCTTTACCCGCAGGTGCAGCTTCGACTTATAGCGCGCGGCCGTGTTCTTCTTGATGATGCCCTTCTTGGCGGAGCGGTCGATGAGGGAGAAAGTCGCGGGCAGGAGGCCGGCGGCAGCCTTGGCGTCCTTGGAAGCGATCGCGCGCCGCATGGCGCGTATCTGGTGGCGCAGGCGGGATTTATTCTGCCGGTTGTGCTCGGTGCGCTTTTCGTCTTGCCGTACGCGCTTGAGCGCGGAAAAATGATTAGCCATCTGGAAACAAACTGATCCTTACAAGAGATTCCTAAGAAACAGGATAACGCAAGGCGTGGGACGAGGTCAACTGCCGTACGCGGCCAATTGATCGAGATCCATGTTACCTCCCGACAGGATGACCCCAATCTTGGCGGCGCCGCCCATGCCGCCGGGCAGTTTGCCGAACAGCAGAGCGGCCGCACCCACGGCGCCGCTGGGTTCCACCAGGATCTTGAGCCGCGTGAGCAGGAACTTGACCGCCGCGCGGATTTCGTCGTCGGTGACCAGCAGGATCCGCTCGACCGATTGGCGGATGATGGGAAAAGTCAGCGCGCCTGGTTCGGGGGCGCGCAGGCCGTCGGCAATGGTCTGGGGCAACGGGATGGAGCGCCGCTCGCCGGCCTGGAACGAGAGAAATGTGTCGTTGGCGTCGGCCGGCTCGACGCCGAAAAGACGAATCGAGGAGCGCATGTCCTTGGCGATGATGGCGCAGCCCGAGAGCAGCCCGCCGCCCCCGACAGGGGCGATCAGGGCATCCAGGTCCGGCGCGTCTTCCAGCAACTCCAGCGCCGCGGTTCCCTGCCCTGTCACGATCGTCGGATGATCGAAGGGCGGCACCAGCGTGGCTCCGGATTCTTCGAGAATGCGGGCGGCGATGGCCTCTCGGTTTTCCCGGAGGCGGTCATACGGCACGATGCGAGCGCCATATGCGCGGGCGGTCTCGAGTTTGGACCGCGGCGCATCGGCAGGCATCACGATGGTGGCGGCGGCGCCCGCATGACGGGCCGCGATGGCCACCGCAATGGCGTGATTACCGGAGGAAAAAGCCACTACGCCGCGCGGCAGATCGGCGGGCGGGATGGACAGGATCAGGTTGGAGGCCCCGCGGATCTTGAATGCGCCGCCCGTCTGCAGGTTCTCGCACTTGAAGAAGACGCGCGCGCCGGCGGCTGCATCGAACTCGGATGAGGTGATTACCGGAGTACGTTTGGCGAGCGGACGGATGCGGATGGCGGCGGCGCGCACGCCGTCGGGGGTAATTAAGGACACGGCTCGATTGTAGCGTCTCTGTGGTGTGCGCAGGCGTCCGGCCCGCGCATGCGTGGACCGGTCAGTCCGGCCGGTAGTTCACCGGGCGTCCCACCCTGCCGGACCTGGTGCCCCTCTTCTGGCGCGACGCGCCAGTCTCCAGCGCAATCAGCCCGCGAACCTGGCGCTGCGTCCGCCTGACGCGCTCCAGCAATTGCAGAATTCGCCGGATTTCGGCGCGCAACTGCCACTCAAGTGCAGCGCCGCCCCTTCGGTACACCTTCATTTTGCAATCCCCTCTCACGGTCGATACGGATTCACGCTTGTTGGATAGTGCGTTGAGGCGTGCCGAACGTTTCGGTTTTCGTAAGAAATCTGTAAAGTATAGAGCGAAAAGCCAAATGGCGAGGGTTCGAGGGGGTCAACGGCGGTCCCCGAAGGGGCGCAGGTTTGAGATCTGGGGAAAACGGTGGGACGCCCCCGGGTCGCAATCATATACTTCCAGCAAGACAATCTCGCCCGCGCGCCCCCACAAGATCAGGCCCGCCCGCTCCGCATACACTGCCAGGGCGTCGGCAATGATGGCGGCTCCGGCTCCCCATGCATCAGGTCGGAAATTCAGGCTGGCACACCCGCAATCGCATCCTCCAACGACTCGCAAATCTTCCACCGGCCGCAGCCGATAAGCCGTTACATCCCCAAGCGGTGCGTGATCCAGAAGCCACGCGACGATGGCGGCTTCATCCGGAGTGACAGTTCGATCCATGCGGGTGGTCTTCTACTTCATTATGCGCGTCAGTTTGCGTGTGGGGCACCGTCGAAAACAGTCCCTGGAGGGCGGGCAGTTCTGCCCGCAGCCGGCTTTCAGCCGGCTCTGGCCGCCTATAAAGGCGGCTGCGGCCAAGATTGGCCGCCCTCCAAGCGTTTTCATCACATTTGGTGGCCCGCAGGGCCATGAAGACAGGATGGCATCCTGCCCCACAACCAAATTGACCCACCATTCAGGCAGGCGCCGCCGATGTTGCGCACGCGGCACGCCTCCGGCGCGCCCCACGTCAGCGCGCGGGGAACCAGTAAGGCGTCCGTCGTGCCGCCGCGGTCTTCGGATAGCGAGTGTGGAGCAATTGGAAGGCGCGCTTTACCCAGCGGTCCGTATCGCCGTCGCCTCTGCAAGAATAGTGCCCGGCCTGCACCGCCAGATGCAGGGCCTCGGGCGCGCGCGGATCGTCCGGATGAGCCTCTATCCACTCCACCGTTTGCCGGGCCAGGAATGTGGGGGCGGCCGGAGCCGCCGCCAAACGCTTCTGTTCCTGGTCGGCCTCGGAGCGTTGGGCCGCCGTAAGAAACCGCGCCTCGGGAGGCTCGCCCTGGTACAACAATTCGAGCGGCGCGTTCATCGGCTGGCGTGCGATATTCGCCGGGCACCACCAATTGCCGAGATAGGAATCGATTTTCGCCGTGGGTGTGAGGCGGCCAGCGCCTGAATCAATGGAGACCCGCATTCCAGGATTGTTGAGCAGCAGCCAGGCTGCCGCGAATCCACGCGTCTTTTCGTCCGGCGCCGCAAGATAGCCGTCGGCGTAGGCCTTGAGCGGCGGTGAAAGCGATCCCATCGCTTTAGCCATGTCGCTGGCTGTCCCGTTGTCGTTCAGCAGGATCGATCGCACCCACGCGGCGCGCGCGACATGCAGTTGGAGATCGGGCGGCAGCCTGCCGTTCCGCGCGCACAGGCGCAGCAGCGCAAGCGGCGCCTGGCGATCCAGGATGCGCGCGGCATCTTCGTCGAAATGCATCTCCCGCCCGGCGCCGGGACGATCGCCGGACGCCGCGCCGGCCGGTGGGGCAGGTACCCCCCAGGGGCCGGGCTCGAAATTGCTGGCGACGGTGCGCGGCGCATAGCGCAGCAGGTCGTCCCAATCGCGCGACACGCGCATGCGCGCCGCCAGGAACAGGTTGCGCGCCGACACCGGCATCTGGCGGCGCAGCGCCGCGTCCAGCGCGGGCCGCGCCTCGTCCGGCGGCAGCAGCCGCAGCCGGTGAAACTCAACCGTCGGGAAGGCCGGCGAAGTGGCGGCGACCTTCGCGGCGGCCGCCATCAACTCCTGGTCCGGTCGATCGGCGTAGGTCAGCGCCGCCACCAGCCATGGCGCCGAGCGCGTGGCGCGCCACTTCGCGAGCGCCTGATCGGCAGGCCCATTCTGCATGGCGGCAATCCAATCCGTGATATCGTCGCCTCGCGGGAACTCCTTTCCGCGATTCGAATAGTGGTCGAGCATCAAGCGGTAATCGTTCATGGCCCCGGCCACGCCGTTCTTTTCGGTTGCGACCGCGTGGGCCAGGTCGCTCAGGACGCGCTCCGGCTCCGTTCGCGCAAGCAGGTAACGCGCCAGGCCGCGCGCGCTTTCGTGCCAGGCCGCGGCATCCGGATCGGCCAACACCTTCCGCAATTGCTCCTGGGCAGCCGGCGCGGCCGCGGGATCGACGGTAGTGGACTTACGGATCAGGGCGCGCGCCGCAAGATAAGGTGCGATGCCGTGCCAGGGCGAGGAGCGATCACCTGCGATGCGCAGGAAATCCGCACATGCCGCGTCGTACTGGCCGGCATAGAACTCGGCAGCGGCAATCTGGTAGACGCGGTCCGCCTGCTTCCAAGGCGCGGCGGAGGCCGGCAACACCGCGGGAATGGACGGCTCCGCGGGCTTGGGTCGAGGCGGCCACACTTCAGGCTCTGAGCAGTTTGAGAAGACCTGGTCCTGCGCCGCCACCCAAGCCCTGAGATCGTCGTGCGAAGCTCCCGCGCGCCCGCGCTCGGTCAGAGTCGCGGTGGCGTTACGGAACGCATCGTCGCCGCAATTCAGGATACCGAAATTACCCGGCAAGACCTTTATGCGATTGATTGGATTGGGGCCGGCTGTATCGAACGGCGGCGCGCCCACTTGAATGCGCACTTCCAGCCATGCCTGGACCGCCGCCGAGCGCGGGTCGCCCCAGAAATAATCCGGCACTGCGGGCTTCGCCAGCAGAGCCTGTTGGTCCGCCTTGGCGACACCTATGCCCGTCAGATACCGGTAAGCCACCATCAAGTAGATGCGTGCGTAATGCGGCTGCAGGATGTCGAGCTGGCCGCCGAAATATCGCGGCTCGTCGAGCGGTTGCGCCTTACCGGTGAAAACCGCCTCGGGGAAAAATGGACCGCAACTGGAAAGATCTCCCGGTCCGATCGACACTCCGCCCAGAATAAACAGAATCAGAATGCGCTTTGCCATTGGCCTACCCTTCGTAGCGCCGCCTGCACGTGGTCCGGAGTCCATGCGCGCGGATCGAATACATACACACGCCGTCCCGAGGGGATGCGGGAGGGCAGTTCGTCTGTCGAGATCCCCACGCTGGAGCGGCACAAATCGTCGCGGAAGTCGCTGCCCGGAGAATAGCGGTCCGGCCCCATGCGGAACAGCATGGGCACTGCCTCGGCCACCGGCAGGCCGGACATCCAGCCGTCGGCTTCGCACCAGGAAGCCAGGGCGGTGATCGACAGGGGTATTTGCGCCGGCAGGAGGCGCCGCAATTCGGTTAGCAGCGCGCGGTAGAAGGCGCGCTCGGAAGCTACGGCGTCGAAATCCACTTGTAGCGCGCGTACGCCGGGAAGGCTGACGGCGCCTGCGATGGCACGGGCTGTGCGAGGGACGTCCGCGCCTGCGCCGTGCCCGCCGCTCTCCACCCGGACCACCGCCATGAGCACGGCATCCGGCGAGACCAGGAGCGGCTGCATGCGTGGGCGGACAGCCACGCCGTCTTCCCGCGGACACACCGTGCGGGCGAGAAAGGCGACCCCCACCGCGCGGGTGTCCAGCCAGCGCAGGTCTTCGGGGCGCTCCCAAGCCCATAGAAAGACGCGCGGGAGGTTGGGCAGCGGGTCCGGGCGGCGGGCGCACGCGGTAAGCAGCAGCAGCGGGATCAGCGCGGTGGTGTTGTGCATGCGCATGCGCGATAGCGTACTACAATTTTCGTTCCAGACATCTTCGGCCGTACAATTGAGTTTCACTGCATGGATGCGCGCCCCATACTTTTTACGCTCGCTAGGGCATTGCACCAGCACGGCCTCGAAGCTGTCTTGATAGGCAACGCGGCCGCATCCTTGCAAGGCGCCCGGTTACCGCGGTCGACTTCGATTTTCTCTTTCGCAAAATGCCCTACAATCTGCGCAAGCTGAAAGCCGTTGCCAGCCAGCCTTGAAAGCTACGTTGTTGAGGCCGTACTATCCGGCATCCGGCCTATTCCGCTTGATGCGCGACCAGGATCTATTGCAGGTCGATTTTCTGGAGCGGATCGACGGAATCCGTTCGCTCGAAGGCTTGCGCCGCCGCGCCTCGCGCATTGACTTGGGAGGCTACGAACTCCTGGTGGCGAGCTTAGCCGACATCGTTCGGAGTAAGCGGGCAGCCGGACGCCCCGAGACCGGGCGGTTCTTGAGATATTGGAAAAGACCCTTCATGAAGCCCCGAACGCGTCGACTGACAAAGCATGAAGCGCTAAAGCTCGAAAGCGAGCGCGCGCTGCTTGAACAGATTCGCCGCCACTTGGCGCTGCCCATGGAGAAGCGCACACACTTCTTGCGCCGCCGGATCGGGTTCACGGCCTCGTGTTTTGTAGACTCTGGCAAAGGCCAGGTTAACTTTTCAAACCAGCTCGATGCGCAGATCGCGGCCGATGGCGTGTGCCGCGCGCGATAGGGTTTGCAGCGTCACCGAGGCATTGCCCGGATCGAGAAGACGGTCAAGCGCCGCGCGGCTTGTGTGCATGCGCCGCGCCATCTCTACCTTGCTGATTTTGTCCTTCTCCATCGCTTGCTGAACTTGCCAGGCCAGCGTCTCTTTCAACGCGACCGCGCGGGTCTCTTCAAGGACGCCTTCCTCTTTCAGGAAGTCCTCCAGTGACGAGCCGATATGCTTGTTTCGCTTTTTCATTTCGTAACCTCCTTCATTCTCCGTTTCGCCAGGGCCAGGTCATCCGCGGGCGTTTTCTGCGTTTTCTTGATGAACCCGTGCAGCACGACGAGCATCTGGTCGTGAAAGCACAGGATGAGCCGGGCTATCCGCTGGCTCGGTAGCGACGAGCGCACCTCCCAAAGACCATCTTTGAGGCTTCCCACCAGTGGCCTCCCAATCGGCCAGCCGAACTGCACCCGCATGAGATCGAGCCCGATAGCGTGCCGGTCGTCCTTGTCGAGGCTGCGCAGCCAATCGAGCACCGGCGCCCGGCCTGCTTCCGTGCGGTAAAACCGGACCGGTGTCTCCGGGGCTTTGTTCATCTCGTCTCGCTAAATTCCAGTATGTACCAACAATGATACAATGTCCAGTAGTGATTTTCGGGGAGGATAGTCAAGGGCATGTCGAGCAGGTCGTCCACCAGTTGGAACGCCAGCCCGGATTCCACGCGTAATCGCTAGCCCACGCGCTCTTCGGTCTGCGAATCCGCGCCCGCGACCAGCGCGCCCAGTTTGGCGCAAACCGAGAACAGGCAGGCGGTTTGGCGGTCCACCGGTTCCATGCAGTCGCTTCGCTGACCTGGATGCGGCCGATGCGCTCAAGCTGCAGCAGCTAGCCATCGACCGTCATCTTGGTCAGCCCGAATGGGCAGAACCAAAAAACAGCCTTGGCCTGCCGGTCGATGGTGCTACGATGAAGCTAGGCTCGCCCAGTTGAGAATGGGCTAAGGCCAACGTTCAGCACGAAGTTATGACGATCGCTGCAAAGTACGAGGAAGGCGTCTTTAAGCCCCTTGAGGAAGTGACGATCAAGGAAGGAACCGTCGTCGAGGTGCGGTTGCCTTCATTCTCCGACCGCCTGAAGACCAAATCCCCCTCTGTTCGGAATTTTGCGTTCTACGGCATGTGGAAGGACCGCGCGGACATTGGCGATAGCGTCGAATACGTCAGCAGCCTCCGGCGCGACCTACGCGGCTGACGTGTCGCGCGCGAAGTTTGATCGTCGAGGATATTCGCGATGCCGTATCTGCTCGACAGCGATATCCTGATCGACGTCTCCCGTGGGAAACCGGCGGCACGCGAATACCTTGATGCACTACCGGAGGGATGGGCGATCTCCCAGGTTTCGGCCCTTGAACTCATTGTCGGCGCCAGGGACAACCGGGACCTCGCCTCTATCGACGCCTTCCTGTCGGCCTTTGTGGTCGTCCCGCTCCAGGAATCCACCGGCACGCGCGCGTACTATCTTCTCAAGCGATACGCGAAATCTCACGGGTTACACGTCTTCGACTCGCTGGTGGCGGCAACCGCGATCGAGGAGGATCTCACGTTGGTGACCAGGAACCGCCGGCACTTTGGAATGATCGAGGGTTTGAGCCTGTGGGTTCCCCAGTATTAGCGAAAGAAGGCCAAACTTAAGGTAGGGAGGAGGCGGGTCCGATGGAAATTGCTTTCAAGGAAATCGAGAAGGAATTTAGCGAGACATTTGGCTACGTCAGACAAGATATCGCCGAGCTCCTCAAGAGTGATCACCCGCTTCACTACTCCGTTGCGTTACTCGTCTGTTGCGCATGTGAAATGTTGACCTGGCACCGGGGCCTGAGGGACGACCAGGCCCACGTGGTCTTTACCTCGCTCCTTCCTGACACCGAGCCATGTAAGGCAGTGGGCAAGACGTTGTGGGAGGCCCTTCGCAATGGCTTGGCCCATAACTTTCGACCAGATACCATCAAAATTGGAGATGATGAGTGGCGCTTTACAATTTTTTCGCATGGGTTTGGGCCGCGCATGCGCGTCACGAAGGGACGGCCGCATTGGATTCACCTCAATATTCGGGACCTCGCGTCGCGCGTAAATCTTGAGATCGACGCTTATGAGCAGGAACTTCGCACAATTGCCGATGCTCGGCTTACGTTCCACGAAGAGTCGGGAAAGTACTACATCAAGACGGTGCCTACAGAGGCAGGTAGGGTTGCCGACGCGTTGAGATCAGTTCCAGGGTAGACGCGCGCTGGCTGCCTGGGAGGCAGCCGCAGGGTGTGCCCAGCATGGGCAGAATCTAGTTGGATGAAAAGAGCCAATCGGAGCCGATGACGGCAACCGTAGCGAAACGCAAGGCGTAGCCGCGAGGTGAAGCCGAAAGAAGCGTGTAGCAAACCTTC
>Ga0302324_100001203_pt1 | contig 63771 bp, 56 predicted proteins | sample Palsa_T0_1_FD_201949 | JGI IMG/M metagenome (GOLD analysis project Ga0302324, IMG submission 201949) | Peat permafrost microbial communities from Stordalen Mire near Abisko, Sweden - Palsa_T0_1 | ecosystem: Environmental > Terrestrial > Soil > Palsa > Peat permafrost | place: Sweden: Abisko...
AACGTGCGCCTGGTGCCAAGCAGAGTGGCGTTGGCCTGCACGAACTGATACTTGGCCTCGCCGAATTCGGCAGGGCGTTTCTGGCCGTTGAGCCGGTTGAGCAGAGGCTTGGGATCGAAGGTGTCGATGTGGCTGGGTCCGCCTGCCATGAACAGGAAGATCACGGATTTTGCCTTGGCCTTTTCCGGCATGGACGGAGCTTTCGGCGCCAGTGGATTGGCATTCGGTTCCGCGGCGCGGGCAGTGCTCCTCAGCAGGAGATCGGCCATGGCGATGGACCCGAAACCGCAAAATGCATGGGTGAGAAATTCGCGGCGATTACGGGTGATTCGAATGTGTTCAGGCATGGTGATCGCGTCTCCTAATTGATGTACAGGAAGGCATTCAGGTTGAACATCGCGAGGGCCAACTGATCGCGCGCCTGCGATTGGCCGGCCGCTTTGACGTTAAGGAACTGCATTGCCATTTTCAATTCGGCGGGCTTCGGGGCACGGCTCACCGCCAGCCTCCAGGCGAGTTCGATCTGGCGGCGATGATTCGGGCCGGCCTCTTTGAGCAACCTCGCGGAAAATGCTTTTGCCATCTGATTGGCGAGATCGCCGTTGAGCATCTCCAAAGCCTGTGGAGCGTGCGTGCTCGATTCGCGGCGCGGGCAGGTCAGCGTCATATCGGGGGCGTCGAAGACCTGCATGAAGGGTAATTCCAGATTGCGTTTGTAAATCAGATACACGCTGCGGCGGTTGTACTCCGCGGTGTCCTGCGGAGGCGCCCATTGAGATGGCTTGTAGAGAGCCTGGACCAGCGTTTTATCGATGGGAAGCATAACGCCGGGCCCACCCGCCTTCTGATTCAACAGGCCGGAGACGCTGAGCATGGCGTCGCGGAGCTGTTCGGCCTCGAGGCGTTGCCGGGGAAAGCGTGTGAGATAACGGCCGTCGGGGTCTTTATCGGTTTGCGGCACGGACGACTGCTGGTACGTATTGCTCAGCAGGATCAGCCGCTGCATGTGCTTGACGCTCCAGCCACTGGCGACGAACTCATTGGCGAGGTAATCGAGAAGCTCGGGATTGACCGGCCGCTCGCCCATTCGGCCGAAATCGTTGGGCGTAGCCACAATGCCGCGGCCAAAGTGATATTCCCAGATCCGGTTGACCATCACGCGCGCGGTCAGCGGATTCTCGGCGCTGGTGAGCCACTGCGCCAGCAATTCGCGCGGCTTGGCGGTATCTTGCGGAAGTTCGGGCGCGTTCTCGGGAAGAAATACGCCCGGCGGCCGCATCCCCACGGCATCGCCCGGATGTTCGAAATCGCCTCGCGGCAGCAAATGGATCGGCGCCTTATCCGCGAAGTCGTCTTTCACCGTGAACAGCGACGGCAAGGCGGCCGGGAGCGCGTCCTCCTCTTCTTCAAGCTTCGTCATCAATTCGGTGGTGGGTGCGCCTGCTTTAGTGGCCTGTGCGATCTGCTTTCGCAGTTGAGCGATCTGCGACTGAATTGGCGTGGCCTTCGCCTTCCAGGCTGCCTGTTCTTCGTCCGATGCTTGGATGAGATCGTAGGGCTGGACTGGCGCAAAAAAAGCCTGCACGCGATAGTAATCGCTCTGGCGGAAGGCATCGAACTTATGATCGTGGCAGCGCGCACACCCAAGCGTGACTCCCATAATGCCAGCGCCCACGATGTTGGTCATCTCGGTGAGTTGCTCGTTGCGGCTGCTTGCCACGGCCTGGTTACCGGCGTTGCGGCGCACCGGTCCGAGACGATTGAAGCCCGCGGCGATCAGCGTCTCGTCTTCCTGCGGAGCGATTTCGTCGCCGGCCAACTGTTCCTGTATGAAACGGTCGTAGGGTTTGTCGTTGTTGAAGGAACGGATCACGTAGTCGCGATAACGCCAGGCATCCGGGCGGAAGTTGTCGTACTCGAAGCCTTCGGTCTCGGCGAAGCGCACCACGTCCAGCCAGTGCTGGCCCCAATGCTCGCCATAATGCTCACTCGCCAGAAGACGGTCGACAACCTTTTCCCATGCTTGGGGCGACTGGTCGTGTACGAACGCCGCTACTTCGGCGGGTGTGGGTGGAAGACCGGTGAGATCGAATGTTACGCGCCGGACGAGCGTGGGACGGTCCGCCGCGGGCGCGTGGGTGAGACTTTCCTTGCGCATGCGCGCGAGCACGAAGGCGTCAATAGGAGAGCCGATCCAGGCCCTGTCGGCGGGACTGTCGAAGTTGGGGGGAACGGGATGCGCGCGTGGCAGGAAAGCCCAGTGATGGCGCTCGGCGGGCGTGTATTTCCCGAGTGGGGCGACCGGCTCCGAAGTGGCGGCCAGCACCAAAGAGGCAGCGGTTCCCACCAGGACCAGAGCTTTGGACTTTACGGACATGTTGCTCCAATACTATCGCTTTTCGGCTCCTACCAACCGACCGGCTTGCCCCGATTCTGCGCATCCAGCCACTTTTGCAGCGGCGCGAAGTAATCGCGGATCGCCGTGGCATCCATGGCCGTCTGTCCGGTGAGCGTGGCCAGAGCTTCTGGCCAGGGGCGGCTCTCGCCCATCTCCAGCATGGCGTTTAACCGGCGTCCCGCCTCTTTGTTGTCATAGATCGAGCAGCGGTTGAGCGGCTCGTGGCAGCCGGCGATTTCGGACAGCGCGCGGTGAAACTGGAACTGCAGGATGTCGGCCAGGAAGTAGCGCATGTAAGGAACATTGGCGGCCACGTGATACTTCGCGGCCGCATCGAAGTCCGCCTCGCTGCGCTCGACAGGCGGCGCTATCCCCTGATATTTTCGCCGAAGCTCCCACCAGGTCTGGTTGTATTTCTCCGGGGGGATCTCGCCCGAAAATACTTTCCAGCGCCACTGGTCGATGACCAGGCCGAAGGGCAGGAACGCCACCTTTTCGAGCGCCTTCCGCAGTAGCAGGCCCATGTCTTTGGAGGGGTCGGGCGCCTTGTCCAGCAAGCCGATCTTCACCAGGTAAGCAGGCGTGACGGAGAGCGCGATGGTGTCGCCGACAGCCTCGTGAAAGCCGTCGTTGGCGCTGTCGCGGAACAGAAATGGCTGGCGGTTGTAGGCCCGCTGGTAGAAGTTGTGGCCCAACTCGTGGTGAATCGTCAGAAAATCCTCAGCCGTAATGTCGATGCACATCTTCAGCCGCACATCGTTCACCGCGTCCACATCCCAGGCGCTGGCGTGGCACACCACGTCGCGATCGCGCGGCTTTAGAAACAGCGAACGTTCCCAGAATGTCTCCGGCAACGGCGCGAAACCGAGCGAGGTGAAGAAGCTCTCGCCGTAACGCACCATCTGTTGGTAGCCGGTCTTGCGGGCCTGCAGTATCGGGGTGAGATCGAAACCGGGATCGGCATCTTGAGGCGCCAGCAGCGGGTAAATGTTATCCCAGGTCTGAGCCCACATGTTACCCAGCAGGTGAGCGGGAATGGGGCCATCCGCCGGTACCAGATCGGCGCCATACTTCTCCCGCAGTTTCGCTCGCACATAAGCGTGCAGCGAGAGATACAGCGGCCGCACCTGCTCCCATAGCCGGTCAAGCTCCCTGGAGAAAGCATCCGGCGGCATGTCGTACTTGGCGCGCCACATGGCGCCATCGTCGGCGAACCCCAGCTCACGCGCGCCCTTGTTGGCGAGGCTCACGTAGCGCGCGAACTCCTGCCGCATCGGGCGCGCGATGGCGGTCCACCCACGCCAGGCATCCAGCAATTCTGTGGGGTTGCGGCTGTGGGCCATCAGCCGCGTCAGATCCTCCAGGTCCAGACACTCGCTCTTGCCGGGCGGGCAGTATTTGCCCTTGCCGTAAGTCCCCTCCATGGAGGCCACGATGCGCGTGAGCTCCTCGCTTTCCTTGGGATCGGCAGGCGTGGCCAGAGTGAGCGACAGTTTCAATAGCTTGATCTTGCGCGCTACGTCGTCGGGCAGCTTCAAAGAATCGAAGCGCGTGGCTTTCTTGGCCAGCTCGACGGCCTCGTTGATCGCACGCTCATCGGCTTTGGCGGCTAGAATTTCGGTGTCATCGATAATGTAGGTGGACTTTACCCAGTCGGCGCGGCTGGCGTCCACCGACGAAACCAGCAGCCGGGCCTCCGCCTCCTCGATAAAAGCTTGCGCCTCGCGAACTGTAGGGGGCGCCGCGGCCGTAAGCACACCCGTGAGAGACAACCCCGCCAGCAGAAGTAAAGAAGGTTTCATAGTAAGCGTTATGCTCCGCGGGCGGCGTTCTCTTTTGTCAGATCGGGACTGGTGCCCGCGCCCGGAACCTGCTGCTGCGCCGTCCAGGCGGTGCCGTTGAAGGTCGAGTAATAGATATGCTCATCGCCCGAAGCGCCCTTCCACACCATATAGAGCAGATCGTTGAACGCGGCCAGGCAAGGCCCCACGCTGCTGCCGCTGCCGGCCAAAGGCCGCTGGGGCGTCCAGACTGCCCCGTCGAATTTCGACCAGGAGATGGTCTGATCGCCCACTGACCCTCTCCACGCCGAGTACAAAGCGCCATGAAAGACCGCTAGCGAGGCGCCCTCGCTGGTGGTTCCGGGACTAATTTGTTGAGCGTCCCAGTTGGCGCCATCAAAACTGGAATAGAAAAGGCGCGGGTCGCCGAACATCCCTTTCCACATCATGTACAGGCGGCCGTCGAATACAGCCAGCGACGGGCCCACGCTGCTTCCGCCAGCGGGAAGCGGCTGCTGGGGCGCCCACACCGATCCGTTAAAGCTCGACCAGAAAAGGCGCTGGTCGCCCTCCATGCCCTTCCAAGCCATGAAGAGCGCGTTGTTAAAAACGGCGAGCGACGGGCCTGTGCTCGTTCCGAATCCCGGCGTTTGTTGTTGCGGCGCCCAGTTGGCGCCATCGAACGCCGACCAATACATGCTTTGATCCGCATCCATGCCTTTCCAGGCCATGTATAGCTTGCCGTCAAATACCGCGAGCGATACTCCTGAACTCGTGCCCACCGTAGAGACCCGCTGCGCCGGGGTCCACTGGGCGCCGTTGAAACTGGTCGAGAAAATCCGGTCGTCGAACTCCACGCTCTTGTAGGCCACATACAGGCTGCCGTTGAACACCGCGATGGCAGGTGGCAGCCCGGTCCCGCTCAAGGCCGCCTCCATGGCTTTGCCTACGATACTGCCGAAGCCTGTGCACGCGTCCCAGCCCGGTCCGGAGCTGTACCCGAGAGCCGTGCCGCTGGCGTTGCTCGCGCCATCGCTCACGTCGGAATAAACGTAAGGGCCTGAGAAGGAATAAATGTTGGGATTGAGAAAGCCTAGCGGCTCGCCCAGAGCCGCTTCGAGCAACGCGGCCAGGCCCGCATACAATGGGGCAACAGCGCTCGTGCCTCCGTACGGAAGGCCGGCCACACCGTCGAGGACCACCAGATAACCGCTGTTCGGGTCGGCATTGCCGGCCACATCCGGAATACCGCGCCCCCTGTGACCATCGTTCACCGAGGCAGGCACATTGGCCCAATTCTGCCAGTAGGGCAACGGGAAAAAATCACTTACGCCGCCGCCCGTGGCGGTCCAGGTCGACTGCGTAAATGACGATCCGGAAACGTTGGAGATACTGGTGCCGCCGCAAGAAATCACTCCAGGATCCGATGCCGGATAAAGGACGTGCGCCTTGCCATCGCCGATGCCACAACCGGAGCCGGAGTCTCCGGAAGCGGCGAAAATCGTTACGCCGAGAGCTGCCGCCTCCTGGAAAGTCTCGCTCACGGCACTGATAGCGGCGCTCGTCCAGCTCAGCCCGCCAAAGCTGTCGAACTCCGGCAAGCCCCAACTAATCGATAACACGGAGGGCTTGTGAGCGGTATCGTGGATCGCCGAGGTGACGATATCGACCCAGCCTTGTTGAGTGACCGGCGCAAAGTAGACGGCGAGCGTTGCTCCTTGCGCCACCGAACCAGCCACATCGATATCCAGGGTAACCTCGTCACTCCCAGCGGTGCCCGGAGAATTAGTGACTCCGTCGACACTTATGCTCACCAGCTTAGGCATGGTAAGACCCAGGTTACTGAAGTACGACTTGATATCGGTGGTCAGATAACCGCCGCCGAACTCCAGAAGTCCTATAGTCTGTCCGGCTGCATTCGGTGAGGTAGGAAAGCCATAGAGACCCGCCACGATGGGCGGTGTCAGCGGAACGCTAGCCTGCGCCCCCATGACAGCCTCGCTGGCACGGGCGATCAGCGGCCGCGCCATCTGACGATTGTCCAATCCGAAAACGCCCTCGACGATATTGGCCAGATTACTCGGAACGCTCACGTAGCCTTCGCGGCCGCGATAAGTCTGGTTGCCCGCCTGGTAGTTGCCCAGGTCGACAGCAAAGGCTTTATTCATCTGTGCGGCCGTGCCCGACACCACCACCGTACGCCGTGCAATGCTGGTCTCGACTACCGTAAGTCCCTGGCTGCGCGCGAAATCCGCCACTTGCGCGAGATCTTTGGGGTCTGCGCCGTATTGCGCCGCGAACTCTTCACGCGAGAGGTAATGGCGCTGGCCGATTGGCGTGGCGGCCAGAGTCGCCGGATCAGGCAGCGGAGGAGCGTCCGGGCGGCGCCTCACGCGGATGCTCACGGTTAATTCCTCGGCCGGGTTGGCCGGCCCCGTGCGGCGTGCGCCGGCAGCGGCATGGCGCTCACTCTTGTCGAGGCGGCTGTATCCTTCCGGAATTTCTGGCATGGCACCTCCCTGGACGACAGACCATTGTAAACTGGCTGCATGTCACTGAAAACCATTCTTTGTCTTGCGACGCTCACGGCTGCTTCCACACTGATCGCGCCGGCCCTGGCTCAGCAGCCCGGACGGATATTCGAGATACGCACCTACACATGTTATGAGGGTAAGCTGGCGGATTTATTGGCGCGCTTCCGCAACCACACGGTCCAGATCTTTGAGAGGCACAGCATGACCAGCATAGGCTATTGGGTGCCCCAGGACGGGCCCACTTCGCACAACACCTTGATCTACATTCTGGCGCATCCCAGCCGCGAGGCCGCCAAGACAAATTGGGACGCCTTCCGCAACGATCCGGAATGGCAAAAGGTCCAAAAGGAGTCCGAAGCCAACGGCAAGATTGTGAGCAAAGTGGATTCGGTATTTGCAGAAGCTACGGACTTCTCAGCGATAAAGTAGCGGTCGCAGGCCGATGGTGCCCACATCCGACCAAAGACTTCCTTGGACAGCTCGCATCGCGCGGTGGGCCGACCCCCACGCTGTTCGCCAGTACGAAGACAAAGTTCTCCTGCTTCTGACGTTGATCATCGGCGCCATCGTCGGCCTGGTGGTGGTTGCTTTCATCCTGTTGACCGAAAATCTCGGCACCCGCCTCTATCCCACCAATGGAGCCGCATGGCGGCGGCTGGTGATGCCGGTCGCGGGCGCACTGCTCACAGGATTTCTGCTGTCACGCTACTTTCCGAATGCTCGCGGCAGCGGTATTCCCCAAGCCAAGACAGCCCTGTTCCTCCGCGACGGCTTCATCTCGTTCCGGACAGTGCTGGGAAAGTTCTCTTTATCGTCCATCTCTCTGGCCAGCGGCATCGCTCTGGGACGCGAGGGACCGTCGGTACAGGTCTCCTGTGGGATCGCGTCGGTGCTGGGCCGGAAACTGGGACTGAGCCAGAGCAGCGTGAAAGCCTTGCTGCCGGTGGGGGCATCGGCAGCGCTCGCTGCCGCATTCAATACGCCCATCGCCGCGGTTCTCTTCACTTTGGAAGAAGTGCTGGGCGATATGCACGCGCCCGTGCTTGGCTCCATCGTCCTCGCCTCCGCCACATCCTGGATCGTGCTCCACCTGCTCCTGGGTGACGAACCCTTGTTCCATGTTCCGGCGTATCAACTGGTCAATCCCCTCGAGTTTCTCATTTACGCGGTGCTCGGCGTGGCGGGCGGGTTCGTCTCGGCCGCTTTCGTCAAGCTGCTCTTGTGGCAGCGCAAGCGCTTCCTGAAGATGCCAAAATCCAGCCAGTGGTGGCAGCCGGCAGTGGGAGGGTTGCTGGTCGGGGTGCTGGGCTGGTTCTTTCCCGATGTACTGGGGGTGGGCTATGGTGTGGTGAGCCAGGCGCTGAACGGCTCGCTTGTCCTGAAAACCATGGCGCTCCTGGTGGCGTTGAAGCTGGTGGCCACGGCCACTTGTTATGCCTCCGGCAATGCCGGCGGCATTTTCGGCCCCAGCCTGTTTATCGGAGCGATGATGGGCGGCGCCGTAGGTGGGGTCGCGCACATCCTGCTGCCCGACTATACAGGAAGCGTGGGAGCCTACGCGCTGGTCGGCATGGGGACCGCGTTTGCCGGGATCATACGGGTGCCGCTGACCTCGGTCATCATGATCTTCGAGATCACCCGCGATTACTCCATCATTGTGCCGTTGATGATCTCGAATCTGATTAGCTATTTCATCTCCAGCCGCCTGCAGGAGGAGCCGATTTACGAAGCCTTGTTGCACCAGGACGGCATTCACCTGCCTTCCGGCGCGAGCGCCCGGCGAGTGCTGCTGATGGTCGGCCAGGCTATGCGGACCGCGAGTTCGACTCTGCCTGCCGATCTTTCAGTCGATGAAACCGCCACGTCGGCAAACCGCGAGGCCGGCGCCTGGCCGTTAGTCGACGAAGGCGGGCTGCGCGGCATGTTGACCGTGGGCCAACTGGAGCTAGCGGTCAAAGAGGGCCGCGGCCACGAGAAGTTGGGCCAGATCGTTCCCGCACCCGATCCGGAAAAGCTCGACTCGGAAGTTTTCCCCCATGTACATCCGGACCACACCCTGGATGTAGCCATGGCGCGCCTTGCGAAAACAGGCCTGGGCGCACTTCCGGTAGTCAGCCGGACAAACATACGGGAGCTGAAAGGCACGATCTCGATGCAGGATGTGCTGGCGGCCTATGCCATGGGAAAAGTGCAGCCGAGCCCGCCTGGGTCCGCGCCGCAGGAGGGCAAGCCGGTGGTTCTGCTGGCCGGCGTGCTGGCGGTACTGATCGCTCTGGCCGTGGTGGGCGGCTTCTTGAGCTACTATTACCGCGCCGAGCGGGCCGGCAGGGCGCAGCATTTCCATGAGCAAGGCGACGCGCTGATGGCAGAGGGCCGCTATGAGGAAGCCATCGGCCTGTACCGCGAGGCGCTGTCTATGTCGCATATCCGTCCGGACCGTCTGGCGCTGGCGTTGGCTCTGGTCAAAGCCGGCCAACTGAACGAAGCTTCCATTTACTTGAAGGAGTTACTCAATAGCGATCCCGGCAGGGCCCCCGCCAACCTGGGCATGGCCAGGGTAGACGTACAGGAGGGACACATTGATGAGGCTTTGGGCTATTATCACCGCGCCATTTATGGTTTCTGGCCTACCGATGCCGCCCAGCGCCGCTTCCAGACGCGCCTGGAGATGATTCACGTACTGGGTCAAGCCGGGCGGCGGCAGCAAGTGCAGGCGGAGCTGCTTTCCACTCTGCCAACGTTGGGCGCCCTGCCCGACGACATTGCCGCCAGGAAGCAGATTACGCCTTTGCTGCTCTCCAATGGGCTTCCCAAAGAGGCGGCGGAGTTGTTCCGGCAAATCGTGCAGCGCGATCCGCGGGACCAGACGGCCTTCGCCGGCCTGGGCGAGGCTGAGTTCGATCTGGCTCATTACTCCGCCGCGCGGGAGGCATTCCGCAGTGCCTTACGTCTGGCACCTAACGATGCAGGCGTACAGAAAAGGCTGGACGCCTGCGAACAAATCCTGGCGCTCGATCCAACAGCGCGCGGACTGGGCATGGTCGATCGTTTGCATCGTAGCCAGGATGTTCTGGCAGGTGTTCTGGACGCCCTGGATAAGTGCCCGGTAGCCCCCCTGCGAGAAGCGATGGAGGCAGCGCGAAAATTGTTGAACAAGAACCAACGGCCGCGATCGCTGAGCGATGCCGCGGAGAGAGAAACGTCCTCTGCCGAACAATTGTGGGCGGCGGGGTCCACGATGGCCAAAGGTTGCAGCGCGTGGCCTTCCGCGGACTCCCCATTGAGCAGAGTTATGGCGAAGCTGATGGATCGCTAATTTGGCCCCCACCCGCAAGTTATTCCGCAAGCTGCCGATAAGAATCGACAGGGGAATCAACTAGCTATGAGCGTGGAAGCCGGAAGTAATCGTTTGTGGGAATTGCCGCCCATGATTTTGCACCCTTTCAACAACGGCGCCGATGCGGGCGCTGTCCTGGGAAGCATCCGCTTGAGCAGGTCGGAGGATCTTGAGGGTCCGCTGGACGGCGACCAGGCGGAGGCTCGCCAGCGATTCCTTCATATAAAATACTGCGAGTTCCGTATGCTTTGCTTCATTGGCCGGGATATCAAGCGCTGGACCTCCCAGTGCATCGATTTTGTCTTGCGGGATGCACTGCTGGCAAACACCGGCATACGCGAACAGAGCTTTGCGGATCTGCTCGTGAAGCGCACGCCGCCCCCGGTGGTGGCCCGCTTCGAGAACTGGGGCGTGGTCGATTACCATCGCATTCTGCGCCGGGCTATCGGAATCGGCGCCGTCCTTTCCTATCCGCCGGAATACAATCTGCTTTCGACCGATTTTCTGGAAAACTGCGGGTCGTTCGCTGATATGCTCTTTGCCTGCCATCAGGAGCTGACTTCGTTTCGGGCCCTCGATCCGGCGCAGTTTCGCTTCGCGCTCTTCACCTCGAGCGAATACATCAGCGCGATAGAGGTGGGCATCGCCGCGGAGTAGGCGGCGTTAGCGTACGATTCGGAAGACTTTTTTCACGCGGCCGCGATCAGGCTGCTACGTCCGCGCCGCCGTCTGCCATGTAGACGCCGCCGATGCAAAAACTGGCTTCGTCACTGGCCAGAAATGCCGCCAGACCCGCAAGGTCGCCGCCCTGGCCCAGGCGTCCGGCTGGAATTTTCAATTCGGATTTTCGCCGCGCCCGCGGGTCGGCAAACTCCTCGGCATTCATCGGCGTATCCGTGGTTCCCGGCACGATTGCGTTTACACGGATGTGGTCTTCCGCATAATCGACTGCCATCGACCTCATCAACGCGAACACGCCTCCTTTGCTGGCACTGTAAGCGGCCAGCCCCTTAAAGCCGCGGATGCCGGTGCGCGACGCCACGAAAATGATGCATCCGCTTTTGTTGTTCAGCATGGCGGGGATAACGTACTTCGCGCAAAGCCAGTAACCCCGCAGGTTGACGTTCATTGTCCGTTCCCATGTCTCGCCGGTAAGTTCGTGTGCCCGTCCCTCTCCGTGAGTAAGCAGGATGGCCGCATTGTTGACCAATATGTCGATGCGCCCGAACCGCGCGAGTGCAGCGTCGGTGAGCCGCCCGATCTGCTCCTCGGAACTGACATCCGTTTGGACAAAAGCGGCTTGGCCGCCTTGCTCCTGTATGGTGCGCGCAACCGCCTCTCCGCGTTCTGTGAGGATTTCGGCGATCACCACGCGCGCCCCCTCTTGGGCATAGCGGCGCGCAATCGCTTCTCCGATGCCCGCTCCGCCGCCAGTGACGATCGCCACCTTACCGTCTAATCGCATCAACGAGTTTTCTAGCACAAAATAGCGGGATCGAGCAATGATTTATTTGGGCCCATGCGGCGCCTCGATAGGCTTACACCTGGGCCGCGTCGCGTCCCACCACGCCCCGCGGCTGCACACTCTGACCATGCGGTGCGGGAGAAGGTGGCGCGAAATCGAGCAGCGGCATCCAGCCGTTCGCGTCAAAATTACTTCAAGCTACGAGGCCACTCAGAAGCCGGCATTGGGCGATTGCGTCAGGGAAGGTCTCCATTGATGGCAGGGTTGTCAACGACGTTCGGCCAAAGACCGCGACATCGCCATGGAGACAATTTTTGGTCCTGTCGCTTGCCGCTTCTCCTCGCGGATACCGAAGCGCTCTACTGGTTCGATCCAGCGACCTTGTCATGTATAAGCCAAGAGTCTTCAGCTAGACTGGAGGCAAGTGTGCCCGTAACCAAACCTGTGCCGATGTCTCAGCGGGAGTTCGATGAACTGTTCAAGGCCGTCTGCAACTGGGGACGATGGGGGCCGGACGATCAGCGTGGGACGCTGAACTACATAACTTCGGACCATGTCCGCGCCGCGGCCGGTCTGGTTCGATCCGGCCGCCAGGTATCGCTGGCGCTGCCCATTAATACGATAGCCGGGCCGGACAACCCCCGGCCGGCCATTCACCACATGGTGAAACTGTTCGATCTTCCGGTTACCAGGGGTGAGCCGCAGTTCGCCGGCGATTTTCTCGGCACCGAAATCCACGGCGACTGCCGCACCCATGTGGACGCCCTTTGCCATGTCGCTTACCACGGGAAGCTTTATAACGGGCGAAGCACGGCCACGGTGACGTCGAAGGGCGCCAGTACCATGGACATCACCGCGCTCGCGGCCGGCATTGTAGGACGTGGCGTGTTGCTCGATCTCCCGCGTCTGCTGGGCGTGAAATGGCTGGAACCAGGGCACGCTGTCACCATCGAGCAACTGGAGGCTGCGGAGAAGGCACAAGACGTGCGTCTCCGCGACGGAGATATTTTTCTGTTTCGGACGGGCCACTCGCGCCGCCGCATCGAGCTGGGTCCATGGAACAACGGATACGAGGGACACGGTCAGGCCGGCTTGCATCCGACCGTAATGCGGATGCTCCATTCCCGTCAGGTCGCCGCGTTTTTTCCGGATGGCGACGGCGAGACAATTCCAGCAAACGTGGAAGGCGTGGCTTTTCCGATCCATGCATTGCAAATCGCGGCCATGGGCATGGCTTGCGCCGACAGCCTGCAGTTCGAAGAGTTGCTCCAGGTTTGCGAAGAGGAGGGTCGTTGGGCGTTCTTGATCGTTGCGGCTCCCTTGCGAATTCCTGGCGGTACAGGCTCCGCTTTTAATCCGATTGCCATCCTATGAGGTCCGCTGTGGCGTCCCTCCACCAGTTAAAGCGTTCGGCTCTGCGCCAGCCCGCCCCATTCGGGCTGGTCCTTTAGCGATTCCCGTTCAGCGCGCCCGGCGCTTTTCTGCGCGTGATTGATATGCTTCATCTGGTACATACGGCGGTCCGCCTCGGTCAGCAGCTGTTCGGCATCGCCACCATCCTTGGGAAGGAAGGCTTCGCCCAGACTGACCGAAAGAATGTCTTCCTGGCAGATTTCCTGGCCCACACGAGAAACGACTTCATGGAGATCGATCCTGCGCGCCAGCGTTCCGTCGCGACTGAGACCCGGCATCAAAATAACGAATTCGTCGCCTCCCATGCGAGCCACGTAGTCATATTCCCGGCAAGCGCCGCGGAAACCCTGCGCGGCACTCTTCAGGATGCGGTTTCCCACCAGGTGCCCGAACCGGTCGTTGACTTCCTTGAATCCGTCCAGGTCCAACACCATTACCGCCAGTTCCGCATTCGCCCGGCGACAACGCGCCAGTTCCGCGTCCAGATGCAGGAAGAGCGAGCGGGCGTTCGGTAACAACGTGAGTTCGTCTGTCGTGGCCGATTTCTCGGCCTGGCTGTGGCGCAGCGCATTCTCGATAGTGAGGCCCGCCTTGGTGCTGATCGCCATCAGAATGCGTAGATGGTCCGCATTGAACGCATCAGCGTGGTTGTGATACAGCGTCAACACGCCGATGATTCCGTCGATGCCCGGAAGCGGTACCGAAAGCGCGGATCGCAGCGTGCTGAACCGGGTCGGATCCTGTAAATATCCCGGCTCGACGGAAGGATTCCCATTTACAATGGATTTTCCGTTCTCCGCCACCCAACCCGAGAGTCCCTGGCCAAGGGGGATCTCCAACGTGCGGAACAATTCGGAATTATCCCCTTCCGCAAAACGTGGGATCAACTTACCGTTCCTCACGACATAGATAGCGATCGCATGGTAGGGAATCATGTTGCGAAGCTTGCGGGCCAGCAAAGAAAAAGTGTCGTCGACACACAGGGAACTGCCCAGTTCGGTGACGATCTCGAGCAGCACCTGGAACTCCTGCCGGGCCGCCGCGATGGAGGACAGAAATTCTGCGGGCCGCGGCTGCCCAGGCTTTTCGTTGCACGATGTAGTTTCAAAGCCGGCCTGCGGAGCAGCTTGACTGTCTGACGGGGTGCGATTCGCCAGCTTATTGCCCTTCTCCGGGCAACTGCGCGCCAATCCCTCCAATTCCAGATAGCGCCGCTCGAGAATCGCAATGACTGCGGGATCGAAGCTGGTGCCGGATTCCGACGCGATCTTTGCCATGGCTTCGTTGAGCGGGAGGGCACGCCTGTACTGCCGGTCAGACGCCAGCGCGTCCAGACAGTCCACCGCCGAAAGGATACGCGCTCCCATCGGAATCTGCTCGCCCTTCAGTCCATACGGATATCCGCTGCCATCCCATCGTTCATGGTGCGCCAAGACGATCGGCACTACCGGATAAGGAAAATCTACTGTTTCCAGGATCTCCGCCCCGACGATCGGATGGATTTCCATCTTCTTGAATTCCTCCGGCGTAAGATGTCCCGGCTTGGAAATAATGTACTGGGGTACGGCCAGCTTGCCAATGTCGTGCAGCAGCGAAGCTGTTTCGAGCGCGCGAGCCTGCTGTTCGTCGAGACCCAATTCCCGCGCAACCTCCATGGCATACACCTGCACCCTGCGCAAGTGATCGGACGTGGTGCAGTCCTTGGCATCGATGGCCAATGCGAGCGCCTTGATCGTGCGTAAATGCAAACCGGCGACCTCTGAGACGTGCCGCTTCTCTTCCTCCAGGCGGTCCAGGTAGAGCCGGTAGGAACGATACATCAGGTACGCCACGGGCAGAATCAGTACGGAATTCTGCCAGCCGAAATAGCGCACCATACCGTGATGTACCGCCGCGATGGCCGCTCCAGCCAGATAATTTGGCACTGTCCAGAAGAGCCGGTCGCGCCACAATCGCCAGAAGGGTTGCCGCTCGGTCAGGGCCACGATGCCACCCACCGAGCAGGTGTTGGCCAGGAAATAGACCAGCGCGCAAAGACACAGCAAGAACGGCACACTGGTCACCTGCCGGTGCACGAAGCTGGAATGGTAGACCAGGTATGCCAACGTGCTCGATCCCGCCATATTGGTGAATGTAAAAATAAGCTGCACCGGAGACGGTCGCACCTTGGCGGTCAGGATGGCCTGCACCACTCCGCTCGCGCAGGCGATCACCACGGTTGCCGCCAGGTCCAATTCGGTGATGCTCACCAGGATGAAAACGAAGTTGACCGACAGGGTTCCGGTCATTCCTGGCAGGGTAACCTTGAGCTTGGAACTCAGCAGTGCGCAAACCAGGTACCATAGGAACTCGTCCCAGGCGCCCGGCCGCCAGCCTTTGAAAGAATACACCAGACAGGCCAGTCCGCATAGCGCCATGGCCACGATGTAGACGCGCGCAGATTTGGAGAGGCCGCTCATTTACAGTCCGAAACAATTAGAAATCCACTGCTCATGCCGTCGCCTGACACCTTGTTCCAGATCACCACCTCGGCACCTTCAGCGTGCTCGTGCCGGAAGCGTACTTTCTGTCCAGCGCTGAGCGCGCCATAGTGGCGGTATGCGCAAAATCCACTCGAGCTGGTATCCAGTCCAACAGTTTCCCGCTCATATGCCCCCAACTTTCGATAGAGTGTTCGCCGCGGTATCCCCTTCTCATAACCAAACAGTTCACTCTCGGCCAAGTGGTCCGGTAGAGCGCCACAGTTAACGTCCACCCCGGGGCGGGCGCGCCTTGGCGATCCATCATGCACCGCCCGCGACCAGTTCCTTCTCCACTCCGGTTTCGCCGGTGATCAGCACCCGCGAGAGATGCACCTCTCCTCGCTTACCTTATCGGCTGGTTGGCGGCATTTGTGAATGGTCACGCGCTTTTTGGCGACTGAGGCGCGTGACAATCTGTCGCGTTCTGTCGCCGACGCGCCAATTTGTCTCAACGCGAGTGCCCCCGAAAGAATCGGAAGCTCCGAGCCCGCAATGACTTGTCCTCATTTCCACGATTGGCCCGAGGACTGCCATGAATCGGGCGAGAGGAAAAATTAAATGACTCATAGATTTTTAGTGTTGGCCTCCCTTGCCACCATGGCGACCGCGATGTTCGCGCAGACCCCCAACGTGTCTCCGGATCTGCAGGCAGCGATGTCTTCCCAGCAGTCCGGGTCGACCAATAAAGCGGCGGCCAACGGGGCTGCGCTGACAGGCATCGCCAGTACCCATTCGGGTTCCGCGCCCATCATCAATGTCATCATCCAGTTCAACCAGACGCCCACCGGCGCGCAAAACCTAATGGTGCAAAACGCCGGCGGAGCGCTCATCGAAACCCTGGGATCGTCCAATGCCGCGGTATATTCGGTGCCGGTATCCGGTCTGTCAACCATAGCGGCGGCTCCGGGCGTGGTCTATATGACACCCGACCGCGGCGTGAACGCATTCCTCGATCTGAGTGTCGCTGCGGTCAACGCGAATATAGCTTTTCAGGAGGGTTACGACGGTAGCGGGACCGGCATAGCGCTGATCGATAGCGGGGTGGCCCGGCATCCCGACCTGGCGTCGCGGGTGGTGGATCGAGAGGACTTCACTTCCGAGAATACGGGGAACGACCAGTACGGACACGGCACGCACGTGGCCGGTATTCTGGCGAGCAGCGGTTACAGCAGTTCCGGATCTCAATACACCCGGACATTCCGCGGTGTGGCGCCAGGGGCGAAGATTGTCAGTCTACGCGTTTTGGACGCCACGGGGGCCGGCACCGACAGCGCCGTGATTCGGGCCATCCACCGGGCCATTGCCCTGAAGGACACCTACAACATCCGCGTGATCAATCTCTCGCTGGGACGGCCGATTTTCGAGAGCTATACCCTCGACCCCCTGTGCCAGGCTGTCGAAGCCGCCTGGAAGGCCGGTATTGTGGTGGTGGCGGCGGCCGGCAATTCGGGTCGCGACAATTCCCAGAACACCGACGGATACGACACTATCATGGCTCCGGGAAACGACCCTTACGTGATCACCGTGGGCGCCATGAAGACTATGGGGACTCCGCAGCGAAACGACGATCTGATCGCCAGCTACAGCTCCAAAGGTCCTACTCTGTTGGACCACATTGTGAAGCCGGACCTGGTGGCTCCCGGCAATCTGGTGGTTTCGCTGATGGCCCCCGATTGCCAGCTCGCTATGCTCTATCCGCAAACACTGGTGCCGCTCAGCTATTACATGACCCACGCCGGAAATGGCGTCTCTTCGACTTATTTCCGTCTCAACGGCACTAGCATGGCGACGCCGGTGGTGAGTGGCGCGGCCGCGCTCCTGCTGCAGGAGACGCCCAGCCTGACGCCCGACCAGGTCAAAGCCCGGCTGATGAAGACCGCCGGCAAGAACTTTCCTTCCAGCAGTGTAGCAACCGACCCCGTTTCCGGGCAGACCTATACCAGTTACTACGATATCTTCACGGTGGGAGCAGGCTACCTGGACATAGCGGCAGCACTCAATAACAACGATCTGGCCTCACAGCCGGCTACCTCTCCCACCGCCGTCTATAATGCGGCGAATGGTACGGTAAGTCTGGTCGCAGCCGGCAATGCCGTCTGGGGATCCAACGTGGTGTGGGGGACCAATGTGGTGTGGGGGTCGAGTGTTCTACTGTCCAACAACGTGGTGTGGGGCACCAATGTGGTGTGGGGAACCAGCGCCATGCAAGGCTTCAACGTGGTGTGGGGCACCAATGTAGTGTGGGGAACCGGTGTGAGTCCGACCCAGGCCGCCAGTATCGATCTGAACGGGGAAAACTGAGCTTTTCGAGAACAGCGGAGAGACTATGATCATCGACATCCTTATTTTTTGTGTTTACGCGCTCAGCAGTCCGGCTCCCTCCGCCGGACCTGCGCAACATGGCCACGCCGTCACGCAGTCCCAAAACTCCGATGGCGGACGTCAACCGGATAAGTCCGGCGCGTTGAAATCCGTGGTTTGGGGAACCTAGTTCCCCTTTTCTAACCAGGCTGCCGTTCCACATGCAGTAAGATGGCTTAGCGTGACGGCAGCCGTTCGTCTACTCACACCGGCCGATATCCCCGCCGCCATGCGGCTTAAGGAAGCCGCGGGCTGGAACCAGACCGAAAGCGACTGGCTCACCCTGATGCGGCTCGCTCCGGAGACATGCTTCGGACTTGAGTTCGATGGCACGCTGAGAGCCACCACGACCGCGGTCTTATATGAACGCAGGCTGGCGTGGATCGGCATGGTCCTCACCGATCCGAACTACCGGCGGCGCGGTTTCGGGCATAAATTGATGGAGCATACACTCGCTACTCTGGCCGCGCTCCAGGTAGAATGGATCAAGTTAGACGCCACCGAGATGGGTGCGCGGCTCTATCGCGACCTGGGCTTCGAGGAGGAGGCGCCCATCGAGCGATGGAGCGGGCGATGGAGCAGGCCCGCCGGCGTGCAAGCAGGAAACGCGGTGACAGAGGCGGGCGGCTGGGTCTCGTTCGACACTTCCGCCTTCGGCGCGGATCGTTCGGCGCTGCTCGCCATGTTAGCTCCGCTGGGCGCGGCCTCGATCGCAGGAGAAGCTTACGCCATGGGCCGTCCCGGATCGAGAGCGGCGTATTTCGGGCCGTGCGTGAGCAAGTTCACCGAATCCGCGCGCGAGCTGCTGATCTGGTTTCTCACCCGGCGCCCCGGCGAGCCGGTTTACTGGGATTTGCTGCCGGCCAATAGCGAAGCAGTGCTGCTCGCGCGGGCGTGCGGCTTCGAGCCGGTGCGCCGCCTGGTACGGATGGTTCGGCGGGGACAGCCTGGCGCGGTTCCGCTCGAACGCAACGATCGGCGCGTGTTTGCCATTGCTGGCTTTGAGTATGGATGAGGCACAGGCTGTAACCACTCTATGCGAAAGCTGTTCCACTGGAAATTGAAGGGCCGGGAGATCGCCCTGGGCGAGCGTACCGCGATTCTTGGCGTGCTGAACGTGACGCCGGATTCCTTCTCCGATGGCGGTAAGTATCAGGAGCCGGATCGCGCCTTCGCCCACGCGCTCGCCATGGAGGAACAGGGCGCCGATATCATCGATATCGGAGCTGAGTCCACGCGGCCGGGTTCCGCGCGCATATCCGCGGCGGAGGAACTACGGCGCCTTATTCCGATATTGAAGCGGCTGCGCGGCCGCTTGACCATCCCGATCTCCGTGGATACCTACAAAGCTGAGGTGGCCGAGCGCGCGCTCGAGCACGGCGCCGAGATCATCAATGATCCGACCGGGCTGACCTTCGAGCCGCACCTAGCGCGCACGGCGGCGACCCAGGATGCCGGCCTGATCCTGAATCACATGCGCGGCCGTCCCGAAACGTGGGCCAGGCAGCCGCCCCTCCCCGATGTGATGGGCACCATCGTTCGCGATCTGGAAGCCACCCTCAGCCGCGCGCGCAACGCCGGCATCGAGCGCTCTAGAATTGCCCTGGATCCAGGGCTCGGGTTCGGGAAGCGCAAGGAGCAGAATGCGGAAATTCTGGCCCGCCTCGGCGAGTTATCCGCCCTGGACCTGCCCATTTTGACAGGCCCATCGCGAAAGTCATTTCTGGAACATGGAACCGAGAGAGAAACCTTGTTCGCCACGGCGGCCGCGGTGACGGCAGCGATACTGGGAGGAGCCCACCTGATACGCGTACACGATGTATCGGAGATGCGCGCCGCGGCGGATGTGGCCGACGAGATCCTGCGGCAACAGCCGGGGGAGTAACTACCCCCGTACAGGCAAAAAGCGCTGCGGCATCCACCGCCAGTTGGCCTATAATTGTCCTGTGGACTCGAACGACGTCAAGAAGAAATTGCAGGAAGAGATTGCCGCGCTCGAATACGAATTGCGCAACGAACTGCCGCGGGAGATCCTCAAGGCCCGCCTGCACGGCGACTTGAGTGAAAACGCCGAGTATCATGCGGCCAAAGACCGGCAGGGGTTCGTGAACGCGCGTCTCAACCAGTTGAAGCACCGGCTCGCCGAGATGTCCATGGTTGACTTCTCGAAGATTCCCCACGGCAAGGTCGGGCTCGGTTCCACGGTAGTGGTTCTGGATACCACGAAAGATGCGGAGATCACCTATTACCTGGTAACTACGGAAGAAGCGGACGCCGCCGCCGGCAAGATTTCGACCAGCTCGCCGATCGGCCGATCGTTGTTGGGCAAGGAAGTAGGCGACACGGTGAGATGTCAGAGTCCCGGCGGAGTGAAGGAACTTGAGATTCTGAAGCTCACTACTATTTATGGGACTGACTGAGCCATGACGTACACTCGCGCCATCGGTATTGTCTTCGGAACGGCGATCGACCGGATTGTGCGTTGGCTGGCACTTTCCCGCATCCACCCCAACGTGCTTACTTTTCTCGGGCTGGTCATTAATATCGTGGCCGCCTTTCTATTTGCGGCCGGCAGCTTCCGCTGGGCCGGCGTGGTGGTGATCGGCGCCGCGCTCTTCGACATGGTGGATGGCCGGGTAGCTCGCGAAACCAATCGCGTGACCCGTTTCGGGGGCTTCTTCGATTCGGTGTTAGACCGCTATTCAGACTTAGCCCTACTGATGGGTTTACTGGTCTATTACGCCTCCATCAATCGATTCTTCTACGTAGTACTCACCGCGATTGTGATGACAGGATCCGTCATGGTCAGCTACACTCGCGCACGAGCGGAATGCACCATTCCGAAATGCAAAGTGGGATTTCTGGAGCGCCCCGAGCGTGTAGTACTGATCATCATAGGCGCATTGCTGGATAGAATGGCTCCCGTGTTATGGGTAATTGCGGTGTTATCGAATCTGACCGTGATTCATCGCATGATTTACACCTGGCAGGAGACTAAGCGGCTTAAGGATGCACAGCTGCGCGCGGTGGCTAACTCTCCAGAATCACATGCGCCATTCCCAGCTCCGCCGTATGCGTGAGAGACAGGGCGATGGACTTTACTCCCAGATCGTCGGCGAACCGCGCCGCCTGTCCGTGAAAGCGTAGCGTAGGCTTGCCGGACGGAAGGTTGGCCACCTCGAAGTCCCGCCATCGTACGCCTCCCCTCCAACCTGTGCCGATCGCTTTCATGCCGGCTTCCTTGGCCGCGAACCGGGCGGCAAAACGTTCGTAGCGATTCGCTTTTCGCTCGACATAGGCAATCTCAGCAGGCGTGTAAATGCGCTCAATAAAGCGGCGGCCGTATCGCTCAATAGCCGCGCGTATGCGCGGAACCTCCGCCAGGTCGACTCCCGTGCCCACAATCATTTCAGTTCCGCTCCGGAAGTGGTAATAGTCAACCGGCCGTGCTTGACGCCCTTAGTAGCGATCAGCGCGTCGGCTATCTTCTGCACGGCTCCCGCCTTACCCCGCACTACCAGCACCTCCAGACAATTATCATGATCCAGGTGTACGTGCAGCGTGGAGAGGATGGCACGATGAGCTTCGTGCTGCATATCGATCAACTTATCGTTCAACATGCGTACATGATGGTCGTAGACCAGCGTGACCGTGCCTACCACATTGCTCTCCGGAGACTCCGCCATTTTTTGCACGAGCTCGTCCCGGATCAGATCCCGGAATGCCTCGGAGCGGTTAGTATACCCCCGCTGGGCGATAAGACGGTCAAATTTTTTCAGAAGGTCGGAATCTATAGCCACGCCAATCCGGCTGAGGTCGCTCATGCTTATCTCTATTGTAGCTGGGCGCGGGACCATAGGACGGGAATATGGCCCCGTTTCCACGTGGACTGATAAATGCTGCCGCCTAACCTTTACCTTCGGCTGCCACTTTCTTACGATGCGCGGCCCACCGTTTGCGTTGCGCCGCGCCAATTCGCTTACGCGCGGCGGCACTCAATACTCTCCTTTTAGAAGCGGTCTCGTTCCCAGCCGCCGCGCCGGCGCCCTGGAACCTTCCTTGTGTATGTCCCAGTTGCGTCCGAATTTCTTGTATCTTTTCTTCTATGCGCTGCCTTTCCACTTCGTACCCTACCAGAGCCATCTGTAGAGTCGTCTGATCTGTTCCTTTAGCTTTGCCTCTAGGCATTGGTTTCTCCCTTGGACAATATATCATACGTTTGACTGATCTGTAAGTGCCGCGACACTAATCGCAATTTGGTAGGGTGTAGTCATGCGAATTATCATCCAGCGGGTGAGACGCGCGCAGGTCGAGGTTGCTGAGGAAGTAACTGGCGCTATCGGTCCGGGTCTACTAGTCCTGTTGGGGATAGCAACCACAGACTCGGAGAAAGACGCTGACTACCTGGTCGAGAAGCTTGTTCATCTGAGAGTTTTTCCCGACGCCGCCGGCAAGATGAACTTGAGTATCCGTGAGGCGGGTGGCAGTCTTTTGATAGTTTCTCAGTTTACCATCTATGGCGATTGCCGCAAGGGGCGCCGCCCCAGCTTCGACCTGGCTGCCTGCCCGGCTGTGGCTGCGAAGCTATATGAATATTTTACCGATCGCGCGCGCGACAGTGGTATTCCGGTGGAAACCGGCATCTTTCAGGCTTCCATGCAGGTGTCTCTGGTGAACGACGGTCCTGTTACTCTCATCTGCGACTCCCCGTCTCCCACTAGCGGTTGAGGTACTTCTCATATAGGCGATGCTGTTTGTTGTCCAGATCGACTGCCACGCCTTTGATAAATACCTGTTTGACTTGTGTGCGGGTCTCCAGCGGATCACCGTCGGTCACGATCAGGTCTGCCCACTTACCCTTATCAATTGAGCCCAGATCTTCTCCGGCGCCCCAGATCTCGGCGGCATAGAGCGTTATGGCCTTAAGGGCTTCCTGCGGCGGCAGGCCAAAGGGGACCGCCGCGGCCGCTTCATAGGGCAGGTTGCGCGGATTCTGTTCCGCGCCCGGTCCGAAGGTAGCGAAAACAAACTTCACACCCGCCTTGGATAACTCGCCCGGTATACTGAATGGCTTGTCATACGGATCGTCTTCCTCGTCGGGCAGCCTTAATGTAGGCGGCAATACCACCGCGATGTTATGCGCCTTCAACTCAGCCGCCACTTTCCAGGCTTCCGTGGCCTCTTCCAGGATCATGCGCACTTTGTACTTCTCCGCGAATGCGATGGCTTCATGGATGGTTTTAGCCTTTTGCGCGTGGATCAGGAGGGGAATCTTGCCGTCGAGCACAGGCAGCATGGCTTCCAGCTTCAGGTCGGTTTCAAAATCGGGCCCGGCGGATGCTTTGGCCTGACGGTAGCGCTCCGCCGATTCCATAAAGTCGCTTAGCTCGCGCAACTGTTCCTCGTATCTCTTCTTCGCTTCGGGGTAAGTTGTCCGCCCGGGTGAATCGGAAGGGCCGGAGCGCGGAACCTGGACGCGGGGAAACTCCATGCGCATGGCTACGGGCGCGCGCACCGCCATATCGTCCATGGTCCAGCCATGCAGGTGGAACAAGACAGCCTGGCCCGCGACGATGCCCCCGCCCGGAATGGTCACCACACTGGTGATCCCGTTGACCCGCGTGACCGGAATATGCTCACTGGCCGGATTTACGGCAACGGCGGCGCGTAACTGCGGCTTGAACAGGCCCAGATCGCTGATGTCATTCATCTCTCGCACTGCGCCTATCTCGGAAAGACCGATCTGGGTTGCGGAATCGATCATGCCCGGATATAAATGAAGCCCCTTCAGCTCGATCGTGCGCGCGCCGTGGGGCTGGGCGATGCGTTCGCCCACCTCGGCGATCCTGCCGTTGCGAACCAGCACGAAACCATTGGGGATATCGGGTCCGGAAACAGTATGCACAGTGGCCCCGCGCAGGAGTATGCTGTCGTCGCCGGCCGCGTACAACGGCGGCAGGCTCAAGGCCGCCGCAAGACACAGCGCCACAGGTCTCATTGCGGCTCCCCTGGCTGGTCGCCCTTCTTCTCGGATGCGTCCGGCTTCTTTTTATCCTGCTTCTCCTGGGCCTTGAGCTTGTCTATCAGAGCCTTCTTCCGCAGTTCCTTGCGGGGACGCTCTTCCCTATCCTTTTCGCGATCGAAGTAAAGCTGGCCGTCGATAAATACCTTCTCGACCTTGGCATAATTCGATAGCGGATGTTTGTCGAACAGAGTCAGATCGGCGTCCTTGCCGGGCTCGATCGACCCGACGCGCTGGTCCACACCCAACTGCTTCGCAGGATTGATGGTAATCAGCGAGAGCGCTTCGGTCTCGCTCAATCCGCCATACTTGATCGCTTTGGCAGCTTCCGTGTTTAAGTGCCGCATCAGCTCGGCAGAATCGGAATTGAGGGAGACCAGTACCCCCTTGCGCACCATGATAGCCGCATTATAAGGAATCGCATCGTAAGCCTCGGCTTTGTACGCCCACCAATCGCTAAATGTGGACGCGCCCGCGCCATGCTCGGCGATCTCTTTGGCGACTTTGTATCCTTCGAGCACATGCTGCAGAGTGCGGATCTTGAACCCGAATTCGTCGGCCACGCGGAGCAGCATCAGAATTTCATCGGCGCGGTAGCAGTGCGCATGTACATAACGCCGGCCTTCCAGCACTTCCACGAGCGGCTCCAGCTTCAGATCCCGGCGTGGCGGGACGGCCTGCTCGTGCCGGTCCACTTTGGCCTGATAATCATGCCACGCTCTCTGATACGCGCGTGCCGCGGTAAATGACTCTCGAATGACGTCCTCCACGCCCATGCGGCTGGCCGGATAGCGTAGCCCCGGCGCGGCTCCGAAAGCGCTGGGCGAACCCATGCGCTTGACGTTCTCGCCCAAAGCAAACTTAATGCCCGGAGGCGCGCCTTCGAAGATGAGTCCGTGAGCGTCCTGGCCCCAGCGCATCTTCAGCACCATGCACTTTCCGCCGATCGGATTCACACTGCCATGCAGGATGTTGGCCGTGGTCACGCCGCCGGCCAGCGCCCGATAGATATCCGGATCGTCCGGATTCAGCACGTCTTCGATCCCCACCATGGAAGATACCGGGACGCCGCCCTCATTAATGCTGTCGGCGGCGATGTGGGAGTGACAGTCGATGATACCGGGCATCACAAATCCGCCATCGGCGTCGATGATGCGCGCGCCCTCTGGAACTGATACCTTTTCGCCGGCTTCCGCGATCTTGCCGTCGCGAATCACGATGGAACCCTGATAAGTGCCTTTAGTAATGGTGAGAACGGTCGCGTTTCGAATTACGGTAGCCGGGCCGGCTACCAATGGCCAAGCCAGCAGGAGCCAAGCGAAGCGTTTCATGGGAGGCCTCCCGCCGCCGGCCGCTCTTTCTCAGCCGCTTTGTCATTGGAAGGAGTCTCCGGCAAGGGCTCGTACTTTACGCCGTCGATGAATACGTACTCAATCTTGGTTTTCTCGTCGAACAAATTGCCCCGGGTCACCACCAGGTTGGCGATCTTACCGGGTTCGAGGGATCCCATGCGGTCCGCCACGCCGTAGATTTCAGCCGCGCTCAGAGTCAGCGCGCGCACGGCATCGGCTTGGGCCAGCCCCGCGTCAATCGCGCGTCGCACGGCCTTGCGTATGTCTTTGGGAGCAGTCCCGCCCGAGTAGAACGCGAAGCGCGCGCCGGCTTTGCGCAGCGCGGCCGGGGTGGAGGGTGCGCGCTCTTGCAGCACCAGCGTACGCAAGCTTTCCTCTTCATCCGGGTCCGGATCTTTGGGCCGCTCGGGCCACTTCAGATTGATGAGTATGGGGATAGATGACTGCGCCACTTTATCCGCTACGCGATACGCCTCATGGCCGCCATACAACACCGCCGGGCGCTTCAACTCAGCCGCAAAGCGCAGCATGCGATCCACCTCGACGGCATTCCCGGCGGGCAGCAACAGGCGCGGCGATTCCAGTAAACCCTCGACGGCGCGATCGTAGTTTGGGCGGGTGCGGCCCACGGGATGGCTCTCGTACGCCTGCACTGCCAGCTTGTAATAATCGGCATCGCAGGATACCTGGCGGATGTAAGCGAGCACTCCCATGAGCGATCCGGGGAAGGTCCCAAAGCCATGTGTGGCGAGCGTCAGATACTGCCCGGCAGGCGACGCCACCACCATGCGGCCGTGTTTCTCGCCGGAGAGATTCAACAGGGCGCCTTCGCCTGCGAAGATACCGTTGGCAGGGAAGGCGGCGACGGCTGTAAATCCGGCACTGCGCGCGTCCTCGATACGGTGATCGGCCGGATTCACCAGATCGGCCGCCCGCACCCAGCTTGTGGTGAATGGACGGAACTCCGGCCCTTGCTCGAGCGGCATGGCCGGCTCCTGGCGGCCGAAAGAGGGCTCGGCGGTCGATCTGGATGGCGTTGGGGATTGCGGAGTCTCCGGCAACCCGACCGTACTGAGCGCGTCAATCAGCCCGGGAGATACGGTCAGACCCTGTGCATCGATAACCCAGGCATCCTTCGGTAGGTCGATATTTTCGCCCACGGCCTCGATGAAGCCGTTGCGTAAAAGCACGGTGCCCTTCTCCAGCACAGGGCCGCTGACGGTCACGATGCGGGCGCCGCGCAGCGCGATGGGGCCGGGCGTTTCAGCATGCAGAATGATGGACGCAGCCGCCAGCAGCATCCCCAGCGGTAGTTTCATGGATAACACGCAATAGTAATACAATTTCGGACTGTCGCGTAGAGTTGGCCTATCTCAGCGCGATGGCTTTGCCGGTGCGGGCCGACTCGCGGGCGGCATCCAGAATCTCAGTGACAATCAGATTGTTCTCGAGCGAGGACAGCCCCGAGGGTGGTTGCTCGCCGCGTACCACGGCAGTGAGATAAGAGATCGAATCGCGTTCGGTTGGAGGCAGGGCCGTGAGTGTGCGGGACTCTTCGCGGCCACCTGGAAGACGCACGCGCAACGCGTCACCGCCCGTCGCAACGGCATACCCGCGCTCGCCATACACCTCGAAATCTTTGCGGCTGAACGGCCAGTTCCAGGATGCCTGAATGATTCCCTGGGCCTTCGGGTAATCGAGCAGCACGGTAGCCTGATCGTCCACGTGCTCGTAGATGCGAGGCTTGATGGTTTGGAGCAGAGCGGTAACGGCCACAGGCCGCTGGTTATCCATCATCCAAGTCATCAGATTCGCTCCGTAGCAGCCGAAATCGAACAGAGCACCGGCGCCGTTCTTCACGGGATCGGTAAGCCAGGCGAAGAACTCCGGACCCACGCCGATTTCGCGCGGCCCCTGGTGGCCATCCATCGCCACCATCTTGCGTATGTCGCCGGCGGCATGTTGCGTTTTGAGGAGGTCCCACATGGCTCGATGGCTGGGGTACCAGGTGGTCTCGTAATTCACGATCACGTGAATACTGCCGCGCTTCGCCGCATTCCCGATGGCGCGGGCGTGATCGAGATTCACAGCCAGAGGCTTCTCCATCATCACGTGGATGTGGCGCGCGGCACAGGCTTCTACCACCATGGGATGGTCGTAGGTGTCGGTGAAAGAGGCCACGGCCTCGGGCTTGATGCGGTCCAGCATAGTTGTCAGATCGGTGAAAAAGATCGATTCGGGCAGACCGTAGCGCTGCGCGTAATGCCGTTGCAAGGCGGGATCGGGATCGAAGATTCCGGCGATGGCTACGTCCGGGCGCCGGGTGGCCGCGCGCAGGAAGCCGTCAACGTGGCCGTGAACCAGGCCGGCGATGCACAGCCGGAGTGGCCTGGCGGTAACAGAGACGGCATCTTGCGCCGCTGCCAGGAGCGGCCAGAGCGCGCAGGCGGCGGCCCATTTGAGAAGCATACTCATAAGTAGATTTTGACGCAGGAATGGAGTCATCGGGTGTCCGCCAGCAGCTTGCGGATTTGCATCCAATTCGCGCCGCCGCTTCGCGGTGGGCTTCGGATGTGCCATCTTCAGTTCATGGACGGAACAGCCCTGCGGGTTAACTCCCGACATGACATGCGCGATGGCGTCGTCTTTGCCCGAAGCATCCATTCCTTAAATAATCAGCAGCAACGCGTAGCGGTTAGGCGCGTAGAGAAGGTGCTGCCGCGCACTCAACGCCGTGACGTGTTTAATTTTTGTCTTCATTTCATGTCACCAGCCGCCCCGCCGGGCCGCGTTTGCTTTTACCCACCCTCCGCGTTACACTCGGGGATTCCAAGTTGAAATCCGGGAGACCCAGGGGTCTTTAGTTTGAAACTCGCTCCGGTCGACTACCTTATTCTCGCCCTTTATTTCGCCTTCGTCCTAGGCATAGGTTGGAGGCTCCGCAAAAGGATCTCCTCGAGTGGCGACTTTCTCATGTCGGGCCGGTCCGTGCCTGTGTGGATCACCAGCCTGGCCTTCATCGCGGCCAACCTTGGCGCCGTTGAACTGATCGGCATGGCTGCGTCGGGCGCCAAGTATGGGATCATGACCGCCCATTTCTATTGGCTCGGCGCTATCCCGGCCATGCTCTTTATGGGCATTTTCATGATGCCTTTCTACTATGGCAGCAAGGCGCGTTCCGTGCCGGAGTACCTGAAAATGCGCTTCGACGAGAAGACGCGCGCCTTCAACGCCTTCTCCTTCGCGGTGATGACCATCTTTTCCTCGGGCATCTCTATGTATGCCCTGGGGCTGCTGCTGAAACTGGTGCTGGGCTGGAGTTTCACCGTGTCGGTGCTCGCCTCAGCCGCCATCGTGCTGGCCTATACTTTCCTGGGCGGGCTGACCAGCGCAATATACAATGAGGTCCTGCAATTCCTGCTCATCGCCCTTGGATTCGCCCCGCTGGCTATTTTGTCGGTGATGAAGGCAGGCGGCTGGCATGGTATCGTTTCCCAACTTCCGCCCAATATGACGCACGCCTGGACGTATATGGGCAGCCCCACTGAAAACCCCATGGGCGTCGAAGTCTTCGGCATGGTAGCGGGCCTCGGGTTCGTGCTCTCGTTCGGATACTGGTGTACGAACTTCCTGGTGGTGCAGCGGGCCATGGCTGCCGAATCCATGTCGGCCGCGCGCCGTACGCCGCTGATCGGCACCATTCCGAAGATGTTCCTCCCTTTCATCGTCATCTTGCCCGGCATCGCTGCCGTGGTGCTGGCCAAGATGAATCTGGGGTACTCACTCCCGCTCAAAGCCACCGGCGGCCCGGACTACGATCAGGTGTTGACCACACTGATGACGCAGTTCTATCCGGCAGGTCTGCTGGGCGTCGGCATGACCGGACTGATGGCATCCTTCATGTCCGGCATGGCGGGCAATGTCACTGCGTTCAACACCGTCTGGACCTATGACATTTATCAGAGCTACATTCGCAAAGGTGCTCCGGATCACCACTACCTCACCGTGGGTCGTGTCACTACCGTCGTCGGAGTACTTTTGTCCATCGCGGCAGCTTATCTGGCCACGCGCTACAACAACATCATGGACCTGCTCCAGTTGGTCTTCGGCTGCGTCAATGCGCCTTTGTTCGCCACCTTCCTGCTGGGGATGTTCTGGAAGCGCACCACCCCGAATGGCGCCTTCGCCGGACTGACCAGCGGCACCCTTGCCGCGTTTCTGACCCTCTCGTGTACCGAGGCCGAACGTAAAGGCGGCTGGATCGCCCAGGTACATGCATTTCCCTCTCAGATGGCACAGAACTTCTGGATCGCGATCGTGGCCTTCGCAACCTGTTTTATCGTGTCTGTGATGGTAAGCCTGGTGACGGTCCCGCGCCCGGACAAAGAGATGGAGGGATTAGTCTACGGCCTGACCAAGGTTCCGCACGATGCAACCGCTAAGTGGTACCAGCGGCCGGCGCCCTTGACTGTCTCCGTCGTCGTATTACTCGTCGTACTGAATATCTGGTTTCGATGACATGGACCTGAGAGTGCCTTCGGGCTGGTTTTTTAGTTTGCTCGGCGTCATCCTGGTGGGGATGGGTATCTTCGCGCCTGAAACGCGCGCCGCCCTTACCACGGAGAACGTCAACCTGTACGCCGGCGCATGCCTGCTGGCGTTCGGCCTGTTTCTCCTGCTGTTGGCCTGGCGGGCGGCGAGGCGCAGCACATGATTGATGAATTCCGGCGTCTCTACGGAAGCGCGGAGGGCATCCGTATTTTTCGTGCCCCGGGCCGTGTCAATCTCATAGGCGAACATACCGATTACAACCTCGGTTTCGTGATGCCGGTGGCTTTACAGATGGCGACTTTCGTGGCCGCCGCGCCATCGTCTGACGGAAAGCTGCGCGTCTATTCCGAAGGCCGCCAGGAATCCGCGGAGTGGCCCGTATCCGGCCTCGGCACGCTGCGGCCGCGCCGCCACTGGACCGACTACCCCATCGGCGTGGCTCAGGAGTTGCTCCGCGCCGGCTTCGCCATAGAGCCGCACAATATGCTGATCCGTAGCACGGTACCCGAAGGCTCCGGCCTGAGTTCGTCGGCCGCGCTCGAAGTCTCCTCCGCGCTGGCTCTGCTCGGAGACCGGCGGCTGGATCCGCTCGAACTGGCCCTGCTCTGCCAAAGGGCCGAACGCGGCTTCGTCGGTATGCCGTGCGGCATTATGGACCAGTACATCTCGATCTTCGGCCGCGAACAAGCCGCCATCTGCATCGATTGCCGCAGTCTGGAACACCAGGTCGCGCCCCTGCCGGACAGCGCCACGTTTCTGGCGGTCAATAGCATGGTGAAGCACGAGCTGGCCAGCTCCGCTTACAAGGAGCGAACGGAGCAGTGCGCGGCCGCCGTCGAGATTATCGCCCGCCGGTACCCGGGCACGGCCAGCCTGCGCGATGTTACTCCGGAGATGTTCGAGCGGGCCGAAGCATCGCTGCCGCCCGTCATCGCGCGCCGCGCCCGCCACGTAGTGACCGAGGACGCCAGGGTGGGGCAGTTTCTGCAGGCCTGCAACCAGGGTGACGTTGCGCGCATGGGCCATCTGTTCGAAGCCTCCCACCGAAGCCTGCAGCGCGATTACGAGGTAAGCTGCGAAGAATTAGATTTTCTGGTGGACGCCGCCCTCGGACTCGAGGGGGTATACGGCGCCCGTATGACCGGCGGAGGCTTCGGCGGGTGTACCGTCAACCTGATGCGGCCGGAAACCGTTGGGCACTTTCGGGAGGAGATCCACCGCCTTTACCATGAGCGCTTTGGCATCGCCCCGCAGATCTACTTCTGCTGCCCCTCCCCGGGAGCCGCGGAAGTAAAAAATTTGGAGAATATTCCCGGGCCATCCTGACTAGCGAGTTATAGGAACATCCTCTCGGACGGGCTCGATCCGTCTGCAACATCGTCTGCGCAGGGGGAGCCGGGCCCTTGACCCGGCTCCTCATTTGCCGCGTCCAGCACCTTTCTTGGACTCCAAACCCATAGTGCTGTTAGAATAATGCGTGTTCATCAAAACCTCCCTCCTTTTCTGCGCCATTGCTATCCTGAGTTTCGGGCAAACGCAGCCCGAAGGCCGGCTGATGCGTTTCCCGGACATACGTGGCGACAAAATCGCATTCAGCTACGGGGGCGACCTGTGGCTGGCCGGCCGCGAAGGCGGCGTTGCCCGGCGCATCACCACACACCCGGGTCAGGAGCTGTTTCCGAAGTTCTCGCCTGACGGTAAGTGGATCGCCTTCACCGGTCAGTACGACGGAAACTACAACGTATACATCATCCCGTCGGAGGGAGGCGCGCCCAAACAATTAACCTTTCACCCGGGGGGCAATCCGATTTCCGAGCGCATGGGAATTCACAATGAGGTGATCAATTGGTTCCCGGACAGCAAGCGTATCCTGTTTCTCTCGCGGCGCGACACATTCAATACCTGGTTCGGGAGGCTCTACAGCGTCAGTATCGATGGCGGCTTACCGGAGCCGCTGCCTCTTCCCAAGGGCGGCCTGACCTCATTCGCTCCCGATGGCAACCGCATCGCTTATAACCAGATATTCCGTAATTTCCGCACCTGGAAAAGATATCAGGGCGGCATGGCGCAGGATATCTCGATTTACGATTTCAAGACGAATGAGATCCAACAAGTGCCGCACGAGGACTGGACCGACACCTTTCCCATGTGGCACGGTGACACGATCTACTTCGATTCCGACCGCGGCCCCGAGCATCGCCTGAATCTCTATAGTTACAGCCTGAAGTCGCAGAAGACACGTCAGCTAACGCATTTCACGGATTTCGATGTGAACTGGCCGAGTCTCGGGCCGGACGCCATCATATTCGAGAACGGCGGCTATCTTTACATCTTCGATCTGAACAGCGAAAAACCACGGAAGCTGACCATTTATCTCCCCGGCGACATGGAGGTGGCGCAGAGGCGTTGGGTCAACGTCAGTCCGCTGATCACCGACTTCGACCTCGCGCCCGACGGCAAGCGCGCATTGTTCAGCGCCCGCGGCGACATCTACACGGTACCGGCGAAGGAAGGCAGCATACGCCAGATCACACACACACCAGGCATACGTGAGAAATACGTAGCGTGGTCTCCGGACGGCCGCTGGATCGCGTATATGTCCGATCGAACCGGCGCAGATGAGCTATACATCGTCCCCCAGGATGGCCTGGGGCAGGAAGTCAGGATCACCACCGGAGGCGATTCTTTCCGTATGCCGCCAGCCTGGTCGCCCGATAGCACCAAGTTAGCGTATGCGGATAAAGACCTGAAGCTATTCTATGTCGACATCAGTAATAAAAAACCCATACTGATTGATCAGGCCCACTATGGTGAGATCACGGATTACTCCTGGTCGCCCGATAGCCGGTGGATCGCTTACGCCAAGCCGGTTGAAAATACTTACTCGGTAATCTATCTCTACTCGACCGCGGCCAGCCATAGCACTCCTGTGACCACCGAGTTTTACAATAGCGGCAATCCCTGGTTCGACCCGGAAGGCAAGTATCTATACTTCCTGTCAAACCGCGACTACAACGAAGTCCTCGGAAATTACGATTTTGAGTTTGCCAATCCGAAGACGACGCGTATCTATGTAGTCACTTTGCGGGCCGATTTGCCGTCGCCGTTCCCCATACTGAGTGACGAAGTAAAAGTCAAGAAGCCGGACGAACTGGTCGCACCGGCCACTCCCGGAGAGCAGCCGGCAAAGGAACAGCAGCCCAAAGAGGCGCCCAAGAAAGCCGGGGGCGCGGAAGCAGCGGGCGCCGGTCCCGCCGCGGCCACCACGCCTGCGCCTGCTTCTCCGGAGTTCCACATCGATCTACAGAACATCGAAGCCCGCACCGTGGCTCTTCCGATTCCGCCTGGCAACCTGCGAGGCTTGAACGCCGCGAAAGATCTGGTCTTTTATGCCGCGCTGCCGACCGCCGGGCTTTCCGGACCGCTGCCCGGAGAGATGCCCTCGATCCACGTCTTCGATTTGAAAGACCGCAAAGACCATGTGGTCATGGAACAGGCCGACAACTTCGTCCTCTCGGCCGATGGAACCAAACTGCTCTATTCCGCGCCAAGAGGCGGACCCTCCGTCGAGGGAGCGCCGCAAGCCCGCGCGTACGGGATTATCGATGCCAAGCCACCCGAGAAAGATCCGCACAAAGTCGGAGAAGGCGCGCTGAATCTGGCGGAGATGCGTACCGAGCTGCACCCGCGTGAAGAATGGAAACAGATCTTCAACGAAGTGTGGCTGCAGGAATCGGCGTACTTCTACGAGGCCGCCATGAATGGCGTGAACTGGCCCAAAGTGCGCGACAAATATGCTCAGCTTCTGCCCTATGTGGCCGATCGCTTCAGTCTTACTTATATACTCGGCGAAATGGTCGGCGAGCTGTCTAACTCCCACACTTATGTAGGTGGCGGAGATTATCCTGAGGTGAATCCGGTCAATGTCGGACTCCTCGGCGTCGATTTTACCATTGACAAAGCCAACAACCTATACAAGCTGGGCAAGATTTATCCAGGTCAGAACTGGCAGCCGGATTTGCGTTCGCCATTGACGGAGCCGGGCGTGATCGTGAAGGAAGGGGAGTATCTTCTGGCGGTCAATGGGCGGCCGCTCCACGCCGATCAGAACCCGTATGAGCTGTTCCTCAATACGGTCAATCAGAATGTGACTCTTACCGTTAATGACAAAGCATCGCAGGATGGTGCGCGTAACATAGTGGTCCGCCCCATCCCGAGCGAATATGGTCTGCACGAATTGAACTGGATGGATAGCAACCGCCGGGCCGTCGAGGCAGCCAGCGGGGGACGTATTGGCTATGTCTATCTGCCCGATATGTCGGCCGCGGGACTCAATCAGTTTGTCAGGCAGTACTTTCCGCAGATCCGAAAAGAAGGGATCATTTTCGACGTGCGCTACAATGGCGGCGGTTTTGTAGATCAGATCATCTTCGAGCGTTTGCGGCGCACCGTTGTCGGCATGGAGTCCGCGCGGAATTGGAATAGCGATACCGTTCCGGGAAACGCTTTCTACGGATACATGGCGTGCGTCACGAATCACTATGCCGCTTCGGACGGAGACTTCTTCACCTACTTCTTTAAGCAATACAAGCTTGGACCAGTTATCGGCGAACGTACTTGGGGTGGCGTGCGCGGGATTCGCGGCGAGATTCCGCTGATGGATGGCGGCTATGTTACCCGGCCCGAGTTCGCTCTCTACACCCTGGACAGTAAGTGGGCCATTGAAAATCGCGGAGTTGTCCCGGATATCACCGTGGAGAATCGGCCCGACCTGGTGGTTAAAGGCCATGACCCGCAACTGGAGAAGGCCGTCGAGCTGCTGATGCAGGAGATCAAGGCGCACCCCAAGCAACTCCCGCAACGGCCGCCCGACCTGCCGGCCTACCCGCCGTCAGGCGCTGAGCGCTAGCTGGGAATGGGTGCCGCGCCAGATGTTAGAATTACGCGCGTGGAGGCGCCGCGAGCAGTTCTTTGGGATATGGACGGAACTCTGGTGGACTCTGAGCAGTCTCACTGGCACGCCTGGCGCGAGACCATGGCGGCGGAAGGCGTGGACCTCAGTTACCAGGAATTCCGCGCGACATTTGGCCAGCGCAACGACGCGATATTGCGGAAATGGCTGGGCGCGGATGTGGATGCCGCGCGCATGACACGCGTGGGCGACGCCAAAGAGGAACACTATCGCAGCCTGGTTCGGGCCGGTGGCGTGACCATATTGCCGGGCGCCGCGGAATGGGTCGTTCACCTGCGAAGCGAGGGCTGGGTGCAGGCCGTGGCGTCCTCAGCGCCGCGCGCCAATATAGAAGTCGTACTGCAGGTCTTGGGGCTTGCACAGCGATTCGATGCCACGGTTTCGGCGGAAGATGTGCAGCATGGCAAACCCGATCCGGAGGTTTTTCTGTTGGCCGCTTCTCGCGTGGGAGCGGCGCCAGGGCGCTCCATTGTCGTGGAAGACGCCGCGGCCGGCATCGAAGCCGCCCGCCGGGCCGGAATGCGCAGTATCGCGGTGGTGCGTGATGGCGCGCAAATAGTCGCGGATATCATGGTGCGCTCGCTTGCGGACTTGCCGTCCGGCGCTTTTAGCGGCTTGCTCGATGGCTCCGCGCCGTCGCGCTAAGCTATACCTGTAGCGCTGCACATGAGATTACGGGATATCGCTGCGCGGCTGGGTTGCGAGCTAACGGGCGATGGAGAGATGGAAATCACCGGCGTTGCCGGGATGGAGCACGCCGGTCCTGCCGAGCTCACCTTCCTGGCAAACCCCAAGTACACGCACAAAGTGAAGCATACGCGGGCCGGCGCCATTCTGGTATCCGAACCCCTGCGCGAGGCGCCGATCGCGTGCCTGCTTTCGCGGAATCCGTATCTCGATTTCGCCAGGGCCCTGGAGCTCTTTTATCAGCCTCCGCAGCCGGCTCCCGGTATTCACCCCCTGGCCTTCGTCGCGGAAAGCGCCAGCATCGGCGAGGGCGCCTCGATAGGGCCATTTGCGGTGGTCGGCGAGCGCGCGCAAATTGGACGCAACGCCGTGCTCCATCCGCACGTGACCATCTACGAAGGGGCGCGGATCGGCGATGATTTTCTGGCGCATTCGCACGCCGTGGTGCGCGAGTTCTGCCGCATTGGAAATCGCGTCATTCTGCAAAATGGCGTAGTCGTCGGCGGAGACGGCTTCGGCTTCGCCAAGCGCGAAGATGGCACGCACTACAAGATTGTTCAGTCCGGTGTGGCCGCCATCGAGGACGACGTGGAGATACAGAGTCTCACGTCGGTCGATCGTGCCACTGCGGGCGAGACGCGTGTGAAGCGCGGCGCGAAGATTGACAGCCTGGTGCAGGTGGGCCATGCCTGCGTAGTGGGTGAGGACAACATCATCTGCGCGCAGACGGGCCTGGCTGGGAGTTCCATCCTGGAACGCAACGTCCTGCTGGCCGGACAGGTAGGCGTTTCGGGCCATCTGACGGTGCATCACGACGCCATCGTCTACGCGCAAAGCGGCATCGGGGGTGATGTGGCCGCCGGCGCGCGCATCTCCGGCTCGCCGGCGTTTGCCGCCGTCGATTGGCTGCGCGCCATCACCGCATTCGCCAGGCTTCCCGAGCTGATCAGGACCGTGCGCGAGCTGAAAAAAAGAATTGAGCAACTCGAAAATGGCAGATCATAAGACGCCTCCTGGCCGCCGTCCGGTAGCCTATCTGGATCCGGAGTTTCTGGCCAGCCCGGAAGCCCGGGCCATACGCTTGTTGGCCGAATATCTGGAGCCGCTGGGCACCTTCCGCAAGCAGAGTATTCGCGACACGGTGGTGTTTTTCGGCTCGGCGCGCCTGCGGGAAGATGGTCCGCTGGGCCGGTATTATCAGGATGCCCGTACGCTGGCCCGCATGATCACCGAGTGGGCCGCGAACTTCTCCGGCAGCACCCAGCGATTCGTGGTCTGCTCCGGCGGCGGACCGGGGATTATGGAGGCCGCCAACCGCGGCGCATCCGATGCCGGAGGCAAAACCATCGGTCTGAACATCGGCTTGCCGTTCGAGCAGTTTCCTAATCCTTACATCACGCCTGAGCTCAGCTTCGAATTCCATTACTTCTTCATGCGCAAGTTATGGTTCGCCTATCTGGCGAAGGCGCTGATCGTATTTCCGGGCGGTTTCGGCACGCTCGACGAGATGATGGAAATGCTCACGCTCTCGCAGACGCACAAGCTGGCCAAGAGGGTGGCCATCGTCATCTATGGGTCCAGCTACTGGCGGGAGGTGATTAATTTTGACGCGATGGTGCGGCATGGCACCATAGCCGCGGAAGACCTTAACCTGTTTCATTTCGCGGACGACGTAGAGACCGCCTACGAGCTTTTGAAAGCGCATCTGACAACTTACCTGGTGCCCGAGACACAGGAGACTCCCGCGATTTCACAGTCAGTTAATCCGCAGAAGCCCGGGGGAGTATAGATATCGGGCCAATTGCGGAACTCCAGGAGAGCGGCTTTTGCGTCCTTAGAAGACACTTCGCCAAGTCCCTTATCCTAAGTTGCCGCGAGGCGTTGTGGCCGGTTCTGCTCGACTACATAGAGAAAAACCGGGGCAGGCCTAACCGGGGTGACCATCGTCACTTCCTGCCGATGCCTTTTCGTCCTCCATGCTTTGCACCCGGGTTCTTTTTTGACGCCGGAGTTCTAAGCATCGTACGTAGTGTCTTGGATGACCGGATGGTAGCGGATCAGTGGGGTTGTGATGCACCTGTCAACGGCTCGAGCTATCAGCAGTTTCATGTCGATTACCGGCACCCCCTATTTCCAGAGGCTCCGGACATGTCACTGCCCACCTATATGCTGGTGGTCAGCTTTCCCTTGATTGATATTTCGTTGGCGAACGGTCCTATCGAGATCGCATCCGGCACTCATAGAATGCCGAGAGATCAGGCCTTGCGGGCGATCGAGGAAGGGAAAGCGGAAATCCGGCCAGTGACTCTCAACGCGGGAGATGTTCTCATTCGCCATCCCTGGGCTTTACATCGAGGTACGCCCAATGTGACGCATACACCGCGCCCGCTCGTCACGATTCGTTACGTACGCCGCTGGTATGCCGATGACAGCCGCGACGTCAATGCGATTCCTGCTGCCGTGTGGCAATCGCTCACTCCGGAGCAACAGGAGATCATGCGCTTTCCACTCGAATCGAATCAGGGATGCCCAATGTAATCCGTACGGCCGCCGTCCACGGTGAGCGTCTGCGCGGTGATGAAACTCGCCTCGGGCGAAACCAGGAATGCGACGGCATTGGCGATGTCGTCGGGCCGGCCTACGCGGCGAACCATAGCTTTGGCAGCCATGACATCGATGATGGACTGCGATTCCGCGGGACTGCGGCCATCCAGTGCCATGTCAGTAAGAATGAATCCTGGCGCAACGGCGTTAACGGTGATGCCGAATGGGCCCAGCTCCAATGCGAAGCGGCGCGTCAATACAATTACGGCGGCCTTGGTAGCGGCGTAAAACGTGGTGCCGCTCATCGACGTGCCATGCGCGGCGATGGAAGTCAGGTTGATGATACGCCCGAAACGGCGCGCCTTCATGCCGTCCGTCACGGCGCGCGTCACCCGCACAAGACCGTCTACGTTGGTGCGGCGCATGTTTTCCATCTGGGTGTAATCGAAATCCGCCAGGTCACCCTTGGCCAGCTTACCGGCATTGTTGACCAGGATATCGATGGGCCCAAGTTCCTTAGCAATGCGCTCAGCCATGGCGCGCACTTGAGCCTGGTCCCCTACGTCGGCCTGCACGGCGAGCGCCCGGCCGGATTGTGCGCGGATGTGCGCCTCGACTTCTTCAGCCTCGGCCACGCGGCTCTGACAATTCACCGCCACAGCGGCGCCTTCGCGCGCCAGCCGAAATGCAATGGCGCGTCCCAAGCCGCGGGATGCGCCGGTAACGAGTGCTACTTTACCTTCCAGCATCAGATTCATAGTCATGGCCTGACACCCGCTACGTTGAGTTCTATGGAATAGATGCTGGTGCTGGCCGTAATATACAGGGTCTTGCCGAGATAGCCGCCCCAGGCGAGGTTACCTACGGTCTCCGGCACCTTGATCGTCCCCAGATGTTTTCCGTTCGCGGAAAACACCCAGACACCGCCTGGCCCAGCGCTATAGATGTTGCCTTCCTGATCGACTTTCATGCCGTCCGGTCCGCCGGGCGCACTCTCGGTGGTGGCATCGTATAGGACGGTGCCGTTGGCGAGCGATCCGTCAGGCTGTACGGCATACCGCATCCACAACTTCTTAGGCTCGGAGTTGTTCACGTACAAATATTTCTCGTCCGGTGAAAATGCAATCCCATTGGGCCTCGGCAGATCCTGAATGAGAAGCTGAAGCTTCGCGCGATCCGGCGGCGCGCCGGGTTTCTGTTGGTGGGCGCCCACGATGCGGTAGACGCCATTGACCTTCAGTTGTTTCGCCGGATCTTGATCGCCTTGGGTCGGGAGGCCGTAGGGCGGGTCCGTAAAATATAATGAGCCATCCGATTTATAGACCAGATCGTTGGGGCTGTTCAGTAGCTTGCCCTCGTACCTATCGGCCAGCACCGTAATTGTCGCCGTAGGATCGAGCGACTCCAGACGCCAGACGTTGCGCCGTGCATGTCCCGCCACGGTCAGCCTCCCAAACGAGTCGAGCGTCATTCCGTTGGAGCCGGGCTCAGGCCCACCGTACGGCGCCGAGCCCGTATATCCGCTTGGGTGCATAAACACGGAGGCCACTCCGCCCGGCCGCCATATCATGATATTGTTTCCGGGGATCTCGGCGAATAGCAGAGAGTTGGAGCGGGTCCAGACCGGACCCTCGGTCCACTTGTTGAAACCCGTGGCAACCCGCACCACCATCGACTTCGCGGGCACGAGCCGGTCCATCGCCGGATCGAGTTTCTGAGCAGTCTGGGAAAAAAGGGAGCCTGCCGCAGCGGTGAGCAGAACGAGGGATGAAACAGAGGACCGACAATTCACACGAGAATTGTACAACGTTATGCGCCGGGGCGCCCCGGCCATCGAGACGCCCCGGCACCTGACTACTTGCTGGCGGACAGAGTACCGGCGGTGAACAGTGAGTTCCATTTCCCGTCAGTATTCCGCATCACTTTGAACGCCATGGCGTCGCCCGGCTTGGCCGATTGCATGATGTTGCGCACGTCGGCGGCCGAGGAGACCGGCTGGCGGTTGATGGCTACGATCACATCGCCCTTGTTGAGTCCGATGTCTTCGGCGAAGGAGCCGGGCTCGACAGAGGTGACGGCTACGCCGCCCTTGGAGAGACCCAACTGCTCGCGATCCGATTGATCGAGGTTCTGCACAGCGACACCCAGACGCGAATGCGTGGGCTCGCCTTCGGCTGACTCGGAAGACATTTTGCCGTTTCCGTTGTCCGCCACCAGCTCCGCGCGGTCACCGATGCGGATCGGCACTTCGACCGTCTTGCCGTCGCGCAGCACCTTCAGGTTAACGGTCGTGCCAGGTTGCGCCGACGAAATGGATTGCACCAATTGATCGCCATCCGTTACCGTACGGCCATTGATCCCCACGATGATGTCGGACGCCAGCATTCCAGCCTTGGCAGCCGGTCCGCCTGGAGTTACTTGTTGCACGAACACGCCGCTCGATGCGCCATAGGCTTTCAGCAGCGAGGCATTCTGCGCACGGGCGAACTGTATGCCGATCGCGCCGCGCGATACTTTGCCGTTCTTCACGATCTGGTTATAAGAGTCGACCGCCAGATTGATAGGCAGCGCGAAGCCGATGCCTTCGAAGTTGCCGCTACCGCTGGCAATCATGGTGTTGATGCCGATGACTTCGCCGTTGATGTTGAGCAGCGGGCCGCCGCTATTGCCCCGGTTGATGGCGGCGTCGGTCTGGAGGAAGCGCTGCATTTGATGGCCGGGATCGCCGAGATCGCGCCCCTTGGCGCTGATGATGCCGGCGGTCATGGTCTGTTCGAGGCCGAACGGAGAGCCAATGGCTACGGCCCAGTCGCCGGTCTCGACGGCATCGGAGTTGCCGGTTTTGAGTGCGGCGAGCTGCTTGCCCGCATCGATCTTCAGTACCGCCAGGTCGAGTTCGGGATCGGTGCCAATGAGCTTGGCCGGATATTCAGTGGAGTCGCCAGGCAGCTTCACCTGAATGCGCGTGGCGTTTTCCACTACATGATTGTTGGTCATGATGTAACCGCTGCGATCGACGACGAAGCCGGAGCCCAGCCCCATCGCGCGACGCGGGGTTTGCGGCGATTGTGGCGCCATTCCCTCGAACGGATTATCTTCTCCGCCAAAGGGATTGCCTCGGAACATTTCGTTCACCGGCGTCCGTTTTTCCTGAATGGTGCTGACGATCTGCACCACGGAAGGCTCGCTCTGCTTGGCGATCGCCGAGAACGAGTTCGAAAGTTGGGTTGCGTTGGGAATGCTGAGCGCCGCCGGTGTTGCGGAGGCCGCGCGCGCAATCACTCCTGAGTGATTCATCAAGTTAGCGGCTAGCAATCCTGCGCAAAAGAGTAGGAGCGCAAGGGTAGCGTGGCTTTTGTTTAGCTTCATGGGTCTGTCCTTTTTTTGAGAGAAATTAAGTAACTAGATACGGTTCTGCAAAGTGACTGGCGGTGGTGGTTCGAAGAAAACCACAGTAATCACCACAAAGGTCGGGGGCGCCTCCAGGCGCCAGGCGTGTACCAGCATGTACGCCGCGTCTGGGTCACCCGGCGCGACGGCTGGCATAATACCAATCTTTTCCGGCTTTCTGATGCGGCTCGCCAGCAGGCGAGGCTTGGCCGGCGTCGCTTTTAAATGTGCCAATACGAGCGCCGGCGCCACCGGAACGTTCAAGCGAGCGTATGGGATGGAAGCCAGCGGCAGCTCCGCGACGCCGACCGGAGGCGACACCTGCGTAGCCACCACCAGGGCGGCGCTCGCCAGGGCGCAGGCGGCCAGCCATCCGGAACGCGACAGCCCGGGTCTTGCATGGCCATCGTCTGCGAGCAGCGCTTCGATGCGTGCGCTGATCTGCCATCGCTTTCTACCGGTCGCGCCCGGGGCCAGTTGCGGGGCCCGCGCCCGCCGGGTCAATTCGTGCAAGTGCGTGAGGCAGGCCGCATAGGGCCGCGCCTTCCCGGTCGCCGACACCACCCACTGATCGCAGGCGATTTCCCGCTCGATCTCCAGCCGCCGTCCGATCCAGTCCACCACGGGATTGAAAAACAACACCGCCTGGCCAATCGCCTGCAGTAGTTGGGTCCAATCGTCCCAGCGGCGCAAGTGAGCCATCTCATGGGAGAGTACCTGTTCGAATTCCTCCGAACTCAACTGCCCAACTACAGACTGCGGAAAAATGATGGCGCGCCGGAAGAAGCCGGCCGCCATAGGGACGCGTACATCGGCCGACGCAAGTACCTGTATGTTGCCGCGTGTACCTAGCAGAGTACTGCGGCGCTTTAAGCCATGGATATGGTGCAGGCTCCAGGCCACTCGCGCCATTAGGATGGTGGTGATCGCCAGCCAACCCAGAACCACGTAGACCGGCCACTCAGCCGTAACCGGTATCGCGAGCGGCGCCCGGGCCGCCGGCACTGTAACCGCGGCGGCGCCGGCACTACCACCAGGAATCAGAAGGAACAGTGGCGGCACCGCCAGGATGAGCAGGGCGGTAGTAAACCAGACCGCGTAACGGGTAGTAGCGTTGGAACGTGGCATGACGCGCAGCATCAGGGCGGCCAGAGCGGCCAGCAGCACGCCGAGCCAGATACTGTTGAGCGCGCTCGAAAGCGCTGTTGCCGCTGCTACGTTCGCGAAATCAAGCCAATTCATCTGAATCCTCACTCGCCCGAAATCAGCTTCTTGAGCCGGTCAAGCTCCCCCTGATCCAACTGCTCATCTTCTAAGACATTTAGAATCAGTAGCTCCGGCGAGTCCTGAAAAAATCGCTTCATCACGTTGCGGACCGCCTTCCGGCTAGCCTCGCCACGTGCGACCACAGCATGATAGACGAACGCGCGGCCCTCTTTGGTATGCCGAACATAGCCTTTCCGCTCCAAAATCCGCAAAGTGGTCAAAACAGTGTTGTAAGCCACCTGCGAATCCGGCATTCCGTCCACCACGTCGGTTACGGCCGCGGAGCCCTTGGTCCAAATGATTTCCATGATGGGCAGTTCGGCTTCGGTGAGCGTCAGTGATTGTTTCCGTGCCATCGGCGGTTCTCTTAATGAATTAATAGTTGCTCTACTTCTGTTGTAACGCCGATTCGGAAAGCTGTCAACTAATTTTTTAAGAATTCGTCAGAGGGGCGGGGAAAAGCTACGGGCGGACCTGCCATACCTGCCCGTCGCGAACTTCATAAACAACGTCGGCAAGCGATAGCAAATGCGATCGATGGGCAACAATGATACGCGTGGGAGCCAGGCGGGTCAGAACCCCGGCTATCTTGCGCTCCGATTCCGCGTCGAGATTGGCGGTGCCCTCATCGAAAAGAATCAGGCCGGGGTTGCGATACAACGCCCGCGCAATTAAGATGCGCTGGCGCTGCCCGCCGGAAACCTGCACGCCCATGTCACCCACCAGGGTGCCGTACTCCATCGGCATGGCGTCGATCTCGTCATGGATAGCAGCGGCTCTGCCCGCCTCTCGCACCTTATCCATATCGATGCGTGCATCGAAAAATGCGATGTTCTCGCTGATCGATCCGGCCAGCAGCGTATCGTCCTGCATCACCGTGCCGAAACGCTCCCGCCACGCCTGGCGAGGAACGCTGTCCATAGGCACGCCATCGAGAAGGATGGCGCCCTGTTGCGGCGTCTCGATTCCCAGAATCAGTTTGATCAACGTGGATTTGCCGCTGCCGGAAGGCCCCACGATAGCCACGCACGCTCCCGCGGGAAAATCGAGCGAGACATTGTCGAGTACTAACGGCTCGGTGGCCGCGTAGCGGAAGCTGATGTTTTCGAGTTTGAGATGACCGGGTCCTTCGAGCGGCAGTAGTTCGCCGCCCTGCGGCTCGGCTTCGGCCAGCATCAGGTCATCCAGCCTGCGCAGGTGTACGCTCACCATCTGCAGAGCCCAGAGATTTTCCATCACGGTCGACAACCGTTCGCGGAATACTCCGCGGTAGGCTAGAAATCCGAACAGCACGCCGGTCGTTACGGGCGTGAAACCGACTCCCAGCACTCCCACGGCCAGGACAGCTGCCCACTCGAGCGCGCCGGCCGCCGTAGCGATGGTGATGATCGTGGTTCTTTGCCGGATCAGTTGCGCATTGCAGTTCAGCACACGCACCAGCTCGTTCTCCCATACTGCGAAGCGCTGCACTTCCCGTCCCGCGAGCTTGATAGCTTGAATCGCGCGCATGGACTCCAGCAAACGCGAAAGCTCCTTCCCCTCCGCTTCGAGCAGGTCCTCGGAGAGCTCGCGTTGTTTACGCAAGCCGGCCAGCCGCACAGCCATCTCGATGGCGAGGCCGATGATCACGATCGCCGCCAGATGCGGACTGAAGCCAATCATCAGGACTGCCGTTACTAACCCTACCCCGAGGTCGATGACCAGGGGAGCTGCCTGGTCGGTTAGAAAACGCCGTATGGTGTCCACCGAGCGCACGCGCGAAAGTACGTCGCCGAGCATTTGCCGGTGAAAGAACGCGACGGGAAGTGAAAAAAGCCGCGCGACGATGCGCGTCGAGACGCGATGCACAAAGATACTGCCCAGACGCGTAACCACCACGCCTCTCGACCACGCCGACCCGGCTTGCACCAGCATCATCAGGCCGATGCCGCCGGCGATCCAGTACAGGCGCGGATCGGAGAAATGTCCGCCCGCGCGGTCAATAATGTTCCGGTAGGCAAACGGAAGCGCCATGATGGTGACTTGCAGCAACACCGTGAGCCAAAGTGCGAGGAAGGCTGAGGAGCGCAACCCCCGATCGTTCAACCAGGCGCGGCGGAAGCTGCGTGAGAGACGGACTACCCCCGGCCGGAAACTGTCTGTGGGCGTGAACTCGATCGCGATTCCGGTGAAGTGTGGTGACATCGCGTCGAGAGGCACGCGCAACCGGCCCCGCCCCGGATCGACCAGCGTCGCGATGCCGCCGGCAACCTGCTCCAGTACCACGAAATGATCCAGGTTCCAGTGCAGTATCGCGGGCAGCTTCAAGTCTCCGACGCGTTTGAGTCCGATCCTCACCGGACGAGCCGCAAGTCCTATAGTGGCGGCGAGATTCATCAGTGTGCGCAGGCTGACGCCGCGCGGCGTGGGGGATAGCCGCAACCGCAGGGTGGCCAGGTCGGCCTTAAGACCCCAGGCAGCCGCTATCATGGCGAGGCTGGCCAAGGCGCATTCGCTAACTTCGCCCTGAAGAATCACGGGAACGCGCCGGTGGCGTGGGGCGGCGGCAGTGGCGGCGGCCATCGCTCAGTGGCTTCCCAGCCAGATAAAAACGGCAGCCATAATGCCGATGATGGTAAAGCCTGCGATGGTCCACCCTTCGAAGCGTGGGGCGGCTGCCCAGGCCTCACCCGCGCGGCGTGTGGCGTAGGCATCCACCGCCTCGGGACGGAATATCCGCCGGCTATCCAGCCCTTTCACCTTGCATTCCACTAGCTTGGGCGTATTTGAAATTGGTGGCATTTCCCTTCTCCAATGCGTGATCAACGGCATTACATAAGCTGCCCCAAAGGGCGCGGCCGGCTTCGGTCAAGCTTTCACTGCGATCCAGGGCGGGACGGTAGTCGTCAGCAAACCAGCAACGGTGCTGGTCGAATCTTTCCTGTGAGGCTCGGCCCAGCGCCATGGTGTGGCCGAGCGCCGCATAATACAGGATCATGTTGCCGACCGCATGCGCGCCGCACAGGACGCGGTCTATGCTGCGGCGAGCGCGTTTGATCGGCGAATAATACATCTCGCGGCTACCCGCTTTCACCAGAGGCGCAGCCATGGAATAGATCTGCAGGTGCTGATGTGCGCACTCGTGCACCAGGATCTCGCCGCAGAAGACAGGGCAAGCCGGCGGATCAATGGCGATCAACCCCGGGTGGTCGTCGGAGCTGCCGGATTGGGCGATGCCGCTTCCGTCGGGATCAAGCAGCAGACAGCCCGCTGCTGTGCCGGCTACCCATGAGCCGTATACCGGTGTGCGCTCGAGAATCACTTGCCATCCCCGGTGAATCGTAGCGATGCGTGCGTCGGCCGTGCGGGGCTGTTCTATCGCCCCAAGTGGCGGGGTCCCCGAGATCCACGGGAATCCTTCGACGGCGTTGCGCACTCCGCCTGCCGTCACGTACCGCGGCGCCAGACCTCCACTCGGGTAAGCCGTCCAAGGGCCGCCCGGCGCGTCCGCCGGCTTCCAATGATTCTCGCTGGACGCATGGTATGTGACGCTTGCGAAGCCGGAGTCGATCCGGATCGAGCGGCCGTCGGATCTTAGGCCGCACGCCCCGCCCACCGGCGTTAGCCAGCCGTCCAGGTAAAGCCACTCCGGCGCTTCGATATAGCTCTCGAGGCAGCCGCTTCCGCCCGTTCCGGCGTAGGCTGCGGCCAATTGCAGTGCCGCAAGTCCGTGAGATTGCCTTCGATGCGCCGTCAACGCCAGGCCCGTTTCAGGACGCCACGGGCTTCCTGTGCCCGGTGCAAAGGTAGCGAGGGAGTGTGCGGTCTCCTCCTGGCCCGCATTCACCAGCGCGGCGGCGATGCGGCGGCGCGTGCCGTTGAGACGCGCGAGAGCCAGCGTGCGCACCATTCCGGCGCAATCGCCCCCATATGGACTGGCGAAGGCCTTCGCGTAAGAAACCATATCGATCATAACTATTCCCCTTAAACCGGGTGTTCTGGTTAACTGGCAAGGCGGAGCGCTATCTCGGAAAGTGGCGTCCCGTTCCGCACCAGGAATGCCCCCGCTTCCGCATACACTTCTTTAAGTCCGGCGCAATAGATCGAGGGATTCGCGAAGCCGCGGGATTTCGAGTAGCGATTGACCGGGCGTCCGCCTTTGCAGACTTTCCACCATCCGCAGTCTTTGCACCCATCCGGCCGCAGGGTGGCGGCATCGGCCTGCTCGCGCCAGGCGTCCGATTCAATGAGATCCCGCAAATCGTTTCTGGCGACATTCAATCCCATGGAGCTGAAGCGCGGATCTAAGGTGCGTAGCGTGTCCTCCGGTCCCAGATCCCCATTCGAGGAGACCGAGATGATGTTCCGGTAATCGTCCCTATACGCCTGCATAAATTCCATGGCCAGCGGATCCATCATGGCCGAAAGCAGCTCCGAAAATATCCGTACACGAATCTGTGGATTCTTGTCCGCCAGCCAGGCGCGCAGGGCAGACAATAGAAATCGCTCGACGCCACGGATGACGGTTTCACCGGCTCCCGCGTCCCAACTGTAATCGGGTGTCAGGAAGTTTATGCTTCTCACCCCGAGATCGTGGGCGAAGTGACGGTATGCGGAGCTGCCATCCACGGCGGGATTAATCACCGACAGCAGTCCGGGAGGCGCCATTTTCCCGTGTGCCGCTGCCTCTTGCAGGAGGCGCAAGCCGGCCACCGTGCGATCGTAAGAACTACGCCCCTTGAGGTCCAGGCGATGCAGATCGTTGATTGCGCGGGTTCCGTCCAGCGAGACGCCGACGGACACGCGGTATCGCTCCAGAAGATCGATCCATTCCTCATTTACCAGCACGGCATTGGTCTGCATCACGAAATCGAACCGGAAGCCGCTCTCGTGGCTGCGCAGTGTCTCGCACATATCTGCAAACTTCGGACGGCTCATCAGCAGCGGCTCGCCGCCGTGAAAAACCAGCGTGATGGCTTCGAGTCCCTGGTCCCGCGCCGCTCGCGCCGCGAAAGCCCCGAGATCCTCGATGACCTGCCGCGGCACCACCGGCGGATGCAGCTTCCAGCTTTCATCGCCGCCGAAAAAGAAGTAGCAATAATCGCATTTCAAGTTACAGCGCTCGCTGATCTTGAAAACGATATTCAGATTGGGGATGGGCACTGCTCGCATACGTTTATCCTTGGTACATCGAAGAACGATGCGCCCTTTCCAGTTAGTTAGAGCGCATCGCTGGTATGGGACGCCTCAGAACCTGAGTACTGGCGAGTGCGGCGGAGGCGTGGACGAAGTAAACGAGCTGAAGCTGCTGAAGCTGCCGCCGGTCACTTCATCGATGTGCGCATCGATAAGATCCTGCGCGCCTTCCAGATCCGCATTATTCGCAATGCGGCTCATGATTTGTTTTTCCACTTCGGACATTTGATTGTTCCTTTCTAAATTTGGCCGGCCCCGGCTGGGGCGGCGTACGCTCTTATGTGCGGAGTGGCCGACAATCGTTACAGAGAATTCCCGCGATCCACTATCATCTTAGGGATGTCGGATTTTACCGATCTGCTGCGGCGCAACCGCAACTACCGCTACACGTGGATGGGGCAGATCGTCAGCGAAACCGGCGACTACTTCAACAACATCGCCGTCTTCAGCCTGGTGATGGAGGTCACCGGCTCCGGGCTGGTGGTCAGCGGTGTGATGCTTTCCCGCGCCATTCCCGCCGTGCTGGCCGGCCCGGTCGCGGGCGTGGCGCTCGACCGCTTCGATCGCAAGCGCATCATGCTGGCAAGCGATCTGATCCGCGCCGTGGTGGCTTTGGCATTCATCGTCACCGTGCGGCATCCGTCGGCCTGGCTGCTGTACACGCTCAGCGGGCTGCTGATGTTCGTCTCGCCTTTCTTCAGCAGCGGGCGCGCGGCTATTTTGCCGGTCATTGCGAGCAAGGAAGAACTGCACACGGCCAATTCGCTGACGCAGACCACGCAATGGGCTACGCTCACGGCCGGAACCATGCTTGCCGGATTCGCCGTGGCGCGGCTGGGGTTCGCCTGGGCATTCGTACTCAATTCGCTATCCTTTGTTTTTTCCGCGTATGCAGTCTGGCAGTTGCGCACTCCGGGCGGCTTTCGGGTGCGCGGAAGAACGGCCGCGGGCGCCGTGGGGCGGCCCTGGCGTGAGTACATGGAAGGTCTGGATTACATCCGCGCCACACCCCTGGTTTTCTGGATCGGGATGGTGTCGGTCGGCTGGGCGAGCGGCGGGGGCGCGGCGCAAATCCTCTTTACGCTGTTCGGCGAACAGGTTTTCCATCGCGGCGCTGCGGGCATCGGCACGATCTGGGGCTTCGCCGGAGTGGGACTGCTGATAGGTGGCTGGCTCGGCCACCTGGTCGGGCGGCGCACCGGCTTCGCCGGATACAAGCGCTGCATTTCGATTTCGTACATCATTCACGGAATCACCTACGTCGCTTTCAGCCAGATGCGCAGCTACGCGCTGGCGCTGGGATTCATCTGTCTCTCGCGTGTGGGGATGGCGGTCAGCTCGGTGCTGAATTATTCGCAACTGCTGCGCCACACGCCGGACCGGTTCCGCGGACGGGTGTTCTCGACCATGGAATCGCTGCGTTGGGCGGTGATGATCGGGTCGATGGCGCTGGCGGGCATCTGTTCGCAATACTTCAGCCCGCGGACGATCGGAGCGGTGGCGGGAATTCTGAGCTCGTTTACCGCGGTTTTTTGGGCTTGGGCGGATGGGAGCGGGCGAATTCCAGAGCCGGCCGCGGAGGCCGTTGCCAGCGAGCTGACCGCCCCGGAAGAGCCGGGGGCATAAGCCGCAAGCCGTTTTGCGACAATTACTATATGGGCGACAAGCTCCTGCAGATCCTGGACTTCTTCGTCGAGCGGCCGCCCCTCACCGGCGCTCTGGTGTGGGGCGCGTTGTACCTCATCAAGAGAACCCGCAAAACTCACATAACCAGCGAGGAGCGACAGCACCTTTTGGAGCTTGCCGAGTCGCAGCGCACTTACGCCGAGAAGATGTACGATCCTCCCACCGGGGAGGAGGATTCCGCAAGGCACCAGCCGCGCCCATAATCGCCATATCAAACGGGAGCAGGTTCCACCACCGCCGACATGGGGCCCTTGGAGCGCGGCAGGCGCCAGTCCGGCCCGCAGGCGTGTATCTGATCGCGCGCAAATTCGGCTTGCCGCAGCTCGCAGGTGATCAGTACGGTACGGCCGCTGCGATCCACCTCTTCGGCGTGCCGGAAGGCTTCGTCCAGAGTAAAGATGAACAGCTTCTGCAGCATCTCGATGACATAGTCGTAGGTGTGATCGTTATCGTCTAACAGAACCACGCGATAAAGCGGGACGAACTGTTCCCTTTCAACTGACTGAGTCTCGGGAGCGACCGTGGTCTTCGGCATAGCCGGCTACGAAATTAGTATGGCATGCGCGGCTACCGGACGGCACCACGTCACGCGGCGGTTGTCACGCGGCGGTGCGGGAGATCAGCAGCTCCCTCAGCGTATGAACGAGGATGTAAGTATCCAGTCCGCGCGAGAAATTCTTGAGGTAGTAGAAATCGTACTCCAGGCGGCGCAGGGTGTCGGCGGGCCGATCCGGCGCCATGTTGATCTGGGCCCAGCCCGTAATTCCCGGCCGTACCCCGCAGCGCTGCCGGTAAAACGGGATCACCTCGGTGAGAGCCTCGACGTATTCCGGCCTTTCGGCGCTCGGGCCGACGAAACACATCTCGCCCCGCAGAATGTTCCACAGGTTGGGCAGGGCGTCCAGCCGCCATCGCCTTACAAATTTTTGCGCCCGGTTCATACCAGGCGCCCCGGGACCGGGCAGCCACAAACGAAATACGGTAAACGGCCTGGCGCCGAGGCCCGCACATAGCCGGCGGCTCAAGAGTGGACCGCGCGAGGAGAGCTTCAGCAGAATGGCGGCAAGCAGCAGCAATGGCGCGGAGAGGATGGCCAGGAGCAACGCCAGGAACCAGTTGCCGAGGGTCTGATAGACGAGCTGTTCCGGACGCGGCCGGAAGGCGCTGGAGAAAACAACTTGCGCGGGGCGCAACTGCTTGAGCAGGACGCGTCCGCACAACTGCTCATAAGCGCTGGACGCCTCTTCGATCACCGTACCGCTGTAGCGCAGTTGCAAGAGGCCGGTGATCGGCATCTGTTGGCGGCGTTCGGCAAATCCGACCACGATGCGATCGGGCTTGACGGCGGATGCTATCTCGCGCAGGGCGCTCAAAGGGCCAAGCCGTTTGCTTTGGGCGGAAGGCGCGGCGGGCGCAGCGCCGTTGTCGACATAGCCTACGGTCTCTAAGCCCAGCTCGGGGTGCGCCTTGATATGACCGGCCAGCTCCTCGAGCAGCGGGCTCATGCCGACGAACAGAATCCGCTGCGGCCCCACTACCCGCAGCACTACTGCGCTGTAAACGATGCGCCAGGCAAAGAGCGCCACGATGGTCAGCGCGCCGGCGGGGAGCATCACCCGAATCGGCAGCCGGAAGCCGTCGTTGATGTAGCCGATAATGCCTTGAATCAGCAGCGCGATACCCAGCACCAGCGAAAGCTGCTGGAGCAGCAGGACGCGCGACTTCACATAAATGCGCTCGTACAAATCCTCGAAGAACAACCCGAACACAATGCTGGCCACCACCACGGCGATGCGTTCGAGGCCGCTGTCGGTAAACAAAAATACTTCGGGATCGACACTCAAAATGAGGAAGGTGACCACCAGAAAGCAGGAAGCTATGATCAGGATCTCGGAAAACAGGAGAGCGAGCGCGCCTACGGGAACGTAGACTCGAAACAGACGGATCATCGGCCCGAAACCATGGGTGCAATCCAATTATATCCGCATCGCCGGCATGGCCGGCTGGGAATTGCGATAATTGAATTAGATTGCCGATCCCTGTCTACATGGACCATCACGCCACTACTCCGCTCGATCCGCGGGTGCTCGAGGCGATGCTGCCGTACTTCACGCTAAAGTTCGGAAACGCGGCCAGCCGGAGCCATCGATTCGGCTGGGAAGCGGAGCAGGCAGTGGAGCAGGCGCGCGGACAGGTTGCCCGGCTAATCGGTGCTGCACCGCAGGAAATCGTATTTACCAGCGGCGCGACGGAGTCGGACAACCTGGCGCTCAAAGGCGTGGCGGAGGCTTATGGCCGGGGCGGCCACATCATCACCACGGCAATCGAGCATAAAGCAGTTTTGGATACCTGCAACACGCTCGAGCAGCGCGGCTGCCGCGTGACACGCTTGCCGGTGGGACGCGACGGCCTGGTGGATCCTGGCACGGTATGCGCGGCCATCGGCGAGCGAACCGTACTGGTTTCGATGATGTACGCCAATAACGAAGTAGGCACGCTCCAACCGGTGAAGGAGATCGGTAGGATCTGCAAAGAGCGTGGCGTGCTGTTCCATACCGATGCGGTGCAGGCGGTGGGCAAGACGCCGGTGGATGTGGAGGCGGACAACATCGACCTGCTTTCGATTTCGGCGCACAAGATGTACGGTCCCAAAGGCGTGGGCGCGTTGTACGTGCGGCGGCGCAATCCTCCCGTGCGGTTAACCGCGCAGATGGATGGCGGCGGTCATGAGCGCGGCGCGCGGGCCGGCACGCTGAACGTGCCGGGCATCGTCGGATTGGGGGCGGCCGGGGCGATTGCCGCCCGGGAAATGGCGGAGGAGAGCGCGCGTTTGCGGCGGCTGCGCGATCGGCTGCGCGCCACCCTCGAGGCGGAGCTCGACGGCGTGGCGGTGAATGGCAGCATCGAGCATCGCCTGCCGCACAGTCTCAATATGAGCTTTGCCGGCGTGGAAGCCGAAGCGCTGATGATGGGCATGAGCGAGGTAGCGCTATCGAGCGGGTCGGCCTGTACTTCGGCTACCATCGAGCCCAGCTACGTGTTGAGGGCCATGGGCGTCGATGACCAACTCGCGCACTGTTCCATCCGCTTTGCGCTCGGCAGATTCAACACCGAGCAGGAAGTAGACTATGTGGCTGCGCGTGCGGCCGAAGTAGTAACGAAATTGCGCGAGCTTTCACCGGCGTATGAGATGGTAAGGGAGGCAATATGATTCAAGTAACTCCGAAAGCCGCACAGCGGATACGGCAGATAGTTGCCAAAGAAGGGAACGGCGGCGGGCTGCGTCTGGCGGTGCAGGGTGGTGGCTGTTCCGGATTGACGTATCAGTTTAAAATCGAGAGCGGCGAACGCCCCAGCGATCAGGTTTTTGCATTCGACGGGGCCAAGGTTCTGATCGATCCCAAGAGCCTGGTCTTCCTGGACGGGCTCACGCTCGACTATACCGAATCCCTGATGCAATCCGGATTCGTGATCGCGAATCCGAACGCGCAGAAGACCTGCAGTTGCGGTACGTCGTTTTCCACCTAAATCCTGTACATCATGTGGAACGACTTGCGATTTGCCTTCCGCACGCTGGCCCGCAGCCCAATGTTTACCGCGGTGGCGGTGCTATCGCTGGCGCTCGGCATCGGCGCCAACACGTCCATATTTTCGCTACTCGACCAGGTGGTCTACCGCTCGCTGCCCGTGCGCGATCCCGGCTCGCTGGTGGTTTTCCACGTTGACGACCATAGCTCGGGCCAAACGATGCAGGACAACAGCCAGAGCGTTTTTTCGTATCCGATGTATCGGGATTTGCGCGACCGCAGCCCGATTTCGAGCGGGGTCATCGCGCGGTCCGGCGCGCCGGTCAGTATTTCCTGGAATGGGCAGACCGAACGCGCGCGGGCGGAGATCGTGTCGGGTAATTTCTTTGACGTTCTTGGGGTTCGCGCGCAACTCGGCCGGCTGCTGTCGGCGGAGGACGACGGAGCGCCGGGGGCACATCCGGTGGTGGTGTTGAGTCACGACTATTGGGTGCGCCGCTTCGGCTCCGATCCGGGCGTTCTCAATCAGAAGGTGGCCATCAACCGGCATCCCATGATCGTGATCGGCGTGGCTCCGGCCAATTTCCGCGGCGTGCTTTCGGGAGAAGATCCCGAGGTGCTGGTTCCCATGGCCATGAAGCGCGAGATCACGCCCACCTGGGACGGCCTGACCGATCGGAATGTACGGTGGCTCAATATTCTGGCGCGGCTGAAGCCGGGAGTTTCACCACAACAGGCGCAGGCGGCTCTCCAGACCGTCTACCGGCCTATTTTGGAATTAGAAGTGAAGGAACGTGGCCTTACGAGCAAGCGCAACGCGCAGCTCATACTCTCGCAAAAACTGGAACTCCGGCCGGCCGCGCAAGGCATCAATCAACTCAGTCTGGAATGGGAGAAGCCGCTGGTGGCGCTGATGGCGCTGGTAGGCCTGGTGCTGCTGATCGCCTGCGCCAACGTAGCGAACCTGCTGATGGCGCGGGCTGCATCGCGCCGCCGCGAGATAGCCATTCGCCTGGCGCTCGGAGCCGGACGGAGCGACCTGCTGCGCCAGCTTCTGCTGGAGAGCCTGGTCATCGCCCTGGCCGGAGGGCTGCTCGGCCTGCTGGTTTCGGTTTGGACCACCGGCGCCTTGCTGCAGGTTCTGCCGGCGGATGCGACCAATGGATGGATCTCGGCCGGCATCGATATACGGCTGCTGGTTTTCACCCTGGGGCTTTCCACCGTCACCGGATTTCTATTTGGACTGGCGCCTGCGCTAGGGGCCAGCCGCACCGAGGTAGCATCTACGCTGCGCGAGCAACCCGCGGCGCTGGCCTCGGCGGGAGGCGGCGCCAATTTCCGCCGCGCCCTGGTGGTCGTGCAACTGGCGCTTTCGCTGCTGCTGCTGGTGGGAGCCGGCCTGTTCGCTCGCAGCCTCTTCAATCTGGTGCGCGTCGATCCCGGTTTTCGCACGGAGCGATTGTGGACTTTTTCAATCGATCCGAGCCTGAACGACTATTCGCGGGCCCGCGGCTTTGCGCTCTTCGACGACCTGCTGCGCCGGCTTCGGACGCTGCCGGGAGTGATCGCCGCCGGGTCCGCCAGCCCTGGCCCGTTGACCCACAGCACGCGCAGCAGCAACGTCACCGTGGAAGGTTATCGGGCGCGGGAAGACGAAGATACAGACGTCTCGCGCCACGCTGTCAGTCCCGGGTATTTCGCCGCGCTGGGGACTCCGGTAGCGCGCGGCCGTGAGGTAGAAGAGCGCGACCTCGCCTCGCCGGACAAAGTGGTGGTGGTGAACGAAGAATTTGTGAGGCGCTTCTTCGGACAAAGGGACGCGCTGGGCCGCCGCATGATGTTCGGCGCGAGCAATCAACGCACGCCGGACCGGGAGATTGTCGGTATCGTGCGCAACTCGAAACATAACGACCTGCGCGAGACGCCCCGTCCGTCGGTTTACTATCCCTATACGGACGAGGACCAACCCGATCGCATGGAATTTTATGTGCGCAGTGAGCGGGATACCGAACCGCTGGGGCCCCAGGTGCGCCGGTTGGTGCAACAAATGGATGCCAGCCTGCCGGTGTTCGATATCATGTCGGTCGAGATTCAGGTAAAGGAATCGCTACAGATTGAGCGGCTGATCGCCATACTGTCGTGCGCCTTCGGCTTACTGGCAACCCTGCTGGCCGCTATCGGACTATACGGCGTGGTGGCTTACACGGTGGCGCGGCGCACGGCTGAAATCGGAATCCGTGTGGCGCTCGGCGCGGTTCCGGGCGACGTGCTGTGGCTGGTGATGAAGGATGTGGGCCTGCTCGTTCTTTTGGGGCTGGCGATCGGTGTGCCCGTAGCGCTGGGGCTCGGGCGGCTGGTCGAATCGCAACTGTTCGGGCTGCACTCAGGCGATCCGGCGATCTTCATCAGCGCGGCGCTGGTGCTGGTGCTGGTGGCGCTGCTGTCGGGCCTGGTTCCAGGAAGGCGCGCGGCACGCATCGATCCGATTGTGGCGCTGCGGCACGAGTAGCCGGCTTACTTTTTCGAAAGCTCGTTGAGCGCCGTCAGCACCTCTTCGCTGTGCTGATTGGGACTCACGCCTGTCCACACCTTGACGATCTTGCCGTCAGGATCGATCAGGAAGGTATTGCGCAAGGCCATGCCATTGGGGCGCAGCGAGCCGTACTCTTCGACCACTTTCTTGTCGGTATCGGCCAGCAGTTTAAAGGTGAGCCCCTGCTTGGCGCAAAAATCTTTGTGGCTGTCAGGGCTATCGACGCTCACCCCGACAATCACGGCATTGGCCTGCTCGTACTTGGCGAGGTCGCGCTGGAAATTGTGCGCTTCGATGGTGCAGCCGGGCGTATTGTCTTTCGGGTAGAAATACAGGACCACCCACTTGCCGTGAAAGTCGCTCAGCGACACCGGGGTTCCGTCCTGCGAAGGCAGGCTCACGCTCGGAGCTGGCTGGCCTGCTTGGGGAACGGCGTCAAATGCGAACATGCTGACGGCTCCTAATGAGAAGAGCAGCGTAGCGAACAACGCGATGCGGATCTGAGTCATGACCTCGATGCTATCATGAAGGCACATGCCGCAGGCACTCCCCACCGTAGTGGTGGTGGGCAGACCCAACGTCGGAAAATCGACTCTTTTTAACCGTATTACCGGGAAAAGACGCGCTATTGTGGGCGACCAACCCGGCATTACGCGCGACCGCCTGCATGGCGCGGCCGAATACCAGGGGCGGGGATTCGAGTTGATCGATACGGGCGGCATCGTGGTGGACGATGCGGAGTACATCCCGAGCCAGATCCTGAAGCAGGCGCGGGTGGCGCTCGATCGCGCGGAGCACATCATTTTTCTGGTGGATGGCCGCAGTGAGATTACGGCGCCCGACCGCGATCTGGCGCGCATGCTGCTGAAGTTGGGCAAGCCCATTTCGCTGGCGGTGAACAAGGCCGATACCGGCCCGCACGAAAGCCTGGCGCACGATTTCTATTCGCTGGGAATCGCGAACATTTTCCCGGTATCGGCAGAGCACGGCATCGGCGTGGATGCATTGCTCGAGCACGTCACCGCGGGGTTCGCCGAAACTCCCGGGGAAGAGCGGCGGGACGCCATTAAAGTCGCCATCATCGGGCGGCCCAATGTCGGCAAATCCACGCTGTTGAACGTGCTGACCGGAGAAGACCGCTCCATTGTTTCGCCCATTGCAGGCACCACCCGCGACTCGGTGGATGAGACCATCGTGCGCGACGGCGTCAGCTACACCTTCGTAGACACCGCCGGCATACGGCGCAAAGGCAAGACCAGGCAGATGGCGGAAAAGCTCAGCGTGGTGATGGCGCGCCGGAATATCCGCATGGCCGACGTCGCGCTGGTGCTGCTGGACGCCAGCGAAGGCGTGCTGGCGCTGGACGCCACCATTGCGGGATACGCGCACGAAGGCGGGCGCGGCGTGATCGTCTGCGTCAACAAGTGGGACCTGATCGCCGAAGGCAAGAAGACCGCCTTCGAGCGCGACCTGCGCGACCAGTTGAAGTTCCTGGATTACGCGCCGGTGCTCTTTCTTTCCGCCAAAACGGGCGTGGGCGTGACGCGCATTTTCAAAGCGATCCGGGAGGCCTATGAATCGGCCACCAAACGCATCTCGACAGGAGAACTGAACCGGTTCGTCGAAAGCCTGCACTTCGAGGAGCGCCGAATTTACTACATTACACAGGCTTCGATCAAGCCGCCCACTTTCGTGCTGTTCACCAACCGGACCGGCCCGCTGCACTTTTCCCACATACGGTATCTGACTAACCAGATCCGCAAGCGGTTCGGATTTGTGGGAACGCCTATTGAGCTGAAGACGAAGACTAAAAAAGACTAGTGCAGGCGCTACGCTCCCGGCTCGTCCGCTTTGCGCGCCTTCACAAAATCCATCTCACCCTGTTTCGGAATACCCGGCTCGAAACAGCGGCGGCAGCGCGCTTCGTACATTTCGGCGGCGCCCACTACGATTAAATCATCGGCGCCGCGCAGGCGTTGCGTGTGCTTGGCGGGATTGCCGCAGCGTACGCAAATCGCGAGCGTTTTGGTAATGGATTCGGCCAGCGCCAGCAGGTCCGGTATGGGGACGAAAGGCCGCCCCAGGTAATCGGTGTCCAGGCCGGCGACAATCACCTGCTTGCCGCTATCGGCCAGACGTTGCGCGATGTCCACCAGGCTCTCGCCCATGAAGTTGGCCTCGTCCACGCCGATGACCTCGGAGCGCCAATCCACACGATCCAGAATTTCAGCGCCCGACCCCACCACTTCCGACTTCATGCGCAAATCGCCGTGCGAAACGATCTCGTCCACGCCGTAGCGCGTATCGATGGCGGGCTTGAACACCTGTACACGCTTGCGCGCGATGGTGGCCCGCCGCAAGCGCCGGATCAGCTCTTCGCTCTTCCCCGAAAACATGGGCCCGCAGATCACCTCGATCCATCCCAGGTTGCCCGTCACAAACTCCATAGAACCCGATCCAGCATGGCACATCGAGCTGAATGGAATCCAGTACAGCTACAATGACAGTTCTATGAGAAGGCTTTGCTGCGCGCTGCTGCTATCGATGTGCGGATTGGCAGCCGAAAAAAAACCGGCCACCCTCGAAACCATGTCAACGCCCAGGCACATGCCTGCCATCATCTGGGCGCCCGATGGAAAGCGGTTTGCGTGGATAGAAGAAAAATCGATCTGGCAGTACGAGGCGCCCACGGCGAGAAAGAAACAACTGGTGACTCTCGAGCCTCTCGAAGAGAAGGCCATCAAGCCGCCCAAAGCGGAGACCTTCGACTGGCTCAACCGGCGGGTTTCCGAACAGAGCTTCCAATGGTCTTCTTCCGGGCGCGAGATGCTGATCAACGTGCAAGGCGACCTGTTTTTGCTGCACACGGAGAACGGCAAATGGGAGCAGCTCACGGCCACCGCCGAGCAGGAGCACGATCCGAAGCTGTCGCCGGACGGCCATTTCGTTTCGTTCCGGCGCGACCACGACCTGTACAGCCTGGAGATCGAATCGAAGAAGTTGACGCGGCTCACAGGCGACGGCGGAGCTACCCTGTGGAATGGGGAACTCGACTGGGTCTATCCCGAAGAGCTGGATCTTTCAACGGCGCACTGGTGGTCGCCCGACAGCAGTCAGATCGCCTACCTGCAGTTCGACGTGAGCCGCGAGTCGATTTTTCCGCACGCGGATCTGCTCTCGTGGCGCGCCATTGCGGAGCCCGAGCGCTTCCCGCAGCCGGGTACGCCGAACGCGGAGGTGCGTTTGGGCGTGGTGGCGGCCACGGGCGGTCCGACCCGTTGGATGGATATTGGCGAAGCGCGCGATCATCTGCTGGCCCGCGTTTATTGGTCGCCGGACAGCCGCGCGGTAGCTTACGAACGCCTGAATCGCGTGCAAAACCACCTGGACCTCGGCTTGGCCGACGTGCACACGGGCGCTGCGCGAGTGCTGCTCGCGGAGCAGGATCCTTATTGGGTCAACGTCAACGATGACTTTTGCTTCCTGAATCAGGGCAAACAGTTCTTGTGGGGCAGCGAGCGGGACGGATATCGGCATCTCTATCTCTATTCCGCCGACGGGAGACAAGCGCGGCAACTGACCAGTGGCGAGTGGGAAGTCACCCAAGTGACAGGGGTGAGCGAAGCGGCCGGCGAAGTATTTTTCGTTTCGACCGGGGAGAGTCCCATCGAGCGGCAGCTTTACCGCGTGGGCCTGGATGGCGCCGGTAAACCGCAGAGGCTTAGCCACGGCGCCGGCACCCACAGCATTTCGATGGGTCCCACAACCGCGTACTATATGGATACATTTTCCAGCTCGAGCACGCCGCCGGGGCGTACGCTATACCAGACCGGCGGTTCCCAGCTAGAGGTGTATCAAAAACCAGTGTTTCCGGACGTGGAAGTCCTGCCGTCTGAAATAGTCCAGCTTAAATCCGGCGATGGCGCGCCGCTTTTCGCGCGCATGATTAAGCCGGCAGGTTTCTCTGCCGATAAGAAGTACCCGGTGATCGTGATGATCTATGGCGGCCCGGGCGCGCAGACAGTGCACGACGCGTGGACGGGCGCCGATTTCGACCAGGTGCTGGCGCAGCGCGGCTACCTGATCTGGCAACTGGATAATCACGGTTCTTCCGGGCGCGGGCATCTCTGGGAATCGAAGATCTATCACCAGACCGGCGCTCAGGAGCTCAAGGATCAGCTCGAGGGCATACACTATCTGCAAACGCTGGGATTTGCGGACATGACTCGCGTGGGCCTCAGCGGCTGGAGTTATGGAGGCTATATGACGCTCTATTCGCTGGCCAACGCGCCCGACGTCTTTCGAGCGGGCATCGCGGGGGCGCCGGTAACCGACTGGCGCAACTACGATACGATTTATACGGAGCGCTACATGGGCCTGCCGGAGGACAATCCCGACGGTTACAAGCGGAGCTCGCCGCAGACCAATGCAGGCGATATCCACGCGCGGCTGTTAATCGTGCACAATCTCGAAGACGATAACGTGCATTTCCAAAATACCGTGCAGATGGTCAACGTGCTGGAGCGAGCGGGCAAGCAGTTCCAGATGCTGATTTATCCGCAGAAGTCCCATGGCGTAACCGGTCCGGCGCGCAAGCAGATGTTGCAGGCCATGATGGACTTTTTCGATAAGTCGCTGAAGGATTGAGCGCCAGCTTAGAGCTTCAACTGTACGATGGTCTCCAGGTGGAACGTCTGCGGGAAGAGGTCCACAAGGGTCATACGCTCGATCCGATAACCGGCGCTGAGCAAGCCGGACAGGTCGCGCGCTAGCGTGGCCGGGTCGCAGGAGACCATCGCGATGCGCGGCGCTTTGACTCGGGAAAGGCTGTCGACCATGCGCTTGCCGATCCCAGCCCGCGGCGGATCCAGCATCACGAAATCCGGCGCGGTTTCGAGATTCTGCAGAAACGCCTCGGCGTTCCCGCGCTCCGCTTGGATGGTGATACCGGCGCGTTCGGCATTCAAGCGCAGATCTTCCACGGCGCGCGTCCCCGATTCTACCGCCGTCACCGCAGCGAAGCGCCGCACCAGCGGTAGCGAGAAGAGGCCCACGCCCGCGTATAGATCGAGCGCTGTGGCGCCCTCCGCCCCATCGATGGCCCGTTCGATGAGGCTGTCGATTAAGAAGCGATTGGCCTGGAAGAATGAGCCGCTGCTGACGCGCCAGGTGTATCCCGCCGCGGCATAATCCAGCGCACCGTCGACCCAGCCGGGTAGCCGTTCGGCGCACCAATCGAAGAAGCGGCGCGCCACCGGACGCTCGGTTTCGAGAACATTAAGCTGCATCTGCGTTTCATCGGTGAACAGCTCGATCGTGCGGATAAAGCGCGGCCAGCGCGGATCGCGCAGCATGTCACGCAAAATCTCGATCGCGGCATTGATGGCCGGCGAGGCGATGGGGCAACTCGCGATCGGACACAGCCTGTGCGATTGCGCCTGGCGATATCCAAGCTCGGCGCGGTCAATGTGCAGTTGCACGCGATTGCGATAATTCCAGGGTTCGCCGGCCAGGATTTCGATCTCCGCCGGAGGCTCGATCTTGCCGATCCTTCGCAACTGATCTTCGAGAATCGCGCGCTTGAGCAGGAGCTGCAAAGGGTACCGCGCATGCTGATAATGGCATCCGCCGCAATACGTGAAATAGGGACAACGCGGCGTGATCCGCTCGGGCGAGGCGGCCAATACTTCGAGCAGAGTGGCATGCACCAGGCCGGGCTTCTCGGAAGCGGTTCGCACGCGCACGCGCTCGCCCGGCAGCACGAACGGCACGAGCACCGCGCGGCCTTCCAGGCGGCCCAGCCCGCCGCCGCCATACACCAGCTTGTCCACCATGAACTCGAAATCGCTTACGATAAAAAATACTCCCTGAACTCCACCAACCATGAGAGCACGAGTCTTCTCCGGCATGCAGCCGTCCGGAAGTGTACATATCGGAAATTACCTGGGTGCGCTGAAGAACTGGGTGCGGGTGCAGGCGGATTACGAATGCATCTTTTGCATCGTGGACCTGCACGCGGTGACCGTATATCAGGACCCCGCCGAGCTGCGCGCCAAGATTATCGAGAGCGCCGGGCTGTATCTGGCCGCGGGGATCGATCCGCGGCAATCGAGCATCATGGTGCAATCGGCGGTGCCGGCGCATGCTGAGCTGGCATGGATGCTCACCTGCGTGACGCCGGTAGGGTGGCTCGAGCGCATGACGCAGTACAAGGCCAAGGCCGCCAGGCAGGAATCGGTGGGCGACGGACTGTTGCAGTATCCCGCGCTGATGGCCGCCGATATTCTGCTCTATCAGGCTGCCATCGTGCCGGTGGGAGAGGATCAGGCCCAGCACCTCGAGCTGACCCGCGATATCGCGCAGCGCTTCAATTCGCTCTATGGCGACACCTTTGTGATGCCCGCCACCAGCCTGCCCAGTGTGGGCGCGCGCATCATGGGGCTGGACGATCCCACGGCTAAAATGAGCAAGTCCGCCACGGGCGCCAACCATGCGGTGGCCCTGCTCGATCCGCCGGACCGCATACGCAAGACCATCATGCGCGCCACTACCGATTCGCAGCCGGCCGTGGACTTCGAACACCTCGGCGAAGGCGTCGCCAACCTGCTCAGCATTTTTCAGGCGTTTGGCGGCTGGACCGATGCACAGGTGCGCGCGCATTTCAGCGGATTGCGCTACGGCGAGGTGAAGAAGCAGGTGGCCGACATGGTGATCGCGCACCTGGAGCCGTTCCAGCAGCGCTACAACCAAATGATGGCCGAGCCTGGTTACATCGCCGGCATCTTGCGCGAAGGGGCCGCGCGCGTGCGCCCCATCGCCGACTCCACGGTGGACCTCGTCAAGCAGCGCATGGGGCTCTACACAGAGTCCTGAAATGGACTCGAACTCCGCCTCGCTTTCCGCATACTGGCGCCTGGTGCGCGACAACCGCAACTTCCGCCGGCTGTGGAGCGCGCAGATCGTCAGCGAACTGGGCGACTGGTTCTATGCGCTGGCCATCTACACGCTGCTGCTCGATCTGACCGGCCGCGCCTCTTCGGTGGGCATCGCGGTGGTCTTACAGGTGCTGCCGCAGGCACTTGCGGGACCTATGGCAGGGGTGGTGAACGATCGCATCCGGCGCAAGCGCGTCATGATCGCGGCCGACCTGGCCCGCATGGCGATCGTGGCGGGAATGCTGCTGGTGCGCTCACCGGGGACGGTCTGGCTGGTCTACGTGCTGTTGTTTCTCGAAAGCTCGATGGTGGCGTTTTTCGAGCCGGCGCGCAACGCGGTGATCCCCAATATCGTGGGCGAGGCGCAGGTGTTGACCGCCAATACCCTTTCGGCCACCACCTGGTCGTTCAATCTGGCGATCGGATCCGCTCTGGGCGGGGTGGCGGCTGTGCTCTTCGGACGGAACGCTGTGTTCGTGTTCAATGCGTGTTCGTTTCTGGCGTCGGCCGCGTTGATTCGTGGTATGCGATTTGCCGAGCCGCACACCGCGCACGCGCCTGCGCTGCGCCCGCGTGATCTCGTGGATTTCTCGCCGATCGTCGAGGGCATACGATACATTCGGCAGGACGCGCGCCTGTCGACTACGCTGTTCGTCAAGATGGGGCTGGGCTTCATAGGGGCCAATAACGTGATCCTGCCGCTGCTCGGGGCGCGGGTTTTTCCGGTGCGCCTGGCGGGGCTTCCGGCTAATCGCGGCGCCATGCTGGGCATGAGCCTGTTATTGGGAGCGCGCGGCACGGGGGCCATTATCGGCCCATTCGTGAGCGGCGCCTGGGCCAAGGGCAGGCACGCCCGGCTCAGGACCGGGATACTCTTCGGGTTTCTGGCAGCCTCCCTGGGCTACCTCACGGTAGGTGTGTCGCCCTCGGTATGGTGGGCCGTCGGCGCCGTCATTCTGGCCCACGCGGGCGGCTCGACCATCTGGGTTTTTTCCACCACGCTGCTGCAGATTTATACGGGCGACCGCTTCCGCGGGCGCGTCTTCTCGGCCGAGCTGAGCCTGTTCACGGTAACCATCGCGGCCAGCAGCTATCTGGCGGGCCTGGCGATGGACTGGTCCGTGCCGCCGCGCATGACCGCCACGCTTACCGGTCTCGCCGTACTGGTTCCGGCGGTGGTTTGGGCGGTGATGTTGCGAAACAGAAAGTGGGAGTGAGCTAACATCGAATCACAGGCCGGAATCAGCACAGGCCGGAATCAGCGCAGGCCGGACCGACGATGCGGTGGATAGGCTCGGAAACCTTCTGGCTCACCAGACT
>Ga0302324_100001205_pt1 | contig 63636 bp, 80 predicted proteins | sample Palsa_T0_1_FD_201949 | JGI IMG/M metagenome (GOLD analysis project Ga0302324, IMG submission 201949) | Peat permafrost microbial communities from Stordalen Mire near Abisko, Sweden - Palsa_T0_1 | ecosystem: Environmental > Terrestrial > Soil > Palsa > Peat permafrost | place: Sweden: Abisko...
CTGTGTAGCCTAATGAGGTTTAGTCAGCTTTCCAAAAGCGATCTTCCGATGCGACGATGGCGCGCCACGCGAGGATATGGGAGTCTCACCGCAGTTACTGATCTAGGATTTCCTTGACGATGTGCTCTGATCCGGCAAGCAGAAATTCATAGTATTTGAAGCCATCCGAAGACATCGGCCCCAGCAGATCCGCGAATTGCGCTTTCACCGCCTCACTGTTCGGGCCGTTGATCACCGTGAAACTCTCCAAATGCGTGTCGCTGTGGCTCCCGAGGGCGAACAAATACTTGAAAAACATATCCGTTTTCGGGAATGAGTAGCCGATCACGATGATGTTCTCGGCGCTGCCGATTTCCCGCGCGGCGCGTTGCCACACCATTTCCAGATCCCGCGTTGATGCCGATTTGTTCCAGGTCGGCGGCACGCTCACGGGCTCCGGTTCAAGCGGCGTGCCGCAGCTATGGTGTTTGCCGGCAATCCGCGAACCGAGATTGAGCCGGAGCACCGGCGTATCCACCAGGTCAATCGTGGTGATGTTGCGCCAGGGATCGATTTCCGTCGGCACGATTTTGGCGCAATTCGGGCAGCGCGCCCAATTGATCGAGCCGTGCAGCTTGAGCACCGGCACGCGCAGCTGATAGCGATCTTCGGCCGGGTCAATAAACGGTTCATTGAGGCCGTAGTCGATACCGAGGGTGCGCCGGACCAGGCCATATTCCAAACAGGTGTCGTAGTTGAAGGTGATGAAAGAGATATCGTTGCGCCCGAGCCCAGCCGTCTTTTCGATCTTGGCCCGCACCAGCTTGGTGAGCATGTCGTAGTCGCCCGGCGGCGTGATGGAGGTCGCCGTATGAGGGACGGTGATGGGTTCCTCGATCGTCCGCGTGATGAACACCACGATCGCCCTGCGCAGCTCTGCGATCGATGCCGGCCGGCCGATTGCCGAAACTGCCGATGAGATCCCCGATGTCGATCGCGCTGAACAGTTCCTCGATATTGGTCAGGTTGGTGAATTGTGCATTGGCCACAACGGGCTTGAGATCCTTGTAGGCCGCGTCCAGCACGCTCTGGATCTGAGGGGCGCTGGCGCCAAAACGGTTGGCTGCATGCAGCTCTTTCGCGGTTTTCAGAAAACCCGCCATCAACGGCGCGCCGGCGGCATGCGAGGCGCCGGCCCCAAGGACGAAGACTGTCTTCACGATCGCTCCCCAAAACATCCCGAACATGTGAGTATGCATGGGTCGGACGGCGCGCAATCGCCGGTGCCCCGGAACGCCGGGGAGGGGATTACCCTGCCGTCGCCGGCCCGTGCCGGATTTGTGTCGGGCTCAGATTGGGTGTGCCGTAATTGTGCCGTGGTGTGCTGGGTTTCGAGGTTGGCAAGCGCTGCAAGTGGTTGATTTAAAAGACCCTTAATACCCCGGTACCCGGCTCATAACCCGAAGGTCGCAGGTTCAAATCCTGCCCCCGCTACCACGAACCTCTCAAAGCCAGCCGCGGCCATAATCAGCTGCTCGCTAAGGCCGAGTCTGGCGATCAAAACTGGTTTGCCTTGCCTGGAGATTCCAGGCCGAACGGGAATTACGGGGCCCACGAGGGACCGTATTGCGGCGCGCGCCCGATGGGGGTTCGAATCTAAACACTCCTCAATGGTGCCGACCAGCTTGCGGATGCGATCGGAGAGGCGCCTGGGGAAATCGGCGATTCGGGCGGTTGGCGGCGCGGCCCCCGCGACCAGGCGTGCGAGTTCTGCCTCAGCGGCGTTCAGGCGGTCGCCGAGCCCGGCGGAAGTACGCAGCGCTCCCTGCGCGATTGCGTCCACGAGATTTTCGATCTGGTCGCGCAGCGCGGTAATCCTCTGACTATTATCGACAGGCTTCTTCCTGGCGGCCAGCTTACGCAGCACTCGAGCCTGCAGCTCCTCGAGCAGAACCGGTGATCCCAGATCGCTCTTGATGGGCTCCACAAGTCGCCGCTGTAGTAGCTCTTTTCGAACACTCAAAGAATTCCGGCATACCGCTTCGCCGCCGAATTTGTTGCCGCTGCAGCCGTAGGCACGCCACGCCTTTGTCCCGCCCACGATAACCATGCTGCTGTCGCAAAGGGCACAGCGGAGCAATCCGCTGAAGGCGAACTTAGGTCCGCCGCGGCCCGAGACGGTTGCGGACACCGCGAGTCCCTTGCGAATCGCCTCTCCGCGCGCTGCACTGCGCGCTCGACGCTCTAGGACGCGCTTGTAGAGCGCATCCTCGACGATCCGGAGCTCGGGCAGCTCGTGCACGATGTGCTCCCCAACGGGACGAGGGCGTGTCGTTCGTCGGCCGCTATCCGGGTTCTTAACCCAGGCGGTGCGGTTCCAGATGTACCGGCCACGATAAAGCTCATTTGTCAGCATCGAGTTTATCGTGCTGCCAAGCCAGCCGGATGCGCGCCTGATCGTTCTACCTCGCCATGCGGACCCAGGGGAAGGAACGCCACGGGCATTCAGCCGAGAGGCAATCTCGCGTTGACTGAAATCGTCCGCGTATTGCGTGAAGATTTCATGGACGACTGCAGCTTGCTCGGGTTCTATCTCAAGCACCGTGCCGATTACGTCGGCGTTGCCGTAGATATCGCGCCTGCTTTCATCTTTGATCTGCCGAAGGCGATATCCGTAGGGCTTGCCGCCAGCCCAGTATTTCTTAAGCGCCTGCCCGGCTAATCCGCGATGCGTCTTGTCGCGTAGATCGTCGAGGTAGAGTTCATTCATTAGGCCGCGCACGCCGCGCTGCACCTTGCGGGACTTGCTCACGCTGTCGTAGCCGTCCGAGACGCCGATAATGCGGAGCCCGCGGAACTCGAGACGACGAATCGTGCGCTCACTTTCGACCTGGTCGCGGCTCAGTCGCGAGAGATCATCGACGAGGATGATCTCGAACTCCCGGGCCTCCGCCTTGCGCAGCATCTGCTGATAACCCGGGCGGTCCGCGACACTGCCACTGACGGCCTCGTCCTTGAAATGCTCGACGAGCTGCCAACCTTCCGTCTCCATGCGCCTGTGGCAGTTTCTGGCCTGATCCTCGGTTGATGCCTCGCGCTGCTGCGCGGTGCTGAAGCGCGTGTAAATCGCGGCTCTTGTCATTTGAGTTTTCCCTTCCCTTTACGCGATTCTCTCTTGCGGCGAGCAGAATCGAGATTGTGCGCCTTGCCCATGCAATTCGCGTCGTGATATTTCAAGCCGGGTCTCCCACGGCCCCTGCGTGCCAAAAAGAATCGGCCACATGTTTCGACTTCACAGCGGCGAAGGTTGGCGCGAAATGGTCGCGACGCATCGAGTAAGAGTATTGAGGCGTAAGCGACTAGATCGGTCACATTTTTCAGTATGACGCTTGGACTAAATTCGACGGTAAGGGAATTAGGTCGCCTCAGATTGGCGCCTACCTCCAACGCAGGAACTAGCGTCTCAACTCCGTCGATGATCTTTGCGATGCGTTCGGCATCATTCCGAATCAATGCGTCACACAGAGTTTTCATGGTTATTTTGTGACGCTCTAATACCTCGGATGACGAAAGCGACGCAGATGCATGCCTGACGATTTGTGCTACCGAAGTAGGGCCTTCAGTATTACGCACCCATTCTGGAAATTCAGAACGCTGCGTTCCCCCGTGTGCGAACGTTAGCGCGTAGTCGATGAGATCCGACTCGGTGCTAATCGCGAGCCCTCTGTAAGCACCACAGTCTCCAATGATGTCGCTTGCAAAAGCAAAAGGGGCGCTTGAGTTCCTCTGCGACTGTGCGAGTTTGCGGCGGCCCAGCTTTGATTTTGATGTCACCAGAAAGGTCAATAATTGGTGGGGACTATAATGGGGAGCCTAAAGCAAGGTACAAGCTGCCGCAAGTGCCGAGGTACCTATGTATTTCAGTCAGCCAGCCGCAGCGAATGTGATCGATCCAAAGAATCCACCGAGCGCAGACACCCTGCGTCGATGGCACGACAAAATAGGGGGGCCTCGCGACACGAGCGGTCGCCGTGTGTTTACCAAAAAGATCTGCCAGCAGATTAAAAGTGCCCGTTCCAAGGCGTGAGCCTAGATGCTGTTCGACGTGGGGCGCTACGACTTGCTACTGGATCTCCTGGCGGACTGGCTTATCCAGGATATCGAGCGCGAGGCCGCAGCGGAGCAGATGTGCGCGGATGCGACCAGCATAGATCAGCCGCTAGGGGCGGCGCTCGAGGCGCCCGCGTCGGTCGCCTTGGCGCGCGAATCGAGTGGCCGAGCGTTCGGGTTGAGAGGAAATCACCCAAGCCTATGAATGGGCAAGCAATCCCAGAAAGGTGCTCAAAGCGGGGTCCCGCTTTGCGCATCAGATGGAAGCCCTGCCAACAGCCCGAGCGACTCCGCTTTCCCAACACCTGAGACCCGCATTCCGGTGATAGCGAACCGAGTCCTAACGCTGCGTGCGTGCTGTCCTAGCTTGGACCAAGCCGCATGCAATGCGCAGGCAATTCGGCGAGGAGCGGATGAAGAGTGGTTCCAGCGTTGGGTGCGAGAAACACTTGGCTCCTCACCAACGCCTTCGGCGCGTACGGTTCAAAGCTGGGAGGGTGAAGTGCAGACGATGCGGCGAGGGCTGGAGGCGATCGATCGGCTAAAGATCCTGCTCGCTCATGCCAACCTTAGTAACAGCGCCAAGGAATATGCCAGTGCGAGGATCGGCGAGGTCGACGCGGCGCTTCGGCTTTTCAATTGTGGACCGCAAGCATGAGCGTCGAACGGTCGGGCGAGTCCCGCATACGTCATGATCTCGGGGTTGAATTCGTGTTCGACCTCAAGGCGTCAGGAGTAATGGTCGAATGGAATCTGCGGCCGTGCACTGAGCTCAGCAGCGATGAGCTGGGATTGTATCGAAGGGTGCACCATCGGTTCCTCAAATGTGTCTCGAACAAACGTGGCATCCCGACCGTTGTTATCGACCCGTGATGCGTGGCGCCGACATCGGAGTCGACGATCACGAATTGCCGCCCGTGGAAGCCTACGCGGAGGAGCAGGCCGGATCTCGGCAGCGAGTCAACGGCCACGATCGATCCGCGCCTCAAACGGAAGTGTTGCGCCCCGGCGCGCTGAAGTGGGACGAGCTGGACGGCAGGGACCCCCCGGCGCGTGAGTGGATAATGCCGTACTGGATTCCCCACAAGCACGTAACGCTCCTGACCGGTCGCGGTGGAATCGGCAAGACCCTTCTCGCGCAGCACATTGGCACCGCGGTTGCGCTCGGGCTCGAATACATCGAGCCGCTTCAGACGCGGCGCGTACTGATGTGGGCGGGCGAAGACGATGCTGACGAGCTCTGGCGGCGCCAGCAGGCGATTAGTTCGTACATGCAGCGGCCGCTCTCTGCCCTAACCGAGCGCTTCTACCTGCACAGCTATACGGGCATCGACATCACGTTGGCTACCACAGTGTTCGGCCAGCTGATGCCGACGCCGATGCTGAACGAGCTGCGCGACCAGGTCGCCGACTACAAGGCCCAACTCGTTATCATTGACAACTCTGCGCGCGTCTTCGGCGCCTCGGAGAACGACCGCCACGCTGTCACTACATACCTGGCATGGCTGCAAGGCGCCTGTGCGAACGCCGCCGTGCTCCTGCTCGCCCACCCCGGTAAGGCCGTCGGCAGCGAGTTCTCGGGCTCGACTGCCTGGGAGGGCGCGGTACGCTCTCGGCTATACCTTTCCGATAAGCCGCCCGATGCCAATCTCAACGACGAGGACGCGGCGCCCGATGAGCGCGTGCGCTACCTCGCCCGGCGCAAGGCCAACTATTCGGCACTCGATCTTAGGCGCTTAGCGCTTATAGAGGGCTCGCTGATTCCCGACCTCCTGTCGCCCGGCAGGCTCGCGCGGCCCACTGGGGAATTCGCCAAGGACATTGTGCGCTGCGCAGTCCGTACGCTCGCTGCCCGGGACATCCACGGTTCCGGCAGCACGAGTTCCCCCACCTACCTGCCGAAGCTCGCCATGCAGTACAAACTGCTCGACTCGATGACCCAAAAAGCCTTCGCCGCGACCATGCGCGAGATGGTCCTTGCCGGACAACTGGTCGGCCGCGAGGTGGGCAAGTACTCCAACCGCACCCCGAGAATCGGGTTGGTGCTCCCTTGACTGCTCAAGCACAAGAGCACACGTGCCACACCCCCTTCCCCTATAGGGGTGTGTGTGCGAGCACCTACTTGGGCATTTGTGCGGCGCTTGTGCGCTCACTTGTGCATCCGATTGTGCAGGCAGAACAACCGCCCCCTATACGCTCGCTTTTTATGACTTCTGATGATCTAGCCGACCGCGCCCAGCACGGCACCCAACACCTGTCACCGGACACCCATACAGACCGAGCTGCGGTCAAGGAGCTCCGCCCGCAAGCTCTTGGCCGTGAGGTCGCGGCTGCCATGGCGATCGGCGTGGAGTTTGTAATGCACGTCCTGGACGAGGCCGAGTAGCAGGGAGTTTGTGATGCAGACGGAAGACCGACAGATTTCGGCTTTGCAGGAGGTCGAAAGGCAGCGAGCCGAGCTGCGCGATCGCGCACAACAGCTGTGGAGCACCTCAAAGGCAGCGTCGGTAGCGCACCCGTTCTTCGAGCATTGGGGTGTCGCAGTGACGGGTCTCAAGTGCTATGAGGGCGATTTGGCGATCGACGGCGTGAGTTGCGACGGGCTGCTCATGGTGCCGATGCGCGACAGCGAGAGACAGGTCGCGAACATCGCATTCGTCGACGGCAGGGGCACTCGACGCTACCTGTCGCGGGATCATATTTTGGGCTTGTACTTCGGAATGGGTCCTAGTGGCGGTCACATCACGATCACTGAAGGGTTTCTTCGCGGCTGTCGTTTCCACGCGGCACACGGAGGCGCGGTAGCAATTGCCTTCATTGCCGAGAATGTGCCCGAGGTCGTGAGCATCATGTGCTCGCGCTACCCGGATACCCGGATCCTCGTGGTAGCACGCGACGGAACTATCGCTACCATCGAGGCGACTGCTACGGTAGCGTTGCCAAATGAGTCGCTACCGAGCCTGCCACCCGACCAGCCGCTGGTCGCCGCACAGGCGGCAGCCGCCCAGCGGAATGGATTCCTAGTTCCTGACTCGCCGGAAGCAAAAATTGTTGCCTGGGCGTCGCGTAGGGGCCTGACGGAGTTCACACGTAAGCAAGTGCTCCAGCTCGGTCCCAGCGGTCTGCGTAAGGCCGAGATCGCTTCCCCGGCCCTCCAGAAGCTCGTGGAGCTGGGACGGCTCCATAGCGACGATGGGCGCCGGTACCGCGTTACTCGAGGCGCCATCGGCACAATTACATGCGATGACGCGGAGTTATGCTGAGTGCGGTTCCTACGGCATGGCGGCCAGCGCACTCGCCCAGCTCTCGAGTCTCTCCTCGGGCTCCGCTCGGTCCGCTTTCAGTTCCGCCAGCGCCAGCAAGGTGTCGGTCGGCTGCAGATCCTTGAAGCTCGTTGGCAGGCCGTGCAGGTACAGGCGGTTCAGCACTCGGCTGTTGTTGACCAGCGTCATCGCTCCGTCCTCCGGGTCCTTCACCGTCAGCGGGCCGTTCTGCAAGCCCGCTTCCTGCAGCATCTCCGAGAGTCTCTGGCAGGCCACAGTCGGGTCCGGCGATCGGTCGATCAGGTTCTGCACTCGGTCGCTCAGCAGAAAAAGATAGGCGCTCGGGTTGAGCTTCTGTGTCTTGTTCACCCACACCGACATCAGCAACGTGCCGTTGCTCTTGAGGATCGGACTCCAGGCGATCGGCCGCTCCAAAGTCATGCTACGGCTGCTTGAGTAGTGCGTCGGATTCGGCTGGACTGTGCAGAGCCGCTTCCCGCGTTCTTGCGCGCTTGAAAAGGATGTAGAAGGTCAAGAAAACCACGAGATAGATCGTGAAAGCGATGAAGTACGAAGCAGCCCTTTCTGCGAGAAATTGCTCACCCAGGTCCGCGCGAATAGAGGGACGCGGGAATGCGAATCCCCCGCTGAATAACGTAAAGACACCGGTGCCCAGGTAAAGCCACAGGAACCTGAAGACGGATGCGTAAGCTTGCGGAGAGTGACGAAGAACGCGAAGCCCAACGATCGCGCCGTAGATCGCGATTGCCGAGAGGTATAGCTCCGCTTCCAGCAACGACGGCAGGGGGTTGTGGGCATAGATCTGATTCATCAGGGCCGCACGACTAATCAAAATGCCCCAATTCCACAGTTCATGCAGGGGCAAATAGACGACCGTGAAGGCCACAAAGCCGTATTTCCATAGTGGCATCCTGGCCTTAGTCCATTGTATTTCAGATTCCATACCTGGCACCCAGCGTTGATTCCGCTTATAGAACACTATGGTGTGTAGACACTACCGTGTGCAGGGCCGACCGTCCACACCATGGCGGGAATGGCATCTCTGCGCGCCCTCGGGGCGCAAATTCGCACAATTCGAGAGGAAAAAGGCCTCAGTCAGGAACGGCTCGCCGATCTTGCTGGCCTTCACCGCAATTTCATCGGTCTGATCGAGCGCGGGCAGCGAAACCCCACTTTCATGACGCTCATTGCCATCAGTAGCGAACTCGGGCTGGCGCTATCGGATCTCATTGATGGCGCCGAACGCCGAGGCAGGTAGTGCGGTCTGTCCGGGCATCCTCCCTGCCCAAGAATCCATAAAAGCACGCCTGGCAAGCACCTCGTTTTTGCTTCATTGATCGAGAGTTAGCTGACGCTACCGATCCTATGCAGGAGGTATGTGCAGTTTGCTGCGATGCGGACTACTGTATGGACTCCTCGCGCGGCCGCGAGCTACGGTCCGCACATGCGCCGCAACGTCTACGATCCCCTCGAGCCCACCCAGGCGCCGCGCTGGTACTCCGTCCGTAACATGCACGGCGCGTTGTTGGAGGCGCGCGAGCTGCTGCCGGGCGCGGATCTCAAACGCGTATTTGTCGAAGCGATCCTCAGATGGATGGACGATGGCTGGAGGCTGAAGGAGTTTAGCTCGCGTACGGGCACGTTCTTCTGTGACCGCGGCGGCGAGCGACGCATGATCGACATTTCACCGAACTATCCAGGCAGAACGCAGAGCGGTGGCATTCCCCAGCGCTCGTCATGCACGAACTGCGAGGACTAATTGGATGCCTGCGTACAGGGCGGCCTTGTTTTACCTAATGCGCATCGTCGGGCACTGCGCCGGGCGACCGATCAATCTGTAACCGATCAGTCAGGGCGGTGGGGTGTCCATGCGCCGAATGTTTATCTCTCGCGCTAATCGGCGCGTACACTCGGCAAAACTGCGCACCTAGAGAAGTGACGGGGAGAATAAGAATGACGCTCAGAACATCGGTCGCCGCGCTATATGCAGCCTGGCTGGTCTTGGGCTTCTGTCCCGAAGACAGCGTCGCCGCGACCGCGACAAATCTGGTCACAATTTGCACGTCCGCCACCACGACGACTCAGGCGTCGAAGTGCACGGCATGGCAGTACAACGTCTACTCGCCCACGGCATACATAGAAAGCTATCCAACCGTGAAGCCAGCCGAGAGCGGCATCAATGATCCGAACTACGAGTACCGCCTTGGCTCGACCATCACGGCTTCCATGGGCGTCAAGGTCTGCCCGACCGCATTAACCCCTGGTGTGAGTTTCAACAGCCCGCAGGCTGATCCGTGCCCGAACAATACTCTAGTCAGTGCGTCGAATGTGCTACCGACCAGTAGCTACGCGGTCACAGATACTTCCAGCGGCATTGTCGTATATCAGGTCAGTACTGCCGGCGTAACCATGGTGCCTGGCAGCCCGTTCGTTCCTTCCCCGGTCCCTTATAACCTCGAAAACGAGACTTCGCATCCGGCCCCTAGCGCTACCGCAGTAGATCCTACCGGCCAATATTTGTACGCGGTCTACAACCTCGCGACGAACTACGGGGCAGTGGTCTATTCGTTCAACATGATCAACGGAGTTCCCCATCAATTATCCAGTAGCGGCGGATTCGCGGGGTGCGACAGCTGCGACGCTAACCCAACTGCAATTATCGCCACGGCTCAACATGTCTATATTCAGTTGTCCACGAGCGGCGCACTCCCTCCCTCTATTCAGATTTTGACAACCAACAATGGCGTGTTCACATCAGCCCCGAGCATTCAGGTAGTGGGCTTCGGCGGCTTAGGGCCTGTTGACTCTATTGGCTTTGCCGTAGACGCCCAAGAACAATTCCTCTATTGCTATACCTCAAGTACCGGCACGACCGTGGATACCGTCGCAATCTACGCGCTGAATTTCGGTACGTCGTCGGCGACGCTGCAGCAGGTCGAGCCGACGCAGGGGGTACTTTCGTTGGGCGCGAAGTAACTGCAAGCGCGACGCCGATCTGAAGCGCGCCCCGGTGGCTGCGATGCTCGAGCACATCGACGCCGGTTGGCGCCGGGCGAATTCAGCTCACCTACGGGCTTTTTCTTCTGCGACAAGGCAGGTGATCGGCGAAAGGTCGAAATCACGCCGAGTGATCCGGGGCCGTGGCGGCACTCATAGCTACTAGTTCTGAGAGTTGACGGCTACGGCATTTACGTGTTGTGTCCGAACTCAGCACGCGACAGTGCGCCGAGCCAGAAAGAAGAGCAACGTGACTGATAAACAACAGCGAATACTCAACATCGCTGGACTTGTCCTCGAGCTTATCGGCGTAATCATGCTCTTCCTATGGGGAACGCCGTTCTTTGTTCCAACTGGAGGATTGCGATGGCTCGCTCTGCCTGGGCCGGATCCGAAATTGCTGGCGACCGAGCATCTTTACACCGTCGTGGGTTACTTCGGTTTTGCCGCATTGGTTTTGGGAACGTCCCTGCAGATCGTCGCCGCTTGGAGTCAAGGGCGCAACGTGGCTGGCGCCTCCGAAGCTCCCAATGGAGAAATCCCTATGTCCATAACGGCTGAAGGCGCGGAGGGTGCTGACAAGTTCTTCCGCTTCCTGCAGGAGCGCTCTGCGGCACTCGTCGCTGATGGGTACTCTGAACTTGCTGCGCGCGATCTTGCTCAACTCGAGTGGCGGGTCGCGAACTGGCCCAAAGAATGGGTTGGATTCGTTCAGGTGATTCTTTTTGGCGATTTTCAGGCGCCTCAGGAGCAGATATCTCTGCCTGCTTTTGGCATAACGATAGACCCAGAGAATTGTGCGCAGAAGACATTTCGCAGCGCGGCTTTCACAGCGCTGATGGCAAAGGTCACAGTGAGGGAACAAACCGTAGCGGGACTGCAGGAAGCAGCCGCACGTATTAATACGCTGCTCAGCATTTGGGCTGTACTCGGTTGGGGTAACTCCGGCTTCTCCTGGTGGTCACATATCACTCACGGGAGCCTTTTTGGCCTCATGACTGCGCTTCCCACCGACAGAACAGAGTCGGTTCTCACTGCAGTAAATAAGCTTGATGTTGAGATCAGGCGAAGAGTGTTATTCGCCTTGTATTGGATTAGAGAGCCGCGCCAGTTCGCCCAGGAAAATCACTTGCGGTCGGACGGGGTGCGTCTCTATGCCGGCTACTGGAATGCATTTGAGTGCTTAGTTGAAGCAATCCAAATCGCAAAACCGGAGGCAAAGCTGACGCGGACCGAGAAGCAGCGAGCTATCGAAAAGCTCTTCTCCGGCAAACAGGTAGATGCTGCGCTCGTAACAGAGGCTTACCTGACAATTGTGCGGCCGGGCTTTGTAGGTAAAGCCAAGCACGCACTCGCGGTCTGTTTTGGGGAGAACGCCGAGCGTTACATCTACGAGTGCTTCGAGGTGAAGCCCGAAAGAGACCGTCTATATCAAATACGCAACGATATCGATCACGGCGCGATAGACGGTGATGATGGACTTGAACTCTTTCGTGTCTCAGCGAGACACCGGCTCTTATGGGAGATCGTATTCATTATGCTGGGACACTTCATTCCGACTGACCGCCCCGTGTCTTCGTTTCGTCAGGTTGCTGGCGCGTAGACAGACCGCAGAAGAAGACGCCGCGCGCTGGCCGAGGATGCGGCGCGTGGCTTCGCCACACCAACTGGTCAAGACGGACCAGCCCTCTGCGCCCTTGCTCCTGTATGTTGACTCTAAAATATCCGATGGCTGATTGCATGGTGAGACCCTCCAGTGGATGGCCTCACGATAAGCCTGAGCGGCTTACCCCTGAAATTCTATGTCTCGGCCATTACTGCACAATCAGCGCACATACGCGGGTGGGCCTGGGATAGGCGGCGGATTAGGCTTATCCCATTAAGAAGCAGCCCAAACCAAAGTTAAATCCCGAGCCGATCGATGCCTTAATCAACGCCTACTGTTGGCTCAACGACGGCCGCCGAAGCTGGAATCGGAAGCGAAAGAAGCACTCAGCTCGCGGGGCGGTTCGGTGAGATTGGCGCCATGCGACGGGGGTGATCGATTGCCAATAATCGGGTCATCAGTGGCGTGCGCTTCCAGTGAGCGTGCCATTGTGGCTACTCCGCCGATCTCAATGTGGTTCGCTATTGACCCGAGATCGCCTGAGCATCGCTGTCTTAGCGCTTTCGCTTGTCCGCCTTCTTGGCTTGTTTCCGAGCTTCTCGCGCCAATCTGCGTCGATCGGCCCGGTTTTTTGGGGTGACAGACTCATACTCGTGGAACTTTGGGCCACCGAAGCTGAAAGCCAGCGGAAATTCGTGACCTTTGCTTCCGAAATAACGAACATCCTTGGCGGGTACCTGCAGTACATCGAGTTCCTCCATCGTGTCCTTCCAAATGGCGGATTCCTCTGAGCTCATCTCTTCGGTAAGGTCGACACGAAGGAAGTCTTGGGAGGAAATCCTCTCGGTGAATGGCTCTGATGCGATGCCGATCGCTTCGGTCACGTGGGGAAAGCGCATCTTGATGCCATGGCAGTACGCAAGGAGTGCGGCCGTACGCATCTCTCGGTAGGTAGGGTAGTCATCGCCCGGAGGCTTTGGAGCGGTCAAGAAAACGTACGCGCGGGACATGTTGTTGCCGCTAAGAGTCATGCGTGTGAACTTCTTGCCGGGCTCGCTCTTCGAGAGCGCGAAGCGGAAATGGCTGGCAAGTTCGCGCCTTGCCAGTCGGGGCTCTGCCGCGAGCGCGCGCAGGATTCGCTCGTGGTCGATAGCCTCTGGTGACATCTCGGGAAGTCCAATCGCTGTACCTTTGCGAACGAAGGACGCTTGGTACTCGATGAGAGCGTCCCACATGTAGCTGCCTTGGTCGGCTTCCCGCTTTGCTGCTCGTTGCGGGCTTGAGCGATAGGACTTCCAATCTCCCTCTAAGAGCGCGATAGCACTGGTGCCGCGCGGCACCTTGGGCAGCGCATGCCGGTCGTTTTCCATCGTGCACATGTACTGGGCCAGCAGATCTTCTTCACCCGAGATGTGCATGAAGACGCCATTCGCGCCGAAATAACCCTCTTTGCAGGCTAGGTAGTCGACGAGGTCCGGGACAGTGTCCAGTTCCTCCAATAGGGTATCGACTGTAATTTCATCGAGCACATGGACGAAGCGGCGGCCTTTCAGCGGGAAGCCGACCTCGAACGGGTGTGCATGGTGGGCATCCCCCTCCAGCACACTGTTGAGCATCAAGCTACCGCTGCTCCCGCCGCCGAAGTGCCGAATCGCGGCCTCGTGGCCACCTCGCGTGACAGCAATTAGGAAGTAGCGGGCTAAACTTGGATCCGGGAGTGCCACGGGCAACTTTGTCTGGCATGACTTGTCGACGAACACCCGGTCCGGGAACCGACGCAAAAAGTGCTCGGCACCTGCAAGTTGCCTTGCCGACTTCTCGATCGCCCGCTTGTACCAACGCGGCCACGCAACCTTTACATCCGCGCCCAACTGAAACTCGCAGTGCTTGTCTGAGAACAACAGCACGTCGGTGCCAAAGACCACCAGTAGGTCTACCAGCTCCTTGCCATCACCCTTGCCGCTTGATCTTCCTTCGTCGCTATAGACGTTCGGGTAGCTCCACAAGCTCAAGAAAGCCTTGAGGGCGAGTCGTGCCAAGGCTCGCTCCGAGGGGGTGGTGCCCTCTGCCTTAGCTGCTTTCTCCCAGGCGGTCTCCTCGCTCATCGGTGTTCCGCGGTTCCAGTAGCATCTCCGGGCTGTTGCTACAGCCGTAGAGAGATTGCGTGAGTGCTCAAACGGTCATCTCATCACACTTCAATCGTCCACTCCGCGGCGGCATACAGCAGCCCATGGCCCTAAACCACTATCAAGCGATGCTGGTCAAGGGGCCACCATCGTTAACTTAGCCACTAATCTTTCCAAAACCCTTTGAATCGGTCAGGCGCCAGCTCGGTATATCTAACCGTGTGGGCGATGTTCTTGTGCCCGAGGTAATGCTGCAGCGAGCGGGTATCGTGACCCTCATTTGCGAGCTTGAAACCGCAGGCATGTCGGAACATGTGTGGATGCACAGGGAAATCGATCTTCGCCTGAACCCCAGCTCTGGCGACCAGCTTGCGCACGTTGCTCGCGGTCATTGGACCACCTCGCTCAGACACGAACAGGTAAGGCGTGTCTGGCCAGTCCCGGCGTAACTGCTTTAAGGCCCGAAGTTCAGGTCCCCGGACTGGATGGGTGGAGGGGACTCCGTTCTTGAGGCGGTGGACATAGAGCAGCCCCGCCTTGAGGTCGAGCTGGTCCCAGCGCAGTGTTATGGCCTCGCTGACTCGCAGGCCATGCCTATACATGAGTAGCAGCAGGGTACGGTCACGGGCACCGTAGCGAGTCCCAGCCCCTACGGCCTCCAGCAAACGCTCGACCTCGTCCTGCGAGAGGAACTCCCTGGTCCGAGTCGCCTTATTCGTCTTACGGATCGGCGGGCGAACTTTCCCGTTTTCGGCACTTGGGGTGGATTTTCGGCGAGACGGTAATTCAACAACTTGCCCCATGTTAACTCCCCTTAGTTTCCCATAATCGGTCATTTTAGGGAAAGTTTAGACCTTTATTGAGGGGTCATCAAGTTTCATGCATCGGATCAGGCTTTACTCCATTGCCTTACTGGTCGCCGAGACCATGTACAAGCAGAGGCGCTGATTGAGCAACATGTGATCCTGGCAGGAACTCGCTACCGGACGGAGGAGGACGCCGGGGCGCCCGCTCTGCTGGACCCTGCGGACACTTGTACTGAGGAGCAGGCTGCATCGAGGGCGCGTCCTCGGTCGGCGAGGTGCTGTCGGATGCGTGTGTCACCGCCGTGGAGGAGGCGCGGGGCTTGCTGGGAGCTGGGGGGGATTCTGGCCCATCGCCGCCCGTCTTACGTCCAATCTTCAGCAGCTGCTTCGCCTGCTGTCCATGGGTCAGGGTCTTGGGCAGCAATTCCCGCGTCGATCATGGCTTGGAGTCGCTCGGCGACTTGCCTGTCGGGGCCTTGCGATTCAAGGGCGGCATCGGTAGCAGCCTCATCGAACTCGCGCGCGCGGTCGGCAATCGGGACCACAGTCTGCACCTTAATGCGCGCCGGTGCGGGCTTTGCGGATTCTGGCAAGAGCGAGCACCTTTTTACTAGTTGCGGCGACTGGCGAGGACCCACCCCATGCCCCACGCCAATGCCCGATACAGCCGCAATTTTTTGCAGGCTTAAATTTCGCTGGCAGATAGACCGGATCCGGTGACTGCCGGGTTCTGTCAGCTTAAGATTCGTCCCCGATGCCCCTGACTCTCACCCAGCTCGAACGCCACCTTTTCAAGGCGGCAGACATCTTGCGCGGCAAGATGGATGCTTCCGAGTTCAAGGAATATATTTTTGGCATGCTTTTTCTAAAGCGATGCTCCGATGTGTTCGATCAGCGCCGCGAGGAAGTGATAGAGGCCGAAATCGCTGCTGGCAAGACAAGTACCGAAGCCAAGGAAAGCGCTGAACTCAAACGGTGGTATGGCCATTCCTTCTACGTGCCCGCCAACTCCCGCTGGGACTATCTGGTCAATGAGGCCCATGTCGATGTTGGCGGGTTCCTCAATCGCGCACTCGGCGGCCTGGAGAGCAACAACTCCAGTCTTGCCGAGGTGCTGGAGCACATCGATTTCACGCGCAAGGTCGGCCAGAGCAAGATTCCCGACATCAAGCTGCGCCAGCTCATCAGCCACTTCAGCAGTTACCGGCTTCGCAATGAAGACTTCGAGTTCCCCGACCTGTTGGGCGCCGCGTATGAGTACCTGATTGGCGAGTTCGCTGATTCGGCCGGCAAGAAAGGCGGTGAATTCTATACGCCTCGTGCTGTGGTGCGCATGATGGTCCGGCTGATTAAGCCTGAGCAGCAGCACAGCATTTATGACCCCTGTGTTGGGTCCGGCGGTATGCTGATTCTCTCCAAGGAGTACATCGACGAGCATGGCGGTGATGGCACCCGCGCGGACCTCTGCGGGCAAGAGGCCAATGGCACCGTCTGGTCCATCGCCAAGATGAATATGCTCCTTCACGGGATCAGTACCGCCGACCTGCGCAACGAAGACACTCTGGCTGACCCACAGCACGTTGAGGGTGGAGAGTTGATGCGCTTCGACCGCGTGCTCTCCAATCCGCCGTTCTCAATCAACTGGGGCACAGCCGAAACTGACCGTGCCGGCCAAGCGGTTTGGGCGCCCAAGTTCCGGCCCGAGCGATTTCGCTATGGGGAAGTACCCCTCGGCAGTAAGAAGGCCGATCTGATGTTCCTGCAGCATATGCTTGCTGTACTGCGCGCCGGTGGTTTGATGGCCACTGTGATGCCTCACGGGGTGCTTTTCCGTGGTGGGGAAGAGCGCGCAATTCGCGCGGCCATGATCGAAGCGGATCTATTGGAAGCCGTCATCGGACTGCCGGCTAATCTGTTCTATGGCACCGGCATTCCCGGTTGCATCTTGGTTATGCGACAACGCGAGGGCAATTGCAGCGGCAAGGCTGTCGAGCGGCAAGGTAGAGTACTGTTCATCAACGCGGACCGCGAGTACTTCGAGGGACGCGCACAGAACTATCTGCTTCCAGAACACGTCGAGAAGATTGTCAACACTTTCGAAACCTTTGCCGAGGTGCCCGGCTTCTCGGCTATTGTCAGCACCGTTGCGCTGCGCGAAAACGACTTCAATCTCAACATTCGCCGTTATGCTGATAACGCGCCGCCCCCCGAGCCGCACGATGTTCGAGCGCACTTACTTGGCGGCGTACCCAAGGCAGAGGTACAGGGCAAAGCCGCGCTACTCAATGCCCACGGTTTGGATCCGCTGGCACTCTTCGTCGAGCGTGACGCCAACTACTTAGACTTCCGACCCGATTTGGTTACGCGACATACCATAAAGCAGGCGGTCGAGACGAATCTTGGTCTCATAGCCCGAGAGCAGGGCGTGCGTGATGCCTTCAATGCTTGGTGGCAATTGCACAGCCCACGCATCAGCGCACTCGCCGGCGCGCCCAACTACGTCGGCCTGCGCAACGATCTGCTGCATACCTTCAGCACCGCGATGGAGCCGGTGGGCGTGCTCGGCCGGTTTCAGTTTCGCGGCATCGTGGCTGGGTTCTGGGATGCTGCGAAATTCGAGTTCATGACTCTAATGGCGCGCGGAGCCAACGGTGTGGTGGACGCTTGGCGCACGAGCATAGTCACGGCGTTGGACGGTGAGCGCAGCAAAGACAGCCCGCTGGACCATAAGCTGGTCAAGTTTCTGATGCCCGAATTCGTTGCGGTGCTGGCTGAGCTGGAAGCGCGCAAGGCCGAGCTAGACAGTCAGATCAAGGCCGTAAGGCCGGAGAAGGGCGCAAGCGACGATGCAGACCTTGTCGAGGCAGAAGAGAATGAGGCCGCGATGGACGAGGCGCAGGTCAAAGAATTGAAGCGGCAGTTTAGTGCACTGAAGAAAGAGATCAGGGTTAAAGAACTTGGATTTAAGCAGCGACTGAGTTCTGCTGTCGATGGGCTCGATGGGACCGCCGCTGTTAACTTGCTGTTGGCTATCCAATACAATGACATGCGTCAGATCCTCCAGCGCTATATTGACGCGCAACGCCAACGGGTTATCGCCGCGTTGGAAAATTGGTGGGATAAGTATCGAGTGACTCTGACCGAAATAGAGAGTAATCGTGACACTTCCAAAAAGGTTCTTGAGTCATTTCTAAACGGTCTTGGCTATGCCTGAGCATAGGTGGGTGGCGTGCAGCGTCGGTGACTGTCTAGAGACTTCCTTCGCCGGCGAGTGGGGTTCTGACGCGAGTGTCCCAAATGCGGTCGTGCTCCGTGCGACCGACATCGACGACGAAGGTCACGTCGTTGGCGATGGCGCCGCTCGGCTTATCCCAGGAGGTAAACTGCTCGAGAAGCAGCTCAAACATGGGGACATCCTTCTTGAAGGATCGGGCGGTGGGCCAGATAAGCCTGTCGGCCGTGTGGCGCTATTCGAGGCCGGCGTTTCCGTGGACCCAACCATCTGTTCCAACTTCTTTAAGACCCTGCGGCCCAATCGGACTATCGTCAACGAACGGTTCCTTTGGCGAAAGCTGGGATGGTTCTATCGACAGCCCAAACTGTTGGCGCTTCAACAGCAGACGACCGGCATCATCAACCTGAATTTCGCTGAGTACCTCGAAGCTGAAATCGACGTCCCTACGAATTTGCCTGAACAGGCGAAGATTGCGGAGGTTCTTGACGCCCTCGACGCCACGATCCGGCAGACAGAGTCAATAATCGAGAAGCTCAAGCAGGTCAAGCTGGGGCTGCTGCACGATCTGTTTACCCGTGGCGTCGACGCCAATGGGGAATTGCGACCGCCGCAAGGTGAATCGCCCGATCTTTATAAGGGATCGCCGCTTGGATGGATCCCTCGGGCGTGGACAACAGCAAAATTAGTAGAGATTGCGGACATTCGATCCGGTGCAACGCCATCACGAAGTGCTGCAGCTCGCTACTTTCGCGACGGCGGAACACCGTGGGTGAAAACACTTGATCTTAACGAGGGCATCATCGAGGACACGGACGAATGCATCACGGACGCAGCATTGCAGGAATGCTCATGCGAGAAGCTGCGGGCCGGAACCGTCCTTATCGCTATGTACGGCGGGTGGGAACAAATTGGTCGAACCGCGATGCTCGGCATTGCGGCGGCCACAAACCAAGCGATCAGTGGGTTGGCATTCAGGCCGGGAGCGCCAGAACCTGAATATATTTTGCGCGCGCTGCAATACGCACGACCTCGCTGGGGAAGGATTGCTGCGAGCACACGTAAAGACCCGAACATCACGAAGTCCGATGTCGCTTCCTTCGAGATTTCATTTCCAGTGCAACGTGAGGAACAGATTGCTATCGTGAAGACAATGCGTTCTCTGTTGAGGCGCCTCGAGCTAGAGGTAGCGTTGTCTTCCAAGCTGCGTCGACAGGAGGTAGGACTTAAGGATGATCTGCTTACCGGCCGGGTCCGTATTACTGCCCTGCTGGAATGACTAACCAATAAGGGCATCATGGGCTGGGAAGTCGAAACCGTCGAAAGGCCCTTCGTCGAGCAGCTCCTCACGATGGGGTGGCGCCACATCGAAGGCGATGTCGATAGCCCGGCGCGAACCGGGCGAACTAACTTCACGGAGGTCATCGACGAGTTAGTACTGCGCCGCAAATTGCAGGAATTGAACCTTTACGAAGGCATGCCTTGGCTTGATGAGGGGCGTATGTCGCAAGCCGTCGCCGCCTTGACGCGCATCTCTGCTCACCGACTGATCGAAGCCAATCGTACTGCCACTGATCTCCTGTTAGGTGGGATTACTGTCGAAGGGCTGCCCGGCTGGGATGGCGGTCGTGGCCAGACTATCCACTACATTGATTGGTTACACCCTGAGCGCAATGAGTTCACGGTCACCAACCAGTACCGCGTGGACTGCCGGCCCGGCTTTAACGTCGGCAAGGCCTTTATCGTGCCCGATCTGGTCCTCATGGTGAACGGGATCCCGCTAGTAGTAGTGGAGTGCAAGAGTCCCAGTGTCCCCGAGCCGCTGGCTGATGCCGTGGATCAGTTGCGTCGGTATACCAATCAGCGCCGCGCGGACGGCGAGGTGTACGATAACGAGGGCAATGAGGACTTGTTCCACACGAACCAGTTGCTCGTGGCCACCAGCTTCGACGAGGCCCGCGTGGGCAGCCTCGGGGCCGCCTTCCGGCACTATGCCGCTTGGAAAACTGTGGTGCGACCGGACGGTAGTGGCACCGAGGCAGAGGTTTCCGCGTCCCTGGGCAAGCCGCAGCTTTCCGAGCAGGAGCGGCTGATAGCAGGGCTGCTAGCGCCGGCATCTCTTTTGGATGTGGTACGACACTTCACGCTGTTCATGACCATAGAAGGCCAGTCTGTGAAGTCAGTCTCCCGCTATCAGCAGTACCGCGCTGTCAGCCACGCCCTGAGGCGCCTACGCACCGGGAAGACCAGAGCACAGGATGGCGAGTTTGACCGGCGGGGCGGGATCATTTGGCACACTCAGGGCTCAGGCAAGAGCCTCACCATGGTCTTTCTGATTCGCAAGCTGCGGACAGACACTCAGTTGCGTCGGTTCAAGGTCGTGGTCGTAACGGATCGCACGGACTTGCAGGATCAGCTCTCGGGGACCGCTGCACTGACCGGGGAGTCGGTAGAGATCGCTACGTCGGCGGATGCGCTGCGGCACCTGCTTCGGCGAAGGGGCCCGGGCGTACTGTTCGGTATGATCCAAAAGCAGCGCGGAGGTGATGCTGCTGGCGAACCGGGCCTCACGCGCAAGGACTTACCGAAAGGAGCCGCTCGCGAGCCAGGGCCTCATCCGTACACGCCGGAGGTGCTGAATGATGACGAAAGCATCCTCGTGCTCGTAGACGAGGCCCACCGCAGCCAAGCTGGTGACCTACAGGCGGCGTTGATGGTCGGACTACCCAACTGCGCGCGCATCGGCTTCACGGGCACCCCGATCCTCATGGGTGACCGTAAGCGCACACATGAAATCTTTGGTGAATTCATCGATCGCTACACGATCCGCGAGGCGGAGGCCGACGGCGCGATCGTGCCGATTCTTTACGAAGGGCGCACGGCCCAGGGCGCGATCAAGGATGGCGCCAATCTAGACGAGCTGTTTGAGGACCTATTTCGCGAGCACACGCCCGAGGAGCTGGAAGCGATCAAGAGCAAGTACGCCACTAAGGGTCAGATTTTCGAGGCGCCCGATCTCATTCGCGATAAGGCCCGTGACATGCTGCGCCACTACGTGACAAACATCTTGCCTAGCGCGCTCAAAGCGCAGGTGGTGGCCTATAGCCGGTTAGCGGTAGTGCGCTACCTGGACGCCTTTGCTGCCGCACGCGAGGCCCTGCTGGCTGAGGCTGACGCGCTGAGTGCTGAAGACAAGGGCATGGACGACGAAGCGCTGTGTCGGCGGCCACCAGCCGTGCAGGCTCAGGTGCAGGCGTGGCGTTATCGCGAGCTGCTGCGCAGGATCGAATTTGCTCCCATCATCTCCGGCAGCAACAACGACGACCCTGCATGGAAGGAGTGGACTGATAGCCGCGCCCAAAAGGACCGCATCGAACAGTTCAAGAAACCGCTTGAGCATAGGGACGCCACCAAAGCTGACCCACTGGCCTTTCTGATCGTGAAATCGATGCTACTCACGGGCTTCGACGCGCCGATCGAAGGTGTGATGTACCTGGACCGGCCAATCCGACAGGCTGAGCTGTTACAGGCCATCGCGCGCGTCAATCGCACCGGACATGGCAAAAACTTCGGCATCGTTGTGGACTATTTCGGGCTGGCACACCACCTGAAGGAGGCGCTGAACGTCTATGCCGACGAAGACATCGATGGTGCCCTCCAGAGCCTGAAGGACGAGGTGCCTGTGCTGCGCGATCGATACCTGCGGGTGATCGGCTTGTTCCGAAGCCGTGGCATCGAGAGCGTGGCCGACGATGAGGCGTGTGTAGAAGCACTTGCGGACGACAGACTGCGCGCCGAGTTCACCGTCAAGCTCAAGCAGTTCCTTGAGACACTGGATGTGGTGCTGCCGCGGCCCGAGGGATTGCCATTCTCAGCCGATGCCAAGCAACTCGCGTTCATTTATGCCCGCGCTCGGAACCGCTACCGCGATACGCCGGTACTCGGTAAGGATGTGGGCGCCAAAGTGCGCAAGCTGATCGACGATCATGTCATGTCGATGGGTGTGGACCCGAAGATACCGCCCATCTCACTCACGGATGCTGACTTCGGCAACCAACTCGCCCGCGAGCCCAATGATCGTGCCAAGGCGTCGGAAATGGAGCACGCGATCCGCGCTCATATCCGAGAAAACCTGGACCAGGATCCCGTCGCCTACCGCAAGCTCAGCGAGCGCCTGCAAGATCTCCTCCAAAAGCTGGGCGAGAATTGGGATGCGCTCAGCCAGTCTCTGCAGGGATTGGTGGATGAGATCCGCGCCGGGCATGTTGCGCGCGACGATCGGCTACCTGACTTGCCCGAGCACTACGGGCCCTTCTTGCGGCTCATGGTCGACACGGCCGCGGGCGACCGAGCGATTACCGAGGCGGAGCGCAAGTTGTTGGTGGGTCTGACCGTAGAGGTGGTGGACATAATCGTGGCAGAGCTGACGCCAAATTTCTGGCGACCGAGCCGGCAGCCAGCCCAGGACGCCTTGAATACGCGAATCTTCGAACTGCTGATGCGCTCGCGCTTGTTGCCCACGCCGCAGATCGAGGCGCTGGTCGATAAACTCATGGAGCTGGCCCGCGCCAACAATGACAGGCTGACGGCGGCATGAGCGCACTGATCTACAACGACCTTCGATTTGAGGTTCGGCGGACGGACCGCCGGCGAGCGTTGGAAATCACAGTGGATCGCGGGGGAGAGTTGATTCTGTCGGCCCCTCCGAAAGTATCGCGGGCGATCCTACGGGACTTCGTGCATCGCAAGCGCATGTGGGTCTACAAGCAGCTTGCCCGCAGGGACGCTCTGACGCGCGAGGCGCCTCGCAAGGTTTTCGCCGACGGGGAGGGTTTCGCGTACTTGGGACGCAACTACCGGCTCCGGTTGGTCGCCGACTCCGACGTGGCGGTCAAGCTGCAGAGCGGCAGGTTCGTGATGCCGAGGCGACTGGCGCGGCACGGGCGCGAGCACATGATTCGGTGGTATCGCGAGCGCGCAGAACCTTGGCTGGCAGGCAAGGTATCCGAGTACGCCGCTCGAATGGAGGTGGCGCCGAGCACCGTCCGTGTACAGGAACTCGGCTATCGCTGGGGATCATGCGGCAAAGGCGCCGTGGTTTATTTCCATTGGAAGACAATTCTGTTGCCTCCCTCGATCGCGGAGTATGTAGTGGTCCATGAGCTGGCTCATTTGCATGATCCGCACCACACTCCGAACTTCTGGCGCAGGCTTGAACGAGCGATGCCAGATTACGAGCGGCGCAAAGAGCGGCTTGCAAAACACGGTGCCGAAATGGAAAGTATGCGATGAGTAACCGAGCTGGGCAATGGAACTCGATAAAGCTAAGGCTTGAGTTGACGCAAATACTCGACGAGCTCGTACACTCTTGTGTGCGGATTGTCAGACGCGGTCTCAACACTATGTTTATGCAGCGCTTTGGCGTTTCCAAGAGCCGTCTGATATAGCGGATTTACAATTTCAAATATATTCTCGTCTCCCTTTTTATACTTAGGAATATGCCGAGTCAGTTCCTTTTCGGCTATTCCACCCGGTGATTTGCCTTTCGACGCTACAATCGGTGCGGTACTGTATCGATAGTGAAGTAGCAACCAAAGTTCAAAGCACGGTACGGAAGTTATAGCCATTAGCTTGCCACCGATCCCGGGCTTAGAATTGGCTGCTCTTTGTATCGCCGCCCCATAATTCGGGTGGGTATCGCGATCAAACACGCAATACGTTCGGTCATACTGTGAAACTCTTTGTTCCGCAAATTTGACTATGCTAACGGGGTCCGTGCCTTCCGCAGGAGTAATCAAGATGTTTGCGTTACTCAACCTATACGAGCTTCTAAGGCCGCGAAAGTAAAACGGCTCCGTCTTTGCACCTTCGCAAACTATCAAGACAGTGTCGTACGGCTCGCGCATTGCGCGTCCGCGAGCATAGCTTTTGGAATGTCTCTTCCTTCCCCCGGGCACTAAGTTACGCTCTCATCTAAGAGTGGAAGAGCACCATACCTGCCCTTTAAGTACCATTTATCCAGTGCCTCGCCTTTTCGAACCTTAAAATCTGAGAGCGGGAACATCTTTGTTGACCCGTCGCGACCCTTCTCCATGAACCAAATCTGATCCCGCCTGAATAGTTTTTGGTCCAGCAGAGTTGTGTTGTGAGTCGTAAAAAGCAGTTGTGCGTTGTTCGGGTTGGTTTTGTCGGAATGAAACTTCTGGATCAGAAAATGAGTCAACAACGGGTGCAAGCTGGTGTCGATCTCATCGACCAAAAGGACCTCCGCGTTTGTGAAAACATTTAGCCATGCACCGGCGGTTGCGAATAATATCTGCGTACCGGACGATTCTTCCGAAAGAGGGAGCAAGGGGCTTTGGTCGTCAGCACCCTGATGCCTGAGGGTAATTCTTACGACACTTGGGGATGAGTTTGGCTGTTGTTCAATAAACGCTCCCGGCAAGATCAAGGCACCCGTTCCTGGCACGATCTCACGGTCCATGTGCACGTCGGCGATGCCGAGATCGGCTTCGCGTAGGAAGGGCAATAGTTTTTCCTTGCCATCCGGCTTGTCGAGGAGCTGGATAGTCAGTCCTGGGTTTAATGGTGACCCCGGCATAATGATAACGAGGCGCCTCTGAAACCACTGAAAAACCGGTAGCAGCTGTCCGCTATTGAGCTGGCTTGCATTTGAGAGGAAGAGGGCATTTGGCCTCGTCGTTTCGCTCCAAACTGAGCGTTGCCCCTTTAGAAACGAGCTAAATGTCCATTTATACCGCTCGGTTTTTGCATGGTAAACGCGTTCGAACAATAGGCGTCCGCGGTTGGTCACATACTCAAACAACCATTCTTCAAGTATCCGCGTGGCATTGAGCTTGAACCCATACTGATAACGGATTCCCCTTTCTATGAAGGCGATCACGAATTCGCTGGGCTGCGCACGAGTAGTTTTCGAAAAAATGAAAGGCGTATACGGTACTTGGTTCCCTGGCGGGGACGAGGCGGAGCTGGTCACGAATTGTTGTACGAAGTGCATCGCCTTTAGTAAGTTCGTCTTGCCCGCGGCATTCGGTCCATAAATCGCGGCCGACTTCGATAAACGCGGTAGACCTGATATGCCGGAATCAAAGGAGTTCGAACTAGTTGCACGACCAGAGCGGCGAGCGGCCATCGAGAATGTCTGGACATCTCTAAACGATCTAAAGTTCTTAACAGAAAATTCGATTAGCATTGACTATGACCCCATTCAGGGCCCTTTTTTTACCAAAAAGTGTCCCATCTAGCAACTAAAATAGATTATTGTGCGATTTAGACTGACAATAGCAGTCGGGCACGGCAGATTCGACATCTTGGCGCGACGGACAACCGGGCGGTTGGCGGGTTTGATGCTTCGCGATCTGTTACAAATCCATTCAGTTTCGCCACAAGTTTTTGGCATATCAGGACAACCAAGGCCCTCGCCCGGATTCCTAAGTGCACTGATGGATCGGGACGGCTAATTTTGGCTCTAATCCCCAGTTGATTCGCAATGGACGGGTCCGAGTCCGCTTATGAACAAGAGGCATCGCCTAATTTGGGAGTTCGGATGGCGGACATCAAGGGGAGCGTTATTGTGCGGTGACTTTGGTGGCGAGTGCCCATTGTCTGCCGCGGAGGGAAGTCCAGCGCCGGCGCCTGACACTCGTCGAGAGAGTTGCTCGGTGAGACAATTGTGTCGACCGATAGAGACGTAAGGCCCCGTTCCTATGCCATGCGAGGATGATCCGGACGGCAAGCCCAGCTTGGTTCAGGGCATCGCTCCAGCCGCCCTAAATCTCGGAGTCGAGCTGCTCAAAGCGGCAAAGGACAATGAAGACACGGCAGCTGCCGGTGCCGAGCTTGGTAAGGCAGCCCATACAATCGCAAAGACCGTTAACGTGGTGCTACTCCCCCTGGCGGCAATAAATTTCGGATTCGAGAAGGCCAGACAATATTTCAGCGGGCCGTTCACGACAGATCTGAGCGCTCGACTTGCCGGAATCGACTCAGCGCAATTGATTGCGCCTAAACCATCCATTGCTGGGCCCGCCCTCCAAGGTCTCGCGTTTTCACACGATGAGCTTCCATTGCGCGACATGTACCTTGCCTTGCTCGCATCAGCAATGAGAAAAGACAGCTTTAAGCAAGCGCACCCGGCGTTTGTAGAAATTATTAAGCAATTGAGCGCAGAAGAGGCTTCGCTTCTCGGCGCAGCAATGCCCTCCAACGTCACCGACGGCAAGCCGATTGTGGAATTGCGACTGCGGCGAGAGCAATCAACTGGCTGGCAACTGCTCGAGCGCCATTTGTCGCACTTCCATAACAAGGGTGTTCCCGATGAGAATCCGCGTGTGCCGACGATGGTCGACAACTGGATTCGCCTTGGGCTAATTGACGTCGAATACCAGGCTTGGATCGATGATCACCGCGCATACGATTGGGTGGTCCACCGACCTGAATTTAAGCGCCACACGGCCACGCATTCGGGTGCCGGCGCCACCGTATTTTTCCAAAAAGGCATTCTCAGGGCCACGGCCTTTGGATGCGCTTTTGGCCGCGCCGTTGGACTTTGGTGTAACGAGACCTCCCCGGAAATGGAACGCTGATCATAAGGCCAATGCGCGAAGAATCAGGGCTGAAGATTGGAGGAAGTCGCCGGCAAAGGATTTCTGCCGTCTCCGGCATGTGCGCCAGTGCCCCCTGCTCGGGGCTGATCGAGAGTCGGCGGCGGTCCATTCAACCGCGCGGCCGGCACCTTTTCATCATCGGGAGTGACTGCTGTGATTAAACGCCTCCTACCGCTCCGCGCGCTGCTGCTATTGCCGACGCTCTCGCCGGCCGGCCCGCCGCAGCGTGAATATCCTCCCGCATACCGACGAACTTCCCCCCACAATTAAACTTCGGCTCGCAATAGATCACCGGCTCAAGAGCGGGCAACAATGGCTACTCCAGTGCCGCCAGGGCGGCGCGTATCGTCGAATTCAACTAAACGCAAGAATCAGCCGGTCTCAGACAAAAATGAGGTGAGTACTCCATGTCATTAGAACTTGCCGCCGGCATTGATGACATCGCCACAGAGCGTGCGCTTTCCTCGGGTTGGAGTTTCGTGGTTCTCCCTGAGGCGGACGCCGCCCGGTTCTCAACCAGCTCGCAAGCACTGCTTGCGCCGGCGCGACTCACGGAGTTCCATGGAAAGGAGTTCAAGTACAAGAGGGCGGTGCAATGTACCGCGTACGAGAGTTTTCTGTCCGAGCTGCGAAAAATAGCTGAGAGCGCCGAACTCTGCCTATTTGCATGCTCGCTGTATGACGACACCTTTCACCCGACATTTACATCTTTTGCTGCACGCCTTACGGTTAATGTTTTCGGCAGCCTCGGCATATCAGATCAAGCCGTTATCGCGGCTGCGCCCAAGGCGGCCTCACCGCTCTTCACGCTCATGCGGCTCCTAACCGCGCCGGAAGGTACGGCGCTCTCATCCATCGCAATCGACCAAGACACAGCCTTGGGCGCGTTCGCGGCGCAAACACTAGCGGCCAATGGCAAACATTTGCCGGCGACGCAGCTACTGGCGACTCTGGCAGAGATGTACCGCAAACAATGCTTCCCTAGTTCGCCGCAAGTGCGTCCCTCGGGGCTCGCGTTCGTGGAAAGCTCCTCCTCATTCCTGGTGCAGGCGGCAGATGTACTCGGGAATTTTTCACTGAACTACTTGATGTCCAAACTTGGAACGGTGACGAAAGGCCGCGCGATGAAGGCCAACATTTTCGAGAGAGTATTTGGCGACTTGCTGACGCAATCTCAGTTTGGGCAGTTTGCCGTCCTGACTGGAGCGCAAGCAGAGCTCGCGCCGAGTCAGGCGGGCGCGCTCACCTTCAAGGTGACACGCGGTTACACCTGATTGGGGCCCAGCGCGGGGTGCAGCTCTCTGCCTAGGCTATCAATTGCAAAATACATTTAATGTACTGTACATTACCGTGCATTATCGATGCCGCTTACCTGAATGAGGTGTTTGCAATGCCGACGGACAAAAAGGCGATAACGGTTTACTTGGACGAGCGGCTCTATGAGTGGGTCGCAACGGTCGCGAAGGCGGACGGTCGGAGCATCTCAAACTTCGTGGAGCACACCCTCGCATCTATGAGCCATCCCGAGATCAAGCAGATAAGCATGGCAAGCCACGTTCCCCCTGATCGACAAGAAAGGTAACGCCCCTAAGCGCGTTCTAGCGCTGCGCGTACCAGCCATTTATTCGGCTCCGCCTTTTTGCCGGTCGCATCTCCGGACAGCGCAGCTCACATCGGGGCCCAAGCCGTCGCGGCCGGGCATTAGAGTTTAAATCGTGAGTACTCAGCGCAGCTCGACGTCTAGAGGTTCAACAAAGCGGGCCCCCGCTACCATTAAATCCGCATTTGCTTCTGGCGCGATGAGCGCCACGAAGCCAAGCGAATAGTCAGCCCACAGAAACTTGCGCGACTCATCGGGCGAGAGCTTGATGCGTTCGCCGAGAATGCCGCGCAGCTCTGCCCGGCCACGCTCGATGTCATGGGTCAGCACATCCTCGAGTCGGTCCAGCCAGCCATCGATCCGACTGCGCACGTTGGGCACCAGGATGGCCGTCGAGCGCTTTGCCGGCCGTGCCTGCGCCTGTAAGCGCGCCAGCTCGGCCTCGGCCGTCTCCAGCTTGGCGCGCAAGGCCGGCGAGAACAGACCCGATGTGATGGCCGATACGCAGTTGTCGACCTCGCTCTGCAACTGGGCGACGCGCTTGTGGTCGGCCGCGGTCGCGGGTTGCTGCTGGCGCCGAAGGGCGGCCGCGAAGCGACGCTCAATCTCATCGGTGATAGCTGGATCGCGCAAGTCCTCGCGGATGCCTGACAACACCACATCGCGCACCAGATCGCGCGATACGTTGATGGTGTTGGAGCAGGCCAGGCCATTCCAATGCGTGGCGCACGCGTAGCAGGTGCGGTTTCGCAGGACAAAGGCCGCCTCGCACACAGCGCAAGAGAGCAGGCCAGAGAAGAGATGCCGCGCCGGCCGCCCAGCGCCCGCGGCACGGCGCCGCAGACCGCCGCGAACCAATGCGCCGTCGCTTTGGCTGTGCCTTTGCTGCCGTGCCTTCACGCGATCCCATAATGCGGCGGAGACGATGCGTAGGCGCTCGTCGGTCTGCTCGTGCGCGCTGCCGGTGGCGAGCATCCGATTGCGCCGTTTGCTGCTGTCAGCTGCCGAGCGCCTCCATTCGGACCGCCCCCAAAGACGCACGCCGATGTAGCGGTGGTTATTGAGGATGCCGGTGCCACGGTTCACATCACCATGGATCGCCGAGGCCAGCCATTTCGAGTCACGGCGGCGGACGGTGCGCTTCCAGCTTGCGCCAGGGCTGGGGATACCCTCCGCGTTGAAGGTCGCAGCGATATTGCGCGGGCTCACGCCATCTGCGTACATCTCAAATATCCGTCGCACGATGCCAGCCTGCGCCTGGTCGATTTCTATTTGCCCGGTTCCCGAGTCGCGCGCTGATAGATAGCCGAATGCTTTGCCTCCCGTGGACTCGCCCGCAATCGCTTTACCCTCGAGGCCACGACGAGTGCGGTATGAGGCCTCGCGACGCGCATGCTCCGCGACCGCTTGCTTGATCTGAATCACCAGTCCCCAACCGTCTCGCCGCGTATCGTCACCGACGCACGTGAGGCAGTGAACGCCAAGGTCCTCAAGCTCCGCTGACCGTGGCCCGAACTCAGCTCGATTGCGCCACAACCTCGATATGTCCTCGACCACGATTACATCGAACTGATGCGCACGTGCGGCGGTCAGCAGCGCCTGATATCCAGCGCGCTGATGCGTGCCGGCGCTGATGCCTTTATCTTCGAATCGGGCGACGACTTTTAGGCCTGAAGACTTGGCTATGCGCTCGCACTCGCGAAACTGATCGTCGATCGAGGCGTCGCGTTGCTTGTCGGTGCTGAATCTGGCGTAGAGAGCGGCTTTCATTTACTTTGACCTCGCGACGGAAGAGCGCGCGCCCGTTGCGCTGTCCATTTTCAATAGATTGTCGATTTGCTCGCCGTTCAGTGACCGATGCTCGAGCAATGCGGCGGCGATGCACTCGATGCCGGCCCAACGCTCTCGGATCAGTTCACGCGTATGTGCCTCCGCGCGGAGATGCGCCGCCCGATTGGATTCGGCATAGCCATTGTTGATGAGCCAGTCGATCGCCGGCTGTATTTGTTGCCAGTCCTGATAGCCATGCGTCAGTAGTACCGATGCCGTAGAGACCTTTGCGGCGCGGGCCTCGGCATAAGAGCCTGCGAGCCCATAAACGATCTCATCCCACACGGCATATTGGCCGCGAAGTTCTCCCTCCTGGTTCGTCCCATGGGTCATGCCGTGGCCATCATCGCTAATTTCTACGCGGATGCTCGGCTTGCCCAATGCGGCCCGTGCCACAGCGTGGCCGGCTTCATGGTAAGCAGCGCGCTTTAGGGACATGTGCGTGCTCCGTGCTATGCGGATCTCGGCAGTCATTTGTGCCTCGCTTTTGATCCCCGATCAAGCTTCTTGCGGTCAGCTGAGTCTTGGTATTCCTTGCGGTGCTCAGGACTGCAGTAGGAGCGATTCGCCGGGCCGCCCTTCGGATTCCTTCGCGCCAGGTAGAAATTCTGACATCGTGGCAGCTTGCAACGGCACAGCGCTTTGGAATACGGCTCGCTGTCATCCACGAGCAACAACATCGCGACCGTTAGTGCGGACGCGACATTTGTATAGCAGCGGTAGTCAGTCAATGAATAGCTGCGCCGGCGCCCAACCAAGAAAGGCCCGCGGCTGCGGTCAATCGATGCGTGCATGTGCTCCAGGCACAAGTACAAATTCTGATCGGGCAATAGAGCGCAATCGGCATTAGGAATTCGCCCAGAAAACTCGATCACTGCGTTTGTTGGGCGAGGCTGTCCAGAGTTGTCGGCCGTGAAGAAGCCGAGAGCACTCCAGGGATTCTCCATGGCCGCTTGAAGGAAGCGCACGTGGGCCGCTCGCTCTTCTGTGGACGGCTCGGCTCTCCAGTGCGACCACTGACGAATCTCGCCGGACTGCCAAAGCACGATCCGGTCGGCGTTGGCGAAGGCCAGCAAGGCCTTAACTAGCAAGTCAGAGCCGGCTGGTCGAACCGGCGGGTTCTCGAGATCAAATTGATTCGGATGTCCCACAAAGGTCGCCCAAAAACGGTGAGATTCCCGGAGTCCATGTAACTATGGCACTTTGTCGGACAACGCGCAAGCGCGCTATCGAGGTACGCCGCCGTGGAGGAAAAGAGGGGAATCGCTGAGGCCGCGCGCGCAGTGCCGTGTCCCGAGGGCACGCTGCGCCGCTTGGACCGAAAGGGAATTATTCGTCCGGCGCGAGACCCATGGGGACGACGACTCTTCGGCCAGGACGATATCGACGCCGCTCGTCGTTACCTTAAAGGGCGTGACGCGGCACGCGAGGGCGCGGCGGCTTAAACCATGGCTCTTCCCGCACATCTCGCGAAATATGAGGGACTGATCGACCTCGTCGTCGAGCAGCTCGTGCGCGAGATCGAGGAGGGTGCAGAAATTAAAAAGGCCGCCGGTGCTGCGCCGGCGGCCTCAGTGACGATCGCGACCCCTACCACGGAGCACAATCATGACCAACAGCATATCGCGCGGGCGCCAAGCGCCGCAACTTCCCGAAACCTTATCCATAGCGATCCGTGAGCGCCTGGCCGGTCACGGCGTCCACAATATTGAGCAGTGGAAGCAGCTGGGGCCGAAGCGGCGCGCGCTCTTCGGCATCACTGCGGCGATGGTCCGGAAAATCGATGAGGTCGGGAAGGCGGGGCTCAAGTGAGCGGCATTCAACTGACTCTCCTCGAAAATGCCATGGCTGGAGAAAGATCGAAGGCTCGCGTTGCCCCGAGAATCGAGCGCCCGCTGCCGGGTCGCTATTACCCGCAAATCTGGCGGGACTTAGACCAGCAGATTCAACGCAGTGATCCGCAGCAGCAGCGCGTTTACGAGTGGCAGAGGGGAATGATTGGGCGCTCTCGCCACCTGATCGATGGCGCATGTACTCAAGCCTCGATGCGTCGCGAGGCCGTGGCGTATCTCGAGCATCTCTGGTCTGCTTATCGCGGAAGCTTCGCTCCTTACTTCGCCGGGCTCCCGTACTTACGGCTCGCATCGCTGAATCGCGCAGAATCTCTTGCGCCTTCGAGGCGCTTGAGCGGGCATGCGTCCATCTATCGGCACACCATCCACTTGAACACTAGCGGCTTCTACCGCGAGACCATCGTGCACGAGGTGTGCCATCTCCTCGCGTGGCGCGACTGTCACGGCCCCCAATTCTGTCGCGCGCTTGTTCACCTATGGGCCGGGGAGTTCGCGATCGCTCCGAAGGCTGCGCTCGATGCGGCTGAGCGGCGCGGGATTGAAGTCGATCTGAGGCCTATCACATGAGTGGCAGCACGTATGAGCAGCGTGCGAATCAGCATCGGCCCACCGATCCGGCCACAATCGCCGCCGAAATCCGCCGCTTGGCGGCATCAGGCCTATCAGCGCGAGACATCGCCGGGGCGCTGCGGATCGGCTTGGCCGAAGTGCTGCGTCACCTGGCCCGCCAGGTGTCCCGATGAGGGTAGGTGCACATCGTTTCGAATTGACCGAGCTACGTCTCTACGATGCCGCGCTCGCCGCGGTCGAGGAAGCGGCCGCCGCAGCCGAATCACTTCTCGCGGGAGATCGACCGGAACTTGAGGATTGCGCCGCTATCGTTCGAGCCTTCGAGGAGGAGGCGGAGCGCGGCCTCGCAAGATTGCGCCGTCGCGCCGAGCACGTCGGTGGGCGACTGTTCCGCCAGATGATGCGCACCGTCAACCAACAGTGCGCCGCGGAGTGCAAAGCGTGAGCACGGCTGCTCGCGTCCTCGATCGCCTCGAGCGTGTCAAAGCAACTGGTCCAAGTCGCTGGATCGCGGCATGCCCAGCGCATCAGGATCGATCGCCGAGCTTAAGTGTGCGTGAGACTGATGATGGCAGGCTACTGCTGTACGACTTTGGCGGCTGCTCGATCGAGGATGTGCTGGCCGCCATCGGTCTGCAGCTTGCGGATCTCTTCGAACGGCCGCTCGAGCATTTCACTAGGCCGACAAGCTCGCGCATTCCGGCCCGCGATCTGATCGAGCTAATCGGCTTCGAGATTGATGTCGCCGGCATCCTGCTCGCCCAGATCGTCGAAGGCCGCGACTGCAGCGAGATCGCCTGGCAGCGGCTCGCGCAGGCAGCCCAGCGCATCAACCGAGCGCGGAGTGAAATATATGGGCGCTGATGTCATCCGGTCCGGCGAACATCGGATTCGCGATGATCTGGCGGTCGAGTTCGTGTTCGACGACTCGCGGCAATCGTTCGAGGCGCGGTGGACGCCGCGACCGCCAGCGCGGCTCACACCAGAGGAGCTGGCGCTATACCGGCGCAGGCGGAGCGAGTTCCTGCAGCGCATCGCTGAGCAGGTCGGCGGCAAAGTCGCAGTGGTGGAACTGTGAGCGCTCTTGATGAGGCGGGCGATGGGAGTGCGCCGATCCAACCCTACCTTGCGCAGCGGCTCAATGAGTGTGACAGCAAACATAGGGCAGCTATCGTGCAAGCTTTAGGTTTCGACGAGGGTGCCGTGGGCGCAGTAGTCGGTCCGCCCAATGCCGGTAAGACGGCGCTTGTGGTCAGTCTCGAGCTGGCAATTGCAATGCGTTCCGAGCGGTGGCTCGGCCTCAAGGTCGCAGGCGGTCCCGCGCTGTATTTCGGTTCCGAGGCACCCGGTAGCGTGATCATGCGGGCTCGCGCGGCCGCCCAGCGGATGGGTGCTTGCAATCCGCCGCTCTATATCAGCAAAGCGGTGCCCGGACTCGGCGGTGAAGGTACGGCGGTCGTGGACGCCACGCGAATCATCGAGACGGCGCGCGCCATCGCAGCCGAGGAAGGTGAGGCGGTCCGGATCATCGCGATTGATACGCTGGCAGCCTGCCTCGGCGATGGTGATGAGAATAGCGATGGCATGCTCCGCTTGGTCGGCGCCGCCCAACGGATCGCCCTGGCGACTAGCGCGTTCGTCTTGCTGATCCACCATCCGAGCAAGGGAGACGCTGCGGGACTACGCGGCCACGGGAGTCTTGCGGCGGCTTGCGACAGCATCCTGCGAATCGACGTTGACGAGCTGACGAAGATCCGCACCGCGACCCTCATCAAGGCCCGGGACGCCGCCACGGGCTTGCAGCTGCGATACGAGCTTGAGCAGGTGATCCTCGACGAGAAGGACAGCTTCGGCGACCCGGTCAGCACCATCGTTGTCAAACCCACGACCCAGGAGCCCGCCAAACCACGTCCTAGCGGTAAGCGTCAGAGCGCACTCTTGAACGAACTCGAACGGCGGCATCGGACCGGGGAGCGCGGATGGGACGAGGCGACGATTCGACAGGCGGCTCGCGATATCGGTATCCCCAAGAGCAGCACACAAGATGCGCTCAAGAGTCTGGTGACCGCTGGTTATCTCGATGGTACGACATCAAGCCTCGTGCTCCGCTTTCCACCTCGGGACGGTACGAAATGACCGAAACGGTACGAAAGCACTTTCGGATTTTTCGTCCCAGTGAGGGGCTGGTCCGGTACGAAAAGTACGAAGGGTCTTTAGACCCTGTACTTTCGGACCGCCGCACGGACCGACCGAAAGGCAATGGGAGCCTGTCGTGAGCCAGACCGCCGACCATCCTCGCGAACCAGCCCTAGGGTCGGCGTTTCTATTTGTGGCGAGCTGTGGAGCCTTGAGAGAGGCGATGCACCGAGCCGTAACTCAGTCCGGTTTTTGCCACGATCGCCGGCAGGCTCAGTCCCTGGCTGCGCAATGCGCGAATTTCGACCGCTCGGCTGGCAGCTGTCGCGGGACGGCCGATGGCTTTTCCGGATTTCGTGCCATGGCGTTGAGCGTGGCGAACACCAGCGGTCACGCGCTCACGGATACCGTCAGCCTCGAATTCGGCGATGCTGGCCAGGACGTTCGCAATCAGGCGTCCAGCACTGGTGCTCAGGTCGATGCCATCCTTGAGCGATACGAAGGTCACCCCGGACTCGTCGAGATCCTTGATGCTGCTCACCAGGTCAGCGGTAGAGCGCCCCCAACGGTCGAGCTTCCACACCATCACCGCGTCGTACTTGCCGGCCTTGGCCTCGGCAATGAGGCGCTCACGGCCAGGCCGCGTCTTGCGGCCGGATATCTTCTCTTCGACCACCGTCGCGACTTCCCAGCCCCGTGCCTCAGCCATGCGGCGCAGCTCCTCGGCCTGCATGGCAGTGGACTGGCCACCGGTGCTAACACGGCAGTACAGCGCGACGCGTCTGATCTCTCGATTCTGTGCCATATCCAAAACCCTCAAGCGTGTTTTGCAAATCCCACCGCGCAAGTGTTTGACGCAGTAGGGGCCGAAGTATCGCTTGAAGTATATCAAGAAGCTATAGGTTATGGATATCAAACGGGGCGATATTCGTGAGCCATCGAGCTGAGATCGCCAGCGTGTGGTACCGGCAATGGTCCGAATACGCCCGACAATGGCCACCCGCCGAGCCTGCGCCTTCTGCAAAGAGCATCAGCCGGGGGCTGCCATTCAAGATCGCGCAGAGCACTCTGTACTGGCACCTCGCACAGATCAGGAAGCATCCCGAGCTTTGGAAACCTTCCAATTCATCGGACGGCTTCCGCGCTGCATGATTACTCCCATTGATCAGAACTATGGCGGAGATACCCTGATGTCCCGTGGCAAGAGCGAGAAACTGTTAGCCGCGCTGCCGGCTGACTACTCGGCCGATTGGCTGGAGCGCTTCGATAAGCGCACCAAGGTCTGGCGCGCAGCTTCAGAGCGTGAGGCGGCGCTGGTCTCGGACGCCGGTGGCGATGAGAACCTCTCGCACGCCAAGCGCTCACTGATCCGGCGCGCGGTATTCCTGGAACTGCTGGCCGAGACCCAGGAGATGAAGTTCACGGCCGGCGAGCCGTTGGATGTAGGCGCCTATACGCAGGCCTTCAACAGCATGCTGGGTGCCTATCGTCTGCTCGGCCTGGAGCGCCGAGCGCGGCCTGTGCGGCGGTTAGCCGAGGTGATGCGCGCTGACCCTGCGCCGGAGCACCCGCGATGAAGCTATTCGACTTCATGCATGACCCTGCGCTGTGCGGCGATGCCTTCGCCGACGCCTCGTGGGACACCTGGCGAGTGATTGCGCGGCTCTACGACGGCGATGCGCAGCTTCTGACCCACGAGCAACAGCAGCTCGCCCGCAAGCTCATCGGGCGCGAGGCGCTGCCGAGCGAGCCACCGCGTGAGCTATTCATCGGCGCGGGCCGCAGGAGCGGCAAGACGCGGTTCGATTCGCTGTTGGCAGTCCATGCGGCTGCACAGGACTACCGGCCACGATTGGCAGCGGGCGAATGGGCAACGGTGAGCGTGCATGCCGTGGATCGTCGCCAGGCGCGTGTGGTGTTCGGATATTGCCGCGGCCTGATCGACGGCAGCGCTGTGCTGACTGCGGAAGTGACGAACGCGACGAGCGAGGCTATCGAATTCGCGCACCGGACCCGCATCGAGATTCACACCGCATCGTTCCGATCGATCAGGGGATACTCGCTGGCCCTGGCGGTCCTCGATGAGGCCGCATTCTTGCCTGCAGAAACCTCGGCTTTGCCCGATGTCGAGTTGTATCACGCGCTGATGCCGGCGCTAATGACGCTGCGGGGCCGGCTGGTGGTCACGAGCAGCCTGCACCGCAAGACCGGCCTCATGTGGAACAAATACCGCGAACATTTTGGAGCTGCTCCATGAGCCGCGTGTTATTCATTCAGGCTGACTCGCGCACGTTGAATCCGACGCTCGAGCAGGAGCAAATCGATGCCGCCTACCAATCTGACCCAGCGGTAGCCCGGGCCGAATGGGGCGGCGAATTCAGAAATGACATCAGCGCGTACCTGACTGACGCGCTGATCGATTCGGCGTTGCCTGGACGTTTCAAGGCCGGCACTCGCTTGGCATCGGTGGCGTTTTTCGACGGGTCCGGCGGTATTGTTGATGCCAGCGTGCTTGCGATCGCGCATGCCGAAACAGTGGAAGGCGCCTTGGTTGGCGTACTCGACCGGCTCGAGGTTGTGGACAGCCCGCACGAGCCAGCCGCGGCAGTGGCGCAGTTTTGCGAGACCTTGAAGCGCTACGGTCTCAATCGCGTGACGGGGGATCGTTATTCTGCTGGATGGGTAATCGGAGCATTCAACGAGCGCGGTATTCATTACCAGCAATGCGAATTGGACAAAAGTTCGCTTTACAACGAATGCGCTCCGCTGTTCGCCGAGCTGCGCGTGCAGTTATTGGATGACGCGCGGCTGCTGACGGAATTGCGCCTGCTCGAGCGTCGGCCGCGCACTGGTGGTCGGCCGGACTCGATTGACCACGGACCCCGCGGTCACGATGACGCGGCGAATGCGGCCTGTGGGGCGCTATGGCTGGCGCTGGAGCAGTCGAAGGGTGCGGATCGGCCCGATTCCTTCGTCCGAATCTCGATGCTGCTGGCAGCCAACGCCGACGACGCATCACGCGCGCCGATTGAACTTCCCGCGCAGGTCGCTGGAGTGTACGCGAGCGCTTGCGCAGGCACCGGTGCGGACGTTGACACCGTGGGCACGATTTACTTTGCATTCCAGAATGAGCTAACAGGAGATCCGCCGCGGCTCTGGCTATGCGATTGGGATTTGCGCGAGGTGGGCGGCGGCGCTTTGGAGGCTTGGCTGCCATCGACGCTCGAGCGGCTCAAGCAGCTGCAGGCTTCATTTCCCTTCTGCCGGAGCAGCTTCGGGCTTCTCATCGAACCCACGGGCAGCGGCGAGGTCATTTGCGCACAGGCATGGAGAAGCGGACTCGAGCAGGTGCATCTGCCGGAAAACGAGAGACTACTGGCCATGGATTTTGCGCAACGTGCAGCCGGCGCCGCCGCCCATGTGAATCTCGGCGAGGTGCGGATCGCGCGATGCGCCTATGAGAAAACATCGACCGTCAAAGGTGTCAACGTCAATCACCTGCTCCGTCAGCTCGCCTTCGGTATCAATCAGCCGGCCCGTGAGGCAGGTGCGCTGCTGATCGCTTTCAGCAACGGCACGCTTTATGGGTTCGGCGACTTTGAGCAATGAACATTCAACCAAGGAGACACTCCATGCAGCCCCGTGATCAATGGCCCCTCAGCTTTCTCTCGCGCAGCACGCTCCAATCGGAAATCGCAAGTTTTCTGCGCACTCATCAACAGGGCGAGCAACTGCTCCACGAGTTCATGGCATCCACGGCGCCCGACCGCACGGAAGAGCAATTCGAGCAGGAGCGCAAGCGGGCGGAGGCCGCGAGGTGGGCTGAACGGCAGCGCGCGCTCAAACTTGCCAAAGCGAGGCAACGAGCCGGGTTGCCATTCTTCGATTTGAATTTACTCCTGGTACCGACGCGCCGCTGACCCAAGGGTGCGTCATGGGCTCTCGTTACAAATCGGCGCATGACGAGATCCGCGCGATCCTGCGGAGCCGGCCGCATCTTTCGGCAAAGGAATTGTGGCGCGAGCTGACGACCTGGCCGATTCCCTCTCTGCGCACAATTACTCGCGTAGCGCAAGAGGCCAAACGCGATTTGGCGGTCGGGCGGGATTTGGCGGCCAGCGCCCCAAATAGCGAGACCCGCTTCGCTAGAGTTGAGCCGGCAGATGGCTTTTCAAAACAGGAGTTCCAAATGCCCGACCGTATTGATGAAGTGCTCGATGCTGTCAAGGGAATGTGTAAGGGAGTTATGGACCGCGTCGATGCACTTGAGGATCGGTACAAAAAGGACCGCGCCGATGCTGCTGAGAAGACTGAACGCGAGGCGGCTGCGGCTGTAGCGGCGGCGGCTGCTGCTAAAGCGAGAGCGGACACAGTGGATCGACACGCGTATGTCGATGCGCAGATGCGTGCCGATTCCGCCTACCAAGCATGGTCCACCCAGGCGCCGGCCGCGCTCGACGGCGAGACACCAATCAATTACCGAATCCGCCTAGCGACTGGGCTCAAACGCCACAGCAAAGTCTTCAAGGATTCGGACCTGTCGTTGATTGCGGATCCAGCAGCGTTCGACACGATCGAGAGGGCGATCTTCGATGCCGCTATCGAAGCGAGCACGGCTCCGAGCGCTGCGCGCGGACCCCTGGTTGCTCGCACGACAGAAGATCCGCAGACTCGCCACCGCGTCACCAAGTTCTACGGTGACTCGGCAGCTTGCTGGTCTGAATTTGCCGGAGGTCATACGATGTTCGCATCTATCAATAAGGACATGGCCAACGCGACCCGTAACCGGATGAACAGCTGATTCGGAAAATCCGCTGCGCCTTGTTTCATCGCGGCGGCGCGGGCTTAGTCGGACAGTCCCCGCGATCCATCAAAGCAACGCCGACAGCCGACGGCAGCAAGGTAGCTCTGCCTTTACTCCTCTTGCTGCGCGGTCGGCACCTCTGAAGTTGAACGGCTCGAGCAATGATTGAAGACGATCTGTGCCACGTCCAAATTGTCACCGCCTGCCGCGGTGGCGCCTTCGTTGCCGGCGATCCGATGCGATTCGGTTCGCTCCAGAGTGCCGTTGCAGAAGCCGAATCGCTCCAGCGTGATTTCGATATCGACGCTGAGCCGCGACGTGTGTACGTGCTCGACGGAGCAGGCGTGGCAGTTTGGGCCGGCGGTGCGAGAGGCAGGCCGCCAATGTCTCAGGGCTCGGAGAGTCGCCGCGGTAAGCTGCTCTTTTCCAACTCGATAGCGTGACGTAAATGCGTTTCTTCGATCTGACACTGATTAGCGCCCAGGGCGATGTGCTGCAGTCCACGAGCGCGGGCTTGGTGCCGGGAGGAAAGGGACCCACCTTCAGCTCGCGCGTGTCTCAGAATGGTCAGTACATCAATAATCCCGGCGCGCTGAATTTGGAACTCGACATACCGATCGTGGGCTACGCGCTGCCGCAGGGAAACGCGTTTATACGTCTTTCCGGCATCGGCATTCGCAGCATCGGACAGGGCTCTAACTTGAATCCCAACCCCGATGCAGGCCAGCCAGGCGCGACTTTCATTCTCGCCGGCGGCATGATGAAGGGACTGCCACTCGCGAATCCCGCCCAGGCCGGCATCCTCGCGCAGGGGCAGATCTTCAGTGCCTACGGCAACTGGCAGGGCACTGAGCAGTCGCTCGATATGAATTTAATTCCAGCGACGGTCGAGCCGCCCAACGGGATCTCATTCATCTGGTCTCCCCATCAGGACTTGGCGCAGGCACTGAGCAATAGCTTCGCTGTCGCGTTCCCGGATCTGAAGACGAAGAACGCGGATGGCAGCTCGACAATCACGATCCAGCCCGGAATGCTGCAGAGCCAATCGAGCCAGAATGTCGTGGGCTGGTATGAGAATCTCGCCCAATTCGCCTCTTATATCCTGGACCTGACCATCCCGCTCGGCCAGGCGCTCACCGGTAATAAAGCCTATCCAGGCGTGATCATCGGCATCAAAGGCAACCAGATCTTTGCCACCGATGCCACGCAGAACCCACGCACCGTGGCGCTGCAGTTTCAGGATCTGATCGGCCAGCCCACCTGGATCGACATCGCCACGATCAACTTCAAGTGCGTGCTGCGAGCTGACATTCAGATCGGCGATATGGTGACGATGCCACCCGATCCAGGAGGCGGCACCTCGATCATCTCCGCGCTGGCCCTCACCCAGCAGGGCGCCGGTGTGCCTGGCGCGCCGGCGCGCAACTCATCGACTTTCAAGGGCAAGTTCTGCGTAAAGGAAGTTCACCATTTCGGCAATTCGCGCCAGGCCGATGGGGATTCGTGGGCCACAGCATTCGTCGCGGTTGCCACCGGCTAAACGTCTACTGACGGCCCGGTGACGAACTCGCGATGTAAATCGACCCGAAGCCTCACCGGCGCGAATCGGTAATCCACAGCCATCACCGCTGAGGTAAGATGCGACAAGGTGTAGCCCATTTTCCGGCTGCTCCAGAGGGTCAGCAATGAACGGGAAACGGCTTGACGACTGACGCAGTTTCGCGGACGCAGTCTCCATCGACTGCCAGGTCGACCCCAACCCGGCCCTTTCTGCGATGGGCCGGGAGTAAGCGAAACCAGCTGTCACGGTTGAGTGCATTCTGGTCTCCCTGTCATACCGGCTATGTTGAGCCTTTTGCGGGTTCTGCCTGCCTTTTTTTTGCGCTTGCTCCGGTGCACGGAGTTCTTGGCGACACGAACCGCGAACTTATTGAAGTCTTCAAAGTCGTCCGGGACGCCCCCGATCGCCTGTATCGGCGCATTTGCCGAATTCGTCGCGACCGGGTGACATATCAACGCTGGCGCGCATTGGACCCGACAACTCTCGATCGCGATACGCGCGCGCTTCGCTTTGTCTATCTCAATCGGAATTGCTTTAACGGCATATATCGCACGAACACCGACGGACACTTCAATGTACCCATGGGAAAAGAGATAGGCGAGTATTTTTCCAAGGACGATCTAATCCGCTGCGCGAACTTGCTTCAGAATGTGCGATTTGTGGCGGGAGATTTCGCCAAAACGCTCGAACTCGTGAAGCCCGGTCATTTCGTTTACCTTGATCCTCCATACGCTGTCAGTTCGCGGCGCATCTTCTGTGAATACGGAAAGCGAGTTTTTGATTCGTCTGACATTGCACGCTTTACAGATTGCTTAACTGGGATCCACAGCGGTAAAGCGGACTTTCTGGTCTCCTATGCTGACTGCCGCGAGGCCCGTAGCCTGGCCGACAAGTGGAATTCAGTTCGGCTGCCCATTCGCCGTCACGTCGCTGGCTTTGCTGGGAATCGTAGGAACGCCTATGAGTGGCTGATCACCAACTTACCGATCGATAAGATTCCGGGCGTAGAGTCATGGCAGAATTAAAGCCGACGCAGCATCCGCCTCTCACTGTTGTCCCAGCAGGCACGCTTAAAAAGCTGAGCTTGGAGCAGATAAAACCAAGCGCAAACAATCCTCGGTTCTTGTTCGATGCAGAACCGCTGGAGCAGCTCAAGAAGAACATTGCTCAGCACGGCGTGCTTGTGCCTCTCACGGTCTATCAGGCAAGAGGGCAATCGACATTCTCGATATTAGATGGAGAGCGCCGATATCGCTGCGTTGAGGAGCTTACTAAGGAGGGTCACAAGGGCGCGGACGGCAAACCTTTGCTGCTGCCCGCGAATGTTGTCGAGCCACCGACGAAAATCGCTGGCCTTCTTTACATGTTCTCGATCCACAACTTCCGCGAGGGTTGGGAATTAATGCCGACGGCACTCAGCTTGAAGATTGTGATGGAAGATCTAGGTGAGACGGATTCCAGAGCACTAAACAGGCTAACTGGGCTAAGTGAGCCGCAGATCGAGCGTTGCAAATTACTCATAGCTCTCCCAGAAAAATATCAAAGGATGTCCCTCGAGCCAGACCCAAAGATCCGCATACCGTCCAATTTTTGGATCGAGTCGTCCCCCGTGCTCGATTTTGCTGTGGCGGATATTCCGATTCTTAAACAGCTCGGAAGGAATCGATCGCTCGACAAGTTGGTTGAGAAATATAAGAAAAGGAAGATCAAGAGCGTTATCCATTTCCGCCGAATAATGGATGCGTATGAGATGTCCGAGGAGGATCCCCCTCTACGAGCAAAGGTTCTAAGACGCACAGAAGAGTACTTTGTGAATCGAGACTTGGAGACTCGTGCGGCGTTTGACGAGTTCGTAATTGACCTTAGGCGGACGCAGTCGGCGCTCGAACAGTGCGATGAGTTTGTGGCAAATTTGAAAAAGCTAAAAATCCGGTATGTTTCTGGCGACGAGGATCGAAGGAAACTCAGCGAGGCAATATGGAGGGTCGAGAAATTTTGCCGTGGTCTCTTGCAAGCTCTTAAGGGCAGTGACGATCCAGACGCTCCGCAGGACTAGACAATGCGGGTGTTCTTCTCGAGTCTGCGCGCGTGTTTTAAATATCGTGGCTATCTGCCGCAGGCGGTCACGATGGTCCGCGCGCGGCGGTGGCTCTTGCAGTTCAAGCGAGAGGACAGAAGGCACGTTAGTCGCCTTCTCGAGAGGATCATTTATCTGTCCGAGCGAGTCGTCCGTAGAATCCTATTCCAACAAAATGCCGCGCTGATGGCGCGACTTGCAGCCCTCGGAGTTCCGCCTGATAAAATCATTTATGTGCAAATCGACGAAGCTGGAAGTAGCAGTGGTGTAATGCTCAATATGCTTCGCGACGATGCGGGACTTCAGCAGCAAGGGTGTAAGTTCCTAGATTCACAGGACACGCTAGGATTCAACCGACTAACGAACAAATTAGGCGACGGCGCTCTCGTATATGTCGATGATTTCGTCGGGACAGGCACACAGCTCTGTGCGTCCCGGGATTTCGCTGTGAAGAACATAGTTGGAAGTTTCTCGGAGTTCCTGTTGGTTCCTAGCATTTGCGAGGAGGGACTCTCGGAGCTTGGGAAACGGGGAATCGAACCTTTCGCGGGTCACGTTCATTCTAAGGCTGAGCGGCCCCTTCACTACAATTCAGCCGTATTCGATAGTGCCACGAAAACTAGGCTTATCGAAGTCTGCGCTGAAATTGACCCAGTGATGGGTGTAGGGTTCATGGGGAGCGCAGCTATGGTTGTTCTATATAAAAACGCGCCAGACAATATCCCTATCATATTTCGGGGCAATGAGAAGCAGACCCCGTACTTTGGGATTTTCCCCCGTACGACTGACTTGCCCCTGCGCGATGTGCTCTGATTTGGGCGTTATTGGGTAAGGTAGGGGCACACGCAGGATTCGGTCTGGCGAACTACACTGAGGGTCGCGGGCACCAACTTGCCATCGATAGGCTAAACGCCGAGAGGCATGGGTGAGCTCATCCGTCGGCGCCGGGCATGAGTGGGGCAAGCGAGCAAGCAAGAGGACGGAAATGTCGAACGAGCGCGCAGAGCGATGGTTGCGATCTTTGGGATACGAGCCTCAGCCCGAGCCGGCGTGGATCGACGAAGGGCAAAGGCCTGACTTCTACTGTCCCGGTGAACACCCGTTGTGGGTCGAGGTAAAGACATTCAATCCGACGGTCGAACAGCGTGAAATGGGATTGGCTTTAGAGGACCTGCAACGGCGTTGTGCCCAGGCGGGTGGCCTGACAGGCTCAATTTACGTCATGTTGGGGGCAGCCTACGAACAATTGGCCGGTCGGTGGTTGCTTGGGCAGCTTCGTACCGTTGCGCGCGAAGAAGGATTTACTCACACATTTGTAGTTCCCGTCGACGTCGACGACTACTCAGCTACGGTGAGCATACGGTATGAATCGGTCGAGGGACCGATACTGCAAACCAGCGTCGCGCTTGAATCCGGCAAATACTCGTTTCATCCGGGTATGGAGCCCCAGAACTGGGGAGCGCGCGCGACAATGATGAGAGCAGGTGTCTGGGATGAGGGGCCTGAGTTGTACGACCTCTTCGAGTCCGACAATTCACTCCTGTCGGTTGCGTGGTATCCCGCTAACGAGCAGTTGCATGTCGGGGCGACTATGATGCCATTTAGTCGTAACACCACTGATCAGCGGATCCGAGCTGCCGTAAAGGAAGCCAACCGTCAGATTCGCAATGGACAAAAGTATCGAAACGCGCCCGGCGTATGCGTAATCTATCATGACACCCTCGACCATTCCGGCGAGTACTCGGTCGCAACTGCGCTGTTCGGGGACTTGCTGATTCCTGTCGGCGGTTCATTGGATCAACACGTAGTCGGGCGAGGTGGAGCATGAAATGCCGGCGGCAAGAACAACGGTGTGAGCGCCGTTTGGTACGTCCGGTCCGCGGACAGTGCTACCGGAGTCGTTAATCCATGGGCCGATCACCCGATCGACCCAGCATTTCTCGGAGAGCCGTGGTCCCTAAGCAGTGGGCGTACTCTTATCCGTCTGAGTAAATAAGCGATGTGAGAGGCAAGAGGTCCCGCCCGCGAAAGCTCATGAGGACGCTGTCAGGGTGTCGAGAAACTCTGTTATTTCTTTGACGGTGTGACGGTGTTCCCAGGACACCGCGCGCCTTCCCACGGGATTGCGCAGTATCTCCTGTATGTCAGTTGGCGCTTCGGGTAGATCTGGCTTGATGCCGTCTCGGTACAGCATTTCAAGAGAGCGGTGTAGTCTTAGCGGAAACACGGCCAGCCTCTCAAAATCTGACGGAGATGGTACGTTCGCATACATTCGATCGAGATCCTCGCGAGTGATACGCCCAGTATGGGCGTAGACCTTGTCGCGCACCGGTCCTATCGACCTGTCAAATTCGGCGGTGTGCTCTGCTAGAGCCGCACGCAGAGAAGCGAAGTCCCGCTCCGCCGGCAGAAATGACTCTCCCGTGTAAGTTCTCGCCTGATCCGCTGTCAGACCATGGGCGATCTTTCGCGCAGTGAGGGCATCGGCACCAAAGATTCCAGGATAACGAGCGGTATGCGCCAACAAGCGCGATGCACTCAGGACATCGCGGCGGCTGTCATAAATGCGGCCCAACGCGACGACCGCCGCTGTCTGCACCGCCCCGAGTACCAAGTTCCAAAATCCAGCATGGCGGTCGATTTCTTCCAGCAACTCCATCCGCTGGGCTGCGAGCGTGTTGAGGGCAGGGCCGGCGTAGGAATAGCGAACTGCGGCGCGCGCGTCTTGCCCAAGGGAATCGAGACGCTGCCGAAACTCGACCTCTGCCAGCTGAAGGGCTGTTACGTTCATCGGAGCCTCCATTGCGATGCGAAGCGTATCGCGACGCGCGGCAGGACATCCGGTGCTAGTCGCTATAACTTTGGTAATCAGCGAGTTATGTGCCTGAGCAGCCGTGCAAATAACGACCCTCCTTAATCTTTTGAGGCGGGTGGCCACGTAATTTTAGCTACGAAGTCGTTATCGGAGTGCTTGGAATACACGATCTTGCCACCAGTCCAATACACGACTAACACCACCGTCGCGTAATGTCCCTGGGGGGTCCCGGCACCATGCAATACAGCCCAGGCAATCGTGTCTTTGTTCAGCGCAATGGGAGTGGGCGGAATCTCAAATGGTTTCGACGTGTCCGTTTGGAATGATGCTGGAAACTGCGTGATCTCTTTGGAGACAAGGAATTCCAGGGTGCGTGAGCCATTGAAAGCTTCTATCAAGTCGGCAGGCGTGAGGTCCTGAAATGACTGCATGGACATCCTTCCTTTTGTAAGCGCAGTGCGCCCGCGCGCGATGTCGAACATTGGACCAGAAACTCGCTGCCGGTATTGCGGATTGATCAAGCGGCCCTAATTCGGTCATCACCACTCAATGCAACCCTTTGAAACCTAAGCCGCTTTAAGCAACGCCCGCCGCCTGCGGATATTAGGGAATCCTGCCCCCGCTACCAATCTGGCTTACAGCCTTAGTGCGCTGCCAGCCGGCCAGCTGCAACACGTGGTCTCCCAGGTTAACCAGCCGCACCGGCCCGGTAACGCCCTTATGGTCTTTGGTGGGCGCCAGCGCTATCTGTCCATCCACCAGCAGCCGGCGCGTTGTCTCGCGAGCGTCGTGCACCAGCCGTGGGTCGGCGATTACCTTCATGGCCTGCTGTAGCTGCTGCCTGTAGGCCCGCACTATCTCGGGCATCCTGGCCAGCAATTTCCTGGCGCGGTTGTCACGCATTTCGCGCTTGCCGGTTGCCTTGGCCAGCAACCCGTCGCGCTCCTTCTCGATTTCGGCTATGGCAGCGGCCAAGGCGGCGGGGCGGAGAGGCATGTTGCGTAGCTGCTTTATCTCCTCGTCGAGACGTTTAACGTCCACGCCGCTGGCGGCATCCTGCGTTGCCTGATCTTCCTCCTTGGCGCGCTCCCGTAACACTTGCTCGGCGTATTTCTGGCCAAGAGCTATCTGCTTGTCGCTGAGGAGCTCTTCGCGCATCAGGTCGAACACGGCAAGATGCGCGTCCTCCCTGCGAAAGCGCATGTCGTTCTTGCAGTTGTTGGACGTATGCGCAGGGCACACATAGTCAGTCCGGCCGTCGCCTATAAGATTGCTGCCGCACTCGGCGCAGACCAGCACTCCGCCTCCTAGCCAATAGCGCGAATCGCTGCCGCCCACGTATTTCTGTATGCCGCGCCGCCCCTTAACGACACCTCGTCGGACTGCGTCGCGCTTTCCATTGCGCGCCGTCTGGATCGCATGCACTGCGTTCCAGAGCTTCTCCGGCACGATGCGCAATTCCGGATGTTCAGTTATGACCCACTGGCTTGGATCGACCTGCTCGACGGTGCGCTTTTCAGAGTCAGCAGCACCGCGTACCCATTTCGAGCGGCCCCAAATGACCTGACCCTTGTAAGTGGGATTATTTAGGATGCCGACACCGCGCTCTGGGTCACCGGCAATCGCGCTTGGGCGCCAGCCCTTTTGTGTCTTACGGCGCGGCCCGGTGTTAATGCGCGCCCACGTCGAACCGGGGGAGGGCACGCCATCTTCGTTTAGCTGCCGAGCGATGCGCTGTGCGGACCAGCCAGCAGCGCGCCACTGGTAAATTTGCAGCACGACCTTGGCCTGCTTCGGGTCAATGGTGCGCACCTTGTTAATGCAGGCGTAGCCGTAGCTTCTGCCGCCCGCATTCTTGCCAGCTCGGGCCAAGCCATCTAGCCCACGACGCGTGCGACGCGCAATCTCGTCACGATAGGCCTCAGCCGCCGCACCTGTCACCGAAAGCAGCAACTTTGACTCTTCCCGGCGAGTGTCGATTCCGTGGCCCACCACATGAATCTTGAGATCGAGCAATTCCTTGAGGGCGCGCCACTGTTCAGCCAGTTCGCGCCAGAGGCGGCTGGAATCCTCAGCTACCACGACGTCAAATTGGTGGGCCTTCGCTGCGAGAAGCAAGTTCCTATAGCCCTCTCTGTTCGCCGTGCCACCTGATACAGCCGCGTCGCTAAACTTGGCTACGACCTTGAAGCCTTCGCGCGCACAAATGTGCTCGCAGACACGCATCTGATCAGGGATGGAGTTCTCGGACTGTTTCGTCGTCGAAAATCTGGCATACAAGGCCGCGCGCAGTGTCTTGGGAGTCATGGCTTGGCATCCTTGTACTTAGCCAGGACGTGGTCCAAGCCTTCGCGCAGATAGACCTGCGCCGGCACGCGGGTTCTCGCAGAGAGCGCGCGCAGCATTTTTGCCTTTGGCGGCTCTACATAGATGCTCATGAGTTCTTTCACGAGTCGGTTGGGGTTTTTGCGCTTTACCACTGCAAATTCCTATTAGGTCATGGGAGCTAATAGTAGCACATTGTTGTGCGGCGCACAATGCCGTGGATTTGGGCCGTAAAGTCGGCCACGCCGTTAGCGCGCGGCGTGGCCGGCCTTAATATCTCCGCCGTTAATGTGATCTCCCAACCGCATCCGCGTCAACGGCGCTCTCTAAGTCCTCATCTTCATCCTCGTCGTTTTCCTCATCGTCATCGTACGAGTAACAAGCCTCTGAAGTGACTACTCGCTTTTCCAGCTTCGCGCGGGTTTCGTCCCAAACAAATAGCAGATTGCATTTGTTCAATTCCCAAGGGCGGCTTGCCACTCTGCCCCTCAGTTCTAGTTCAAGCTGGTCTATCGGATGCACATAATCGGACACTTGCCATGAAATGATCTGGCGGTAGTGTATTAGCACGTGTAACCGCAATTGCCGATCAGGGCAGTAAACATTGATATGCGTCTTACTTGGGTACTGCGCTGCCAATGCAGCGACAGCATTCTCCAGAGGTCCTGGAACAGTCGGTGCTCTTTTCATGATCTAGCCCTCCACCTTTAGTCGCTCGCCGTCTCTAAGAACGCCCAGGTCGCGCCCCAGATCCTCGATGTAGAGGCCCTTGTCACAAATGTAATTGTGTCGCCAATTCAGGGTGTAGTACGGACCGTACCCCCACTCCATGCTCGACCCCGAACGTACTTTGCGAAGGACCTCATCATTCTGGCGCAGCGTCCGATTTATCCGTTTCATTAATGCCCGCGATGAGATCACCCGTGTTCGGGGCTTATTGAACACACTGAGCTTCATACCCGCTTCTCCTAATATCGGAGACGATATGCGTATGGAATGATTGCCCACGCGCCGCCGCCTCCTAGTACAGGAACGCAGCGGCGTTCTGATCCGTGCTGGCAGCCGCTTCTTGCCACGGCGCTTGATATTCAGCCGCAGCGCCTTGTACACGCGATACAGCCGGCATTTGCCGAAGCCCTGACGGCGCACAACCGGGTAGAGCTTGTCGAAGCCGTGTTGCTCGTTCTGCGCGATATACGCCTGGATCGCAGCAATCTCCGGCCCATCGTTCCTCACCGCTGCCGGGGCGTAGTACGCCGATCGCGCCAGCCGTGCCGCGCGGCACGCCTGGCGCACACTGATACCGTGCTCAGCGACCATGACATCCACCAGTTCGGCTCGCCGAACTGGTGCTATAGCTTTTTTTCAACGGCATCCTGCAACGCGTGATGCGTCAGTGACAGATCCGCATACATGCGCTTGAGACGGAGATTCTCCGCCTCCAGCTCCTTCAGACGCCGTAGCTGCGAGGCATCCATACCGCCGTAGCGGGCCTCCCAGTTGTAAAGAGTCGCCTCGCTGACGCCATTCTTGCGCGCCAGCTCGGTCATCTTCACGCCGGCCTCGGCCTGCTTGAGTACCGCAATGATCTTCTCTTCGCTGAATCGGGACTTCTTCACCGGAGCTCTCCTGTCGGAAAACTCTACTACCCGGCGGTCCTGAATGTCAGGGGGTTACAGTCTCAACGTGAAGCCGGATGCGGTCATGGAGTTCGAGCGGACGCGGAATCGCGGCCAGTCGCGTCGGCGCTTTTCGCTTTGGTGGTCGGGACTTCCGCGGCATTGACGCTACTTGGCAGTCGGGTTCGTGCAACGAAACTGAACTTCTCCGGATGAGATTTTGCCGTAGATACCGGGGCCGCTGTCAGTCGCGCTGATGGTTTCGATAGCCTTACCCTGATTCTTGCAAAAAGTGTCGGCTTCCTCGAACGCCTTTGCCTTTTGCGCCGGTCCTGACGACCAGCCCATCGTGCCGTGGCTTGCCACCATGTACGTGTCGGGACCCGTGGACACGACATGAGTGACGCCAGCGCACCCGACAAAACTGACGATTAGCAGTGGTAGTTGGGCTCGCATATTCCCTCCCCATTTCGATGAGCTTAACGCGGCGACGCGCGCGAAAGTAATTGGCTTTGCCCACGAAACTTGCGGCGTCGCGTGAGCTTCATACAGCTTGTTGCGCTGCGGACTACTGGATGGACGGCGAGCGCCGTCCGTCGGTACGTTCTAGACATGACCCGCCGAGGCACATTCGATCCGTTGGAGGCCACCCAGGAGCCGCGCTGGTACACAGTGCGGAACATGTACGGCGCGCTGCTGGAGGCGCGAGAGCTGCCGCCTGGCGCGGATCTCAAGCGTGTGTTCGTCGAAGCAATCCTCAAATGGATGGATGATGGCTGGCAGCTGCAGGAATTTCACTCCCGCACGGGCACGTTCTTCTGCGACCGCGCAGGGGAGCGACGGATGATCGACATCACTCCGACGAATCCAGGACGGACACAGACCGGCGGCATTCCTCAGCGCTTGCCGTGCGCTAACTGTGATGACTAGAGGGACGCCCCGCAGTGGTCTCGTTTTACCTAATGCGCCTCGCCGCCCGCCGCGCCGGACGACGGATTAATCCGTAACCGATTGGTCAGGACGGCGGGGTGTGGATGCGCCGAATGTTTGTCTCTCGCGCTCATCGGCGCGTAGACTCAGCAAAACTGCGCACTCAGAGAAGTGCCGGGGAGAATAAGAATGACGCTCACAAAATCGGTCGCCGCGTTATATGGAGCTTGCCTGGTCTTAGGCTTCTGTCCCGAGGATAGCGTCGCTGCGACCGCGACGAATCTTGTGACCATCTGCACTTCCGCTACTACCACGATCCAGGCGTCGAAGTGCACGGCATGGCAATACAACTACTACTCGCCCACTGCTTACATTGAGAGCTATCCACAAGTGAGTCCTGGCCCGACTGGATATACCGATCCGAACTACGAATATCGGTTGGCCGATTCCATTACCCCGAACATGGGTGTGAAGGTCTGCCCGACCGCTTTGACTCCTGGTACGAGTTTTACCAGCACCTCTGCCGATCCATGTCCAAATAATAAGCTGGTAAGTGCCTCCACTGTACTGCCATCGCATTTCACCGTCGCGGTGGGGCAAACCAGTATCTCGGCGTTCAGCTCGATGGGCCCTGAAGTGACGCCGCTTCCCGGATCGCCGTATTCCCTGAGCGCGTTATCTTTTCCGTATCCGTCAGACACAACGTTATTAGCCGCCGCAATGGACAGTAACTACCTGTATGTGCTTTCGAAGTGCTGTTCTGCTGGAGTAGCGGACGTTTTAAATGTCTACGGCGTTAGCCGCAGCGGCCTGACATTAGTTCCCAACATAGGCGGGTTTCCCGGTACTCCGGGAGAATTTGACTCCTTTGTCATCGCGATGTTCGCAACGCAGGGGTATCTATACATTGTGGCTGATAGCGAAGAAGGTGGTGGCAACAGCTTTCTGCACTTTGATCAAATATCTCCGAACACTCCACCGGTCGCTGGAATCATACAATTAAGTTGCGGTGCGCAGTCGGCAGTTCTTGATTCAGCGGCCGCGCAAATACTTATAAACTGCGGCATGAGTACCGAAGTGATTTCAATAGCTTCGCCAGGCAACCCGGTGGAAGTGGCTACGTGGTCCGGCGATGCGAGTGCGGCATTCGTGGGCAATTGAGTGCCGTCAGCTAGACATTCATACGTAAAGATTGGGGGATTAGCAGAATGTCGCGAAGGTCTCCGCCGCGCTGACGGCAGCATGCCTTGGTGCGATGCCTTACAGCGCCCGCGGCGTTGCTGCGGGCGTCACAAACTTGCTCACCGTCTGCTGTGAATGAGAACTTAGATATTAAGGTTAAAGGAAAATATATGCAGCACAAGATGCCGCGGATTTTGCTTGTACTGGTGTGTTTGGCCGCAAGTTTGTGCTGGCAGCCCACGCAGGCGGCGACAGCCTCAAACCTTGTGACGATCTGTACCTCGGCCACCGCGACCTTGCAGGCTGCCAAGTGCACCGCATGGCAGTACAACGTCTACTCTCCGACTGCCTACATCGAGTCATATCCGACCGTGACGCCGGCTGAGACCGGTATCAACGATCCGAAGTACGAGTACCGTCTCGGCTCCACACTGACGCCCACTATGGGTGTAAAGGTCTGTCCGACCGCATTGACGCCCGGTGTCAGCTTCAATAGTCCTCAGGCTGATCCGTGTCCGAATAATAAATTGGTTGCTGCATCGACGGTGCTGCCGATCAATACGTATGCGGTAGCCACGAGCCCTGCTGGAATTGTGGTGTACCAAGTGAACACCTCGGGCGTGAGCGAGGTGGCTGGCAGTCCCTTTGTCCCCTCACCTGTGCCTTGCTATTCGGGTGTCGTACCCCCCGCGTGTGCTCCCTCCCCCAGCCTCACGGCCGTTGACCCGACTGGCCAATATTTGTATGCGCTCTACGACTTAGAGGGAGCGACAATCATTTCATACCAGATGATTAATGGTGTTCCCCATCAGATGTCTGGTGGGACAGGGTTTTTCCAAGGTGACTGCGCCGGCTGCGATCCCGTGCCAACGAAACTAATAGCGACTTTACAACATGTCTATGCCGACGCCACCGCCCCCCCTGCAGGCATCTATGTCTGGACAGTGAACGATGGTGCATTTCCAAGCTCGATCTCATTTGGCGTTGGCTTTGACTATAATTATCCGGCAGCGACGAACATAACGCCCGTTACATTTGTGATAGATCCGCAAGAGCAATATTTGTACTGGTATGCCTCCAGCACTGGAGGGCCAGTTGCCGATACGGTGGAAATCTTCGAGCTGAATTTCGCTACGCAGTCAGCTACGCTGCTTGCAATTGAGCCGACACAGGGTGCGCTTACGTTGGGCGCGAAGTAGCTGCAAGCCCGATGCCGGCCTGAAGCGGGTACATAGATACGGGCTGGCGGCTCGGCGAGTTCAGTTCGCGCACTGGCTTCTTCTTCTGCGACAAAGCCGGCGAGCGAAGGATGGTCGAGATCTCGCCGAGCGACCCCGGGACGTGGCAGCATTGTCTGACGGCGTGCAGCACTTCGCAAATCTTAAGAGCTGGCTAAATGGCGTGGCAGCATTCATGGCCCTCGCCGCAGCGATAGCATCGTACGTGCCGTACAACGCGATCTGTGGTGTTTGAAAATGGGGAAACAGAAAAGTCGGCGCCGCACGACGGGAATCTGCGCGTTTTGCGCGGGCGAGTATAAAATCACAGCGGATCACGTTCCGCCACGGAGTTTCTTTCCAGCTCAAGTAAGTTATGCGCTGACGACGGTCCCTGCATGCTCAAAGTGCAACAGATCTTTCCAGGCGGATGACGAGTACTTCTTGGCGACACTAATATTCGATACTAGAACTGCCAGCAACCCCTGCGCTGTTTCGTTGGCACCTAAGGTCATTCGCGGCGTTCGTAGACACAGAACTACGGGCCATACTGGCCCGTTTGTCCGCTCCGTGGCGCCAATGGAAGTTCGTTCGCCCGCGGGAATACACCTTGGAGTTGCCCCATCTTACTTGCCCGACCATGACAGGGTTGCCAGGGCTTGCGCACACATTGCGCGAGGGCTGTACTACCACGAAACGGGTCGGCCGGTGCCGCCAAGCCTGGGCGTGGTCGTCAGAGCGCGCAGTATGCTTGATCCGGCAGCCGAGCCTCGCGAGGAAATTGATGAGATCGTTGCGAGAACCTGTGCTGGCACTCGGCGGATCTTTGGCGACTGCTTCACGTACTGCTTCCGCTTCATGGCGGAGGACCCGATAGGGGGGCAGGCAATCTTTTGGTTTTTGTTTTACGGTGCTATCCAAGCAATCTGTGCTGTTGAAGATAGGGCGTCTGCGCAGATTCGCGAGCCGGTTTATTAGAGGTTCAATGCACTGCTCGCACAATTGGCCATTGCGCAGCCGCGTACTCAGTGCATGAGGAGAGGGTAATTGCTTCAAGTAGTCAATCTTGATGAAATCGCGGAGTCCGAACGGACACTCATGGACGACGCTTTGCGGGACTTTCGCCTCGTTAGGCCCGGAGACCGTAAGCTGGTTGAAATCCCGTTCCGAGACTCGTCGGGAACGCTCGTCTCGGTGCACTATATGTTTGCCGACCGACCAGGCCTCATTGTGGGCAGGGCGTTAAGACAGCCCAACGGACACCTTGCCGTACAGCTCGGATAAATGAACTGAAAAAGGCCCGGACGCGGGCACGACTGCAGGCTCCGGCGGATCAATTTTTATTGTTTTGCCCACGTGCACTACAATCGAGTGCCGATTAAGATGGAACCGCCGGCAGGACTCGAACCTGCGATCTTCCTTGGTGCCTCTCTCTGGGCGGCCACCCTGAGAGCTTCCATTCCGGACGGCTTCGCCTACCAAAGGTGCTCTATCCAACTGAGCTACGGCGGTAGTCGAAGGATGAGGTTTGCCAATGCGGCATTGCAAGCCCGTGTTGAAATTTAGTACCACTCGCCAAAAAAAGCCCCGCACGTGGCGGGGCTTAAGGGAGACCGGCCGCAGAGCCGGCACTCCGGGGTTCAGGCTAGGTGAGACGAATCGCTTACCTGGAAGTGTGGACCGGAGAGCGAATCGGATCTGTCAACTTGTTGACACAAGGCTGACGATCGAAACAAAGAGAGGCCCGGGCGCCGGGCCCGATGTCACTCGATCCCGTACATCTCCGCGTAGCCCTTGACGTATCTGAAACTAGACAAGCTATCAGCGAAGTAGAATCTTTCGGGGGGCGTCCCTGCGTCCACGCGTCTGCCGATTTTCGTACTACACGAAGACGCGTGATTCGCTGTACGAGCGCTTAGCTGTCGTCGGCGTGGCGTTCGCGTCCAGACGCTACCTAACTCCCTGAATTTAGGCTGCTAACGACCATCGGATGATTGTAGCCGGTTCTATAATCGCGCCCCCGCTACCACTCGTTCCTGCGGCCCTAATCAGCATCGCCGGATCGAACCGATAGTTGGCCCACAAGCTCCCATCCGAACCCGGCTTCAGCCGGATCGGCCCCAGCATTTCCCGCAGAACGCCCCGCGCCTTGAGCGCCGCCGTCTAGTCTGCCGTCCAATTGGCCTTTGTCGCCCGATCGCGCAACACTGACAACACGCGATACTTCCATTCGTTCGCGGCGAGTAGTCAGCCTACAAGCGGGTATGGGCGATGTCCGCCCCTGGGTCGGCCCGCTACCGCGTCACCCTTAGGGCGCGGATGTGTTTGTAGGCAAGTTAAAGCCGTGAGAAACAACGGGGCCGACAGTAGAGCCGGATGGCGGGGAGGGGGCGGCTTTCCCACTGTTAGCGCTGGTGGATGGTGGGGGGGTCTTCGGCTGCTGCGCCGTCAATTTGGGCTTTGGCTGAATGCTCGTCGTCGAAGCCTTTTCTGGCTTTTTGTCGGCCAATGCGATGGGCGGGGCAATGAGACTTAGTGCGATCGCGAAGATAGAGAGTTTCTTCCACATTGCGCTTCTCCCTGGACGCGGCTTGTTCAGCTTAATTGCGCGTACAGATCCCAGATCGGCTCACAGATGTCAAGCACCAGAAGACCTTACGTGCCGTCCAGGTAAATCCCTGGGCCAGCTCACTAGCGCCGCTCACCGGGTAAAGTGGGCATAAGTTCCGGTTTCGCAGGCTTCACGCACACCCGGATGTCGGGCGCAGGAACAGCACAAATCCTGCCCCCGCTACCAATCTATAACGGTCCTAACCGGGCACATGGTACCCATTTCATTCCGGCGGTGAGTGTCAAGGTACTTGTCGCTCGAGTCGGTCTGTGGCGCGATCGGCCTCACTGGGATTGAGTAGTACCTGACGCACTGGACTCCAGTCGCGAGTGAGCCGACTCCAACGCCGCGGATGAGAGCGTCTGGCGAGCTGATAAAGCTCCTGGCGGCGAGCAAGGATCGCCTCCTCCTGGTCGTAGTGGCGCTGATCAGGCGTGACATAGCGGATGGCGCTGTGTCGATGCTCGGTGTTGTACCAGGCCACGAAGCGCTCGACCCAACGCTGCGCTGCTGCGCTGCTGCGCAGTTCGTAAAGGGCACGCGCGGATAAGCCGGCGTGTGCTTGAGGGTGCGGAACAGCGCCTCAGAGTAGGGATTGTCGTCGGAGACGTGTGGACGGCTAAGGGACGGCACGACGCCCAGCCATTGCAGGGTAGCGAGCATCGTATTCGCGCGCATCGGAGAGAAAGGGCTGGTCATGTCGCCCTCGACAGTTGCTAGAGGAGGCGACAACTACCCTGGCACAGGGGGGGTTCCCGAATTTGTTGACACTTGGTTTAGAGCGATAATGTAAAACGGCGCGTGACGGCTAAGATAGGGGTCCATGCAAATCGCCGAAAAACCATCTGGCCAGCAAGAGCCGGGTTCGAAGATGTGTGGATCAACGCTAGCCGCGATCTTTAACTCGCCGAAATATCACTGCGCGATGACGGGTACGCTCAGCTGCCCCGAGTTTGCCGTGACACGTCTTCAATCAGGTCCCAGACCTCTTGAGAAGGCCCCGGTGTATCCGCCGGACGACGCGTTACTAGTATGCGTCGCGCTGACTCCGACCGCCGTCAATCAGTGGCGCGCCATTTACAAAGGGAGGGAAGTGGGGGTATCAAAATCCATCGCGTTCGCGACGACGGTTCTCGATCTACGTTGCCCGATGGAAATGTGGGTTCGCGGGCCATTCGACTACCTACACTATTACCTTTCAGAATCTCTACTAGACAGCGTCGCCTATGAGAACGAGATCGCAACGCCATCTGGGCTCCAAGAAGCCTTCTTTGTTGAAGATCTCGTGGTGGCGCAACTGACTCGCTCGATCCTGCTTCAGGTGAGGCACGGGGAGCCGTTGGACAAATTGGCGCTGGATCAAATCGCGATGCTCATGAGTGCGCATGTGTTGCAGCGATATTGTCGGGCGATCAGAGCGGCGAGATTGCCTCGCAGTGGTTTGCAAACCTGGCAAAGGATTCAATCGGAAGAGATGTTGCGGGCGCAGCTGGATGGAAACATTAGCATCAGGGAGTTGGCTACCGCCTGCTCGCTATCGCCAAGCCACTTTGCGCGCGGATTTCGGACAAGCTTCGGCACTTCGGTTCATCAATATCTTATTCGGCTCCGTCTTGAAAAGGCGAAGGTCTTATTGGCGGGGACCAACAAGAAACTCTCTGAAATTGCACCTCTTTCCGGCTTCTGCGATCAAGCGGCGCTAAGTCGTGCGTTCAGTAGAGTAGAACGGGAAACTCCATCGCGCTGGAGGAGGCGCAACGCTTCCGCCTAAACCGTGTGTGCAAAGAAGTTGTGCGCAACGCTTAGGGTTGTTGGCGCCGCGCGGACGCCAAATAGAGGGTCTTCTAATTCATACGTTTCGCGCATCCAATTAGTTGCTCAAGCGAGCGTTGCGCGCTCACGTCTGCTTCAGGTGCGCGCAGAAAATGACAAGACACGTGATGGCTCAAATAGACACCGACTAGATTCCACGCCAGTTGCAGCGAATCAACGCGCTCCGGAATCTCCGATGTCGCGATTGCACTTTGAACAAGATCGACCAAAGTTCGGCGCCAATGTCCTTCCGCTGCCGCAATAGCGTCGCGTACGGAGCTCGAGCTCTCGTTATAGGTGTACTCAAACAGCGACAGTGCAATGGGGCAGGCGCCCGGAAGACCGACCCGTCTTGTCCAAGTGATCCAGTCTTCCAGATACTGAGTGAGCCGCGCCAAACCGGACAAATTCGCAGATCTGGAACCAAAACAGGCACCGCTCCAAAGCTCCACGGCCCGATCAACGATGGCGCACTTCAGGCTGTCCACGCTTGAGAAGTGAGCGACGATCCCACTTTTCGAGAGATTCGCGCGCCGCGCGACCGCGCCGAAGGTCACCCTACAAAGCCCTCTAGTGGATGCCAAGTTCAACCCTTCTCGGAGAATCCGTTCTCTGGCCGACGGATGGCTCACCAGCATCTCCCGACCATTCGGCGATTAGCTCGCGGCAAGTCGGATTGTACTTAGGTCTACGGTCAGGCGAAGGCTATCGCTCTAGCAGGCCGCCATAACCGCGGGGTGGTCCGGCCCGGCTTCTAGATTGTCAGTGATAGTGTGTTTGAGTACCCCATCAGCGCGACGGAAGTCTGTCTGTCGCAGAGCTTTCTTGATCATAAGGATCAAACACAGTCAGAAAATACAAGAACGACCGTTCGTTCACGCGTGCGGCAGAGTTACCATCAGCGGTAATAAATAGCTCTGAAAAGTCAAACATCTTGGTTTGTTTGCCTGGGTCAACGCTCAGGAAGTCGAAAAGGGGATTCGACGAATGCTGATTCATCCGACCGCGCGGATATTAAACGTCGGCGATGAGTTTGGTCGATGCTTCCAACTTCGGCAAGCTCCGTCCTTGCTCTTGGACTCGAAATATCGACCGCAGCTCGCGGCAACCCGGATTAATGTTCCTTTTGGTCTCCCAGAGCGGGTTGGGCCACTTCAACCGGAGCGGGCCTTCACGATCTCGGTACATTTGAGAAAGCCGGTATGCAATGGCTGGGGCATGTGGCTCGACGGCAAGTTCTCAGCGACCCGAAGTTGGGATGAGGGAGGCGTCGGAATCTATGATCTTGAAGCAGACCCGAGAGCCGTGCGTCCAAGCGCGTTTGATAGTGTGCATTTCAATTTGCCACGCGCGACTCTCGACGCTTTTACCGCCGATTGCGCCTTAAGGCCCGTGGGTGCTTTGTTGTGCACGGAGGGTAAGAGGGATGGGATTCTACTTGGATTTGCCAGGTTCATGGTCCCATGGCTTGGAGTCAACGTCCGCATTTCTACATTGACGTTCGACTTCTTCGTTCAGATGTTCTGCAGCCATGTTGCAACCACCTACGGTAGCGTCACGCTATTGCCGAAAGGCATTGGCGGCCTCGCCGCATGGCAGAAGAGCCGTGTCATAGAAATAGTTCATGCCGGATTGCATGGAGACCTTCGGCTGCCGACTCTCGCGAATGAATGCGGGCTTTCGATCAGTCATTTCTGCCGCTCCTTCAAGCAGTCGTTTGGGATGTCCGTGCATCAGTATGTGATTCAGCGTCGAATCGAATTCGCGAAATTTCTCCTAAGGAGTTCGTCGAGTCCACTCGCGGAGATTGCAATTCAAACGGGATTTTGCGATCAAGCGGCCTTTAGCAGAACGTTTGGCCGTCTCGTTGGGACCTCTCCCCGGCGTTGGCTCAACGAGCAAAGAAAGAAAATTAAGCCAATTTCTGCAAGAACGGCGGCCAAGACAAGTCTACGGTGAGCGCAAGTCCAACGCGGTTTGCTGCGGGATTCTGCTAAGCCGCGGCGGGTCGGATGTGCGGGGCAGGGCGTGGGCGGCTGTTTCGCTGAGAACCGCTATGGCTTGGATCGTAACCGATGCGAAACGTCGAGGTTGCACTCGAATCGTAGAAACGCCATTTGCAAAGGGGAGGAAAATTGCCATGAAAGAGTTTTACAGTACGATGGCCCGCCAAGCCGCATTAATGGCTGCGATTCTGTTGACGGGAAGTATGCAACACGCGTTTGCCGCGTCGCCAACAGGAATCAAGAATGTGGTCCTCGTCCACGGTGCATTCGCCGATGGGTCTGGTTGGGCCGCTGTCGCGAAGATCCTTGAGCAGGATGGCTACACGGTATCGGTGGCGCAGCCTCCCGAGACCTCGTACGCCGATGATCAAAAGTACACGAAGGCGGCAATCGATGTGATGGGCGGCCCAGTAGTTCTGGTTGGTCATAGTTACGGCGGGTCCATCATCACCGAGGCCGGCAATGATCCAAACGTTGCCGCGCTTGTCTATATTGCCGCATTTGCGCTCGATGATGGCGAGAGCTGCGCCTCGATCGAACAGGCCGTGCCGCAAGCCTCCACGGCGTTCAAGGCGGATGACAGCGGCAACTGGTGGATAGAACAAGACCATTTCGCGGCTGACTTTGCGGCGGACATTCCGCCAGCCGAGTCCCATTTCATGGCCATCGCGCAGGTGCCGATCTCCACCGACGCATTTACTCACAAAGTCACAAATCCCGCCTGGAAGACCAAGCCCACTTGGTACATGGTGGCCAGTTCGGACCGGTCGATCAATCCAATCCAGGAGCGGATGATGGCGAAGCGCGCCCATGCCAAGACGGTGGAAGTGAATGCGAGCCATGTGGCTTACATGTCGCATCCGAAGGAGGCAGCCAAACTCATCGAAGAGGCTGCCACTTCGGCGCACGTTAAGTAGTCGGCGATAGGTCTTTATATCCGAAAGAGGGATGTACGTCCTGCGCGCTGGACGAAAGCGATTTGGTGCGAAGGCATTCGACATCGAAACTCACTTGGTGCGAGCGATCTTCATCGGAAAGGAGAATTGTCGTGAAACAGCATATTAAGAATGTCGTTCTGGTGCATGGGGCCTTCGCCGACGCCTCCGGTTGGGAACCCGTGGCTGGCATGCTCAAGAGGGATGGGTACAGGGTATCCGTAGCGCAGCCCCCCGAAACCTCCTACGCCGACGATCAGAAGTACACGAAGGCTGCAATTGACGCCATGGACGGGCCCGTTGTCCTCGTGGGCCACAGCTACGGCGGGTCCATCATCACTGAGGCCGGCAATCATCCGAAGGTCGCCGCGCTCGTCTACATCGCTGCATTTGCACTCGATGAGGGCGAGAGCTGTGCGTCGATCGAACAGTCCGTGCCGCAAGCGTCCAAGGCGTTCAAGCCGGATGGCAACGGGAACTGGTGGATAGTCGAGGAGCAGTTCGCGGCTGACTTCGCAGCGGACGTTCCGCCGGAGAAGGCGTGGTTCATGGCCATCTCGCAGGTGCCGATCTCCACCGACTCGTTCACCCACAAGGTTACGAAGCCCGCCTGGAAGACAAAGCCCACCTGGTACATGGTCGCGGCGCAAGACCGATCCATCAATCCTGAGCAGGAGCGGATGATGGCGAAGCGCGCCCGCGCGAAGACCGTCGAGGTGAATTCCAGCCATGTGGCTTACATGGCGTTCCCGATGGAGACCGTGAAGCTCATTGAAGAGGCGGCCACTTCCGGACACCCCAATCAGTAGCCATACGCTTGCAGACAATTGATCTCCGGCGATTCGGTTAGGGGTCGGCGGAGATCGTTTGGGGATATAGCGAATTCGGGAGAGCGCAATTGAAGGATCAAATCACGGTAACGGGACAAGACGGCACGTTCACCGCTTACATCGCGAGACCGGAAGAACTGCCAGCTCCCGCCGTCATTGTTCTCCAAGAGTTGTTCGGCGTGAACGCCGACATCCGCCAGCATTGTGACGAACTGGCGGAGCAGGGATACATGGCAGTCGCGCCGGACCTATTTTGGCGTCAGGAGCCTGGCGTAGACCTTAATGTCACTTCCGACGCAGACTGGAACCACGGGCTTCGCCTCTACCAAGCATACAACCGGGATGAAGGTATTAAGGACATCAAGGATACCATCGACACCGTCGCCAAGATGCCCGAGTGCACCGGCAAGATTGCAGTTCTTGGCTACTGCCTCGGGGCGCTGATGACTTTCTTGACGGCCGTGCGCTATCGCGTCGACGCAGCGGTGGCCTACCACGGTGGCGACACGGAGAAGTATCTTGGCGAGGTCGGACGGCTCGATTCTCCGTTGCTAATGCATCTGGGAGAAGAGGACGAGTTCATTTCCAAATTGGCCCAAGCTGAGATTAAGAAGGCACTTGCTCCCAACGCCAAAGCCCGAGTCTACAGCTATCCGGGTCAGCGTCACGCCTTCGCTCGACACAATGGAGCGCACTACAACGCGTCTGCGGCAACGCTCGCCAATGGGCGGACGAGCGAGTTTCTAGCTCAGCAACTTCTCTGATGTCTGCTCTGTGCTATGTCCGGGATATTGCCTTCCCACTCTCCACCACCGTTCCATTCCGATACTGCTGCTCGCGGGCAACTCGAAGAATTTATTGAGATTCGTGGGGCTGACGTCGGTGAGGACGACCTATGCCCGCTAGCGAGATTGAGGTTAGCTGGCGCTGAGCTATCTTGCGCAATGAGCTACGCATTGCAGAACGAATGGGATACGGTGCAACAATGTGTTCGACGCATCAGGGTGATACTGAAGGGTGATACTTTTTATCCTCGATCCTCGGACTCGATCTTTCCAAATAAAAACGGGCCAACGACTGGGGTTCGAGGTGGCTTGGCGCCATGGCAGATCCTCTATGTATCGACTTACATTGAGCGCCATTTGGATACGACCTTCAGAATTAAGGATGTTGCAGCACTTGTTCGCGTCAGTTCTTCCCACTTCAGTCGGGCATTTCGTGTGAGTTTTAACGATACACCGCGCGCTTATCTGATGCGTAGACGCATCGAACTAGCCCAGAAGCTGATGCTGACCACGGACGCCTCTCTGGGCCAGATCGCCGCTGAATGTGGCCTCGCCGATCAGCCTCACCTTAACAAGCTGTTTCGCAGGCTCGTGGGAGAGAGTCCAGGGGCTTGGCGACGTGAGCGCGCGGGTGCAATCATTTCTTCTTTCGAAGCTCTCAGTGATCGCGGCATGGCTGCTCGGGCGAACATCGCTGCCACGCTCGGCCCAATGAACGAAATATGAGGCGCCGTACGAGAACTCGCCGGGAGCTTCGCAACGGAAAGTGCCGATACCATTTGTAGGAACGCGGTACAGATATATGCGACGACCAAGCACTGCAGCCCGGTCAATCCGCCAATGTGCTAGCGCTGGGCACGGCGACGCGCCGGCAACCTGGTCTGGGCGGTGTCGAGGATTCAGGCCTTTCGGCGCAAGGGGATATCAGTGGGGAAAGCCTCGAAGCGCACCCCCGCTACCACATTTCCGAAAATTGACAGGGTGGCCGTAAGACCACCTGAGCCGATGCGCGCTTCGGCGATACGAGAGCGACTGGGGCAAGCAGACTGCAGCATCATTTTGAGAGGACCTGCTCCAGGTTATCGGCCGCCTCCGGACCAAATCGCCGAGTCACAGCGCGCACGAGATCAAGATCCACCGGGCCTTGCGCACTACGGTATGCAGATTGTGCATCTATGAGGTCCTGGGGTCCGCCCGCAAAGCACTTCATCGCAATCAAATCCTCGCGGCCGACGAATCGAAGATTGACGCCGCGGAACTGAACTTCCACTGTCCGCGAGAAAATCGCAGGATCCATTCCACGCAGCCCGCCTAGAAGTTCAACATGGTTGTTGTTACCGTCGCTCAGTATGAGCATCCCTAGAATGGGGT
>Ga0302324_100001206_pt1 | contig 63614 bp, 51 predicted proteins | sample Palsa_T0_1_FD_201949 | JGI IMG/M metagenome (GOLD analysis project Ga0302324, IMG submission 201949) | Peat permafrost microbial communities from Stordalen Mire near Abisko, Sweden - Palsa_T0_1 | ecosystem: Environmental > Terrestrial > Soil > Palsa > Peat permafrost | place: Sweden: Abisko...
AATCTCCGCCGCTCGCAGCGCGTGAGGATTTTTTCGCTCGATGGGACGGATCACACCGGCAACGGTTCGCCCCACGGATCGCATCGCCGGCGCGATCAGGCGGCCGCCCTCGTCGACCGCGTCGCCTCCGCCCGGGGAGATTCACCCGACCAGGCGGCCGAGCGCAGCGAACTGCACCAGGTGGTCCTCGATGCCCTCGGCCGCATCGACGCCGAGTATCGCGCCGTCCTGATCATGCGCGATGTCGAAGGATTCGATTATCAGCAGATGGCCGATGTGCTGTCCCTGCCGCTGGGCACGCTGAAAAGCCGGCTGTTTCGCGCCCGCATGGCCCTGAAGGATGAGCTGGTGCCCTATCTGCGGGAGCGAAAAAAATCGCGATGAGACGGAGAGATTCGAAAGCAGGCTAAAGGCAATGGAAAATATAGAAGCCATGCTCTGTGCGTACGTGGAAGGCGACCTGGACGCCACCGGCCGCGCGCAGATCGAAAAGCATCTCAAGGATCATCCGCAGCATCGAAAATTGCTTGAGGAGCTGAAAACGATGCGCGACCTGGTGCGCGGCCTGCCCCGCGCACAGGCGCCGATGGATGTGGGAGATTCGCTGCGGCAAAAGGTCGAACGCTCCATGCTGCTGGATTCGGCATCGGCTGCGCCGACGCGCCAGAGTGCCGACCGCTGGCCGCAGTTCTTCGGCATCGCCGCGATTTTCCTGCTGGTGGCTTCGCTCTGCTTCATCGTCATTCGCACGCTGGGACCGACGCTCAAACCGCCGGCGTTTACGCAGAACGTCGCCGTCAATCGCTCGCCCGATTTAATTATGCCCGATCGATCCTTCGCCGCGGCGATAATGCCCGCCCCGGCGACAACACAGCCAGCCACCGTTGCCGGCGATTCCGAGATTCATTCCCGCCAGCTTGAAGCAACTGATCTGGCCGCGTCCGCAGTCCCGACAACCCAGCCGGCCATGCAGCAGACCCCGCTGGCGATGCAGAACCCGGATTTCGATTCGATTCGCCGCCGCCTGGCAAATTCCGGCTTCGGCATTCATAACGATCAGAAATCGCCCGGCCCGATGCTGGTCGTGGTCGACAGCAGCAACGTCCCATCAACCAAGGTGCAGATCGCGCAATTCTTCAACAGCAACGCAGGCATCACACTCAGCCCGGTTCCTTCCGAAGCACAGACGGGCACATCTCCCACCACAATGCCCGGCGCGATGAATGCCCAGGCCCAGGCCATTTCCCCCGCGCAGTCGGCGGCTGACAACTTAATGTTGGACAAACTAAGCGCTGCGGGCAGCATGCCGACGGGCGATTTATTCGTCGCGCGCGGCCTCACCCCGCAGCAGGCCGATGCCCTGCGGCAAACGCTGACCGGTTCGACCAACGGATCGCAGGTACAGGTGAGCGTCCAATCCGCCCAGGGCCTTGCGACGACTCAGCCCAGCGCGCCGCTTGCCCAGGCCGGCCAAGCTAATCGAGCGCTCGCTCCCGCAACTCAGCCCAGTTCATCGGTGGACAAAACAGTTGCCGCATCTGCCGGCGCGACGACCGAGCCTTCCGCCCTGTTCGAAGTCGCCAATTTGAAATTCGACGCTCAGCCTCAACCCCTTCTTCCGGTGGATGCGGTAATCCTGCTGCGAAAATCCGCGGGCTCCGCTACACAGCCTTCGCCGATGCTGTCCCCCGCAACGCAGCCTTGAATAAGTGCAAGTCGCAAGTGGCAAGCGCAAGTTGAATACGAGTTGAATTTAACTTGCACTTGCCACTTGCGACTTGCACTTCCCCCCGATATCCCTGTCATTCGACATGCATCCCGTCACGATTGAAAACGACGCTTTCCGCATGGAAGTCTGGCCGCAGATTGGCGGCAAGGTTTCCAGTATCATCGACAAGTCGGATCACTTCGAGATGCTCTTCACCTATCCGGCCGAGTTGCCGGATCAGCCGCATTACAACGCCCCCTATGGCGACCACTGGTATAGCGGATGGGACGAATGTTTTCCCGCCGTCGCTCCCGGGGCGTATCCGCTTCATCCCTACACCGGCATCGGCGTGCCCGACCACGGTGAGCTGTGGGGAATCCCCACCACGACAGCCGTGCCTACCCGCGACGGAATCACCACCGTCTGGAACGGCCTGCGCTTCGGATACCGTCTAACGCGCAAGTTATATCTTGAGGCGAATTCCATCGCGGCGGAATATGATCTGACGAATCTGGCCCCGTTTGAATTTCGATTTGTCTGGGCGATGCACAGCCTGATGTCGGTTGCCCAGCCGGTGGAACTGGCGGTCGATCAACCCTCATTCCGATGGAGTCACGATGCCGAGGGCCGCCGGCAGGACGTGCCGTTCACATGGCCGCAGCTCGGCGCCGAGGAAAATCTTTCCCGCCCCAATTCTTTGCCGCCCAAGCGCGGATGGAAAATATTTTCAACCGAGCCGATCAGCCGGCCGTTCCTCGTCGATTATCCCACCCGCAAGCGCAGCCTCCGCATCGAATATGAATCGGAAGACGGCCTGCCCGCGTTCTGGGGCGTCTGGATCAATAGCGGTGGCTGGGCCGGTCAGCGGCATTTCGCCGTCGAGCCCACCACCGGCCGATTCGACGAAATCGACCGCAGTATCACTGATGGCTCGGCCGGCAAGATCGACCCCTTCGGCCGCCGCCGATGGGCCGTCCGCTGGACTGTTTCCTGAAAAATCCACTTTTTTTGAGACTTTTTCCCCACCGGCGCATTTCTCATATAACAGCGCAGCCAAGCCGGTAAAGACTTGGCAGCGCCCAATAAATTCGCTAAATCTTTCCCTCCCCTGAGCCTCGAACGCACCTCCCCGCGTTCGAGGCATTTTTTATTTTTTCAGCGCGTCGATCAATCGCCATTGCGTGAACGCCATATATCCCAGCACCGCCACGCCGAGCCCGCAGATGATCGGAAATCCCGTGAGCGCCTGCACGTGAATGATAACGATGATGTTAAACAATCCCGCCGCCACCGTCACCGCAAACGCGATCCAGAGCAGCGCCGGCTTGCGCAGCGCCGCCAGCGCGATTCCTTCCAGAATCAAAGCCGCTGCAAACACCGTCACCCCCAGATCAGTCCAGAAAAATCCGCTTTGCACATACGAAAGCGTATTTCCCTGCCCATCGGTGACCGGGTTGTTCTGGTTGAAGTTCGCCGGTGAAAGCACGTAGTGAATCGTGTTGGGAAAAATAAAAAGCAGCAGCAATCCGATGGCCATGCTGATCCAGGCCTCGGCAAATCCGATGGAACTGGCCGCGGGAACGTACCGGACTTCAACCGCATTCACCTGGAGAGGTTCTGCCGGCGTCGGTGTCGTCACTGTCGGCGACGGCTGAACAGCGCCAGTGTTCGACAGCTTGGGAAGTTTGGATAAGTCCATGATAATTTAGTTGCTGGTGACTCGATTTTTTTTTCGTAATGAACTCACAGCTTCCAAATAATTTTTATCGATGACAGGCTTCGTGCCGAACGCGGTCACTGGCTCGAATGTTTAGGCCGGCGATCGCTTCGAGCGCACGAGTGGGCCTGTTAACGTTCGCCGCTTCCTCTTGCAGCAGGCGAGAGAGTTTCCGCCTTCGGCGACCGATACCAAGGAGTTTCGAACTCGAGTTCGACCTCAACCGTCCAGAGCGACGCCCGCTTGTCCGACCTTGCCGGGAAGTCGACTTCATCCCCTCGCTGCAAACGGATGGTTCGATCGTCGCCGGGCCCACCATTGCGCTCGAATCGACAGCCGGCGACATTATTCGAGCCAATGCACGCGTTCGGCAGAACCACTTCAACCGATCAAACTGATTTAACGATTGCCGTTCGCCCATACAGTTTCCTGCGAGAACGCCGGGCGACTCTCGAACTCTTGCCTTTGCACTTCCAACCACCACAATGTAAAGACCGCGGGTCGCCGGTTCAATTCCTTCTCTCAAAGACGGACCCGCAAAGAAAGAATTTCATGGCGGACGTGCTTCAGCAGATCGACGAGATTTCCCACCAGGCGGATCACGAACTGGCCGTGGTGCGCAATTCCGCCCAGCTCGAGCAGTTCCGCATCAAATTCCTCGGCGTCAAAGGAAGTATCCGGGGATTGATGAAATTGCTCGGACAGATTCCCAAAGAGCAGAAACCGGCCGTGGGGCAGAAAATCAATTCGCTGCAGGACCGCATGAATGCCGGGTTCGAAGCGCGCAAAGCGGAATTCGATTCCGCGCCCAGCGTTTCCGTCGCCGCCGATGTCACCGAACCCGGCAAGCGGCCGACGATCGGCAATCGGCATATTCTGATGAAGGTTGCCGGCGAGTTGACCGAGCTTTTCGGCCGAATGGGATTCGCACTTGCCACCGGGCCCGAAGTTGAAGATGAGTTCCACAATTTCATCGCCCTGAACATTCCCGCCAGCCATCCGGCCCGCGATCCGCTGGATAATTTCTACCTCGCAAGCGACACCGGGGAGGGCCACGCAACGGCGCTGGATCGCGCCGGCGGTGAAAACCTCATGCTGCTTCGCACCCAAACCAGCACCGTGCAGATCCGGGTGATGGAAACGCAGAAACCGCCCATTCGCGTCGTGATACCCGGCCGGGTCTATCGCCCCGATACGCACGATGACACGCACCTGTCCATGTTCCATCAGCTTGAAGCGCTCGTCGTCGACAAAAACGTCACGATGGTCGATCTCAAAAGCACGATCCTTCAGTTCGTGCACGCCTATTTCGGGACGGGCACCAAAATCCGATTTCGCCCCAGCTTCTTTCCTTTCACCGAGCCGTCCGCGGAGGTGGATATCTGGTTCGACCTTCCCGGCGGAAAAAGCCGCTGGGTGGAATTCGGCGGCTGCGGGATGGTTCATCCCAACGTCTTCAAGGCCGTCGGCATCGACCCCGAGCAATTTACCGGCTGGGCTTTCGGCTTCGGCATCGAACGCATCGCCATGCGGAAATACGGCATCAACAACATCCGCCTGTTCGTCGAAAACGACGTGCGATTTTTGAAGCAGTTTTAGGACGCCGAGTGAAAGCGGATGTAAATGATGCACAGCGAATACGACAGCGCGGTGACGGCGATCAGCAAACTCGCGAAGTCCATCTTCGCGTCGCTATAGACCAACCGTTTCGCCCACGAAAACCGCTGAAAAATCGCGCACATTAGCATCATCAGCGGTGGCGCCAGGGCGATAAAATATCTGCCCTGCAATCCGCTCACCTCAGGCTCGGCCAGCGGATTCCAGTAGAGATAAGCCGTCAGAACAATCAGAAACGCGGACCCGGCGGCAAGAATGCAAAGGGTCGTGATCCAGCTCACCATCGACCGGATTTTCAAATCCTTCGTACAGCTCAAGCACGCCCAGAGCAGGGCGGCGTAATAACCGAAGGCGACGATCCCCGCGACAGGACGATCCAGCCAGCCAAATTCGCCGACGAATGAAATCAGAATCGGTCTGGAATATTCCCGCAGAGTTCTGACGGCGATGATCGGCCACGCGGCCGGGTTTTCGCGGAGGAATTCGAGCTGCAGCCGCGGCGAAAAATTCCCACTGACGCCGTTGGCGATCATGTCCAGGCCGGGGGTTTCAAGAGACCAGCACACCGCGGCCATGATCGCAAGACCGACCACCGCGGCGATGATCGCCCGTTTCCGCTGCGTGCCGCCCCATGCGCGCCGAGGAATCAGCACCACCAGCGCCGCCACCGGGACGTAAACGAATTTCGCCAATCCAATGCCGCAGGCAAGCAGGATCAGAACCAGAATCTCCGGTGGCTTTATCCGTCCAACTGCATCCGGCTCAGCCGAATATCGCCAAACCATCGCACAGAAGAGAACCACCAGGGCGTTTCCCACGACATCGGCCGAAAGCGACGCCGCGAGGTATATTGACATGGGCATCAGCATGAGCAGAAAAACCGGCCGGCGAAATCCCGGCGCAATACGCAAAGCGGCGTACCCGCTTGCCGTCCATACCAGCAGGTTCGCGAGCCGCCCGAAGTACATCAGCTCCAGCACGGTCATTCCCAGCGGCCGCCCGATAGCGATCGCGATGGCCTGCGGCACGTATGGCAGCGGCGAATATGCGGCGGTATTGGAAAACTCGCACCATTGCACTCGCCCCGGCTCCAGTGGAATTTGAAGCGTTTTGAATATCTGGTCGCGAGACTCCAGATTTTTCCCGTGCCGGTAGACCTTATAAGACAGGTCGAACCGGGCAATGCTCTGGGGAATTTCCCCGCCGCCTTTGAAGTCCCGAAATGTCGGTGCGAGAACTCCCTCGGACACCTGATACGCCCGCATGAAATGATGCGGCTCATCGGGCACCTGAAACGGCGGGGTAATCACCAGCATCGCAAGCCCGAAGACCAGCGAACACCCCACAAACGATCGTTGCAAACCAAATGAGCGCAAGTTGGTCCTCGATGTCTTAGCCCATCCCGCGCTTTGTTTCCAATATTTGCGAACCCAACGGCAGATATAATATAAATGCTTATGAAATCAATAGATGCAATAGAAAACGACAATGGCCGGAATCTTTGCGGTTGATACTCAATCTCAATTGACGAATAAAAGCGTTGACTATACGTTATAGAGGTCGATGAAAGGTCCCGCACGGAGCGCGCTCGATGAGTAACCTGGCCATAGACGGACTTGAAGACACTCGGCGGCATATTTCCCCGATGGTCACCGGACGCATCGCCAATCCTTCCGGACGGTTGATATGGAAACTGGGCGTGGCTGCCGCGGCAATATTGATCGTCTCGCTTCTGGTATGGCAGGCGTTCACATCGGCAGGCAATCCCGACCCCACCGTCTCCGGCACGAAGCAAGTCTCTGCCGTCGTTGATACCGGAATACTTGTATTCCGCGAAGGACTCGAAGCGATCCTCGTCCTCGCGGCCCTGACCGCAAGCCTCGTCCGCACCGAGGAAGGGTTCTGGAAACCCGTCGCCCTCGGCGCCGGCATGTCATTCATGGCCAGCGTCGCCACCTGGTTCATCGTGGTCGCCATTCTCTCCAGCCTCAGCGCCACCGCCCTGCACCTCCAGGCCGCCACCGGCCTGCTGGCGATCATCGTGCTCCTGGTCATCATGAACTGGTTCTTCCATAAGGTCTACTGGACCGGATGGATCACCCATCACAATCGCCGCAAGCGCGACCTCATGGAAAGCCAGGGCCGCCAGCCCTCGGCAATTTTCCGCGGCCTGATGCTCATCGGCTTCACATCCGTCTATCGCGAAGGATTTGAAGTCGTTCTCTTCCTCCAATCCATCCGCCTCCAGGTCGGTTCCCATGTCGTTCTCGAAGGTGTCATCTGCGGCGTCGCACTCACACTCATCGTCGCCATGCTCACCTTCGTCGTCCACTATCGCCTCCCCTACAAGCGCATGCTCGTGCTCACCGGCGCGATGCTAGGCGTCGTCCTCCTGGTCATGGTCGGTGAGCAGGTCCAGGAAATGCAGCTGGCTAACTGGATTTCCACCCATAACATCAACGTCCACGTCCCGGATTGGGCCGGCACCTGGTTTTCAATCTTCCCCAACTGGGAAACCATCGGCGCCCAGGTGCTGGCTGCCGCCCTGGTCATCGGCTCCTATTTCCTCGCTCGCCGATCCTGCTCAAACCACAAGAAAGGCGTCGCCCTCACGCCGCAGTGCATCGTCCCCGATTGCGAGAATTGTGACATTTCGCATGATTATGTCGCCGCTGACGCCCGGCCCGGAAGCTTGCCCGTTCTCTCGGATTCCTCCAGAATGTCCGCCGCCCCTCACTCTCCGATGGCATAAAATTTCGCCGCAGGGTTCCCGCGCTGAGGTGGCGATCAAAAATGAATAAGCCGCCGCGCAAACGAAATCCTTCCAACTCCGCCAGGGAATTCGTCTCCACCGACTGGGGCCATGTCGCCGACTGGTATGACCAGCACATCGGCGAAAGCGGCGGGGAATATCATCGCCAGGTGGTCATCCCCGGCACGGTGAAACTGCTGGACGCCGCCGCGGACGATCGCATCATCGACATCGCCTGCGGGCAGGGCGTTCTCTGCCGGGTGCTGCACGCGCAGGGCGTTGCCGTCACCGGCGTGGATGCCGCGGAAAAATTGATCCGCGCCGCCCGCCACCACGGCCCCGGCGAAATCGCCTACAGCGTCGGCGATGCGCGCGATCTTTCAAATCTCCCCGCCGCCGAATTCAACGCCGCAGCCTGTGTGCTGGCGATCCAGAACATCCATCCGCTCCCGCCGGTATTTCAATCGGTCGCGCGCATTCTCAAACCCGATGGACGATTTGTGATCGTCATGATGCACCCCTGTTTTCGCGGCGCGAAGGAAACAAGCTGGGGCTGGGACGAAAAAGCCGGCGTGCAATTCCGCCGAATCGACCGCTATCTCCTCCCCCGCAAAACCCCCATCGCCACCCACCCCGGCTCCAACCCCAATCAATACACCTGGACGTTCCATCGCCCGCTCAGCACCTACGTCAAATCCCTTGGCAACGCCGGTTTCACGATCGACGCCGTCGAGGAATGGCCCAGCCACAAGCAAAGCACCAGCGGCCCACGCGCCCCGGCCGAAAACACCGCCCGCGAGGAAATCCCCCTCTTCCTGGCCCTCCGCGCCATCAAACAAGTTTAGCCGCCGCGTTTACGCGGCGCGTTTCCCGCTCCAAATTCGAGACGGCGCATTCACCCCTTCCGCTGCGTCCGTTGTCTCACCGCCCGTTTTTCCGTCGCCAGATCGCGCCGCGTCTTCCGTTGCGGCGCATCCGGAACCTTCACCGGCCCACCCGCCGTATTAACCGCATCTTCCGAATTCAATTGCCGCGAACGATGCTTGTTGGACGATGCCTCCAGCATCTTGTCCCGCCCGTGCGTGGGTGTCCCTTTTACCCCCTCCAGTCGTCCCATTCCCGATTCGGCCTCGGGCCGGGCCCGCTCGTACACGCGTGCCGGGTCGGGCGCCTCTGTCGGTGAAAGCGGTCTGCTCTTGAATGTCGCCATGGATTTCGCTCCTGTTGGAACGAATATCAGCGTACCGCCGGGCAGGTCATTTGGTGAACGGTAAAAGTCGGCAGGAAGTTGCGACTCGCAAGTCGCAACTATTTATGCAGATCGTTCAAAAAATCGATCAGCACGCGCAACCGAGCGTGGTCGCGGCGATTGAATCGGAAGACCAGCCGCGGTAGTTCCAGCAGCGCCGGCTCATCCCGCTCCACCGCAAGCGCCTCGCTGGCGCGGAACGTTCCCGACTCCGCCAGGTCGGCAAACTGCCGGGAAATCTCCGCCAGTTCCGCTTTCTCCACCGGGTGATGCAGCCGAAGGATCACTTCGTTGCGGAAATAACGCAGGCTGTGGTAATTGCTGTAAAAATGCCGAACCTCGCGCACCGCCTCGTCGATGTCATCCGTGATCTTGTAAAGCCGCGAATCATGCTGGCCCACCAGCCCGCGCGAGACAAGCTGCTCGTCAACATAAGTCTGCCACTGCTTCCAGTAATCCCCACCCGGGCTGTCCACGAAAACGATCGGTATCGGCACCGATTTACCCGTCTGCACCAGCGTCAGCACCTCGAACCCCTCGTCCATCGTTCCAAACCCGCCGGGGAACAGCGCGATGGCATGGCTGGAGCGCACGAACATCAGCTTGCGCGTGAAGAAATATTTGAAATTGATCAGCTTCTTATCGTTGGCGATGATCTTGTTGGTCGCCTGCTCAAACGGAAGCCGAATCGCCAGCCCAAAGCTCGGATCCGGCCCCGCGCCGCCATGCCCCGCGGCCATGATCCCGCCGCCCGCGCCGGTGATGACCATCCATCCCGCCGTCGCCATTTTTTTGGCAAATTCCGCCGCCTGCCGGTAATCGTTGTGATCCTCCAGGGTCCGCGCGCTGCCGAAGATGCTTACCTTCCGCACATCGCGATACGGCGCGAAAATCTTCAGCGCGTAGCGCAGCTCTTTCAGCGATTTGTTGATCAGCTTGATATCCCCGCGATTGGTCTGGTCGCGCAACAGCTTCATCGAGTTCTCGATGATCTCGCCGACCATGTCCCCATCGGGAATATTTCGCAGCTCGTCAATGAGGCGAGTCGTCAATTCGCTCACGTGCTCCAGTTGATCGCGCGTGGCAATCACCGGCGGCTCGGTGGTCTCCTGCGATTGTTCGGTATCTTCGGTTCCGTCGGAAGGTTTCATTTTTGCAAATACCCTATGGGCCTCTTTACACAGCTCCTGAAGCCGCGAGAGGGGGAGACATAATAGGGGTTTTAATTGGTTTCCGCCATTGCTCGGCAAAATGTTTGGCAAGATAAATGACTCAAGCTTGACTTCCCCCCGTGAATCCCCAGAATAATCCCTTCGACTTTTTCAGCGGAGATTCATTCACAGATGTACGCGATTATTGACGACGGCGGCAGGCAGCACAGGGTCACAACCGGCGATCTCATTAAGATCGACCGCGAGGCAACCACTGACAAAACCATTACCTTCGACCGCGTTTTGCTGGTCGGCGGCGAAGGCGAAGCCAAAATCGGCTCGCCCATTGTCGCCGGCGCCACGGTTGTCGGCGATGTGCTGGGTGCGATCAAGGGGAAAAAGATCGACACGATCAAATACCGCCGCCGCAAGGGATATCACAAGAAGATCGGCCACCGCCAGACGCAGTTGCATATCAAGATCAGCGCGATCAACGTCTGACGCGCACGCTTTCCCCAAAACGCCCACGGCGCTGCCGTGGGACTCTGCTCTATTCGCTGATTTCCGCTTCCGGAATATGCTTGAACACCGGCAGGCAATCCCCGCCGACGAGATGAATGGAATTTCTCCCCGACCGCTTCGCCCCGAACATCAGTTGCTGATCGGCCGCCTCGATCAACTTGTTGACATCCTGCGCATCGTACGGATAAACCGCCAGCCCGCCGCTGATGGTCAGGCATCCTTTGCCGCCCGGGCCAAGGCCCGGATAATCCTGCGTGGACAGCAACCGGCGAAAACGGTCGAGGATCACCCGCGGTTCCGTCGGCGTGCGGTTGTTTGATCCCGGCTTGGGCTCGCGCGGCTGGCGGGGGCCTTCCTTGTCCCAGAAGACCACCGCAAATTCATCGCCGCTGATGCGCGCGACCAGATCGTGATCGCGAACGCATCGCCGCATCAAGTTGGCGGTCTGCTTCAAAATATCATCGCCAACCCCGTGGCCGTACTGGTCGTTGTATCGCTTGAAATTATCGATATCGAAGAGGAACAGCGTCACCAAAAATCGCTTCAAATGCGCCTTCTCGACGATCTTGGTGAGGAACTGACGGAAATAGCGCCCGTTGGCCAGGCCCGTGAGATCATCGGTGATCGCCAGTCGCTGCAATCCGATATTGCGTTCGTGCAGCACCTGGACGCGCGCGAAATTGGCCGCCAGTTCCGCCAGAAATTTCACGGCGGTGGGGCGATCGTGGTCGGCCGGGAACGACAGATGCAGCCCGCGCCCAAACGGCGGAATCTCATTCGCCGCGCCCGTCGCCAGATCCGAAGGCCGATGCGAAACGACGACCAACCCCTCGGCCGGCGTCGGCACCGCTGCATCAGCCCCGGTCATGAACACATTGAACATCGGCGGCAGCACGGAATTGATCTGCCGCAGCGTTCCACCAAACGGATCCTGCGGCGAATTCACAAGCGAATCCAGCACCAGGTTTGCGATTGACAACTGAAGCAGCGGGGATGCTTCGTCCGTTGCAGGCCTTACAGTCGTAATTTTTTCTTCGAGTTGATTTGCGGCAGGAGCCGGCGTCTGATCCGATGGCTCATCACCCGTTTTTTTCGATCGCGGCGACCCCAGCGTTTCCAGAAATTCACCGGGAGTGATCGGCGTGATCAGGTAATCGTCGCAGCCGAATTCCAGCATCTTCTGCGACAAAGGCTCCAGAGTCGGATGCCCGAACAGCAGCAACCGTCCATCGCCGCTCAATTCCCGCAGGGTCCGCACGGCCGATTCCGGCCGCCGTTCCATCGGTTCCACGGATGCCAGCACCGTCGTGTAATGCTCGACCGAGAGCTCGGCAATCCCGTCAAACAGGGTGTTGACGGACTTAACCTCAGCCTGGGGCATGGCTTGCGTGACAGTGGAATACATCTGGCGATCAACGTCGCCGATCAGCAGAACTCGCTGGTGACTTGCCCGAACCATACTTCAACTATTGTACTCCCGAAACCGGGATTGGTTGCGGTAACCTGGGGTAATAATCCAATTTTTATATTAAGAGACAAGGGCCCAAAGTCGGTTACCCGGTATGCGGCGAGGGGGTTTCCTGCAGCAATGCCCGCAATTCCTCGGCCGTCAGAAGGGGATCGGTCGATTTATCCACTGTCGCGTGTGATTCCTGCGCATGCGCCGGCGATTCCGAAGTCGGCGCAACTCGCGCCGGTAGATTGCCCGGCTCCGCCTCATCGACAAACAATCCACTCGCCCCCAGCTTCATTGCTTCGGCCAGTGCCGAGTGCCGCCCGTCCGTGTCCGAAAGCCAGATTTCCACATGCGAAAATCGCTTGCGGATTGCCGCGATGATGGGCAATTCTTCGCGATACAAACTGTTCAGGCTCAGGATAATCGCCGAGTAGAATGTGGGCCGCTTGCAGAGATGAACCATCGCTTCGTATGGTTCATCGACTTCTGTGCAGAGAAATCCGCGGCGATGCAGTTCCGCCACCGGTCCGCCACGGAAAGTAGGCCGCCCCACAATGAGCGCCCGCCCCCCCAGCCCCGAATTTTGTGAACGCGAAGATGCAGAGCTATCAGGGGTCATTGGTTTAACGTTATTCGGCATACTCGGTCGGAGGGAATGACGGATTTTATTCAGATGGCGTTTACCCGCCACGGGCAAAATCCGGCCCACAAAACTCATCCAAATCATACCCCATTTTCGCCTTCGTGCATATGCTTGACACGGCCAAGCCTGACTCCTAGTCTTTGGGCGAACCGGCCCCCTGGCCGGTTTGCTTCATAATTTCAATCAGCACTCGAAAGGAGGCGGACGATGTCCGCTCTGAAAGTCGGAATAAATGGTTTTGGCCGCATTGGCCGCCTGGTTTTCCAGGCCCTGTGCGATCAGGGGCTTCTCGGCAAGCAAGTCGACGTGGTTGCCGTCGTGGATATCTCCACCGATGCCGAGTATTTCGCCTACCAGCTCAAATACGATTCGATCCACGGCAGATTCAAGCACGCCGTCGAAACTCGCAAGAGCGACTCCAGCAAACCGGAGGCCGATACGCTGGTCGTCAATGGCCATTCCGTCAAGTGCATCATGGCCACCAAGGAACCGGGTCAGCTTCCCTGGAAAGATCTCGGCGTTGATTATGTCATCGAATCAACCGGCCTGTTCACCGATTCGGAAAAGGCCAAGGGCCATCTCTCCGCCGGCGCTAAGCGCGTGATCATCAGCGCTCCCGCCAAGGGCGAGGTGAAAACCCTCCTCGTCGGCGTGAACGACAACGAATTCGATCCCTCCAAGCACCTGATCGTTTCCAACGCCTCCTGCACCACCAACTGTCTTGCCCCCCTGGTGCATGTGCTGCTGAAGGAAGGCATCGGCATCGAATCGGGTTTGATGACCACGATTCATTCCTACACCGCCACGCAAAAAGTCGTCGATGGCCCCAGCAAAAAGGACTGGCGCGGCGGCCGGGCGGCGGCGATCAACATCATCCCCAGCACCACCGGCGCGGCCAAGGCCGTCGGTGAAGTGCTTCCCGCCGTCAAAGGCAAACTGACCGGCATGTCCTTCCGCGTTCCCACGGCCGATGTGTCCGTGGTCGATCTGACCTTCCGTGCCGCCCGCGATTCCTCCATCGAGGAAATCGACTCACTGCTCAAAAAGGCCTCCACGTCATACCTCAAGGGCATTCTTGGCGTTACGGAAGAGGAGCTGGTCTCCACCGACTTCATCCATGATGAACGGTCCTCGATCTACGACAGCCTCGCCTCCCTGCAAAATAATCTCAAAGGAGAAAAACGCTTCTTCAAACTGGTAAGCTGGTACGATAACGAATGGGGCTACAGCAACCGCGTCATCGACCTCATGGTATCGATGGCGAAAAAAGAGGGTCTGCTGAAGTAATGGCCCGCCGCGTGGGTGAATCTAATCCGGACACAACTCGTCCGGCGGACTATGTTGTTGACGCAACCTGAGCAAGCTTCAACCTCCCAGCCCAAGCGGCGCTGGGAGGCTTCCCGGTTGAAGCGGCACGCCCGGCGGATGTGGCACTGGATCAGCCCCTTCCGTGTCTGGCGCGAACTTCGCCGCGGCGGCGCGGCACGCCGCGATTTCGCCAGCGGACTCGCCATCGGTGTCTTCATCGCCTGCGTCCCCGTCTGGGGGCTCCAAACCATCATCGGGCTGTTCGCCGCGCGCAAATTTTCCATTCATCCGCTGCCGATTATCGCCGGAACGCAACTTTCCGCACCGCCCTTCGCCCCCGCGCTGTCGGTGGCGTCGATCGTGCTCGGTCACAGCGTTCTCACCGGAAGACTTCCCCACCTTTCCGACTGGCACGGCGTCCATCTCCCCGCGTTCACGATGGCTGCCCTGAATTCCCTCGTCCTCACCTGGTTCGTCGCCTGGTTCATCGGCGGGGCGATCCTTGGTCTGGTTCTCGCGCTGCTCACCTACGTCGTCGCATCCATCGCCCTGCGCATCATGTTCCCGCGCCCTAAGCCCGCCGCTGTTGCCGCATCGCAGGTACGTTGATTCTCATCACTTCGCGCAGTTATACAAATACACTTTCACCCCCGGCTCGAAATGGCTGGTCACCACCGCGCCGATCTGATCGAACGCATCTCGTGTGATCGCCTCCGTGTCGAAACTTTCAGTATCATCGGGATGAATCTGAATCAGCCAGATGCGCCCGCGCCCGGCGCATGCCTTCACGGCGTCGAACACATCCGCCGGCTGCAATCCCGGCCCGCCCTGAACATGAACCGCCGCGCTCCGCACAATCTGCACCGGCCACCCCGCCTCTGACTGGTAATATTCAAACGATGGCTGGGCGAATCGCGACAGATAAACCCCATCACCCACATGCATCCGCTGCGCCACCCACCGATACGCCTGCAGCGATTCCTCCCGCCCCGGCGGCACGATCATATATCCAACCGCATGCTGGGCCGTGGGAAGAAAGATGCATCCCACGATCGCAACCGCCGCCGCCTTCGCCGCAAGGTTCGACCAGAGCGATTCCATGCCCAGCGCGATGATCAGCAGATACATCGGCACAAAAAACAGCGCCAACCGATCTGCAAAGGGATAAAGCTTTTCCTCCGAAGCGATCAAAACCACCGGCAGCGGTGCGAGGATCAGCAGCCATTTCCCCCCGCACTGCGTCATCACCGCAATTCCCACGGCCAGCCCGATGATCGCCGCATCCGGATAGTCCAGCCACATCGCTCCCGGATTGCGCGCGATCTCCACGAGATCGGAAAATACCCACTGGATCGCCGCCCACGGATCATGCGGCATAAACGCATTGCGCGCCTGCCAGAAATGGATCACATGCGGCCGCCCCTCGCCGCGCATCGAAACCCGCAAAAACAGGAAATAATCCACCGCCATCGCCGCCAGCCAGACGCCGCCAACACATAGCACCAGCCGCACCTGCTTCATCCGCACAAGCATCCAGATCGCACATCCCGCCAGAACAAAAATCGCCGGAAACGAAAGAAAAATTGCCAAAACGCCCACCCCCGCGGCAACCAGCGCATTGCGAGTTCGCGGCCGATCCCACCAGTCAAGCATCGCCAGCAAAATCGCCAGCGATGCTGCCACGTCACACGCATACGGCTTGACCTCGTTGCTGTAATAAATCAGCGGCCCCAGAAAACTGAAAAGCCCCATCGCCAGCGCAACCCCGCCGTCGTTCAGCACCCGCCGGGACACCGCCAGCATCAGCGGCAACGATCCCAGCCCGAAGATCAGCGACACCAATCGCAGCGATCGCTCCGAAGTCCCCAGCGCCACCGCGCACAAATGCTCCAGCAACAAAAATCCCGGCGGCGCCGCCTGCCAATCGTCCAGCGGCTTAAAAAGCAAATCATGCAGCGACCGCCCGATCACGCTATGCGCCAGATAAATCTCATCAAGCCAAAGCGAACGCGGATGAACCCACCGCGCCAACCGCAGAACCGCCCCCGCCAAAAGACTGGCAACCGCGATCCAACGGAAGAATTTAGATCGGGAAATCTCCCATGTACTGCCGCTGGACTGATGCTGAACCTGCGCCGCCGTCATCACCCCTATCCTACCGTTGTCCGCCCTTCACGTTTAGCGGCCGCACCTTGCCCGGCGCGCGCCCTACTGGCGGGTCCGCCAAACGAAACACAATCCCCCTTGACCGTTGAATTCCCTTAACGTGTAATGCACTCGCGGTTTAACTCCTGCGGTTTGCAATCAAAACTTGAAAAGGGTCTGCAATCATGCGAAGTCTCTCGGCTCCCTTATCAGCGAACGTCTCTCCCGCCCGACTTTGCATGAATGTTTCACGCCTCGCCATCGTGATTCTCTGCGCAGTTCTGTTTTGCCCGCTTCCCGTCGCACGGGCCGATTCTCCCGCTTCGCAACCCTCGGAGATAACTTACTCCATCAATTTCTTCGCTCCGATTTTCGAAACCCGCGAGGGACAGCCCACCGCGGACGCCGCCTTCCAGGCCAATCTCAGCGAAATCATCGGCGACACCGACGTCACCCTCGGAATCTCCAGCATCGGCTACACCGCTCCTTCCAAGGACGTTCCCACCGCCAGCCGGAAAATCAATGAACTCAACGTCGAGGGCGATGCCCAGTTTACGCAGGGCGCGATTCTCGCCATCGATCGCGGGATCGTCGCCAGCCTCAACGCCCACGGCTTCGGCGCCGTGCTCGTGGTTCCCAGTCCCAACGACATCGATCCGCAAGACCTCACCGATCTCCGCACCCGCCGAAAGGGCACCCTGCACATCCTCGTGTCGGTTCCCACCGCCGGGCAAATCCGCACGGTCGCCACCGGCGACCGCATCCCCACCTCCGAAACCCGCGTCAACAACCCCAAATACAAACGCATCCTGCACAATTCCCCCGTGCAGCCCAGCACCCAGCCAAGCCCCAAGACAAGCTCGTTTTTTAATGCGAAGACCGTCAACGATTACGTCGATCGCCTCAATCGCCAGCCCGGCCGCCGCGTCGACGTCGCCCTTTCCGCCGCCGACGAGCCCGATCAATACACCCTCGATTATCTCATTAACGAGAACAAACCCTGGTACGTCTACGCCCAGACCTCCAACACCGGAACGGCCATCACCAACGAATGGCGCGAACGCTTCGGCTTCGTCGATAACCAGCTCAGCGGCAACGATGATATCCTCAGCCTCGACGTCGTAAGCGATTTCGATCTTTCAACGAACGTCACCGGCTCCTACGAATTTCCGCTGCTGGCAAACGACCCCAGCTTCGGCACCGATCGCCTCCGGGCACGCGTCTACGGATTGTGGGACCAGTACACCGCCGCCGATCTCGGCCTTCTCGCCGACACCTTCAGCGGAATGGATTATTCCGGCGGCGCTGAAGTTGCCTACAACCTCTACCAGAACGGGAACATGTTTCTCGACCTGATCGGCGGCGTCCGCTATCAGTATTCGCAGGTCAAATCCGAATTCTCCCAGACCAACGCAACCGACAACTACGTCATCCCCTACGTCGGCCCCCGCGTGCAGGATTACCAGTACACCTACTATTACGTCGCCGGCCTGACCGCCGAGGGCGGCGTGACCTCCACCAATCGCACCACGCTGGCGGAAATGGGCCGCGCCAATCCCGATCCCGATTTCATCATCCTCCAGCCCAACGTTGAAACCTCCTTTTTCCTCGAGCCGCTGATCGACCCGACCGATTTCAAGGGCGGCCGCAGCACCCTCGCCAACGAACTTTACTTTTCCTTCCGCGGGCAATGGTCGCTCGGCTATCGCCTGACTCCCCAGTTCGAGGAAGCCGCCGGGGGTTTCTACACCGTGCGCGGATATCCCGAAGCCGTATCCGCGGGCGATTCCGTATTTCTCGGCACCGCCGAATATCGCTTCCACATCGCCCGCGCCCTGGGCGTCGCGCCCAATCCCACCAAGATCAAAATTTTCGGCGATCCTTTCCGGGTCCTCCCCGAGCAGCCGTACCAGCGCCCCGACTGGGACTGCATCGTCCGCGGATTTTTCGACATCGGACAGGTCGTCCAGAGCAGCAAGATCGCGGGCGAATACAATGATTTTCTCGCCGGCGCGGGCGCCGGCGCGGAACTGCAGATCAGGCAGAATATCGATATCCGCGGTGATTACGGCATCGCGCTGTCCAGCCTGGCGAATCGAGTCAAGACGGGTTCCAGTCGTTTCACCCTGGTTGTCACGCTTCTTTATTGAGGTATGTCGTGAATTTCATTCAACCGAAAATCCATGGAGCTGATGTAACCGCCCACCGGATATCGCGTCGCCGCCGCGCGCGAAAAATCTTCCTCAGCGCCGTTGCGCCCATCGCCGCCGCGCTGCTCGCGCCCTGCGCTGGCGCGGCCGTTCATCTCAGCGGCATCGACAACGGCACCGCTTCGATTTCGCAAAATGGTTCGGTCACCACGATCAAGACCAGCAACAACGCGATCCTGAATTTCTCGCAGTTCAACATCGCCCGTGGATCGACGGTTAATTTCGTCCAGCCCTCCGCCGCCAGCCGCGAGCTCGACCGCATCAACTCCGCCTCCCCCTCCATGATCCAGGGCTCGCTCCTTTCCAACGGCACGGTTTATCTGATCAATCCCGCAGGCGTGATCTTCGGCGGTGGGGCGGTCGTCGATGTCAACCGCATCTACGTCGCCGGGTCGCACATGTCCGACCAGGATTTTCTCGACTGCGTGGATCATTTCTCCGGAATCTCCGGAATGGTCTCCAACAGCGGGCAAATCCGCGGCAACCAGGTCGTCCTCGTCGGAACACAGGTGATCAATCAGGGCTCGATCGTTTCCCCAGGCGGCGTCGTCGCGATGTATTCCGGGTCCGATGTTCTCGTCACCGAACCGGGCAGCCACATCGCCGCCACCGTCGTTCCCGCCGTCACTGCCGGCCCCAGCGCCTCCGGTGGCAAGCAGATCGATTTGCGCATGTCCCCCATGGCTGCCGGCGATGCTTATTCCCTCGCCATCCGCCACACAGGAACGATTCAGGCCAGCACCGTCGTCTTGAACGGCGGCGGTGGGCAGGTGCAGGTCTCGGGCTCCATCAACGCCTCATCGCAATCCACCGGCGGAACCGGCGGAAGCGTCTCCATCACCGGCGGTGAAGTGGACCTCACCTCCGCCGACATCGACGTCTCCGGCCCCGCCGGCGGCGGTGAAATTTTTATCGGCGGCGGCGTCCACGGCGGGGGGGATCTCACCCACGCCGACATCGTCTCCGTCGACGCAAACAGCACACTCAACGCCGACGCCACCACCAATGGCAACGGCGGCACCGTCGTCCTATGGGCGAATGACACCACCAGCGCAGCGGGAACTCTGAGCGCCCGCGGCGGTCCCCAGGGCGGCAACGGCGGATACATCGAAACCTCCGCTCCATCCCTCTCCGTCACCAGCCTGCCCGATGCCTCCGCGCCAAACGGCAAGGCCGGCTCATGGGAACTCGATCCCGCAACCGTCACCATCGTTTCCAGCGGCGGTGACAACGTCTCGTCATTTGATGCCAGCACACTCGACACCGAACTCGATTCCGGGACCAGCGTCACCCTCACCGCCACCGGCGCCCTCACGCAGAATCCCGATGCCGGGCTTCTCGTCACCGCCGTCTCGCCGGTGTCCCTGGTTCTCCAGGCTGGCACCACCATGACGCTCTCCGGTGGAATCAGCACCAGCGGCGGTTCGCCCCTGACGGTCGAACTCGATCAGCTCGGCGGTGCTTCCCAGTCGGTGAACATCGACACCAATCCAATCAACATCAACGGACCCCTCAGCATCGTCGGCGGCGCGGTTTCAATCGCCGCCAGCACTTCTCTCACCGCCCCCAGCATCACCATCGGTTCCGGCACGCCGTCGGGCGGCGGTTCGCCGGTGTCCACCGGCACGATCACCTTTTTGGGCAACGTCACCAGCACCGCGGGAAATATTACCCTTGGATCGGCGGTGGCCGAGCTCATTTCCTCCGCCGTGTCGGTCACCAGCGGTAATTTCTCCGCCAGCGGAACGACTTTCTCACTGTCCGCAGGTTCGATTGCGAGCGCCGGCGGTTCCGTCACGGTCAACGACACATCGGTAGTCCTCGACGCCCCGGTGACCACGAGCACCGGAGACTTCTCAGTCACTGGCAGCACCTTCATGTCCGGAGCGGCCACAACCCTCGTGGTTGGGACGATCACCACCGGCGGTGGCACCGTCACCTTGACCGAGGCATCGTCCATCACGGTCGGCGAAACCGTCAATACCGGCGGTGGCGGCTTCACGGCTACCGGAACCAGCTTCCTTCAGCAGGCGGAGATCAGCGACGGCGGCGTTGGTTCGACCGCAGGCGCGTTTTCCGTCAACACCAGTTCCGGAACCGGAACCATCAACATCGCAGGTGAAATCAGTTGGACAAACGGCACCGGCCGCAGCGTCACCCTCGAAGGCGGCGGGGCGATAACGATCACTTCCCCGGGCGGCAGCATTATCGACAACGGCAACGCCGGTCTGCCCGTTTCACTCTATACCACCGGCGGACCCAGCGCGGCCATTACCATTAACGGCGCGGGCGCCATCAACATCGGCGGTATTTTCACCAGCGCCGGCGGCGCCCTTACCGTCGCCTCCGCGGCCAGCCCCGTTATCACCGCCGCGAGCGTCGCTATCAACACCGTCACAACCTCGCCGCTGGACAGCAAATCGGTCCCCGCGGGCATCGTTACCATCAGCGGTCCTGTCACCGTCGCTGGAAGTTTTACCGCCATGGGAACCGGCTTCACCAATACCGCCACCATCACCAATGGAACTAACACCTCATCGACCGGCAGTTTCCTGGTCAATACGTCCGCCGGCACAGGCACGATCACGGTGGGCGCTCCCATCGACTGGGCCGGTACTTCCGCGGTTGCCGTCACCATCGAAGGCGGTAACGCCATGGCCATCACCGCCAACGGAAGCATCGACCTCACCGGCGGTGGGGCGGTATCACTTTTCACCACCGGCTCGGGCAGTAATATTTCCATCACGGGTCCCAGCGCCGGCGGTGCCATCACCACCACCGGCGCATTCAACAGCGACGGGGGGAACTTAATCGTCGTCGCCCCCGCTGCCACTGTCTCCCCGACTCCCGAACCCACCATTATCTCCGCCGGTTCAATTTCCATTAATACCCTATCCACCGCCACCAGCACCCTCGGCGGCGACGGCAAGGCCCTCACCCTCGGCAACACCAGCATCTCCGGCCCGGTCGTCACCACCGCGGGCGATTTCGACGCCGGTGGAACCGTCGAATTCATCACCAATCAGTTCGGAACCATCACCACCAACGGCAATGTCGATATCACCAACACCGGTGAGATCATCATCGGTCAGCCCGTCGCCACCAGCGGCGGCAATTTCACCGCCACAATGGGCACCTCGTTCAGCACCTCCGGCACCGGGACCATCACCACCACCGGCGGCACCGTGACCCTCCAGACCAGCAGTTCCGAGGGAATCACCATCGCCAACGAAATCAACACCGGCGGTGGTGGGTTCTCCGCCACTGGTGCGCTCTTCAATGATACCGCGACCATCACCGACGGCGGCGTCACCTCCGGCACCGGTTCCTTCTCGGTCAACACCACCAGCGGCACCGGTCAGGCCATCACCATAAGTGATCCCCTCACCTGGAATTCGCACGCCAACGAAAGTGTCACGCTTGAGGGCAACGGCGACATCTCCATCACCGGCACCGGCAAGATCCTTGCCACCAGCACCGTCTCCCTCTACACCACGCAATCCGCCGGCGGCACCATCACCCTCACCGGCGCGGTCAGCACCACCGGGCCGTTCATCGCCTCGGGCGGCAACTTCACCGTCTCCGCGCCCGCCGCCGTAGTCGCTCCCGCAACCGAGCCGATCATCCTCACCGCCACGACCATCAGCATTGAAACTCTCACCACGACCCCCGATATGCTAACGCTGGTCCCCGGCACCGTCGAAATCGCCGGCCCCGTCGTCGGTCACGGCGATTTCACCGCAGGTGGAACCGTTTCATTCATCAGCAATCAATTCGGCACCATCGCCACCAACGGCGGTAACTTCACCATCACCAACCCCGGCCTCATCGCCGTCGGACAGGCCGTCACCACCACGGGAGGAAATTTCACCTCCACGCTCGGAAACTCCTTCGGTAATGCGACCAACGGCACCATCACCACCAGCGGCGGCAACGTCACCCTCGCAGCCTCCACCACCGATGAAATCTCCATCGGCGAGCCGGTCAATACCGGCGGTGGAAGTTTCACCGCCACGGCAATGGGTATGGAAATCACCGCGAACATCAGTGATGGCGGAGTGGGCACCGGTCCCGGAACATTCCTGGTTGACACCACATCGGGAACCGACCCCATCACCACTCTCGCTGGCTCTGCAGCCATTTCCTGGACAGGCGGCACGGGACGGTCTGTCACGTTTTTAAGTGGAGCCGCTATTACCCTCCACAGCATTACCGCCACCGGATCATCACCGCTCCCCGTCACGCTCTACACCAAATCCACCACCTCGACCGATGCGATCACCCTCAACGGCCAGGTCTATATCACCGGCGCGTTCGTCGCCAGCGGCCAGGCCTTCACCATTGCCTCCGGGGCATCCGTCACCGCAAACACGGTCAGCATCAATAACGTTCCCAGCTTCACCGATGGCACCCAGACATTCAGCACAACCCCCGGCGCCGTTTCGCTCAGCGGGCCCCTCACCTCGCACGGGACGATGATCCTTTCAGGCACAACAATTGATATTTCTTCCTCCGGCTCCATCGCCACCAATGGGGCGTCGCTTCAGTCCACCTCCGGCACCGAGACGCTCATCGAAGGTCCCGTCACAACCCAGGGCGGCCTTGCCAGCATCTCCAGCGCGACAACCCTCATCAGCGATTCCGATGGAACCATCAACAGCGACGGCGGTGATGTTGAACTCGCCGGCGCCAACGGCGTCAGCGTCGGGGCGGCCGTCAATACCGGCGGGGGAAATTTCTCCTCCGTCGGCGCCACGTTCAGCAACTCCGCCGAAATTTCCGATGGCGGCGTCAACGATTCCAAGCCCCAGGGACTCACCATCAGCACCAGCGGCGGCGATATCAGCATCAACGGCGAAATCTCCTGGGTCGCCAGCTTCAGCCCCATCACGCTTACCCCCGCCTCAACCTTCTCGATTAACCTGGGCGCGTCGCTGATGGCCAATCCCGCCGAAGCCATCAATCTCGCCAATACGCACATCAGACTTTCCGGAACCAGCGCAACGATCTCCGGCGGCGACATCACCCTCAGCCCCATCTCCGACGACACCGCCGGCGACACCTCCTTCGAAATCGAATCCGCCGGCACCGTCAGCCTGCAGCGCGTCGGCACTTCCGCCGTTCCCATCGGGCAGTTGATCGTCACCAACAATGGCAGCTCCGTCCTGCCCACCACCACGCTCAACGGCAATATCTTCACCTATGGCAGTGTCGATTTCGCCGGACCCGTCATCCTTCCTGCGAATGTTCAGATTGCCGATATCGATCCCACCGACACCGATCTCGGTATTATTGAATTCGACGGAACCGTCGAAGGTCCCGGCGGCCTCACTGCCGTTCTCCCCTCCGGTGGAAATTATGGGCAGATCCGTTTCAATGCCGACGTCGGCGATGTCACGCCCGTCGCATACCTCAACCTCTTTTCCCAGTCCGGCGCCCTCGTCGGATTCCGATGGGGCGAGGCCGATGATCCACCCGCATACCCCGATCAACAGCCCGCAACCGTCGTCAACATCGCTTCCGGCGGTGATTTCGAAGTCAATGACAAGAACCCGCCGGTGCGAGTGCTTGCTGATATCGGCCTCTTCTCCACCATTGACGCCTACGGGCCCCTCACCATCAACATCGGTTCCGCCGACGCTCCCGACGCCTCCAATCTCTACGCCGTCGGACAGAACGAAAAACTCTCCGTATACGGGTCGGTGAACCTCAACGTCTACGGCGGCACCATCGACACCGGCGACATCAGCTCCATCGGTAACATGACGCTCGATGCCGCCCATGTCGGCTTCCTCCTTCGCGGTCCCACGATCGCCAACAACACCGTCGTCGATTCGGGAATGGATCTCATCGCCGCCGGCAAATTGACGCTGCCGGCCGGCGCCACCTACTCGGCCATCAGCGGCACCAAAGTCCCCGGTTCCATCGACGTCCCCGGGTTCATCGCCGAGTCGTATGGCAATTCCTCCAACATCGGCGCAATTGCCAGCCAGTTGAAAACCGCGTTCTCCTACGTCGGAGCGATTTCCGCCAGCGTGCTGTTTGGCGGAAACAACCTTCTTCTTGACCTGACGCCCAACACGCTGACCACTTCGATTCCCACCTTCGTGCCGCCGACGCCTTTCGTCTTCGATTATCCCATCGCCGGCGCCGCGCCGCGCGAACAGGTGGTCGCCGGCACCGTCCCGTTCGATTTCAAGATCGCCTACCCGCCCGCCGTTCCCGGCCCCATCGTCGAGGAAGATCTCAAGGACACCGGCATTTATTCCCACGATCCCACCCTCGATGAAATCATGGGCGCCATCGGCACCATGGCCGTCTACGACGACATGCCCGATCACCCGCGACCCAAGGCCTCCGACTACCAGGTCGTCACCAATCGCCTCGATTCAAAGCGGGTCGCCCTCTTCCTCAAGCAGTACAAGGAAATGTTCGGCGACGACCCCGCGAGCCGCCGCTCGCAAATCGCTTCGGATATCCAAACCGCCTGGGACGGCTACGTCAGCCAGAACGGCGGCGGGTCCGTCAGCGGTGCGGGATTTGCCGCCTACTGCGCCGCCACCCCCTCGGCCATCAGCGCCGGCGACGATCTCGCCCAGCTTCACCAGCTCCGCATGAACGTCAGCATGCTCGGTCTCAGCTACAAAGAGGCCCAGGTCGCGTTCCAGTACAACATGCTCGCCGGCCTCTCCGCCATTGGAATGCGCGAAGGAGACCTCGCCACCGCCGTCGTCAACACCCCGGCAAATAAATAATTCAATAGTATAGAAAGCAACCATTTTGAGCGGCCTGCCGACTTCAGTCGGCAGGTATGGCAGGCAACCTAAAGCCGTCCCACCGTCATTCCCCCATCCACATTCACGACCTGCCCGGTCGCATAAGAAATCTCCCCCTTCGCCAGCACCGCCGCCGCCCGTCCGACATCCCGTGGCGTCCCCCAGCGTTTCTCAATCGTCAGCCCGCCTTCGATCAGCCGGTCGTATTTCTCCGTCACACCCGCCGTCATATCGGTCGCGATAATCCCCGGCCGGATTTCGTACACATCGATCCCAAATTCCGCCAGCCGAACCGCCCACAACTGGCTCGCCATCGCGATCCCTGCCTTGGTGATGCAGTAATCCCCCCGGTTGACCGAAGCCACGGTCGCGCTGACCGATGAGATATTGATAATGCATCCGCGCCACGAATTTCCCCCGGTTAGCCGCTGCCGGATCATCCATTTCGCCGCCGCCTGTGTGAGAAAATACGGCCCCTTCAGATTGATGGAAATCAGCCGGTCAAAACTCTCCTCTCCCGCATCCAGAATATCCGCCCGCACCTCCGGCGCGACGCCCGCATTATTCACCAGCACATCCAGCCGCCCAAACTCCGCCTCGATCTCCTTTAGCATCCGCCCCCGATCCTCCGCATCCGCCACATCCCCGCGCAGATAAAGCGTCTTCGCGCCTGCCGCCCGAATCTCCCCAATCGCCTCCGCCACATCCGCCGCCTCGCGTCTTCCATTGATCGCCAGATCAAACCCGCCGCCCGCCAATTCCAGCGCAATCCCCAGCCCAATCCCCCGGCTTCCCCCCGTCACCAGCGCCGTTTTCTTCTCATTTGCCATATTCACATCCCAAAGTTGCAAAAAGGGGACATTCATAATATTTTATTATGAATGTCCCCTTTTTTCTTGTTTAATCAAAAAAAGTCAGGTATTTCTTCTTCCCATCGATAATCCTCTGCAGATACACCGCCAACTCCACCGCATGATAATCCCCCCACAAACTCGATTCTCCGCACGGGACTTTCCGCCCAGGCGGAATGAAATCCCACCCGTTCGGCCGATGATAAACCGAATGCAAAATCAATCCCTGATGCCCCGATGATTCCGCCAGATACTCCGTCCCCAACAGCGTCCGCGCCACCGCCAATCCCGCCGCCGTATATCGCGGCTCGCCCAGATATTTTCCCAGCCGCAGCAGTCCCTGCGCCGCGATCGCCGCCGCGCTGGAATCCACCGGCTCAAAATCATTGAACGGCTCCGCATCCCGCTCCCGCCAATCCCCCAGCCGATGCAGCGCCGGCGCGCCGGTGTCCCAGTATGGGATCCCATCCGCCGCCGTTGCTTGCTCGATATAAAAATCCGCCGTCGCCCGCGCCGCTTCCTCAAATGTTTTGATATGAACCGCATCCACCTCCACGGCCCGGAAAAATTCCAGCTCCTCCGCAAACCCCAGAATCGCCCACGCCAACCCGCGCGTCCACGTGCTGAACGGCGAATATCCCTGCTGCGAATTCGGACACCGGAATCTCCCGTCATTGCGGTTAAAAATCGCCTCATGCGCCGTCCGCCCGCGCAGATGCGGCAAATCGTATGCATCGCGCCCGCTGCCATAAAACACGTTGAATTTCGCTGTCGTCAGCCCATGAGCAACCAACCGCTCCAGCAGCGAAATTTTCCGATCGTTCTCCCCCATCAGCGCATGCCCAAGCTGATGCGCAAGCCCCAGAATCCGTAGGCTGCGAACCGTATCGATAAACAGCGAGTGCGGCCCATTGAAGGAATAAATATATCCCCCGTCCGCCCCCTCCGCCCACCGCGCCGCCTGCACCGCGCCGCTGGTCTTGATCGCCAGCTCATAGAACGCCAGTTCCCAGTCATCATGAGAAATGCGCCCCTCGCGCATCAGCCGCCGAAGGTTTCCGTACGTCGAAAGACTATTAAACCCATGATCGTGCACGCCGATGTGCGAAACATGCGTCCCCATGTTCGCCAGCGTTTTTTTCCGTCCCAATTCCAGCAGATCTTTCTGATCGGTCCCGTCAAACGCCAGTATCGCGATCCCATACTGAAACCCCTGCGTCCACTCCGTCCATCCCCGGCTCGTGTATTTCCCCTGCACCGTGAACACCGGCGTTCCGCGCGAAACATCCCACTCCTTCTCCAGCAGGCGCGCCTTCTCTCCCGCCAGTTGCAGCACGCGCTTCACCGGCCCCGCCAGATCAGCCGCGGTTATTTTCGCATCGATTTTCACGCATGCTCCAGATATGCCGACTTCACGCGCTGCACCAGCTCCCGATGATCCATCTTCCACAACTCGTCGGAAAAAATCTCCACCTCAATCATCCCGTCGTATCCGGTTTTCTCAACCCACGATCGAATTTTCCGCAGCGGAATGCACCCCTCGCCCATCATCCCCCGGTCCAGCAGCAAATCGCGCGTCGGCGTTCGCCAATCACAAACATGATACGAAAAAATCGCCCCCAGCTTCCCGCACCGCTCGATCTCCGCGGCCAGCCGATCATCCCACCAGACATGATACACATCGATCGTCACCCCCACCCACGGCGACGCCAGCTTCTCCACGATGTCGTTCGCCTGCCCCAGCGTCGAAACCGCGCTGCGGCTGTCCGCATACATCGGATGCAGCGGCTCGATCCCCAGCTTCACGCCGCTCGCCGCACAGTGCGGGATGACGGCCGCGATCCCATTGGCAATCTGCCTCCGCGCTTCATCCAGCGGAATTCCCGGCACCGCCCCGCATACCAGCACCACCAGCGGCGCTCCAATCGCCGCCGCCTCGTCAATCGCCCGGCGATTGTCATCAATCGCCTTTCGCCGATCCTCCGCCGACTTCGCAGGAAAAAATCCCCCGCGGCACAAGCTCACCACCTTCAACCCCGACCCCGCCAGCAATTTCGCCGACTCTTTCACCCCCAGCGGCTCCAGCGTATCCCGCCAAACCGTAATCCCCGCCGCCCCCGCCTCCCGATACGCCTCCACCGCCGCCGCCAAACCGAGCGGCTTCGTGGTAATCGTATGAACACAAAATCGCGAAAGCGGGGCAGCGTTCATCTTTCGTTCCATCCACCCAAAACGCCCACGGCGCCGCCGTGGGGTTCTCCACTAACTCAACTCCACCACATCCATCCACCGCCGCTGTTTCCACGACTCAATCCCAATCTCCGCCAACTGCACCCCCTTCGCCGCCTCGCGCAGCGTCCAGGGAAATGGCTCATTCAAAACCACATGCCGCAAAAACAATTCCCACTGCGCCTTGAACGCATTGTCATAATGCAGATTCGTCGGCACCGCCTGCCACCCGCCAAAAAAATCGATCGGGCTGTCAATGTCCGGATTCCACACCGGCTTGGGCGTGGTCGAGGCGTGTTGCACCTTGCAGTCCCGCAACCCCGCGACCGCCGATCCGTTGGTTCCATCCACCTGCAGCGTCAGCAGATCATCCCGCCTCACCCGCACGCACCAGGATGAATTGAAATGGCACACCACATTCTTATCCGTGATCATCGTCGCGTACGCGCTGTCATCCGCCGTGCACTTGTACCGTTTCCCGTTTTCATCGATGCGATTATCGACGTGCGTCGCCCCCAGGCACGACACGCTCGTGACGTTGCCGAAAAGATTGTCCACGAGGTATCGCCAGTGGCACAGCATGTCGATGATGATTCCGCCGCCGTCTTCTTTGCGATAATTCCAGCTTGGCCGCTGCGCCGGTTGATCTTCGCCGGTGAAAACCCAGTATCCGAATTCTCCGCGCACCGAAAGAATGCGCCCAAAAAATCCGGTGTCGATCAGATGCTTCAGCTTGCGGATGCCCGGAAGCCACAGCTTGTCCTGCACCGCGCCGTTTTTCACCTTTGCTTTTTCAGCCTTGCGCACCAGTTCCATCGCCTGCTGCGAGCTTTCGGCCACAGGCTTTTCACAGTAAACATGTTTTCCCGCGCCCAATGCCTTGCTCACCGATTCAAACCGCATCTGCGTCGTCTGCGCATCGAAATAGACGGAATATTTCGGATCACCCAGCAGCGTGTCGAGGCTCGTGGAATACGGAATCGAGTCATGTTTCTCAGACAAACTCTTCAGCTTGTCCGCATTTCGCCCCACCAGGATCGGCTCGGGAACAATCGTCACCCCATGCCCGATCTTCACGCCACCCTGTTTACGGATGGCCATGATCGACCGTTCCAGATGCTGGTTGGTGCCCATCCGACCCGTGACGCCGTTGAGAATAATGCCGATGCGGTGCGTTTCCACGTTTGCTCCTGGTTTGGACCAAGCTGCACTCCACGGCCACAGCATATCTCCAAAATGATCTAATTAAATGGACTTTACAGCCAATTTTGGTACTTTTCGGCCAGATGATTCGCTCCCTGCAATTTCTCTTCGGCCAGTTCGTTCCCCGCTGCAACCACAATATAGATAAGCATTTCCCCGACTACTTTGTCCTGCAGTACATGGACGGTGGGGAGGTCGATTTGCAGATCGACACCCGCCTGCTTTCCATGCAGGGGCGATGGTTCTGGTCCAGCTATCCCGGCCCTCGCATCAGCTTTCATGCCCCCAATCCCACCAAAACCTGGACGCATCGCTATCTCGCCTTTCGCGGCTCTCTGGTGAAGCAGTGGATCGAAGCCGGAATCTTCCCCATCTCCCCACAGCCATCCCCCACGGTCGACTATTCCGACCGTTTCGACGAACTGCTGGAGCTCTCCCGCAAAACCGACCGTTGGAGCATCGCCCGCGCATCCCTGGCGATGGAAACGATCCTGACCGAGCTGGCCGAGGCGCGGGCCAGGCCGCAGACCCTCCCCGCATGGCTCGAAAACGGAATGGCGCAAATTACTGCAATGGGAGCCGAAATTGATTTCGACCGCATGGCCACCGAGGCGGGGATGTCCACGCGCACTTTTCGCCGGCGATTTGCCGCGGCGCTCGGCGCCTCCCCCCAAGCCTACGCCATCGCCTGCCGGATCGGTCATGCCCGCCACATGCTTGGCATGACCGAACTGCCCATTAAGACGATTGCCGAGCAGCTTGGATATAGGGATGTTTTTTTCTTCACCCGGCAGTTTACCCGCTTTGCCGGAATTTCCCCGGCTGCCTATCGCCGAACCAAAGAAGCATGAACGGATTCACGGCATCCCTATCCCACTTATTATCGGTTGCCTATGTGTTAAGCAGATGTCGATTGCCGCCACCTGCTTGTCGATGGATTCAGAAATTCTTCGGATATGCTGCAATCGCTTATACAATGCTTCGCAGACCCAAAACCCAACGCCAACAACCGGGTGGCATTGGATTTGCCTTTGCAATAACACGCGCTGGTTAGAGAGTTCTATCCTCGCGTATATCCGTCGCTGGAAGGAGACAACCGATATGAAATTGAAAGCTTTGGTCGGCGCCGCCGCTTTGGCCGCGCTGACCTGTGGATCCGCGGCGTTCGCTTCGGACGATCAACAGGCCTCGTCATCCACCGGCAATCTGCCGGTGCTGATGGATACCGCGTCCGCCACCATGCCGGGCATGGCGCCTGAAACTCCTCCGCCACCCACGCCTCCTCCGGCGACGGCGCCCGCATCCACGTCGCCGCCTCCAACGCCCGTCATGTATTTCCTCGGAAAGACTTCCTTCGGCCAGTGGTTGTCGAACAATAACTTCAACATCACCGGCTACGTCGAAGGCGGATATTTCTACGACACGAACAATCCCAGCCTCGGCACCGGGATCACCGGCGATGCGCCGACCTTCATCACCTTCCCCGGCGCGTACAGCAACCGTGTCCTGCTCGATCAGCTCGACCTCACCCTCAGCAAGAGCCTCGACACCACCGGCGATAAGAAATTCGACTGGGGCTTCACGTTCGAAACCGGCTACGGTACCGACTACTCTTACTACCATTCGCACGGCCTGCTCGACAACCGTCCGCCGGGCGATCCGCAGAATCAGTATGACATCACCCAGGCCAACGTCCTCTTCCTCCTTCCGGTTGGCTCGGGTTTGTCCTTAACGGCCGGAAAATTCCTGGCCCTGCTCGGCCAGGAAGTCAACAGCCCCGTGGGTAACCTTTTCTACACCCACAGCTATTCCTTCTTCTACGGGGTTCCCGACAACAACACCGGTGTCATCGGGTCCTATACCTTCTCCAAGCTCGTCAATGGAAATGACTGGACCGCCACCGCCGGTTTCTCCAATGGCTGGAACCAGAGCCTTCGCGACAACAACAGCGCGATCGACTTCCTCGGCCAGTTCAAGGGCAGCTTTAACTCGGCCTTCTCCCTCGTGACCAATATCGAGGAAGGCCCCGAAGCCGCTCACGACAACAGCGACTACTGGACCACCATCGAAGCAATCCCAAGCCTCACCGTTTCCGATCAGTTGACCCTCACCGCCGACTGCCTCTACAGCGATGCTCCGCACCTCGCGGCCACCACCCCCGGTGAATCCGCACAGTGGTACGGAGTCTGCGGTTACGCCTCCTACAAGATCAACGGAATGTTCACCCTCAACTGCAGGGCTGAATGGTTCCGCGATCAGGGCGGTCTCGAAACCGGAAATCAGGCGAACTATTACGAGCTGACGTTGGGCACGCAGATCCACCCGCTGCCGAACGATACGATTTTCCAGTTCCTGGAAGTTCGCCCGGAAATCCGCGGTGATGCCGCAGATCGCCGCGTCTTCAACACCAGCCATCCCGGCTTCGGTGATTACAGCGAACTCACCGCCGCCCTCGATGTCGTCATGCAGTTCTAACGCCTGATTATTTCGCAAATTCCTTTCCAAGCCCCGGAATAAATCCGGGGCTTTTTCGTTGACAGTATGAAGGGGTTCCCCACAATCCGGTTAAGCAACAGGAGTGATCATATGCCGCGCTATCTCAGTTGGTTATCCCCGCTCGTCTGCGTGTTCGCACTGGCGTTTATCGCTTTGCACACCGTCAGGGCCGATGACACCCCCACGTCGCAGCCCAGCGTCGCCAACGGCGCCATCGCTGTCACCGTCATCGATTCCAACAGCGTCCCCATCGAAAAAGCCCGCGTGGCTCTCTATCGCCTCATCAATGTCGCCAATGGCGATAGCCCCGACGCGCCCCCCAAGCCCAAGCGCCTCGCCAGAGGCTCCACCGATGACTCCGGTAAATACACCTTTGAAAATATCGCCGACGGCCAGTACCGCGTCACCGCATCCATGAAAGGGCAGAGAAACAGGGCCTCCGCCACCGTCAGCGTCACCGATGACCAGTCCAGCCCGGCCATCACCATCACCCTGACAACCCCGCCGCCCACTGACACCGGCGCCACCACCGCCCCGTCAACAATGCCCTGAAAGAGATATATTTGAAAAATTCCCCCAAACGCCCACGGCGCCGCCGTGGGTTCTTAAAACCTAACCCAGCGCTTCGATCACAAACTCATTGCTCACCGCCTCATCCTCCAGCCTGCTTGGCTGCCCGTGCCCCGGCAAAAGCTGCGTCGAGCGATCCAGCTTCATCACCTTCCGAATCGATTCCTGCAACTGCCCAAAATCCGAATCCGGCAAATCCGTCCGGCCCACCGCGTTCATGATGATCAAATCCCCGCCCACCAGAATCTTCTCCTGGGGAAAATGATACATCACATGCCCCGGTGAATGCCCCGGCGTGTGAATCACCCTCACCGCGAGATTACCAATCTTCAGCTCATCCCCATCCTTCACATATCCATCCGCCCGTCGCGGCGGGATCACAAACGGCAGCGGAAAAAATCGGCTCGTCGGCTCAATCAGCTTCGGCTCATCCAGCGGATGAATCAAAACCTTCGCCCCCGGAAACTTCTCCGTCACCACCGCATGATCCGCCGTGTGATCGAAATGCCCATGCGTCAGCCACAAACCAATCACATCCCACCCGCGCCTCTTGGCTTCTTCCAAGAGCGGCCCAACCGTATGATCCGGCGCATCAAACAGCACCGACACCTTGGCGACTTCATCCCCAATCAAATAACAATTTGTCGCCGCAATCCCACCCATATTCGCGAGTATCTTCATCACGCACCCATGAATTACAAAACGCCCACGGCGCCGCCGTGGGTCCTCACCACATCGCATCAAAACAAAAGCCCAATCTGATCTCTCATCAAATCCAGCACCCGCATATTCCCCATTGAATCCTCTCTCCCCACCGTCGCCGACTTCCCATCCAAAACCATCCTCGCAAATTCATCCGCCTCGATCCCATACAGATCCCCGCTGAATTCCACCACCCGCACATCCCGCGGCGGCGGCCCGCTCACCACGCCCTTATCCATCCGCGGCGGAATTCCGCGCGTCACGACAAATTTTGAACTCCCCATCACCGGCTTCCACGGCACCGGAATTTCAATATACCCCTCGCTCCCGCACAGATATGCCGTGTTGTCCGCCTGCGCGCACATCCCGCACGCAAACGTCGAGATCAACCCATCCCCAAATTCCAGAATCCCCGCCGCCAGCTCATCCACGCCGCTCTCATGAAAGCAGGCCGATGCCCGCACGCCTGTCGGCTCTCTCCCCGCAAACAGCCGGGCAAAATTAATGCAGTAACATCCCACATCCATCAGCCCGCCGCCGCCCAGCTCGCGCACAAACCGCACATTCCCTTCGATCTTCCTGGTCCGGTAGCAGAAGCTCGTTCGAATGAGCCGAAGATCGCCAATCGTCCCCGACTTCACCGCATCGATCACCCCCAGCGTCTGCGGATGCGTCCGGTACATGAACGCTTCCATCAATATTTTCCCCGCTCGCTCCGCCGCATCGAACATCCGCTGCGCCTCCGCCGCATCCATCGCCAGCGGCTTCTCGCACAGCACATGCTTCCCCGCCGCCAGCGCCGCGATCGTCCACCGCTCATGCAGCGAATTCGGCAGCGAATTGTAAACTGCATCAATCCCCGGATCCCGCACCAACTCCTCGTAACTCCCATACACCCGCGGAATTCCAAATGACTTGGCAAATTCCCCGCCCGTCACCCCGCTTCGCGATCCCACCGCCGCCCCCACACATCGCCCGCTCGCATTCACCCCGGCGGCAAACGGCCGCGCAATATTCCCCGTCCCCAGAATTCCCCACCGAAGTTTCCCGCTCATCCCAAAAAGGATACGCTCACCCCCCGCAATTCGCCAAGTTCAGCGGTCGCGTTTACGCGGCGTTTTTCCTTGACTCCCCCACATTTCCGACGCACCATATCCCATACCAATGTTCCGCGCCCCCGTCGTATTCCTCCTCACCACCTTTCTCTCCCTCGGCCCAACTCTCTTCGAGCGCCTCCACCTCGCCGAAGTGAATCGCGCCCTCGCCCAAATCCCCATCCCGCGCGTCGTCACGCATTCCCCCCTCAAGCGAATGCCCGTCCGCCAGCCGATGCACGATCCCTCCACCTGCGCGATCTGCATCCTGATCCACGCCGTCGTCGCAACGCATCACAGTGCGACGCTTTCACTCGCCCCGATCGCGTTGCTCGGCCGCATCGCCCCCGAATCCTCATTATTAATCTCCCCCCTTCGTCTCGCACCCCAGCAGTGCCGCGGCCCCCCAATGGCCTGATCTGGCCGCCTGAATCTCTCTGATTCATTTTCCATAACAAAAAAATTCAACCGCCACCCGCGGCCGCGCCGTCGCCGGTTGGCAGGAGCATTCGCATGGGACTGCTTATTCACAAACTGAAAAAGACCTATGTCGCCCCGGACGCCACCAGCGTCCCCGTCATCGACATCCCCGAACTCTTTATCGCCGATGCCGAGCAGGTCGCTCTCATCGGCACCAGCGGGTCCGGCAAAACAACTCTGCTTCACATGATCGCCGGCATCCTCTATCCCGACAGCGGCAACGTCGTCTTCGGATACGAGCCCGCCAATCCCAATTCCACCAGCGTCGTCGATCTCACCACACTATCCGAGGCCCAGCGCGATATCTTCCGCGGCCGTAACATCGGCTACATCTTCCAAACCCACCACCTTCTCCCCGGCTTCACCGCCCTGGAAAACGTGCTGCTTGGAATGAGCTTCACCGGCCGCGTCCACGACCGATCCTGGGCCCAGCATCTTCTGGAACAAGTCGGCCTCAGCGATCGACTGAGCTACAAGCCCCAGAAACTTTCGGTAGGCCAGCAGCAAAGAGTTGCCGTCGCCCGCGCACTCGCCAATCGCCCCAAACTCGTCCTCGCGGACGAGCCCACCGGCGCCCTCGACGCCAACAACGCGCAGCAGGTGCTGGATCTGATCCGACAACTCTGCACCGAAGTCGGCTCGTCACTGCTGTTAGTCAGCCATGACCTGAACATCGCGCGCCAACTCCCCCGAGTCCTGACATTAACCGAAATAAACTTAGCAAACGCCCACGGCGCCGCCGTGGGTCATTTAAACTATTCCAGGTAACCAACCATGAACTACTTCCAACTCGTCCTAAAACAAATGCGCCAGCGGGCCCTCTCCACCTGGCTCACCATGCTCTCCGTAACCCTCGGCGTCGGTCTCGCCATCGCCATCATGATCCTCGGCCGCGAAAGCCAATCCCTTTTCGGCCAGAACGATTACGGCTTCGACGCCATCATCGGGAAAAAAGGCTCCAAATTGCAGCTCGTGCTCAACACGATCTACCACCTCGACGTCAGCCCCGGCAACATTCCTTATGAGCAGTACACCCGCCTCCTCGATCCCGGGTTCCGCCCGCTTCCCCCGGATAATTATTTCAAATACGTCAAGCTCGCGATCCCCACCGTCGTCGGCGACACGCTCAACGGCCAGTACCGCATCGTCGGTACGCTCCCCAGCCTGTTCGGCTACGACGAGCACGGCAATCCGCTCCCGCCGGATGAGGTCATGGACTATCGCCCGGGCAAAAAACTCCAGTTCTCCGATGGCCGCGTCTTCGCCTGGAATAAATTTGAAGCCATCGTCGGCAGCGACATCCCCCGTCTCACCGGCAAAGGCATCGGCACCACCTTCCAGGCCACGCACGGCACCCCCGTCCCCGGCGAGCCCCCCGATATCCACATGCAGGTCTGGAAAGTCGTCGGCGTCCTCGCCCCCACACACACCGCCATCGACCGCTGCGTCTATATTTCCCTTCTCAGCTTCTACACCATCGCCGAGCACGGTGCCGGCCTGATCGCCCAGGCCAACCTGCGCAACGGCAACGCTCCCGACACCTCCATCGACCCCGACAGCGATTCCGATCATCCCCATCCCCCCGATGCCAACGGTCTTGAGCATTTCAGCAACTACGATCTCGACACCAAAGACGGCACCATCCACCTCAGCTCCAAGCTCCCCCCCGAGCTGTGGGGAATCTCCGCGATCCTGGTTCAGTCCCGCGGCGGGGATACCGAGCAGTCCCTCGAATACGATCTCAACAACGGCACCGACGTCATGGCCTGCAACCCCGCACAGGTCATGCGAGAATTCTTTGACACCTTCCTCAAACCCACGCGCTGGCTCCTGCTGCTGATCTGCTCCCTCGTCACCATCGTCGCCGCCGTCGGGATTCTCGTCAGCATTTACAACTCCGTATCCGCCAGATTGAAGGAAATCGCCATCATCCGCGCCCTCGGCGCCACCCGCGGCACGGTACTAACGCTCATCTGCTTGGAAGCCGGCTTCGTCGCACTCTTCGGCTCCATTCTTGGCCTATTCGCCGGCCACGCCGTCAATGCCCTCGGCGCCTGGTACATGACCCGCTACTACGGCGAAAACCTCGGCTATGGTTACATCGAGTTGGTATTCGAGGCCGGCTACATCGTCGCCGTCATCATCCTGGCCATCTTCGCCGGTCTGGTCCCCGCGATGAAAGCCTACCGCACCCCCGTCGCCACGAATCTGGTCGCAACATAAACGAGGACACCCAATGAATCCCCCGCAAAACCTCCATCTCTCATATCCGTACTCCAAGGAATGGCTGCGCGCTGAAATGCAAATGCAATGCAGGGGAGGCGGCGAAACCCCCATAAGGCCCCAAGCGGTTTCCGCCGCCTCCCCCGCACCCCCTCCACCACCTTCCGGCTTTCCCTCAACCATCCAGCAGAAGAACAGCGAGGAATTGCGATATCCCTTGCGACGTTTCTTCATAGGGGGGCGGTTGAGGGGAAAAGGAAAAGGAGTGGGGAGGGTGCGGGAGGGGCGAGGGAAAAACTTTTGGGGCCTGATATGGTTTTCCCTCGCCCCTCCTGCATTGCATTTGCCTCCATCTTTGAATTCCTATTCCAACGCGAATCCTCACAAACCAAAATCGCGCGCAAACCAGTTGAATTGCCCATGACCTCCTCCCGTCCAAAAATCCCCTGGCGGCCGTTCGCCCTCATTGCCACGGTCATCTTCTTCGGATACCCGGTGTACGTCTACACCGATTCCCTGATCACCGGCGGAATCACCCGCCGCGGCGATCTTCTCGTTGTCGACCTGAAAGCCCTCAGCAGTTTCGAGATGGACCAGGACGCCGGCACCACCGACGACATCCCCCAGCGCTATCGCCAGCTCGACGGCAAGCGCGTCCTCCTCATCGGCCAGATGTGGGACCCCTACACCGCCGACGGCCAGATCCGCGCCTTCACCCTCGTCTACTCCATCTCCAACTGCTGCTTCAACGGTCCCCCCAAAGTCCAGCATTTCATCCAGGCCACCGTCCCCTCCAATCAATCGGTCGATTACTCCCCCGATTTCGTAGACGTAGTCGGTACCCTCCATGTCGGTGTGGAGGCATCCGAAGGCCACGTCCAAAGCGTCTACCGCATCGACGTGGAAAAGGTCGCGAAGGATTAATGTAGCATGGGCGTCCCGCCCATTCTTTATTTTAAATACTATTTGTACTTCACCGAGAGGCACGTTGAAATGTGCACAGTCGAATTGGAACTTTCTGCTGCGCCGCGCATTTAAGGCCAGTGTATGGACCGTTTCTTTATCACCACACTGCTAATCCTCGGCCTCGTCGCCCAATGCCCAGCCTCCGATCGGGTCGTCGTGCATGAATGGGGCACTTTCACTTCCCTGCAGGATGAACAGGGAGCTTCCCTCGGACGGATCAACACCGATGACAAACCGGTGCCCCCCTTCGTCCATCAAATAGCGAAGACCTTGCTCTTCCCCCCGACATCGGCATTCACCACCGACGCCAAGGGCGCTCCCGAAGGCGATCCCGACGTGGCGATGCGCCTGGAAACCCCTGTTCTCTATTTCCACCTTCCCGCCAATCAAACCGGCCCGATCACGCTCGACGTAAATGTGGCCTTCCGCGGCGGATGGCTCACCCAATTTTTTCCCGACGCTCGGGCAACCATTGACGGCATCAACCGCGCCGACTTCATGCCCCCTTTGACGGCAAAAACAATCGGTCGGCTTTCATGGCATGCACTGGTCCTCAACTCCACCCGCGGCCTTCTTCCTCAGTCCAATGATCCAGTCTGGACGGCGCCACGCGCCGTGAGCAGCGTCCCCGTCTCTGCCGGCAACGAGCGTGAGCATTTTCTGTTCTACCGCGGCGTCGGTCACATCGACGCGCCGCTGCGCGTTGTCCGCGCTGAAAACGGACAGACCCTCCAGGTGCACGATGCCGAAGGATTGACGGTCGGGCAAATCTGGCTCGTCGATATCCGCGCCGACGGCTCCCTTGCATTCCGCACCGTGCTCGAGGAAACGCCAACAGGCGAAACCACGATTCCCGCTCAATTCGCATCCAGCGACTACAGCCGCGAAAACCTCGCCATACTCCGCGCCACCCTGCATCGCGCCCTCGTTGCCAATGGCCTCTTTGCCGATGAGGCCGAAGCTCTTCTCAATACATGGGAACGTTCCTACTTCCAGAACCCCGGGCAGCGTCTGTTCTTCATCGTCCCCCAGACATTGACAGACGCGGTTCTTCCCCTGAATCTCTCTGTCCCCGCCGACGTCACCCGCGTAATGGTCGGGCGCATCGAGCTGATAACACCCGCCCAGCGAGCCTTGCTGCGCCGCATGTCCGAGACATCATTGCCCAGCCCCAAAGGCCTGAAGGAAGTCACTGCCGCTATGACCCGGCTTCGCAACGATCTCACCCAAGCAGCCGCCTACAACGCCCTGGCCGGCGGACGCGGCAATCTCAATGATTTGGGTGTCCCGGTCCCGCCGATCTACGCCGACTTCCTCGCCCTGGGCCGTTTCCGCACCGCCTTGCTTCTGAATTCCAAAGATGATTCAGGATGCTTGATATCCCTGGCAAGCGCCCTGGTTCCCTGACAGTAGCATGGGCGTCCCGCCCATTTTTATTTCCCGCCCGCAATTTTTGAACGAGTCATCGAACCGCCACAACATGATCATTAACATTAAGAAAATCCCCATGAGCGTTATACCAATACCCGCGCGAAATCAGTTCATTAGTAACGCGTGTCACCCACCCCGCCAGATAATCCGCATTCGGCCCCGCCTGTCCTCCGTGCGAAGAAAAATCAAAATCCTTCCGCCGATTCAGATCGCGCAGAAAATCTTCAAGCTGCGGCGTGCTCGCCTGCCCCAATTGCATCGAACCAGATTCAAAATCTTCCGTCCGCAGCAGCCGACCCGTCGATGCGGCAACGCTTGCGGTGTCACTCGGCATGGTGGTCGAACTCGCAAGCGCGATGGTGCAGGGAAGGCCAATTAAAATCGCCGAGGCGGAGAAGAAGGCCGTTCGAATGATCATTGTGTCTCCCAAATAGTGGTGCGCTGATAATAAGCCTACTGGCCGTGCATTCATACTATCAGAACAATTCCTCCACCTACTCAAGCGAAGCAGGGGGTAAATCCTTTGGTAGCAATAAAAACCCTTCGCCAATCATTTTTTGGGAGGTGGATACTTGGGCGCATATTTTGGTGTGAAAAGCGTGCCTCCATATACCAACTTGCAAATTATGAGAATCGAAAAGAGGAGAACAAATGCCGCCGCAAGCCCGACCACGCCGCCAAGGGTTGCACCAACCGTTGCACCAATAATGCCGTGGTGTTTATGGCCTTCGTAACCTCCGACAATAATGCCGGAAATGGTAATCAGGAAATGTAGAAATTCGAAGATATTCAATTGCTTCTTTCGCTCTTTGCCGATGCGAGCCATTGCTTGGCTTGTGGATCTGGTTTCAAAGGGGTCGAGAGTTCAATATTGGGTTTTCAGCTCTTTTTTCGCCGATTCTCCGCAGCCTATCCCGCCACCAATAATTGCAAAGCCGAGGCGATCATTTCAGACCGGCTGATTTTCCGGTCGGCCGCCAGCGCGTCGGCGCGGGCCAGTAGGTCGCGCTCAATGGTGATGTTAATCCGCTCGGCTCCGGCACCGATCCGCGGTCTGCCGCGGCCTCGCTTGGCAGCGCGGCGATGTTCTTTCCGTTCGGCCGCGTTCATCGGCCGCGCGCGATCCGCCACGAATTCCTCGTCGAATTCGCGAGTCGCCTCCGCCAATTCGCGCGTGTTCATTTCCGTGTAAGGTTTTGTTTTCTTTTTTTTCATCGGTATCTCCGGCGGAATTTCCGCTTCTCGGAATCTGTCATCGGGCGGGCGTGGATCACGAACACCACGTCAGCCGGCGAGAAAATATAAATCACCTGAATGTATCGCCCGTGCTCCGTCCGCCCCTGAGCCAGAAACTTCCCCTCACCTATCACCTGCGCCCTGGCCCGATCCACCACGTATTGAGCTTCGTTAGGTTCGACACCATGCTCGGCGATGTGTTCGACGTTCCAGGAGTTCCAGCGAAACTCATATTTCAAGATTGAGATATTATACACACCAAATTAGCGGTATCAATAATATAATGTGTATAATATCATGCTTCGCGGCGAACTGATATATTAAAGCCAAACCGAAAGTGACGTCGGCGGCTTATTGATCAATATTCAACAAACCCCGCCGCCGACCGTTCGTGGGGAAGCCCATTCACTAAATCACCGAAAAGCGCCGCAAAGCGCCTCATTCCTCAATCAGGAAAAAATAGGCAATCGGCAATAGAAAATAGGCAATTAATTCTCACATCCCCGGTTGCGCATCCTCCTGCGGCGGCTGGATGTTGATCGTCTGCTGCTTCCCGTCCAGTTTCGTCACCTCCAGCACAAGCGGATCCATCGGCCGGTCCTTGCGGGAATCCTGGTAGTCCTTCTTGAACTCGTCCAGGCTCAGCACCGGCTTGCCGTTCATCTGCGTGATCAGGTCCTGCGGCTCGAGCCGCGCCGCCTGGGCCGCGGCTTGCGGGCGAAGCTGCGCGACCACCACGCCGGTCGTGCTGGCCGCCGCGTGACGACGGTAGGTGTCTACGAAAGTAATCTCACGCACCACGAACCCCAGATCGCGGGCGTAATACCGCTTGGCTTCCTGCGGCTCCTTGGGCCGCGCCTCCAGCGTCAGCGCCACCTGTTTCGGCGTATCCCCCTTGTTGTGGATGACGGTGAACGTCACCTTGTCGCCGACGTTCATCCGTTGAATTTTCCTCACGACGATATCGGGAAGCTCCTCAGGCAGGTCGCCGCGCTCGATCGGCTTGCCGTCGATCTGCGTGATGACATCCAGCTTGCTCAGCCCGGCCTTGGCGGCGGGGGAGTCGGGAATCACATCGTCCACCTGCACCGAGGGAACATCCTTCAGCCCGAAATATTCCGCATCCTCCTTTTCAAGCCCCTTCATCTCGCACCCGATCCACGGAATGATGATCGGCTTGTCCGCGGTGGGTGGATTTTCGATCCCCGGCAGAAAATCCCCGGCCGGAATGAACAATCGCGGCGGGTTGAACACCATCGGAAGGTCTTCCGGATTCTCCGGATTATCCAGCAGCGCATCGCCGATGCTGCGGGCGTGCACCATTCCCAGCGCCCGCCCCTGCGCGTCCAGCACGATCGACCCCACCCCGGCAAGCTGGCCCGACACCAGCATCTGCGGCACCGGCCCGCGCAGCCGTGTCGACATCACCGCCTCAGTGATCATCGCCTTATATCCCGCTCCCTTGGGCAAAAGTCCCACGGAATAGAGCGGATCGCCGGTTTGCGGCCACAAATCCTCAAACTTGATCGCCTGCCATTTCTCCGGCGAATCCGGCCGCACAAACGCCAGGCTCGTGCGCTCGTCGCGCCCCTGGAACGTCGCGTCGATTTCCGTTTCGTCGCCCGTGTCGCTCGGGATGATGATCTTGAACCGCTGCATCTGATCGTTGGGCACCAGCAGCGGCGTCACGATCGTGATCGGAAACGCCACCAGTCCGTCTTCGCTGACGATCACCCCGGCGGATGTCAGTTCCTGCGAGCCCAACTCATTGGTCCACGTATATTTCACCGCCACCAACGACGGCTTCACGAGATCAAAAATCTTTCGAATGTTCGCGGCCTCATCGGCCCGCGCTTCGCTGCCGCTGATCAGAATCATCATCGCAACAAAAGCCATCAGCCGGTTCATCGACTTCATAATTCTCCTATTCGTTCGATTCACTGGTGGGCGCATATTCCTTCACCTTGAGGATGGACGTGAACACCTCGCGGTCGCGTTCCACCTCCAGCGCCACGCTGTCCAGCTTCGCCGCCAGAGTCTGGTCGTACATGCTCTGAAAATGCGCCATGTCCGTCACCGGCGCTCCGTTAACGGAAAGAATTACATCGCCGTATTGCAGATGGGCGCGCTCCACGGGCTCGCCATCCGCCACGCTGGTGATCCACACGCCCGCCACCTGGTCCATCTGCTGCGCCACCGCGAACGGCCGAGTCACCGGCCGCAGCGAAACGCCCCATTGGGCGAAGCCTTCTTCGTCGCCAAGAAATCCCTGCAGCAGCGAGGTTTTGGCGGTCAGCGTTTTGGTTTCTTTTCCGCGCTTGATCGTGAGCTGCACATTCTGCCCGATCGGCAGTGATGCAATGCGCTGGCGAACCGCCGCCATCTCCTCGGGAAACCGCACGTTCGTAGGAAATCCATTGATCGCCAGCAGAATATCCTGGGCCTGCCCGCCCGCGTCGGCGTAGGGGCCGATGTGATCCACGTTGTCGATCAGCACGCCCCTATTGATGTCGATGTTGTAATACGATTCCAACTGGTGCATCGGCAGCAGTTCAAATCCCAGATCGCTCCGGTCGACGCGACCCTTGCGCGTCGGCGCAGCGCTGGCGAGAATCGCGGCGATCACCGGCTTGGCCGTATCGATCGGAATCGCAAAGTTAAGGTTCTGCCCGCCCCCGCGCGTGTTGATGCCGACGACTTTCGCGTTCAGGTCCACCAGCGGCCCGCCGCTGTTGCCAGGGTTGATCGGCACATCCATTTGAATCCAGTTGGAAAAATCGCCGGTCTCGTAACCGTCGATGTCCAGGGTTTTCGGCTCGTCGAAAAATGTTCGGTCCGTATTGGAAACGCTGCCGCGCGTGACCGTGCGCGCCAGCCCGAACGGCGTGCCGAACGCCATCACATCCTGCCCAACCACCACGGCGCTGCTGTTTCCCAGTTCGGCGGAGCTGAACTGGATGTGCTGCTTCTTCACCGTATCCATGTCTATCTGGATGATGGCCAGATCGGTCCAGTGATCGTCGCCGATCAATTTCGCGGGAACGCGCTCCTCGCTGAAGAGGGTGACATAAATTTCGATCGCCCGCCCGGCGACGTGATAATTAGTAAGGATGCGCCCCTGCTGATCGATGATGACGCCCGATCCGTTGCCGCGGATCAGGCTTTGTTTGCCGTTTTCGTAATGCGCCTGCGCGATATCGACGCGCACCACCGCCGGTGAAATGGCTGCCGTCACCGCGGCGACGCTCTGGGGCGTCGCGGCGGGATAGGGCCCTGTTTGGCAGCCCGCCATCAGCAGAGCCAGCCAGCACGCAAGATTTCTCAATACGATTCGATCCATGAATAAGGCCCCGCCACAATCGGGCGGGGCCCGCGATGTGGATAACATGCGCGAAGCCTGTTGATGCCGCAACCCCCGGCAGCCAATATTTCGATTTCTCCGCTACATTCCGAGCATGGGATTTTCAACCGGTTCCGTCTCCATGCGGCGATTCGCCATCTCAGGCGATCTGCCCAAAACCGCCAGCGATTCTCTGATCGAGGCCCTGGATCGCCATAAACTGGCGCTGTCCGACGATGATTCCGCCGCGGAAATCGAATACGGCTGGTCCGGCGGCCGGCATATCCTCGACGGCAAATTTGATTTCGATCGCAACGTTTTCAACGATGCCCTGTCCTTCGCCCTGCGCGTCGATACCAATCGCGTGCCGGCCGAGCTTCGGCAGGCGTATAAAACGATGGAAGAGGAGGCGGTCGCTGCACAGAATCCATCCGGATTCATCTCGAAAAAGCAGAAGCAATCGGTCCGCGAATCCATCGCGCAAAAGCTGGATGAAGAAATGCGCTCCGGCAAATTCCGCCGCAGCAAGCTCACGCCCGTGCTGTGGGATCTGCGCGGCGAAGCGTTGTATTCGCCCGCTTCCACTTCCGCCACGGAAAAATTGATCGAGCTGTTCGAGCGAACCTTCGGTTTGGCGCTCGCGCCGATGTCAGCTGGGTCGCTGGCGCAGAAAATTCTCTCCGCGCGCGGCCGCCGGCGCGATTACGAGGATTTCCGCCCCATACGCTTTGTCCTGGGTGACGGCGGCGAGGGGGAATATCCCCAATACCCCTGGACCGCAAAAGGAGATCAGCCCAAGGATTTCCTCGGCAATGAATTTCTGCTGTGGCTCTGGCACGAAGCCGATTTCAGCGATGGGGCGATCGAAACCGAAGCGGGGGAGATGACCCTCTTCATCGACCGATCGCTTGAACTCGACTGCGCCTACGGCCAGAGCGGCCGCGATCTGCTTCGCGGCACCGGCCCGTCGCGCATGCCCGAGGCAAGAGATGCCCTGCGAACCGGCAAAATCCCCCGAAAATTCGGCATGATCCTCGACGCCGCCGGCGAGCAGTTCAGTTTCACGTTCAGCGCGGAAACATTTGCCATCACCTCGGCAAAACTGCCGGATATTAAGGACGCCGATTCCCCTCGTGTGGTTTTCGAGGAGCGCATTACCATGCTTCGCGAGTTGTGGCGATCGATCGATTCGATGTTCGAGGCATTCCTGAAGCGCAGAACCACCAGCGCCTGGGAATCGCAAACCGTCGCCATACGCAAATGGATCCTTCAATCGCCTAAGCCGGTTGTCGCGGTGGCTTGAGTTTCGGAGATTTTCGGTTGGAATTCGAAATGCAACCGCCGAGGCGCCGAGAGCGCCGAGGAAGACGCCGAGAGGAATGCGGGAAATTTTTGCCACAGATATCAATCGGATACACACGGATAAATGCTCAATATCTTCTCTGCACAGAAAAAGAGGCGGCGATTCAAAATCGCGCATCTGATTTCCCATATGTGGCCACCAAGCTTTTCCCCTCGGCGTTTTCCTCGGCGCTCTCGGCGCCTCGGCGGTCGCATTTATTCCGAACGATCAAGTGGTCTTCTGGCAGAACATGCTTCCGATCAGGATCGTTTCATGTTAGGTTATCGTTCAGGTCGAGCCACGGAGTTGGATGATCTATGTTCTTGCCATTGCAGGTCTGATTTTGGGCGGGGCCATCGGCGCGCTGGCGTTTTCGCGGAAGGCGAAGGTGGCATTGGCCGTCGCCCAGCAGCGGCTCGTGGATTTCACCCAGCAGCTTGATGCGGAAAAGGCCCAGACCCAAACCCTCCGCGATTCACTGGCTCAAAGCGAGCGTAATTTGGCGGCTGCGCATGCGGAGGTTGCCGCGGCCGAGCGGAATCTCACCGAGCAGCGCCAATTGATCGTCGATGCCCAGGAACAGTTGCGCATCGCGTTCTCCAGCGCCAGCGCCGAAGCCCTCGCCCGCAACAACGAAACTTTCCTGCAACTGGCCCGCGAGCGATTTGCCACGATCTCCGCGGAGGCGACGGGATCGCTCGACCAGCGCAAGGAACAGATCGACGCGCTCCTTAAGCCCATGCGCGAGCTGATGAACCAGTACCAGGTTCGCGTCGGTGAAATCGAAAAATCCCGCGTCGAATCCTACAGCATGCTGCGCGAGCAGCTTGGCTCGCTGGCGGAAACGCAGCGGACGCTCAATGCACAAACCTCGCAGCTTGTGACGGCCCTGTCGCGTCCCACCGTGCGCGGGCAGTGGGGCGAAATCTCGCTGCGCCGGCTGGTGGAACTCGCGGGCCTCTCCAACCGCTGCGATTTCTTCGAGCAGGAAAGCGTGGAGACCGAGCAGGGCCGCCTCAAGCCCGACCTGGTCGTGAAATTGCCCGGCCAGCGGGACATCGTGGTGGATTGCAAAACCTGCTTCGACGCATTTCTGGATGCCGCCGCCGCGACGGATGACGACACGCGCCGCGTGCATCTCCAGCGTCACGCCCAGCAGGTGCGAAGCAGGGCCAGGGATCTTTCCGGCAAGAGCTACTGGTCGCAGTTCCCCCGCTCGCCGGAATACGTGATCATGTTCCTGCCCGGCGAGGCGTTTTTGTACGCGGCCGTGGAGAACGACCCGTCGCTGGTGGAGGATTGCATCCGCAATAAAGTTCTGATCGCAACGCCGACGACACTGATCGCGCTGCTGAAAACGATCGAGTTTGGCTGGCGTCAGGAAGAGATCAGCGAAAACGCCGAGCAGATCAAATCGCTGGGCATGGAGTTATACGAACGGATCGGAATCGTGCTTGGGCACATCAGCCGGCTCGGAACCAGCCTGACGACCGCCGTAACGACCTACAACACAATGCTGGGATCGCTGGAAACGCGGGTGATTTCCACGACGCGGAAGATGGGGGAACTGGGGGCGCGCACTGATAAGGAATTGCCGCTGATTGAGCCGATCGAAAAAATTCCGCGCGAAGTGCAGATGCTGATCGAAGAAAGTAGCGTGGGCGTCCCGCCCACAATTTGATTTAATAAAATTGGGGACTCCCATCCATTCCTTAATTCGTTCAAATAAAAATGGGCGGGACGCCCATGCTACAAATGCACCCGCCTCGTATACACCCACCACTCAATCATCAGCAGCGGAATCGCGGCGGCGGCGAGCCACCACCATAATTCCAGGCGGCTTTTGGTCTGGCCGCTGGGCGCGATTTCACCGCCGGCGCCGGGGGCCAGCGGGGCGGGGAGGAGATTGCTTTCGTTGGCGTCGAGCAGGCTCACGGCGATATTTTCATACTGCGGAATCGGCGGGTCGGTGTGATAAATGCCCACCCGATCCAGCGAAGGCAAAACGAAATCGCCCGTGGCAGGAACTTTCACGCTCATCGTGCCCATTGGCCCGTTGACGGTGACAGTGTCCGGCACCGTGCCCAGTTTTTGTAGGTTGAACCTTGGAATTCGAATCGCCACGCCGGGCTCGTAAGTCGGGCGGATGTCCATGTCGGTCCCCAGCGCCATGAACTGCAACGTCTGATACAAAAATACGGGAAACGTCGGCTGCAGCGGCCAACTGCTGTTGATGATGTCGAACGGCACGATCAGGTGAAACGCGCGATCCTGGCGGTGCAAAACCACCAGCGGGCAATTCGTTCCATCCACCAGCACCTGCGAGTTCATCGTCGGCAGCAACTTGTACGCATGGGCCGCATATAGCTTGGCGAGATTCAGATATCGCAGGATGGGATGATCGCGATCCCAGTCCAGAACCCAGTTGTCGTCGCAAATGACTGGGCGGCCCGCGGCGTCGAGCGCTGTTTTAATCTCCAGGCCAGGCGGCACGCAGCCGAAATAAATCGCCGCGCCGCTCGTGGGAACTTCCTTGGCTTCCAGATCGTTCACGCGGTCAAACACGATCACGTCATACGGCTTGGGAAGTTTTTTGCCGCCATTATTTGCATCGGAAAGATCGTGATATTCCTGCGGCCGCATTGTTTCGAACACCTGCAGCCGCTGGCTCCGCAGGCCCTGCTCCAGAAACCAATTGCCGTCGCTGATGAGCAGGACGGAAAGAATTTTCGGCGGGGGGACGACCACGCTGGCGGCATCGTCCGCGGCAAGATGATCGCCGTCGGTGTTCATCTGCTGCACGGTGACGATGGCCGAATCGGTCAGATCGAGCATGGGAAATTCCACGCCGTTGCGTTCCTCGAATCCCCCGGCAATGGCCTGGCGGCGCTGATCGTCCGTGTATCGCTCCGGAAGGAGATTCACCTTGCCGCTGCTGCGGACCTTGCCGTCGACGCTGAGCTGCACCTGCACATCGGCGACCGGCTCGGGACCGAAATTCGCCAGTCGTGCGAACACCTGCACTTGCGTCGGCTGCTGATAATCGCGCTTGGCGCTCATGGCGACGATGGCGATGTTGCCGGTCGTTGGTGATCCAAGCTGCTGGTAATGAAGATTTCCCTGCACGCTGACGCGGTCGCCGTCGAGCACCCGTCCATCGGAATAGAGGTATACATCCGGCGCTGCGCGAAATGATTGCGAATCCCCCGCGGTGAACGCCGCTTGCGCATTGGCGAGCTGGTAGGCGGATTCCAGCTTCGATCTTCGATCGGTCGGCTGGATCGAATCGATGACATTTTTCAACACGCGCTGATCGGATGTGAAAGGGGCGAGCGTCTGGGCGGAATCATCGAATGCGATCACCATCGCCGCGCCGTCCCGGCCGAGGGTGGAGACCAGGTTTTTCGCCTGCTGCCTGGCTTCATCCAGTCGCGTCCGTCCGCCGGGCATGTCGTCGGCCGACATCGAAGCGGAATGGTCGATCAGGATAATCGTTCGCGGCCCCGCGCCCGGCGTGTAATTCAAAATCGGCCGCGCCAGCGCCAGCAGCAGCGCCGCCAGCAACAGAAGTTGCAAAAACAGCAGCAGGTTTTTCCGCAGCCGCTGAAACGGCGCATTGACCTGCAGATCCTGCACCGCTTTTTTCCAGAGCAATGTTGAAGACACCGGCATCTCGCGCCGGCGAAGCTTTAGAAAATAAAGCAGGATCAGGGCAGGGATGGTGATTCCCGCGGCCACGAGGCCGGACCATGCGTTGAGGAAATGCGGGAAAAAGTTCATGTCATCCCAGCAATCCACGCTCGCGCAAATAATTCAGCACCAGCGTGTCAAACGGCACGGCTGTGCTGCTGAATAGATACGTTCCGCCGCGGCGACGCAGATAGTCCTTGAGGCTCAGGCAGTACGCATTGAGATTTTTCTTGTATTGCGCGATCAGCGGCTGCGTAATCGACACCTCGGCCATGTCGTCATCTTCAATATCTTTCAGCTTGAGATCGCCCGTTAAATCCGGCTCGATTTCCTGCGGCGAAAGCACCTGCACGCAGAACAGGTCGTACCGCCCGCCGGCGACGTAGCGCAATCCGTGCTCGAATCCTTCCTTCACGAAGAAATCCGACAGAACCACACAGACGCCTTTCTGGCGATGCGTGAGCGCGAATTTCCGGCAAGAGTCGGCGAAATTGCTGGGACCGGCCGGCGCGAGCTTGCTGACGAAATCGATCATCTGCCCGACTCGCTTGCGGCCGCGCAACGCGCCCGTCTCGGCCGCGATGCCGTCGGCGACCCCGACGATGTGCACGCGGTTGTAGTTCACCAGCCCGATATACCCCAGCGCCGCCGCGACTTTCTTGATGTACATCGCCTTGTTCGGCGTGCCGTAATCGCAGCTCTTGCTCACATCCGCGAGGATGAACAGCGATAGATCCTCCTCTTCCAGAAAAAGCTTCAGGAAGAGGCGATCGAGCCGGGCGTAGATATTCCAGTCGATGAAACGAAGATCGTCACCGACGACGTAATCGCGATAATCGGCGAATTCGACGGATTGGCCGCGCCGCTTGGAGCGGCGTTCGCCTTTGAGTTTCCCCGCGAGCAGCTTGCGCGACATGATGTCGAGTTGGTCGAGGCGGGCCATAAAGGATGGCTCCAGCAGAAGTGATTTCGAGTCATTTTGTGAAGTTGCCGTGGTCATAAATTTCTAAATCGCCTTTTGATTTCTTCCCGCTCTTCGCGTCTTGAGCGAAGCGGGCGGTTAAAGGTTTTTTTTTACTGCGAAGGCGCGAAGATCGCGAAGAAGAATAGTTCTGCTTCGGCGGTTCTATCTTCTTATTTTCGAGGCGCGACCAATTCCTCCTCAATCGTATTCGGCGTTTCAGCGACCACTTTTTCCAGGACCATATCGGTGGTGATTCCCTCCGCTTCGCCTTCGAAGTTCAGGATGATGCGATGCCGCATGGCGGGGATCGCCACGTCCTTGATGTCCTTGAAGCTGACGTGGAACCGGCCGTCGAGCAGGGCGCGGACTTTGCTCGCCAGTGTAATCGCCTGGGCCGCGCGCGGGCTTGCGCCCACGCGCAGGAACTGGTTGGTCATGGGAATCGCATAAATTCCCTGCGGGTGCGTGGCCAGCACGACCCGGATCGCATAATCCTGAACGTGCGGAGCGACGATGACGCGCTTGACCAACTCCTGATGCTGCATGATCCGCGGGCCATCAATCACCGGCAACACCTCGGCTTTGTAAGCGGTGGTAGTGCGGTTGAGAATCTCGCGCAGCTCGTCTCGGCCGCTGTACTGGACCACCAGCTTGAAGAAGAAACGGTCGAGCTGCGCTTCGGGCAGGGGATAGGTGCCTTCCTGCTCAAGCGGGTTTTGCGTGGCCATGACGAAAAACGGCTCTTCCAGTTTTCGCGCCTCGCCGCCGGCCGTTACCTGTTTTTCCTGCATGGCTTCGAGGAGTGCCGATTGCGTTTTGGGCGTGGCGCGGTTGATTTCATCGGCCAGGACGATCTGTGAAAAAATCGGGCCGGCCATGAAGTTGAACGCCCGGCGGCCCTGATCGTTTTCCATGATGACGTTGGTGCCGATGACGTCAGCCGGCATCAGGTCGGGCGTGAACTGAATGCGATTGAATTTCAAATGCAGCGCGCTGGCCAGCGCGCGGATGAGCGCGGTCTTGCCCAGGCCCGGCACGCCTTCCAGCAGCGCATGCCCGCCGACGAAGAGACAGGTGAGGACGCCGTCGATAATGGGTTCGTGTCCGACGATGACCTTGCCGATTTCCGCCTGAACGGCGCGGTAATCTTTGCGGAACAGATCGCAGGCGGCCTGGATTTGAGGGTCGATGCCGGGGACGTTGGGTGCGTTGGCCATTGTTATCCTTGGTTAAAGCGCCTCGCAAGCGAGGCGGCTAAACGAAAAAACATGAACAAATTTTCATTCTTCCTGTTGTTGTTTGATTTTCTGCTGGGCGCGGCGTTTGGCTTCGAGCAGGCCGCCGGTGTGCTCGCCGAAGCCTACGGCGCCCTTGGGTTCCACGCGGCGGGGGGCGGAGGGAATTGGTTTATCGACCGCGCCGCCGACGATGGATGCAAGCTCGCCGGAAACGCCTTCACCGGCTTCGAATTTTGCGGCAGGATTCGGGCGCCCGCTGGCGAGGGTTTCGGCCCCCGGTTTCACTTCCGGCGCTTTGAATTTCTGCTCGGCAACTTCCTCGCGCACGCGCTTCAAGCTGGTGAGCATCTCCGGGCCTTCCACCTTGCGGTAGGTCATGGTGAAGCTCCTGACATAATCCGCCGCGGCGAGCGCCATCTTTTTCGTCGCGACCCAATCCCAGGCGATCCGGCGAACGGCGACGTCGATCAGAATCAGCGCCAGCAGCCACGGAATCAGCCGGTCCCAGATCGATTGCGGAGATTCGGTGACTGCCAATCCATCGCGCGTGAACAGGTCGGCTGATGAGACGTCGAACGGCTTGAGCAATCGCCCGCCGGTGCGATCGGCGATCTGCTTGAGCAGCGCATCATTGCTCTGAAGATTTCGCATCTCCGGCGAGCTGTTGACGGTGGTTCCGGCCAGCAGCGATCCGCTCTTGCCGTCCTGGCCGGTGTAATTGAGATAGCAGATATAACTGCCCTGCGCGCTGGCATCGAAATCGGCTTCGTACGTGCCGGGTCCGGTCTGCAGGGGGCGGATGGGATGCGGCGTCAGATCGCCGCCGCCGGCGATTGTGCCGGCGATGTTCAGGAAATTGTTGAAAGCATTTCCCTCTTTGGTGGCGCGGATGACGATATGGCCCTGCTCGCCGTCCGTGGTTACTTCGGTTTCAAAATCACTGGAGACCGGCGAGCGCGAAACGCCGCGCACGAGCTGCGACCAGAATTTTTCATACAGATCGCTGTCCACCCAATTGGCATCCCAGCGGTTGAAGGCATCACCCGTAAATACCGCGGTTTTCCCTAATCCCGCCTGCCAAGTGGCCAGCACCGGATCGCGCTTGGGCCCGGCGACCATGGGAACCTCGATCAGCGGATTTTCTTTTCGGCCGGTGAGATCGTAACCATACAAATCCGGCATGCGGCCGGGCGTCAGGCCCTTCACGAGTTCACTGCTGCTGGCCGCCAGCCGCACCGGGATGCCGTGCGGGTCTTCCTGAATGATGCTGCGTTTCACCACCGTCGCTTCCTTGATGAATATCTGCGGCAGCGCGGACAGGTTTCCCTCGAACGGGCCGTACGATTTTCCGCCCGTCTCCTTGGCCAGCTCGCGGATTCCCGGCGCGACGTTGCCCGGCTGGTGTGGATAGATCGTGATCGTCGAAACGCTGATCTTGTGGTCGATCATCCGCTGGATCTCGGCGCCATCGGGCATGATCGGATCGTCATCGGTGATGATGACGATATGCTTGGCCCGGGCGTTGGAATCGATCAGGCCGGGGTTGGTGCCGTCGCCGTCGAGCGCCAGCTTGATCGAATCCTGAAAGCTGGGCATGTCGCCGAGTTCCCAATTCTTGATGGCGGAGACGACGCGGCTGCCGTCCCCCTTGACCGCCAGGGGCACGTCCCAGCGGTCGCCGTTGTTGGCGCCGGTGAATGCGAAGCTGATGACGCCCACTTCATCCTGCGTGCTGAGCGTTTCCATCGCCTTGAGGGCGCATTGCTCGCCCCAGTAATTTCCCTCGGGGGCTTCGGCCGGGTCCATGATCAGCACCAATGCGCCCTTGGGAATCTGCCGCTGCGCGGGCACTTCCATGTTGACGGGCAATTCCTGCTCGAGGCGCGATCCTTCCCACCCCCCGGCGCCGAATGTATCCGGCCCGCCGATCATCACCAGCCCGCCGCCGGTGTCGTGAATGTATTGGGCGAGAATGGTTTCCTTGGTGTCGTCCAGCCCACCCTCGCCGCGCGGCACGTTGGCGAGAATCACCGCGTCGTATCCCTGAAGCTCGATCGGATTGTTGGGGAATTCTTCGGGCGTGATCGCGTCGAAATCAATCTTCTCGCTGCTGAGCGCCTCGCGGAGATATCTGCCGGAATCAACGGAGTGGCTCGGCGTGGTGTTGTCCACGAAAAGCACGCGCCCCTTGCCCTGCACGAACGTGAACGAATCGGCCGATTTGTTGTCGAGTTGCGAGGCGACCGGCGTCCCATCGGATGCGGCATCGCCGCCGGCAACCGTGATGTTGGAGATTGTCGAATGAAACTGATGCACGCCCGCCGCCTGTGCTGGAAGCTGAATGTGCTCGACGTTGGGGCCGCTCTTGAGCGTCACCCGCTGGGTGGTTTTCCCATCGACCAGCGGAATCAGTTTGCCGTTGTCCGTCACCGACAGATCGCCCTGCACGTCCTGGTCGTTTTTGTTATCGAGATAGACATCGATGCTGAACGGCTGTCCCTCCTGACGGCGGGTGGGGGCGATGAACTTGTCCATCATCACTTCATGCTCGACGTTGTACTGCAGGGGCATGACGTCGATGGGAACGTGCTGGCTCGATGCGGCGGCAAGGGCGGAATTCAGATCGCCGGCGGTGGCGTTGCCGTCCCAGATCAGCAGCAATCGGTGCATGGAATTGTTGCCCATCGACGCCAGCCCAAGCTGAAGCGCCCCGGCCGCATCCGTGCCAGTGCCCGCGCCGCGCACGGCACGCGCTTCCAGCGACAAGACGGGGGAGGGAATCGCATCGATAAACGCATGCTCATTGAAGCTGATCTCGCCGACCCGGTCGCCGTCGCGCCGCGATGGGCTGTTGGATTTGTCGGTTGCGCTCAGAAGATAATCGTCAACCGATGATTGCAGATATTTCCCGGGATAATCGGTCACCAATCCGGTGGACTGGCTGATGTCACGCACGACCATCAGCTCCACATCCGTGTTCTTGCGCACGAGCTTGATGTCGCCGAGGATCAGGATGATCAGCAGCAGCACGGCGAGGCGAACGCCGATCGCCACCCATTTCCGCACCGGGCCAAGGCCGGCGAGTGATCGGATGCCGAGAAATACCGTGATCGCCCCAAGGCCCAGAAAAATCCCCAGCGCCGTCAGCGGTGAAAATTCATCCAGCCGCAGCGAGAAATCGGCGACAAAAAAGCTGGTGGGGGGGAGATTGGGAAAAATCAGATGGGTCAATCAATTCCCATTCTGCTGCTGCATGGCGCTGAAATAATCCTTCTCAGCCTGCTGGGCTTCGCGCGGCACGTGGTCCTGGTCGATGTCGTCGGGCGCTTCTTTTTGCGCGCTTTGGGCCACGTCGCGCATGTCGGCGGTTGATTTGCCCGGATCGATGCCGGCCTTCACGTATCGGCTGGCGAGAATTTTGCCGGACTGGATATCCTGCGACGGATCGAGCTCCTGCTTGAACGATGCCGGCGCCATGGCGATTCCCATTTTTGCGCCACCCTTGCCGGGAGTCTGCGACCAGGCGGGTTGTCCACCTTGATGGCCTGCGCCACTGCCCTTCGGATCAGGATTCTGGCCCGTCTGACCCGATGCGTCGGAGCCGCCCGAATCTCCCGGATCGGAACCATTCATTCCCGCTGCGTCGGCGGCGGCGGAATCGGCCGCGGCGTTTGCCGCCGCCTGCATCGCCTGCGCATCCTTCGCGTTGGCCTGCATCTGCTGCAACTGCTGCTGCATGTTCTGCTGGGCCTGCGCCATCGACTGCTGTCCCGCCGACTGGCTTCCCGGCTTTTGACCCGGGTGTGTCTGCTGGCCGTTGGCGCTGCGCTGCTGGGCGCTGCGCGCCCGCGCCATCGATTGGCTGAGCTGCTGGGCGGCGCTGGACAAAGCCTGCGCCTGGGCCTGCGTGTTCATCATCGCCTGCGCCTTGGCCATCATCTGCTGCATCTGCTGTTGCTGCTGCTGCGTGGGGCCTTTGCCGCTATTCATCTGCTGGGCCATCTGTTTGGCCATCTGCTGCATTTGCTGCTGCGCCTGTTTGTTTCCCTGAGCGGCCTGCTGCATGGTCGCGGCCATCTGCTGTGCCTGTGATTGCGATGCGCCCATCTGCATCAACTGCTGTGTGACGCGCTGCATCGTCTTGGGATCATTCGCGGCATTGGACAACTGCTGCGCCAGGCTCATCGCCTGGTTGATCATTTTCTGCTGGTCGGCAGGGCTCATTTTGTTGAATTTGTCCACCGCGCTGGAAATATCGTTGACGGCCCCGTCAAGATCGCCCGACTTCAACTCATTCTGTGCCTTGCCCATCGGCGTGGAATCATCCTTCGCATTGGAGATTGCCTGCGCCATTTCGTTCTGCTCTTCCATCGCGGTCTGGAACTGCTCGTTCTTTTTCAACTCATCGACCATCGTTTTGTTGTAGTCCTGAAGCGCGCTGAGCAAACTTCGATGGCTGCGAAGCTCATCCCCCTCGTCTGTTTGCATTGCTTTGTTGAGTTCGTCGGAAGCCCGGCGAATCTGGTCGCTGGCGCTGGGCATCGTGGCGGGGGCGAGAATCGTCGGCAGCGCCTGTTTCACGTACTGGTCCGAATGCGCCTGGGCCGTGCTGATTCCCTGTTTGTTCTGCGCCTGCAGCGATTTGGAAAATAGTTGCAGCGGCGGCATGAATTCAGCGACCAGCAGGGCTGCCAGGAAAATCATCGCGGTTCCAAACCACTGCTTGGGGAACTTCAGCGGAAACTGGTTGTAAAGACTGACCTGCTGGGCCGCGCTTTCAGCATCCCGTACCGAAGCCTGCGCAAACGGATCGGACAGATTCCTCGCATACAGAGCGGTGCTGAATTTCTCCTTCAGCCCGAGCACCTGGTCGATTTTGATCGCCGCAGTGCTTTCGGTGGGCCGGCGGACCATGCTGTAAATGAAAGCGGTTAGAAGAGTTACCGCCGCCCCGATTGCCAGCAGCATCCCCCCGTGGTTCAGCGTGCGGTCGAGCACGCGCTGGGCGATGATGGCGACCAACACCGCCGCTCCCAGACCCATTCCCGCCCAGGCCAGCGCTTCCAGGAAGATTCCCAGCGCCAACCGATTTCGGATCGACGTCACGTGGTAATCAAGCCTGCTCATGGGGGGGCCCTCATGTGGATAAATATTGTACGCTCGCCAAAAGAGGCGACAAGGTGAAACCAAGGCGATACTTCCACTAAATGGACGCACCACCGGCGGGCAAGTTGCAACCAAACGGGCGCGACCGGCTCTATAATGAGGATTGATGTCTTTCATGTCCGGGCTTTTCCTGCGGATGGGGGTGGGGATGGCGATTTCCTGCGCCGCGCTGGGGGCCACGACCGCGCCGGATGTGGATAACGATCCCGTTGCGTTTATCGCCAATTCGCAGAAAGATCTTGATGCGGGGAAACAGCTTCCCCTATTGCCGGCAAAAACCATCAGCGAGGTGGTTCGCTTCAGCGAGGAAGCGGGAATGCTCACGATTGATTGGCCGATGCTGCATTCGGGACCGGTGAGCGGGCGGGTTCCGCTGCTTGATCTTCCCGGTCAGGCCACCATCGCGTGCCGTGGCAGCGGTCAGCCCGGCAAGCTGGTTTATCCTATGTTTGAATATTGGGATCTAACCCAGCCGGATCATCTCGAGCGACATTTGCAGGTGTTCAGCAGCCCGACGTTTCTCTGGGTGTTTCAAGACACTGCGGGAATTCATCAGTATTTGGAGACGGTGTCGCTGCATGAAAATATTGTGCCGACCGACAGCCCGCCGGTGTCGCTGCGCGTTCAGATTATCGATCAACTGCACCCGCCGCGAAATATTTTGCTGGAGGCTCAGACACTGGATGAGTTGATGCTGAGTCATCACGAGGAATTTGAAAAGTATCTGCGGCCGATGTTCAGCATGTTCCACCAGGAAAACGCGGTCTTCATGATGGATGAGCGTATCAATTGGCAGGTGCTGGCGGATGATTGGCGCCCGCCCGCCGGTCTGGCGGCAAAGGTGAACGTCATCATCATCCGGTTCGATTCCACCGAATTTGCCGAGCGCCAGCAGGCGGAAAAAGACCTGCAGGCCCTGGGCGAGCCGGCGGCGCTTTTCCTGCGAACGGCCGACCGGCAAAACTGGTCGGCGGAGCAAACGGCGCGGGTGAACGCATTTCTGGCGGAGTATTTTGTTTTGACGGATGAGCAGGCGAAAGACTATGCAAACGATAAGGATTTCCTGCTGGAATGCCTCGGCAGCGACGACGCCGATGTTCGCGCCGCCGCGGTAAAGCATCTCGACAGCGTGCTCGGCCGCAAAATCGACTATATACTTGCTCAACGACCGGCCGAGCGAAGCCGCTCGATCTCAGCGCTCCGTCAGAACTCGACGCAACAATGAAAGACCAAAATCCCAAAACCCACCGCTACGCTAACATCCGCACCACATTCCTCGCGGGATTGTTCGCGTTCATCCCGCTGGCTGTAACGGCGTTCATCCTCTGGTGGGTGGACGACAAAACGGTCGTCTTCACCCAGTGGCTATTTAATCGGCGGATCCATTTCCTTGGCGTTTTTCTGACGCTGGCGGCGATTTATGCGACGGGGGTGATTACCAACAGCCTGATCGGCAAATACCTCCTGCAATTGCTCGATGCCGTCATCATGCGGCTGCCGGGGATCCGATTTCTCTACCAGGGTTGGAAGCAGATCGCGCTCACCCCCGGCGGCACGGAAGGCACATTTTCCAGGGTGGTGCTGATCCCCGATGAAACCGGCACCATGCGATTGATGGGCTTTTGCAGCGGGCGATTGGTGATGGCTGATGAGCCGTGCTACTGCGTATTTGTCCCCTCCTCGCCCAATCCCATCACCGGCCGGCTCTATTTCGTCCGCGCCAGCCGGTGTCAATTCATCGGAATGACCACCGAAGAAGCGTTCAAGGTGATCCTCTCGACAGGCAACTACATCCCGCCGATTGTAGCGATCGATTCCCCGGAGATTGCCCAACCCGTCTGACCCATTTAGCGGCGGTGCGAAGCACCGCGATTCGCGCAAAATCTGCAATCCCCACGCGCAGCTCTTGCATCCCAATCGCAATTCGTTACCCTATTGCTCAAAGGAATCCTCACTCGAGCGCTACAAGGAGGTAGCCAATGAACATCACCAACAAACGATTTTTCCGCCGAATGGTCCTGACGGGCTTGCTGGGCGCATCCCTTGCCGGTTGCAGCTCGATGCAGGGCGTCGACGTGCTGACCTGGTCGAACGACGCCAAGCGCCAGGGCATGCAGCAATACAACGACGGCCGCTTCCCCGAGGCCGCCGGTTGCTTCCGCAACGCCATCCGGCAAAATCCGGCCGATCCTGAAAGCGAATTTTGGCTGGCGATGTGCTACGAGCAGATCCAGTCATATCACGAGGCTATCGACGCCTACAAAACGTCGCTCCAGTTAATGCCCAGGCCGGACTCGGCTCATTACAGCGTAGCAATGCATGACAACGCATTTGATCGCCTTGCCCATATCGTCGCCGCGAATGACCCGACCGGAAGCGAAACCGATCTCATCGAGCAGACGGCGCTTCAGAGCAATTCGAGCGAGCAATATCGTTTGCTCGGCCGGATTTATCGTTACCGCGGCGATGCCGACACCTCGCTGACCGACTATCGCCGGGCTGTGCGCATCGATGCCGACAGTTTCGTCGCCCAGCGGGAATTCGGGCTTTATCTGGAGCAATTATCGCAGAACCAGGAAGCGGGCCAGGTGCTGCGCGATGCGTACCGGATCAATCAGAATGATGATCAGGTGAACAGCGCCCTGCTGCGGATCGGCATGGAGCCGGGCCCCGGTTTGCTTGCCAACGAACAGCCCGCGGCCCATCCCGTGATGCCGGCGCTGCCCAATTCCGATCCCGGGCTCCCCACGCCGGCGGCCAACACCTATGTCCCCAGCCCCGACCAGCCCGCGCCGCGCGATTGACCGCTTTGTGTAAAGTTCAAACGCCGATTTTCAGCTTGGGGATTTGTTTCAAAACCTCGGCCGGCTTGAGAGTCTGCACGCGCCACTTCGCCTCGTGAAGTTTTTCGATGTCGTGCGACGTGGCCACTCCCAGCGTCGCAAATCCAGCGGCTTTCACGGTTTTGATCACGCTGGGCGCATCTTCGATCACCAGGCAATCGGCCGGCTTCAGCGCTATGCTGCTGAGCCGCGAAAGCTGTTCCATGCACAGGACGTATCCGCGCGGATCGGGCTTGCCGACGGGAACATCCTCGGCCGCCACGATAGTAGCGAAGCAGTCGCGCAGCGAAACGCCTTCCAGCATCGCCTCGATTTCCTCGCACAATGCGCCCGAGCAGATGCCCAGCGGATAATGCCGCCACAGCCCGCGCACAAATTCCTCGACGCCGGGCAGCGCGTGATATTTTTTTTCCTCAATCAGCTCCATCACCATTTCGCTTTTGAGAGTCATCAGGCGGGAAAGGTCTTTGGATTCGATGGGGATATTTCGCTTGGTAAACAGATGCCGAAACGCGCCGCGATCGTCGAAGCCGATCAATTCGCGGTAATATTCCTCCTCGGATAATTCGATCTTTTCTCCCGCGAGGACTTTTTGAAATGCCAGAAGGTGAAGCGGTTCGCTGTTGACGACCACGCCATCGAAATCAAACAAAACCGCCAGCGGCCAGTGCGTCATCGCGTGGCAAAGTATCGGTGGGATTTGCGGTTAGCAAGTGCGGTTGGACAGAAAGCGAGGCGGCTTCAGCCCCGGTGTTTTATGAGGGTCCGATAATTTCCACGTCCGGTAAAAAGGGCAATCAACATTTTGGCCAAGCGGAATGGACCGTAATTTGGATAATTGGGGTAAAATGGGTTATAAAAGATATGGATAAAATTTCGCCTGAGTCGGATTTTTTTGCGCGATGGAAAGCGTGCGATTACATAAATACTTGATAATAGTTAATTTATGAGAAATTCAAGCACTCGCTGCCGCTTCAAGATTCGAAATGATCCCTGTCGATATTTTTAATGTAACGATCGGCCTTTACGGCGGGGTTTGGCGATGGAGTCGCCAATCCGCTGACAACATGCTCGGTCGACCAAAGCTGGAGAGCTTTCATGAGTCAGATCAACAACATCTCGCAGACGACGCCCCTACAGAAAATCGTGACGGAGCCGGTCCAAAAGCAAATCGCTCCCGATGCGGCGCCCGTTCGCGCCATCGATCGGCTGGAATTGTCCGGCGCTGGCGCCCTGCTGGCGGCCCTGAAATCCAACGATGTCCGCACCGACAAAGTCGCGTCGATCCGTCAGCAGATTCAGGACGGCACCTACGACGCGGATGGGACAAAACTCGACGGCGCTGCCGACAAGTTGCTCGACGAGCTGACCCAGCTCTGATCGCGCACATCTCATGTGTGATAGTCCGCGTTGATCGTCACGTAATCTCTGGACAGATCGCACGTCCAGATCGTGCTCGAATATTTTCCGAGCCGGCAATTCAATCGGACCAGAACTTTTTTGGCATCGAGCGATTTGCTGACACGCGCCGGGTCAAACCGCGCGGGCTGGCCGCGGCGAAACACGGTGGTTCCCTGAAGTTTCAACTCCGACTTGTCCGGATCGAACGCTGCGCCGCATAAACCCGCGGCCGAGACGATGCGCCCCCAGTTGGGATCGTTTCCGTGCATCGCGCATTTCACCAGGGGAGAAACGGCGATCGCGCGGGCGATCCGTCGGGCGTCGGATTCCGATCGGGCGCCGCTCACTTCGATCTGAACGACTTTGGTGGCGCCCTCGCCATCCTCGGCGATCTGGTACGCCAGCGATTGGCATACCTCGTTCATTGCATCCGTGAACAGTCGAAGGGCGCGGGGCGAATCGATTGCCGGTCCAAGGCCTGAAGCGAGAATAGCCGCCGTGTCGTTGGTGCTGGTGTGATCGTCCACAGTGACCGCGTTAAAACTTTTTCCGGCTGCGGCCAAAAGAATTCGGTGCAGCAATTTCGGCGGAATTTTCGCATCGGTCGTCAGGTAGGCCAGCATCGTGGCATGCGGCGCTGCGCCGCCGTCGCCCAGGTTTGGGCCGATCATCCCCGATCCTTTGCAAACTCCTGCGAGGGTGACGAAATCCTTGCCGATCCGCAGCCGCGCCTCGGCGGATTTGCGGCGGGTGTCGGTGGTCAGAATCGCCTGGGAAAAACGCGCTGCGTGCTCGGCGGAACTTCCCAGACCAGCCGCGGCCTGCTTAATCCCGCGGCGGATTTTCTCCATCGGAAGCAGATGCCCGATGATTCCCGTGGAAGAGGGAAGAATCTGGCTGGCTTCGCACCCGATCGATTTGGCGGAAAGGCGGCACATGCTGAGCGCATCTGCTTCGCCGCGGCGGCCGGTGCAGGCATTGGCGTTGCCGGAGTTCACGACGACTGCCCGCAGTTTTCCATGACGGATGTGGGCGCGGCCGATCTTGATTGGGGCGGCGAAAACTTTATTGGTGGTGAAAACCGCCGCCGCGCTGGCGAGATTCGCGCACACCAGCAGCGCGACATCGGGCGATGCGGTGGATTTGATTCCGGCATGAACAGCGCCTGCCGTGAAGCCGCGAGGGGAGAGAAGATGGAGCATGGTATTAGGGCCTGTCTGATGAATCCTCGCGGGCCATACTCGTTGATTTCACCCGCGTGCGGCGTCGCTCCTCCTCGCCGTATTTCAGTACAATACTGCTCGTCGTCGCTCCTTGCACGCGGGCGAAATCCACTTCGTCTGGCCGCACGGGGATTCATCAGACAAGCCCTAGATGGATAAACAGCGGGGCGCCAAGCGTCGCCGCTGGATCAAACAATATAGCAGGGGGAAAACCGATTGCGCTAATCGGCCTGCGGCCTGACGGCGGCGCGCGATTCGCGATTGCGCTTGGCCCACATCTTTCGCCGCTTGTCGCGGATCTCTTCGGAAAGGGGGTTGGCCCGGATGAAAGCGGCGGTATCCGAGAGAAGCTTGAAGAAAGCGTTGAAATCCTCGCCGAAAATGAGCAGGCGGGTTTTGCGCACCTCGCCGGTGTCGGCGTCGCGCTTGCCTTCGGTCAAAACCAGCAGGTGATTGCCGTTGCCCAACTCTTTCACATGGGCGGCGTAAGTCCGCGGGCCGATCGAATGGAAAAGCTTCTGGAAGAGGATTTTCGGCTCAGGCTTTTGGGGCGGCGTTTGACTCGCCTTTGCCGGCGCTTTGGACGCTACCCGCTTGCCATTGACCGGAGCCGATGCGTTACGTACCGCGGGTTTGGAGCGCGGGGAACCATTGGTGCGTGCAGGGGTGGCCAAGCGGTCTCCTTTATCTCTATAACGGACTGAGGGCTAGAAAGTTGCAGAAATCCAAGGCTACGAATGTGTACACAAAAACACGCCTGCAAATACGAATTTGCTGTGCGTCGTGGACAGTGTCGCGCGTTGCCTTTTTTGCGCCAAGCACGTCAATTATAGCTTCGAAGCACGCCGATGACCACCCCCTGAATTCGGCACTGATCGGCGCTGACGATGCGAGGCTGCATGGAGCCGTTGGCGGGCTGGAGGCGGATTTTACCGCCGCCCTCGCGGTAGAAGCGTTTGAGGGTTGCTTCACCCGAATCCAGCAGGGCGACAACCTGTTCGCCGTTGCGAGCGGTATCCCTGCGTTCGATGACAACGTAATCCCCATCGCAGAGATGATCTTCGATCATTGATTCACCCCGCACGCGAAGGACGTACACGCCGTTTCGCGACCGAAACATCTCTTCAAGGTCAAGTTCCTCGCGATTTTCGATGGCTTCAATGGGCGAGCCGGCGGCGATGTTTCCCAGCATTGGCAGCTTGGTCGAACGATTTTCGTCGGGAAGCCGATCCTGGGCGATGATCTCCAGCGACCGCGCCTTGTGCTTGTCGCGCCGAATCACCCGCTTGCGCTCCAGCGCCCCCACATGCTCAAAAATCGTGACCTTGCTGGTGCCGAGCTGATCGGCCAGCTCCTGCATCGTGGGCGCAAATCCATTGATATGGCGATAATTCCGAATCGCAACGACAACATCGAGCTGCCTGGGTGTGAGATTCATGGCCGAGAGACTCCAGTTTCTCCGCTGTTCGGCGGGTGTATGGGAGTACATTAACCTAACAGAGGTGGGGGTGTCAAGTGAATGACCGGGCGCAAAATATCAAATTGGCTGTAGCGCTCAAATATGACGAGTTTGCGCTTATTATCCGCTCTTTATCCGCACAATTTTTCGATTCGAAATCAATGGTAACGCCGAGGTCGCCGAGTGCGCCGAGGACGCCGATAAATGCTTCTA
>Ga0302324_100001209_pt1 | contig 63555 bp, 61 predicted proteins | sample Palsa_T0_1_FD_201949 | JGI IMG/M metagenome (GOLD analysis project Ga0302324, IMG submission 201949) | Peat permafrost microbial communities from Stordalen Mire near Abisko, Sweden - Palsa_T0_1 | ecosystem: Environmental > Terrestrial > Soil > Palsa > Peat permafrost | place: Sweden: Abisko...
GTCATGGCATCGCTCCTTGATAGTGCTGGGGTGGTGGCTGCGCCGAGCGTCCCGCTCAGGCGCTGTGACGGAGCATCGCAGGTCAGGCGTCGCCTTGCACGCGTGAGCGTGTCCTGCGCAGGGCCGTCGCGAGGCCAACCACCTCAGTGACGCGCGCGAGCAGCGACAGCGCCGAGCGCGCCCACACCAGCGCGGTGAGCACCTCGCGCGTTCTGCCGAGCAGTGCGATGCCCGCTAGGGCGGTGACCCAAGCGAGCGGGTGACGCGTCCGGCGCAGGATAGACGCCACCCCCCACCCACCACCACCCTCAGCGCCGCCTCTCAGCAAGCTACCCGGATTCTCGCGCAGCTGCAGCATGCGCTGGGAGAGCTCCGCCCGTTGTGCCTCGCAACGTATCAAGAGCGCCAGCCGGCGCGCCTCGAGATCGGCCATGCGGCTCACGACTGACCTCCGGCGCGGCGCTGATCCTCGGCCAGCTGCTGCAGCGAGCCGTCGAGGAAGCCTGGGCGGCCGCGCGCGCTGCGCACGCCGAGCCATCCCAGGACCAGGCCGACCACGATGAACAGCACGCTCCCGCCGAGCAGTGCCAGCATGCGGTGCGTATCCCACAACGCCACCACGAGTGCGACCAGGGCGAAGGCGAGCCCGAGCAGCACAAAGGCGAGTGCCGCCAGCACCCACAGCAGCAGGCGTACCAGCCCCAGCATGTGGATTTCGAGCTCGACCGCCGCCAGGTCGAGCCGCGTGCGCAGTGCCTCGAGAAACGCCGCGAACAGCCCGCGCAGCGCAGGCGGCGCATCATGCGCCGCAGTACTGGCCGGGGTTTTCGCGGCAGTGTCCATTAATTACCTGCGGCCCATGACCAGCCCAAGCAGCAGCGCCACCCCGCCGGCAATGGCCACCGCCTGCCAGGGGTTGTCGCGCACGTAGCTGTCCACGTCGCGCGCCCGCTCGCGCAGCTGCTCCTCGATCGCGCTAAGTCTGGTACGCAGATCCGCAAGGGTTGCTTGCGCGCGCTGCTGCAACTCGGCGCTGCCCGCGTTGGTCGTGGCCCGCAGTAACGACTCGGCATCGTCCACCAGCGTACGCAGATCCTCGGCAAGCTTGCCGTTGTCTTGGGTCTCAGTCATGGCACAGCTCCTTGAGCGGTTGCGGCGGAGGCCGATTTACGCATATCCGCACCGAAACCGCGAGACTCGCGCAGCCAGAAGCGCTACTCTCTGACACAGAGTATCCGTATGAACGCACGGCTGCCCAACCCCCTGCTCGAGCTGCACAAGCTTGGCGAAAGCGCCTGGCTCGACGACATAAGTCGCGGCATGCTCGAGGACGGGAGCCTCGAGCGCCTCATCCGCGAGGACGGTATTGCCGGGCTTACGTCCAACCCTGCGATATTCGCCAATTCCATGATGCACGACCCGAAGTATGCGCAGCCGATCACGCAGCTTCTGCACACCGTGTCCTCGGCCATGGCACTGTACGAGGAGCTGGCGCTCGATGATTTGCGCAAGGCAGCGGGACTCTTGCGGCCGCTGTACGACTCAACCGATGGGGGCGACGGTTACATCAGCATGGAGGTCTCCCCGCACCTTGCCTTTGATGCCGCCGCCAGCGTGCGCGAGGGGCGACGCCTGTGGGAACGCCTCCAGCTTCCCAACGCATTCATCAAGATCCCGGGGACCGAGAACGGATTGTCGGCGATCCGTGAGCTGATCGGCGCGGGCATCAACGTGAACGTCACGCTGCTGTTCTCGCCGGAGCGCTACCGCGCGGTCGCCGGCGCCTACATCGACGGCCTCGCAAAACGCGTGGCCGAGGGCAAGCCCATCGAGCGGGTGGCCTCGGTGGCGAGCTTCTTCCTTAGCCGCATCGACAGCGCCGTGGACAAGATCCTCGACAGCTTGGCGGCACGCCAGCCGGCGGCGCGCGCGCTGCGCGGCAAGGCAGCGATCGCCAGCGCCTGCCGGGCCTACGAGATCTATGAGGAAATCACGGCGACGCCGAAGTGGCAGGAGTTGAGCGCGCACGGCGCACGCCCGCAGCGACTGTTGTGGGCCTCGACCTCGACCAAGGATCCAAGCTACAGCCCCATCAAGTATGTCGAGGAGCTCGTGGTGCCCGGCACCGTCAACACCATGCCGCTTGAGACGCTCAACACCTACCGGCGCATGGGGCGGCCGGAGTTGCGCCTCGAGCGCCACCTCGCGGAGGCGGCCGATGCGCGCGAGGGGCTCGAGCGGCTCGATGTGGATCTCGAGAGCGTCGCCCAGCAGCTGGAGAAAGAGGGCGTGACCAAGTTCATCGAGCCCTTCGACAAACTTCAGCAATGGCTGGAGAACAAGCGCCGCGGACAGCGGCCGTCCTGAGGAGCGTGGCTCGCCCGGGGGGACTGACGTGGACACCAATGCGGTACGAGAGCGCCTGCTCAAACGCAGGGAGGAGTTGCGTCAGCGCGCCAGTGAGGCGAGCGCAGACCTGCGCCACGAAGCCGATCCGTTGTCGGCGGACTTCGCCGAACAGGTCACCCAGCGCGAGAACGACGATGTGCTCGGGGCCATCTCGCACTCGGCTCCGGCCGAGCTGCAGCAAGTCGAGGCCGCGCTGCGTCGTCTTGCCTCTGGGCGCTACACAACCTGCGCGGCGTGCGGTGATGAGATCGAGCCGGAGCGTCTTGTCGCGGTGCCGTACACCGACCGCTGTCGCGCGTGCGCTGAGGGGGGCCGCTCGGCGCGCTCCCGCGATGTGCACCCTTAAGCGGGCGCTGGCGCACCGGCGCACACTGGCAGCATGACCGCGGCGCCCTCCGGGGTCATCACGATCACCACCGACTTCGGCCACCAGGGCCCGTTCGTTGGCGTTATGAAGGGCTGCATGCTCACGCGCTTCCCGCAGGCGCGCATCGTTGACCTCACACACGAGATCCTGGTGCACTGGCCGGCCGAGGCGGGATTCTGGCTGGCGCGCGCCTTCGGTTACTTTCCCGCAGGCACGGTGCACGTGGCCGTGGTGGATCCGGGCGTGGGCACCGCGCGCAACATCGTCGCGGTGCGCGCAGGCGGACACCTGTTCGTAGCACCCGACAATGGGCTCCTCGCCCCGGTGGTCAGCCGCGTCGGGCAGGCGCACATCGTGCGCATCGGCGCGGTGCAGCTTGCGCGCTTAGGCGTGCACCACGCGAGCGCCACCTTTCACGGCCGCGACATCCTCGCTCCCGTGGCGGCCGAACTCGCCGCGGGCCACTGCCAGCTCGAGGACCTGGGCGAATCGGTGAGTGCGCTGGTGCCTTCCTGGGTCGAGGACCCGACGGTCGAGTTGCGCAGTGTCTCGGGCGTCGTCATCACCATCGATCATTTCGGCAATCTCATCACCAACATCGATGCGGGGTTGATCGAACGCTTTCGCCTGCCGCTCGTGCACGCCGGCAATCATTCGTTTCCGTTGTTGCGCACCTATGCCGACACGCGGCCCGGGGAGTACCTGGCGCTCGTCAACTCCTTCGGCGTGATCGAGATTGCGCGTGCCGAGAACAGCGCCGCGGAGGGCCTCGGCCTGAGCCACGGCGCCCCGGTAGTGGTGCGCGATCGCACAGATCAGCCCTAGGGCTGCGGAAGAGTTGATCGGCGGCGCGAATCCGCTATAGTTCGCAGCCTTGTTCGTGCCCCCGTGGTGCACGCTACCCATTGAATTCATTCAGGATTTGCCCCTCCAGATGTCGGAACGAGACAACGAGACTTTCGATCTCGACGATGAATTCCTAACGAGCCCCACCGAGGACGGCACGGATTATGACCGCCTGCTCGACCGCGTGGACAAACGGGTGCGAACGCAGGGAAAACGCGGCAAGGCGGCCTGGAGCCGGCTCGAGGAAGTGCTGGCGGACCGCAAGCTCGAGAAAGACCTGAAAGACTTCGACGACGAGCTGTAGAACGCGCAGCCGTCTGGCCCGCTCCAAGCTTAAGCACGGCTGCGGGCGTTTGCGCACCTCCCGCGCCTAAGGCGTCACGCGCCCGGAGGAGTTAGTGAGTCCCCCGCATCCGCTGTGGATGGTTCTGAAGTTCGGCGGCACGAGTGTCTCGAGCCTGCCGAACTGGAACAACATCGCGCGCATCGCCGCCGAGCGCGCGGCCAGCGGCGCACGCGTGCTCATCGTGCACTCGGCTTTCTGCGGGATCACCGACCGTCTCGAGCGGCTGCTCGATGCGGCGATCGGCCAGGCGCAGGAGGAGGAGCTGCGTGCCATCGAAGAGCGCCACCGGCGCCTGGCGGCCGAGCTCGGCGTGCCCATCGGCACGGAAGTCGAGCGGCAGCTGGCCGAGCTGCGCGAAATTGCCGCCGGTATCGCCCTCGTGGGCGAGGTGAGCGATCGCACGCGCGCGCGTGTCATGGCCGCAGGGGAGCTCATGGCAACTCACATCGGCGCACGCTGGCTTAGCGCCCGCGGGCTCGCGGTCGCGTGGGCCGATGTCCGCACCATGCTGCGCGCGGAGCGTCAGGGCGCCTCCGCGAAAGCCAGCGTGCTCTCGGCGGTCTGCGGCTTCGCCCCGGATGCCGCGCTTCGGGCGCGCCTGGGGGAGGGCGCCCCCATTGTCCTCACCCAGGGATTCATCGCAAGCGATGACGAGGGCAACACCGTGCTTCTCGGGCGCGGCGGGTCGGACACCTCCGCGGCCTACCTCGCAGCCAAACTCTCGGCGGCGCGCCTGGAGATCTGGACCGATGTGCCCGGGATGTTCAGCGCCAACCCGCGCGCGACGCCCAACGCGCGGCTGCTGCGCACGCTGCACTACGACGAGGCGCAGGAGATCGCCACCAGCGGCGCGAAGGTGCTGCATCCGCGCTGCATTCTCCCGGTCAGGCAGTACGGCATACCGCTGCACGTGTACGCCACGCAGGCGCCGGACCTGCCGGGCACGGTGCTCAGCGCCTCCGGCGGGGATGGCGGTGCGCAGGTGAAGGCGGTGTGCAGCAAGAAGGGCATCACGCTCGTATCGCTGGAAAGTCCCGGCATGTGGCACCAGGTTGGCTTTCTGGCCGATGCCTTCCAGGTGTTCAAGCAGCACGGCATGTCGGTCGACCTGGTCTCCACTTCCGAGACCAACGTCACCGTCTCGCTCGATCCGGCCGCCAACACCCTCGACAACACCCTGGTCGCAGCCCTTGTGGCGGATCTGTCGCAATTGTGCCGCGTGCAGGTGATCGGTCCGTGCGCCTCGGTGAGCCTAGTCGGGCGCAACATCCGCGGCATCCTGCACCAGCTGGGGGGCGCGTTCGAGTTCTTCGAGGAACAGAAGATCCACCTCGTGAGCCAGGCCGCCAACGACCTCAACTTCACCTTCGTCGTCGATGAGAACCAGGGCGATCGCCTGGTCGAGCAGCTGCACGAGCTTTTGATCCGCCCGGTCCCCGGGGACAAGATCCTGGGTCCCACCTGGCAGCAGCTATTCTCGCAGCCGCAGGCGCAGGGCAGTGCGGCCTCGCCCTGGTGGCGAGCACGGCGCGCGGCACTGCTTGCCGCGCTCGGGGACGCAGACGCCGCCTTCGTGTACGAACTCGAGGTGGTGCGCAGCGCAGCGCGCGCGCTGCGCGCCCTGGGCTCGCTTGCGCGCGTGCACTACTCGGTGAAGGCCAATCCGCATCCTCAGGTGCTGGCCGCGGTGCGCGGTGAGGGGATCGAGTTCGAGTGCGTGTCGCGCCCGGAGGTGGAGCGGGTGCTCGAGCTGTTCCCCGACCTCGACCCGCAACGCATTCTCTATACGCCGAACTTCGCACCGCGCGCCGAGTATGCGTGGGCGCTTGCACGCGGCGTGCGCGTGACCATCGACAATGTCTTTGCGTTCAGTGCCTGGCCGGAACTCCTGCGCGAGCGCGAGATCTTCGTGCGCATCGATACCGGCGTCGGGCGCGGTCATCACACGCACGTGCGCACGGCCGGCAGCCGCTCGAAGTTCGGCGTGCCGCTCAGCGAGATCGGCGAGCTCGCCGTCAGTGCGCGCGCTCTGGGCGTGCGTGTGCTCGGCCTGCAGGCGCACGTCGGGAGCGGTGTGTTCGATGTGACCAGCTGGGAGCATACGGCGCGGCTGCTCGCCCAGGCGGCGCGCGAGTTCGAGAGCGTGTCGGTCATCGACGTGGGTGGCGGGCTGGGCGTGCCGGAGCGCGCCGATCAGCCGGGCGTGGATCTCGGGCAGCTCGATACGCTGCTGCGGGCGGTACGCGCTGAGCATCCGCACCTGGAGGTGTGGCTCGAGCCGGGACGCTACCTGGTGTCGGCAGCCGGAGTGCTGCTGGCGCGTGTCACGCAACTGAAATCCAAGGGGGAGGTACGCTTCGTCGGCATCGCCACGGGCATGAACTCCCTCATCCGTCCGGCACTCTATGGTGCATACCATGAGATCGCTAATCTCACGCGTGTGGATGAGCCCGCCACGGAGCTGGTGAGCGTGGTCGGCCCGATCTGCGAGAGCGCGGACGTGCTCGGGCACGATCGCCTGCTGCCGCTGACGCACGAGGGTGACGTACTGCTGATCGCCAATGCCGGCGCGTACGGGCACGCGATGAGCTCGCAGTACAACCTGCGCGCGCCGGCGCCGGAGCGCTTCCTCTGAAGTCTCTGAAGCCTCTGCAGCGCAGGCTCCTCTACGGCGCCGGGGTGCTGGTTCTGGTGGTGCTCGGCTACGTGCTCTACCTCGACCACATGGTCGTCAAGCAGTTCGAGGGCCGGCGCTGGACGCTGCCGGCGCAGGTGTATGCGGCGCCGCTTGAGCTCTACGGGGGACTGGCGCTGAAGCTCCCCGAGATCGAGCACGAGCTGCAGCGCCTGCACTACCGCCGTGCCGAGCGCGCCGACCATCCGGGCACCTACCGCCTGGCCGGCGAGCACTTCGAGGTGGCGCTGCGCGCTGCGCGCTTTGCGGATGAAGCCCGCCCGCCATCCCTGCTCGTCATCAACGCAGGCGAGAACGGCATACTCAACCTGCGCGATGCACACGGTGCGGAAGTGCCGGTGCTGCGCCTGGAGCCGCTGCTGATCGGCAGCATCTTTCCGATCCACGGCGAGGATCGCATCATCGTCACCCCGGCGGAGGTGCCCCCGCTCCTGCCGGCGGCGCTCAAGGCGGTCGAGGACCGCAAGTTCGACACCCATCACGGCGTCGATCCGCTCGCCATGCTGCGTGCCGCCTGGGTCAACGCGCGCGCCGGCCAAATCGAGCAGGGCGGGAGCACCCTCACCCAGCAGCTCGTGCGCAGCTACTTCCTCAATTCGCGCCAGACGCTCTCGCGCAAGCTGCGCGAGGCGGTGATGGCGATCGCGCTGGATGCGCATTTCGCCAAGGCCGATCTCATGAATGCCTATATCAATGAGATCTTCCTGGGCCAGGACGGGGACCGTGCCATCCACGGCTTCGGCCTTGCGAGCCAGTTCTATTTCGGCAAGCCGCTCGAAGAGCTCGAGCTCTCGGAGGTCGCGCTGCTGGTGGCGATCGTGCGCGGACCGTCCTACTACGATCCGCGCCGCCATCCCGACCGCGCGCTCCTGCGCCGCAACCTCGTACTCAAGGAGATGGCCGACCAGGGCATTGTGAAGGGCCGGGACGCCGCCGCCGCCGCTCAGCGCCCGCTCGGGGTGAGCGCGCGCTTTGCCGGTGCCTACTACCCGGCCTACCTGGATTTCGTGCGCCGCACGCTGCGCCGCGACTACCAGGAAGGGGACCTGACGCAAGCCGGCCTGCGGATCTACACCAGCCTGGATCCGCGCGCGCAGGATGAAGCGGAGCGCTCCCTTGAGCATGAGCTCGATCGTCTCGATCGGCTCGGGAACCATCCCAAGGCGGCTCTCGAGGGTGCGGTCGTCGTCACTGCCCCGCAGAGCGGTGAGGTGACCGCCATCGTCGGCGGGCGCGAGGCGGGCTACGACGGTTTCGATCGTGCCCTCGATGCGCGCCGCTCGATGGGCTCACTCGTCAAGCCCTTCATCTATCTCACCGCACTCGAGAGCGGGCGCTACAACGCCGCCACGGTCGTACAGGACGCGCCGATCGATCTGAAGCTTGCGAACGGCCAGCACTGGCAGCCGGTGAATTTCACCCGCCAGGTCTACGGCGCAGTTCCGGTGGTGCGCGCGCTCGCCGAGTCACTCAATCTCGCCACCGTGGGTGTGGGGCTCGATGTCGGACTTCCGAAGGTGGCAGCGACGTTGCAGCGCTTCGGGCTCCCGCAGCCGCCCGAGCAGGTGCCGGCGCTGCTGTTGGGTTCGCTCAGCGTCACCCCGCTCGAGGCCGCGCAACTCTTCAACGGGCTTGCGAACGGGGGTTTTCACAATCCGCTGCGCGCGGTGCGCGCCGTGATCAGCTCTGAAGGCAAGCCGCTCAAGGCATTCACGCTCAAGGTGACACAGGTGGCGACACCGGAGGCGATGTATCAGCTCGATCGCATGCTCGTCACCGTCATGGATCGCGGCACCGGTCGCCCGGCGCGCGCGCTCCTGCCGCCGCAACTCATCGTCGCGGGCAAGTCCGGCACCTCTTCTGATTACCGTGACAGCTGGTTCGCAGGCTTCTCCGGCAGCCACCTGGTGGTCGTATGGGTGGGCTACGATGACAACGCGCCGACCGGCTTCACCGGCTCCGCGGGCGCATTGCCGGTGTGGGCACACATCATGGCCGGGCTCGGTACCAACTCCTGGAACGCGGCCATGCCCGAATCACTCGCCGAGGTGCACATCGAGTATCCGACCGGACTGCGCGCGGTGCCCGGCTGTGCGCAGGACATCGTTGCGGTCGTCGTGCCGGGCAACGCATCGCTTGCCGTTCGCCCCGGGTGCGGGTTTCCGGAGAGCCCTGCACCGGCCCACGGCGTACCGGCGAAGCCCGCCAACACCTTCCTGAACCGTGCGCAGCAGTGGCTGCAGGAACTTGCGCACTGAGGGCGCCGCACGGCGCGCGCGAATGAGCCTGCCCCCGCGGGCGCTATCATCCGCGCCGTGCGCATGCGTTGGTTACTGCCCCCCCTGCTGGCGGCCGCCTTGGCCGGCTGCACACTCTTTGGCGGTACCCCCCCGCACGCCGGCCCAACCGCCCCTCCGGGCGCGGGAACGGCGGCGCAGCCGGGACCGGGGGAGGCACCATCGGCGCCTCCGCCCCAACGTTCTTTCCGCTTAAGTCCAGCCGCCAGCGCCCTGGTCAACCAGGCGCACCGACACTCCGGCGCAGGGGATTACGATCAGGCTGCCGCGACGCTCGAGCGGGCACTGCGCATCGAGCCGGACAACCCGCTGGTGTGGATCGAGCTCGGTCGCGTGCGCCTGGCCGAGCGCGATGGCGCGCAGGCGGATGCCCTGGGCCGCAAGGCGCTCACGCTGGCCGCCGGGGACCCGGCCGCTCAGGCCTCGAGCTGGCACTTGATCGCCGATTCGCTCAGGGCCCGCGGGCGCAACCAGGAAGCCGAGGATGCCGAGCGCCGGGCCGGGAGTCTCGCGACACGCTGACCGGCCGCCCGCTGGGCCTGTCTGGGGGCCGAGCCGCTTGCGCGCGAGCGGCCGGTTGCCTAAACTGTTGATTACTCATCGAGACCGGCTGAGGGATAAGGCCCTTAGACGCCGGGGCAACCGCCAGGCTTAACCAACCGGGAAAGGTGCCAACTCCTGCGACATCGCGGCGACGCGTGTCGACAGATGAGCGGTCAGCGTGGCCCTGCGGTGCGAAGGCAGCACGGGGATGGACGTGACAGAGCCTGCCGGGTTCCCGAGCAGGCGCGCTCCGCAGGAGATCCGGTGAGACCGGGCCATAGCCAAGCGGAGCATCCAGTGAGCAAGATCCCCGAAATCCACACCTCGTGGGAGGCAGCGGCGAACGGCGCTGGCAGCCAGATCACGCAGGCGGTGCGCGCCGGCATCGAGTGCGATGATGCGACCGGCTGCGTCGTGCCGCCGCTGCATCTGACCTCGACGTTTGCCTTCCGCGCCTTCGGCGAGAAGCGCGCCTACGACTACACACGCTCGGGCAACCCGACGCGCGACCTGTTGGCCGGTGCGCTCGCCGACCTCGAGCAGGGCGCGGGAGCCGTCGTGACGGCAAGTGGCATGGCGGCGGTCACCGTGGTCGGTTACCTGGTGCCCGTCGGCGCGCGCATCATCGCGCCGCACGATTGCTATGGCGGAACCTATCGGCTGCTCGATGCCTGGCGGCGTCGCGGCGAGCGCGAAGTCGAGTTCATCGACTTTGGCGATGCGGCCGCGCTCGATCAGGCGCTGTCGCGGCCGGCCGCTCTGGTGTGGATCGAGACTCCGAGCAATCCGCTGCTGCGTATTACCGACATCGCCGCGGTGGCAGCGCAGGCGCACGCTTGCGGCGCGCTGGTCGTGGTCGATAACACCTTCCTGTCGCCGGCGTGGCAGCAGCCACTCAAGCTCGGGGCCGATCTCGTCGTGCACTCCACCACCAAGTACCTGAACGGCCACAGCGATGTGGTCGGCGGGGCGGTCATCGCGCGCGAGGCGGCGCTGAATGAGCAGGTCACGTGGTGGGCGAATTGTCTGGGACTGACCGGTGCACCGTTTGACAGCTTCCTGACGCTGCGGGGACTGCGGACGCTGCATGCGCGTCTGGATCATCACGCTCGCAACGCCCATGCGCTCGCGCACTGGCTGGTGGGCCAGTCGAACGTCAGGCGCGTGTGGTATCCGGGGCTCGCCTCGCACCCCGGCCACGACATCGCCCGGCGCCAGCAGCGCGGCTTCGGCGCGGTGGTCACCCTTGAGCTCGAGGGCGGGCACGATGCGGTGCGCGAATTCGTCCGCGACCTCGCGTGCTTCTCGCTCGCCGAATCGCTCGGGGGTGTCGAGAGTCTCGTTGCTCACCCGGCAACGATGACGCACTCGGCCATGGAACCGGCGGCGCGCGAGCGTGCCGGACTTGTGGACGGGCTCATTCGCCTGTCCATCGGGATCGAGGCGCTGGAGGATCTGCGCGATGATCTCGCACGGGCCCTGGAGCGCGCCGCGAGCGTCGTGCCCGAGCGTAGCTTCAGCCGGGTCGCCGCAGCCTACTGAGGACCGCATCTGCGGCCGCGCGCGTTGAGAGCGCGCGCGCGGCGTCGGCAGTGAGATCCGCCGTGCGTGCGCCTGAGATGAGCGCCTCATCAACCGCCTGCTCGAGCGCTGCGGCTTCCTCGTTGAGATCCAGCGAGTGACGCAGCAGCAGCGCCACCGAAAGGATGCTGCCGTAGGGATTGGCGACGCCACGTCCGGCAATGTCGGGCGCGGAGCCGTGGATCGGCTCGTAGATACCGCGCCGTCCCTCCCCGAGTGATGCCGAGGGCAGCAGCCCGAGGGAGCCGGCGAGCATCGAGGCCTCATCGGTCAGGATGTCGCCGAACATGTTCTCGGTGACCAGCACGTCGAAGTCGCGCGGCCGGCGGATCAGGTGCATGGCGGCCGCGTCCACCAGCATGTGATCCAGCCGCACCTGTGGGAACTCCTTCGTGATCACCCGTTGCGCGACTTCCCGCCACAGCCGCGAGGTCTCGAGCACGTTGGCCTTGTCGATCGAGGTGAGCCGTCCGCGCCGTGCGCTGGCGAGCGCGCCGCCGATGCGTACGATGCGCTCGATTTCGGCAACGTGGTAGATACACAGGTCGCTCGCGCTCGTGGCATCGCGATGCTTCTCGCCGAAGTAGATGCCCCCGGTGAGCTCGCGCACGAACACCAGGTCGACCCCCGTGACCACCTCGGCTTTGAGCGTCGAGGCGGCTGCCAATGCCGGATGAACCTTGACGGGCCGCAGGTTCGCGTAGGTCTTGAGCTCGCGGCGCAGCCCGAGAAGTCCGGCCTCAGGTCGCAGCGGCGCATCGGGCGCGGACCATTTGGGTCCTCCGATTGCCCCGAGCAGCACGGCGTGAGCGGCCAGGCAGCCCTTGAGGGTCGCCTCTGGCAGCGGATCATGGTGCGCATCGATCGCGGCGCCCCCAAAGGGCAGGTACGTCAGCTCGAACTGGTGTCCGAAGCGCTCGCCGATGGCTTCAAGACAGCGCACCCCTTCGGCAGTCACCTCCGGGCCGATGCCATCGCCGGGGAGCACCGCGATGCGCGCCTTCATGGGTGGCGCAGTTCGTAGGCCTCGATGTCGGCGCGGCGCGCCAGCAGAAATCCGAGCTCGTCGACTCCTTCGAGCAGGCAGTAACGCGCGAACGGCTCGAGCGCGAAGCTCACCGTCGCCCCCGTTGGAAGCGCGAGCGTGGCGCTCGCCACATCGATCGTCACCTCGGCCCCGGGGTGAGCGATCAGCCATGCGCTCGTGCCCGCATCGACCACGACCGGCAGCAGGCCGTTCTTCAGCGCATTGTTGCGGAAGATGTCGGCGATCTCGCAGCTCACGATGGCCCGCAGGCCGTAGTCGTACAGCGCCCAGGGGGCGTGCTCGCGCGAGGAGCCGCAGCCGAAGTTCTTGCCCGCCACGAGGATCTTGCAGCCCTGCGCCTGCGGGGCATTCAGCTCGAAGTCCGGTCGCGGCGCGCCGTGCTGGTCAAAGCGCCAGTCGGCGAACAGGTGCACGCCGAGGCCGGTGCGCGTGGTCGTGGTGAGAAAGCGCGCCGGGATGATCTGGTCGGTGTCGATGTTGGCCCCGGGCAGCACCACGGTGCGCGCGGTCAGGGTCGTGAAGCGTTCCATCCGCGGCGGCTCCCGATGCGCGCTACATGAGTTCGCGCGGGTCGGTCACGCGGCCCCGCAGCGCGCACGCCGCCGCCGTCAGCGGGCTGGCGAGGAGCGTGCGGGCGCCAGCGCCCTGGCGACCCTCGAAGTTGCGGTTGCTGGTGCTGACGGAGTACTGGCCGCGACCCACCACATCGCCGTTCATGCCGAGGCACATGGAGCAGCCCGACTCGCGCCATTCGGCGCCGGCCTCGAGAAACACACGGTCGAGCCCTTCGGCCTCCGCGGCGCGCTTGACCTGCTGGGAGCCCGGTACGACCAGCATGGTGAGGCCACGGGCGATGTGCCGTCCGCGCAGCAGGGAGGCGGCGCTGCGCAGGTCCGAAAGGCGCGCATTGGTGCAGCTGCCAAGGAACACCACGTTCACCGGCTGATCCTTCAGCGGCCCGGGGTTAAGTCCCATGTACTCGAGTGCGCGGGCGAAGGCCGCATCGTCCGGCCGCTCCGGGATCGTCCCGCCGATCGGGATGACCATGCCGGGGTTGGTGCCGTAGGTGATCATGGGCTCGACCGCACCGGCATCGAGCGACATCTCGCGATCGAAGTGCGCCCCTTCCTCGGTGGGAAGCTCGCGCCAGGCGGCGAGCGCTCGCTCCCACGCCGCGCCCGCCGGTGCGCGCGGCCGCCCGGCCAGATAGCGGTAGGTGGTCTCATCGGGGGCGATCATGCCGGCGCGCGCTCCCGCCTCGATCGACATGTTGCACACGGTCATACGCTCGTCCATGTCGAGTGCCCGGATGGTCTCCCCGCGATACTCGATCACGTGCCCGGTGCCTCCGTCCACGCCGAGGCGCGCGATGATCGCCAGGATCAGGTCCTTGGCGCTGACACCGGCGGTGAGCTTGCCGTGCACGTTGAGCGCGAGCTCGCGCGGCCTTCTCTGCAGCAGGCACTGCGTGGCGAGCACGTGGCCGACCTCCGTGCTGCCGATGCCGAAGGCGAGCGCGCCCAGGGCGCCGTGGGTACTGGTGTGGCTGTCCCCGCACACAATGGTCTGTCCGGGCTGTGACAGACCGAGCTCAGGTCCGATGACGTGCACGATGCCGCGCTGCGCGTGGGTCAGCCCGATCAGCTCGACGCCGAATGCCGCGCAGTTGCTCTCCAGTTCGCGCACCTGGCGTGCGGCGGACTCGATGGTGAAGGGCACGCCGCCGAAGACCTGCGCGGTGTGCGTCGGGGTCGAGTGGTCCATGGTCGCAAGCGTGCGCTCGGGCCGGCGCACCGCGAGCGAGCGCTCGCGCAGCACGGCGAACGCCTGCGGTGAGGTGACCTCGTGCAGCAGGTGCAGGTCGATGTAGAGCACCGCGGGCGTGGCGGCGCTCTCCGCGCTCACCTCGTGACGCCGCCAGACCTTGTCGAACAGGGTTTGCGGTGCGCGCGCCATCAGCCCGAGGCGGCCACCCTGGGGGCGGACATGTCCACGTGATCGAGCCAGCCCCAGGTGTCGGGTGTCTGACCCGAGAACAGCCCGTAGAAGGCGTTCTGCAAGGTCTCGGTCACCGGGCCGAGCTTGCCGGTGCCGACCGTGAGGCGGTCCACCGAGCGGATCGCGGTGATCTCCACCGCAGTGCCGGTAAAGAACGCCTCGTCAGCGATGTACAGAAGCTCGCGCGGCAGTGCGCACTCGCGCACCTCGATGCCGCGCTCGCGTGCCAGACGGATGACGCTATCGCGCGTGAGCCCGCCGAGCACCGAGTGGGCGAGGGCGGGGGTGAGCAGCACCCCGTCCTTCACCAGGAACAGGTTCTCGCCCGAGCCTTCGCTCAAGGTGCCATCCGGTGCCAGCCCGATGCCCTCGGCAAAGCCCAGGCGGCGCGCCTCTGCGGCAATCAGCTGGCTCGAGAGATAGTTGCCGCCGGCCTTGGCGAGCGCCGGCAGCGTATTGGGCGCGACGCGGTTCCAGGAAGAGATACACACGTCCACGCCCGCCTGCTCGCTCTCGTGGCTGCCGAGGTAGCGGCCCCACTCCCACGCCGCCACCGCGACATCGGTCGGCGGGTCGATCTTCGGGCTGACGCCGATCTCGCCATAGCCGCGAAACGCCACCGGACGGATGTAGGCCCCGCGCTGGAGGGAGTTCGCGGAGATCACCTGGCGGCAGGCATCGTTCAGCACCTCGGCGCTGAAGGGCATGTTGATACGGTAGATCTTCGCCGAGTCGAACAGGCGGCGCGTGTGGTCGCGCAGACGGAAGATGGCCACTCCGCGCGGAGTCTGGTAGGCGCGCAGCCCCTCGAACACCGAGGAGCCGTAGTGCAGCGCGTGCGTCAGCACGTGCACCGTGGCTTTCTCCCAGGGCACAAGCTTGCCGTTGAACCAGATGAAGGGCGTGGCGGGAATCGGCATTGTGGCTCCTTAAGCGGGCGTCGCGGCGGCGCGCTCCTCGCGGGTGCGCACCCCGGCCTGCGCCAGCTCGATGCGATTGATCACTTCGAGAAACGCGCGCGTGCCCGACTCGACGATATTGGTGCTCACGCTCGCGCCCCGGTAGGTCTTGTGATTGTACTCCACGTACACGCGCGCCTCGCCCTGTGCGTCCTCGCCCTCGGAGACCGCCTGCACCTCGAACTTGCGCAAGCAGACGGCGATGCCGGTGGCCGCCTCGATCGCCTTGAAGGCCGCATCCACCGGTCCGTCACCGCTCGCGGTGCGCCGGGCGCTGCGCCCGTCACTGTGCGTAAGAAGCACGCTCGCGCTGGCGGCGGCGCCGCTCTTGGCCTCGATGGCAAGTTCGGTGAGCTGCCAGGGGCCGGCGGCCGAGCCTTCGGCGCGCAGCACCAGCGCCTCGATGTCGCCATCGAAGAGCTCCTTCTTCTTGTCCGCGAGCGCCTTGAATTCCTCGAACACGCGGTTGAACTCGAGCTCATCGAGCGCAAATCCCAGCGCTTCGACACGCTCGCGGAAGGCGTGGCGGCCGCTGTGCTTGCCGAGCACCAGGTGACTGCGCGAGAGGCCGACATCCTCGGGGCGCAGGATCTCGTAGGTCGAGTGGTGCTTCAACATGCCGTGCTGATGAATGCCGCTCTCGTGTGCGAACGCGTTTTCGCCCACCACCGCCTTGTTGCGCGGGATCGGCATGCCGGTGATGCTCGAGATCAGCCGCGAAGTGGGGTAGAGGCGGTTGGTGTGCACCGCGGTGCTCACGTTGAAGAACGCCTCGCGCGTCTTGAGCGCCATCACCACCTCTTCGAGGGAGCAGTTGCCGGCGCGCTCGCCGATGCCGTTGATGGTGCACTCGATCTGGCGCGCGCCGGCCACGACCGCGGTCAGACTGTTGGCGACCGCCATGCCGAGATCATCGTGGCAGTGCACCGAGAGGCGCACCCCATCGATGCCGCGCACGTTCTTGCGCAGGTAGCGGAACAGCTCGGCGAACTCATCGGGCACGGTGTAGCCGACGGTGTCGGGGATGTTGACCGTGCTCGCACCCGCGGCGATCGCGACCTCGACCACCTGGGCGAGAAATTCAAGCTCGGTGCGCGAGGCGTCCTCGGGGGAGAACTCCACGTCCGCGCACAGCTCGCGCGCGCGCGCGACGCCATCGGCGGCGAGCCTGAGGATCTCATCCTGCGCCATGTTGAGCTTGTACTGGCGGTGGATGGCACTCGTGGCGAGGAATACGTGGATACGATGCCGGGGGGCGCTGGCGAGTGCACGCGATGCCAGAGCGATGTCCTCGGGGTTGCAGCGCGCCAGTGCGCACACGATGGGACCTTCGATCTCGCGCGCCACCGTGGACACGCTCTCGAAGTCCCCGCGCGAGGCGGCCGGAAAGCCCGCCTCGATGACGTCCACGCCGAGCTCGGCGAGTGCGCGCGCCACGCGCAGCTTCTCCGCGGCCGTCATGCTGCAGCCCGGGGACTGCTCCCCGTCGCGCAAGGTGGTGTCGAAGATCAGTACTCGATCGGGATTAGCAATCATGGCAATGGCCTCTCAGGCACGTTTCTCCTGCAACCAGGGCATGCGCGCGCGTAAGCTCGCGCCCACCTTCTCGATCTGACGGTCCATGTCCTCGGCGAGGAGCTTCTGGTAGTTCGCGCGTCCCTCGGCGTTCTCGCGCAGCCACTGGCGCGCGAACTTGCCGCTCTGCACCTCCTTGAGCACCTTGCGCATCTCGTTCTTGACGCGCTCGTTGACGATGCGCGGGCCGCGCGTCAGATCGCCGTACTTGGCCGTCTCGCTGATGAAGCGGTGCATCTTGGCGAGCCCACCCTCGTGCAGCAGATCCACGATCAGCTTCAGCTCGTGCAGACACTCGTAGTAGGCGACCTCGGGCTGATAGCCGGCCTCCACCAAGGTCTCGAATCCTTTGACCACAAGCTCGGTGGCCCCACCGCACAGCACCGCCTGCTCGCCGAACAGATCCGTCTCGGTCTCCTCGGCGAAGGTCGTCTCGAGCACCCCGCCGCGCGTACCGCCGATGCCGTGCGCATAGGCGAGTGCGCGCGCGTGCGCCTTGCCGGTGGCATCCTGTGCCACCGCCAGCAGGCACGGGACGCCCCGGCCCTGTTGGTACTGACGGCGCACCAGATCCCCCGGCCCCTTGGGCGCAATCAGCACCACATCGATGCTCTTGGGCGCCTTGATCTGGCGGAAGTGCACGTTGAAGCCGTGCGCGAACAGCAGCGCGGCGCCGGCCTTGATGCCCTTCCTGACCTCCTGGTAGAGCCCCTTCTGCGCGGTGTCGGGCACCAGCATGGCGATGAGGTCGGCACCGGCGACCGCGGCGGCGGGCTCGGCCACTGCCAGCCCGTCCCGGCGTGCCTTCTTCCAGCTCGCGCCCGCCTTGCGCACGCCGACGACCACCTCGAAGCCGGAGTCCTTGAGATTGAGCGCGTGCGCGCGCCCCTGGCTGCCATATCCCAGGATGGCGATGCGTGCCCCCTTCAGGGCCTTCTTGTCGACGTCTTTCTGCGAATACAGCCTCATCGCGATCACTCCTCAGAAATCCTGCCGGTCATGCCGGACGCATAAAAAACCCCGCAGCGGCGCTCGCCGGTGCGGGGTCCTTTTATTTTCTCGCTCGTGCCTGGTGCTTATCAGGCGTTCGCGAGTGCCCCGCGCCGCGCTCCGCTAAGGAGCAGCAGCAAGGGCAGGAGCAGCAGCAACGGCCGGCGCGCGCTAAGCGCTGCGTCGTAAAGGGCCGGTGTTGTCTCGTGTGTCATTGGGGCGAACGAAGCCTGCTTTCCCGATGTGAGCACACCGACGGCGGGCTGTCAACGAACGGCTGTCCGAGGGCGGCGGCGTGCGATTAAGCTTGCGGCCCGTGCCTCAAGGCCCCCCCGTCAGACCCAGCGCGCTCGCGGAAGGCATCTTTCGCCGCGAGATCCTGCCCTGGGGCCTGTTGGGACTGGCTCTCGGGCTGGTCGAGGGCGCCACCGCCGCGGTGCTCGTCAAGCAGCATTTCGCATCAGCCGCGCCGAGCTTCATCGTGAATCTCGCGGTGGCGGCGGTGTCCGGGGCGCCCGCGTTCTCCAACGTGCTGAGCTTCGTGTGGGCCAACATCGCGCACGGCCGTGCGCGGGTGCAGCTCATGGTCGCACTCCAGGCAGGCTTTGCGCTTCTCGTCGGCTGCGTGTCCTTCGCCTCGCGCGGCTCCGGCGGGCTGCTGCTGACGGTGCTCTCGATCATCGCCGCACGCGTACTGTGGGCCGGCATCCTCACGGTGCGTGCCGCGGTGTGGACGGCGAACTACCCGCGCAACGTGCTGGCACGCATCACCGGCAGGATCGTCATCGTCAACGCCATCACGGTGGCGATATCGGCAGCGCTCGTGGGCTGGGCACTCGAAGCCCACGTGCTCGATGCCCGCTGGCTGTACGGCGGCGGGGCGCTCGCAGGGCTCGCCGCCGCCTGGCTGTACCGCGCCATGCGCGTGCGGCGCGAGTTCCGCCTGCTCGCCGCCGAGGCGGACAGCGCCACGCGCAGCGAGCCCTTCAGCATGCGCATGTTGACCCGCATCCTTAAGGAGGACCCCGCCTACCGCCAGTACATGCTGTGGATGGGCCTCTTCGGCGGGGGCACGCTGATGCTCACCGCACAGCTGGTGCTGGTGTTCTCCGAGCAGCTGCACTTAAGCTCCGCGCGCCAGATCGCGCTCCTTGCGGTGGTGCCGCTGATCACCCAGCCGCTGTTCCTGCCGTGGTGGGCGCGGCTGTTCGATGCCGCGCACGTGGTGCGCTTTCGCTCGCGCCAGGGATGGGCGATCGTGCTGGCGAGCGCTGCGATGTGCGCCGGGGTGTTCAGCGGCGCGCAGGCACTGTTGTGGCTTGGGGCGGTGTTGCTCGGGGCGGCGCAGGCGGGTGCTAACCTGGGCTGGAATCTCGGGCACAATGACTTCGCATCCCTCGGCCGCGCGCAGCATTACATGGGCGTGCACGTCACGCTCACCGGCGTGCGCGGCGGAGTGGCGCCGCCGGCAGGGGTACTCGTCTACATGGGCCTGGAAGGATGGCGCCGCGGCGCAGGGGAACTGGCACTGCTCTTGCCGCTGGCGCTGACCGCGGCGGGAGCGTTGGGCTTCGCTCGCATGAGCGTCGCGCTGGAGGAGAACCGTGAAAAGAAAAGCTGATCCGCGCCAGTACTCGCGCGTGGTGGTGGACGGCGACAAGCAGGCGCCCTCGCGCGCCATGCTGCGCGCTGTGGGCTTTCGGGACGAGGATTTTGCCAAGCCCCAGATCGGCGTGGCCTCCACCTGGGCGAACCTCACCCCCTGCAACATGCACATCGGGGAGCTGGCGCGCGAGGCATGCGCGGGAGTGGATGCCGCGGGTGCCAAGAGCGTGCTGTTTAACACCATCACGGTGTCCGACGGCATCTCGATGGGCACTCCCGGCATGCGCTACTCGCTGGTCTCGCGCGAGGTGATCGCGGACTCCATCGAGACGGTGGTGGGCGCAGCAGGTTTCGATGGCTTCGTGGCGATCGGTGGCTGTGACAAGAACATGCCCGGCTGCGCCATGGCCATGGCGCGTCTGAATCGCCCGGCGGTGTTCGTTTACGGCGGCACGATTCGTCCGGGAGCCAAGCGTCGCGACATTATTTCTGTCTTCGAGGCGGTCGGGGCGCATGCCGCCGGCAAGCTGAGCGATGAGGGACTGCTCGAGATCGAGCGCACCGCCATCCCGGGGCCGGGCAGCTGCGGCGGGATGTACACCGCGAACACCATGGCCTCGGCGATCGAGGCGCTGGGTCTTTCGCTCCCGGGCAGCTCAGCCCAGGAGGCTGTCGGGGAGGACAAGCGCTCGGACAGTCACCGCGCGGGGGAGACCGTGGTGCAGCTGGTACGCGCGGGCTTGAAGCCGCGCGACATCCTGACCCGTCGCGCTTTCGAGAACGCCATAACGGTCGTCATCGCGCTCGGGGGCTCGACCAATGCGGTGCTGCACCTGCTGGCGATTGCCTACGATGCCGGCGTCAAGCTCAGCCTGGATGACTTCACGCGCATCGGCCGCCGCGTGCCGGTGCTCGCCGACCTCAAGCCGAGCGGGCGCTACCTTATGTCAGAGCTGGTCGCCATCGGCGGCATCCAGCCGCTCATGAAAATTCTCCTCGCCGGCGGACTGTTACATCCGGATTGCATGACCGTTACCGGCCGCACCTTGCAGGAGAATCTCGAAAGCGTTCCCATGTACATGAGCGGACAAGATATTGTTCACCCGCTCGCGGCGCCGCTTAAGAAAGACAGCCACCTGGTCATCCTGTACGGCAATCTCGCTCCCGAGGGTGCCGTCGCCAAGATCACCGGCAAGGAAGGCGAGCGCTTTGAAGGGCGCGCGCGGGTATTCGAGGGCGAGGAGCGCGCCACGGCCGCGATCCTCGCCGGGCGCGTGCGCGCAGGCGATGTCGTCGTGATTCGCGGGGAAGGCCCGCGCGGCGGCCCGGGCATGCGCGAGATGTTAAGCCCGACGAGCGCCATCACGGGCCGGGGCCTGGCCGGTCAGGTCGCGCTCATCACGGACGGTCGCTTCTCCGGCGGCAGTCACGGCTTCGTCGTGGGACATATTTCGCCCGAGGGCGCCGTCGGGGGGCCGATCGGGCTGCTGCGCAGCGGCGATCGCATCAGCATCGATGCGCTCAAGCGCGAGATCCGGGTCGAGCTGCCGGCTGCGGAACTGCGCCGGCGGCGCACGGCCTGGAAGCCCAGGGCCCGCGCGCTCGGCGGGGTACTGGCGAAATACGCGCACTTGGTGGGCAGCGCCTCGCGCGGGGCGGTAACTGAGGCGACACAGTCAGCGCGGCGCGCTGACTGAAAGGCGTTTCCGTAGTTGTCAGTGCACACCGCCAGCGGGTACAGTTCACCGCAGCGTTCGCCGCTACGCGCAAGCACGCGAACTGCGCCCGGGGGGATTGAGGCAAAGACACAGCTGCGGCGTGGATGGTAGGCATCTGTGGATGCCGCCACGGATGGGGTTCCGGTCCTTCGGGGTAAGGGCAACGAAAATTTGAACAAGATGCAGGATCGGGGCCGCTCATCGGCCCGGTGTGTTCAGAACTCACACGATTGACAACACATGGCTGCCTACATACACGACACCCAATACTTCTCGCGGCGCACTGCGGTGCTGTTCGCCATCGTCGCCCTGCACCTGTTCATCTTCTGGGCCTTGGCGACCGGCCTTGCGCAGAGGGCGATCGAGGTAATCGCCCCTCCGATCCAGACGGAGATCGTGCAGGAGGAGCAGAAGAAGCTCGAGCCGCCACCTCCACCGCCACCTGAATTCCAGAAGCCGCCGGTGGAAGTGCCCCCGCCTGATGTCACCATCGACATGCCGGTGGAGACCACCAACAGCACCGCCATCACCAACGTGAGCTCCAAGCCCCAGCCGCCCGCTCCGCCGCGGCCCCCGAGCTCGCGCACCTCGGCCCACCCGCTGAAGCTTCCCAACACCGAGGATTTCTATCCCTCGGCCTCCTCGCGCCTGGGCGAGGAGGGCACGGCGACCGTGCACGTGTGCGTCGATCCGGCCGGTAAACTCACCGGCGGCACCCCGACGGTCGCAGCGACTTCCGGCAAGCCGCGCCTCGATGAGGGCGCGGTGAACCTCGCCAAAGCCGGTCGCTACGCGCCCGGCACCGAGGACGGCAAGCCGGTCGAGGGCTGTTTCGATTTCCGCGTGAAGTTCCAGCTGCATTGATTTAAGACCCCGCACCCTAACCAAGCGCGGCCCATTTGTTTCGAGGACAACTATGGAAAACCAAGCAACCACAACAGTCTCAAATCCTTACGGCCTCGTCGCACTATGGCAGGGCGGTGACATCGTCGCCCGCTCCGTGCTCGTGCTGCTCTTGATCATGTCGCTCGCCTCCTGGTACGTCATGCTCACGAAGCTGTGGGATCAGCGGAAGCTGAAGTCATCCGCGCGCATGGTCGAGAAGCAGTTCTGGACCGCTCCCTCGGTCAAGGACGGCGTCGACCGTCTGAAGAAAGGTGATGACTTCCGCGGCATCGCCGAAGACGGCCTGCGCGCTGCCTCTCACCACGACGGTCGTCTCACCGACCGCATCGATCTGAACGAGTGGATCACCATGTCGTTGCAGCGCTCGACCGACCAGGTGAACAGCCAGCTGAACAAGGGCCTGGGGCTGCTCGCCACCGTCGGCTCGACGGCACCGTTCGTGGGCCTCTTCGGCACGGTGTGGGGCATCCTGAACGCGCTGGTCGGTATCGGTATCGCCGGTCAAGCGAGCATCGACAAGGTGGCAGGCCCGGTCGGTGAGGCGCTCATCATGACCGCGCTCGGCTTGTTCGTGGCCGTACCGGCGGTCATGGGCTACAACTGGCTGCTGGGCCGCAACAAGCTCCTGCAGGACGCGCTGCGCAATTTCGCGCAGGACCTGCAGGCCTACCTGGTTGGCGGGGTGCGCATGGGCGGGGCAGAGATCGTGACGGGCGCCCGTCCGGCTACCGCCAAGGCCGCGCCGCTCAAGAGCTAGCGCGCAGTAGCAAGTGTTCCTGCGCGGCAGGGAGGGTCGGTCGGATGGCCGGCCCTCGCCGCGGCACGTAGTTCAAGGAGTCATCGATCATGGCAATGAGCGTTGGTCAGGAATCCGGTGGAGCGATCGCGAGCATCAACACCACCCCGCTGGTGGACGTCATGCTCGTGCTCCTCATCATCTTTCTCATCACCATTCCGGTGATCAACAAGACCGTGAAGGTGGAACTGCCGAAGGCCGTCAACATTCCGACCCAGACCAAGCCCGAGAACATCACCATCGCGGTGGATGCAGCCGGCAACATCTACTGGAACGACAAGAAGACGACCGACCGCAACGAGCTGCTCGGCCTGATCGAGGCGGCTGCCGTGAAGAAGCCGCAGCCGGAGATCCATATCCGCGGTGACAAGGAGACGCGCTACGAGGCCATCGGGCGCGTCATGTACGCCATCCAGCGCGGCGGGATCGTCAAGGTGGGCTTTCTCACCGAGCCGGATCACGGCGTGCGCGGCTACCGCTGAAGCTTTAGGAGTACTCACTACATGGCAATGAGCGTCGGAAGCACCGCCTCCAAGGAGGCCATGTGCGACATCAACACCACGCCGCTGATCGACGTGATGCTGGTGCTGCTCGTGACGCTGATCGTGTCGCTGCCCATCATGACGCACGCGGTCAAGCTCGACATGCCCAACCCGAATAACCAGCCGCCGCCACCGGACGTGCCGCCCGAGGTGATCAACCTGGAGATCGATGGCGATGGCACGGTGGTGTGGAACGGCACGCCGGTGACCGGCCTGCAGCAGCTGGAAGGCTTTTTTGGCTCCGAGACCAAGAAGGACCCGCAGCCGGAGATTCACCTGCGCCCCGACCGTCGCGCGAAGTACGACATGGTGGCGAAGGTACTCGCGGCCGCACAGCGTTATCACTTGAAGAAGATCGGCTTCGTCAACGTGGCGGAATTCAAGGACTAACTCTCAACTGTTTAGGCGAAAAGCACACTCATGAAGGTCACCAGAATCCTCCAGGCGCTCGCTGTCGGCGCCCTCGTCGTGGCTAGCGCCACGCTCGTGTCCGCGCCCGCATCTGCTGCGGAGAAGCAGCAGCAACCCAGTCCGAAGCTGGCGAAGCCCCTGCATGAGGCGCAGGAGGACATCAAGGCGAAGAAGTGGACCGATGCGATCGCCAAGCTCAAGGAAGCGGACGCGATGGCCGGCAAGACCCCCTATGACCAGCACGTCATCAACGACTTCTACAGCTTCGCCTACATCAACACCCAGAACTACGCCGAGGCCGCCAAGGCCCTGGAGGCGGAGCTCGACGACGGCATCACGACGGAATCCGAGAAGCCGCAGAAGACCCGTGCCATCACGGAGCTGAACTACCAGCTCAAGAACTACGACAAGGTGATCGATTACGGCAACCGCGCGCTGAAGAACGGCGAGGACGAGCGCATGCGCATCCTTGTCGGCCAGGCGTACTACCTCAAGGGCGATTTCAAGGACTCGCTCAAGTTCGAAGAGAGCACCATCGACGCGCAGATCAAGTCCGGTCAGACGCCGAAGAAGGACACGCTGCTGCTCTTCTACAGCTCCTGTCAGAAGATGAAGGACGACCCCTGCCAGACGCGCGCCATGGAGAAGCTGGTTCAGTACTACCCCGAGCCCGACTACTGGAGCCAGCTGCTGTTCAACCTGCGCGCGCAGATCTCCAACAGCGATGCGGACACGTTGCAGACCTACCGCCTGATGACCGAGGTGGACGTGCTGAAGACCCCAGGCGACTACAACGAGATGGCACAGCTCGCACTTGAAGCCGGCTCGCCGGGGGAGGCGCAGAGCGTGCTCGAGAAGGGCTTCTCGAAGAACGTGTTCAGCGACAAGCTCACCGAGGACCGCAACAAGCGCCTGCTGGAGAATGCCAAGAAGGCGGCCGCGACCGACCAGGCGACGCTGCCGAAGCTGGTGCAGGAGGCGGACGCCTCACCTACGGGCGCCAAGAACGTCGGCGTCGGGATTGCCTACCTCGGCTACGGCAAATACGACCAGGCGGCCGATGAGATCAACAAGGGACTGACCAAGGGTGGCGTGAAGGATGAGGCTCAGGCGCGACTGCTGCTCGGCATCGCACAGCTCAAGGGCGGCCACAAAGACGATGCCGTGAAGACTTTCCACGCGGTCAAGGGCGACCCGGTGCTCGAGCGGCTGGCGAACCTGTGGACGCTGCACGCCAAGGCGGCCTGACCATCCACCCAGGAGGACGCGCATGAGCATCAAGGCAGGCGAGCGCATGCCCGCGGGCACTTTCAAGCGCATGACCAAGGAGGGTCCCAAGGACCTGAGCACGGACGAGCTCTTCAAGGGCAAGACGGTGGTGTTGTTCTCCGTGCCGGGGGCCTTCACCCCGACCTGTGATGCCAAGCACCTGCCCGGATTCGTGCAGCTGGCCGATCAGTTCCGCGCCAAAGGCGTCGACACCATCGCCTGCATGGCCGTCAACGATGTGTTCGTGATGAACGCGTGGGGCAAGTCCTCAGGCGTCGGCGACAAGATCCTGATGCTCGCCGACGGCAACGGCGATTACGCGAAGGCGCTGGGGCTCGAACTGGATGCCAAGGGTTTCGGCATGGGCACACGTGGCCAGCGCTTCGCCATCGTGGTGAGTGACGGGGTCGCCAAGCGCGTCGAAGTCGAGGCAGCCGGACAGTTCAAGGTGTCCGCGGCCGAGAGCGTTCTCGCGCACCTCTAGGAAGATCTTCCGGCCAGTGCGCGGCAGGGCCGCGCGCGGCTCACTTGCCGATTAGCCGCTCGATCTCCGGCACGATCTGGAACAGGTCCCCGACGAGGCCTAAGTCAGCCACCTCGAAGATGGGCGCCTCGCTGTCCTTGTTGATGGCGACGATGGTGCGCGCGTCCTTGATGCCGGTGAGGTGCTGGATGGCCCCGGAGATGCCGATCGCCATGTACAGCTCCGGGGCGATGATCTTGCCGGTCTGCCCGACCTGCATCTCGTTGGGCGCGTAGCCGGCATCGACCGCTGCGCGTGATGCGCCCACGGCTGCACCGAGCTTGTCCGCGAGGCTGTAGAGAATCTTGAAGCCCTCCGCGCTCCCGAGCGCCCGGCCACCGGAGATCACGCGCGCGGCGGTCTGCAGGTCCGGGCGGTCGCTCCTGGCTGCCGACACCGACACGAAGCGCGTGTGGGTCGGTAGCTCGACGTTCGCTTGCGCCGCCTCGATCGCAGCCGTGCCGCCCCCGCCCGCCGCCTCGAAAGAGGCGGTGCGCACCGTGCCCACGACCTTTCCCTCACCCGATGACTCGACGGTGAGTATCGCGTTACCCGCATAGATCGGCCGGCGAAAGCGCGTCGGGCTCTCGATGGCCATGATGTCACTCACCTGCGGGGCGCCCAGGAGCCCCGCGATTCGCGCCATGAGGTCCTTGCCAAAGGTAGTGGAGGGGCCGAGCACGTGGCTGAAGGGTCCGGCGATGGCCACGATCTGCGGCGCGAGCAGCGCCGCAAGCGCGTGCGCGTTGGCAGGATTCTCGAGCGTCAGCACGCCCGTGACGCCCGCAAGCTGCGCCGCCTGGGCCGCGACCGCCGCGGCACTCGCCGCGCAAACCACGACCGTGATCTCAGCCCCGGCAAGCGCGCGTGCGCAGGTGACGCACTTCGCCGTGCTGGGGTTGAGCTTCGCGCCGTCGTGCTCGGCGACGATGAGGATTTTCGCACTCACAGGAGGCCCTTCTTCTGCAGCGCCTCGACCAGCTCGGCAGCATCCTTCACGCGGATACCTTTCTGGCGCTGCGGCGGGGGCTCGAAGCGCACCAGTTTCAGCTGCTGACGCGCCTCGACCCCGAGCGTACTCAAGGTGAAGGTGTCGAGCGGCTTCTTCTTGGCCTTCATGATGTCCGGCAGCTTCACGTAGCGCGGCTCGTTCAGGCGCAGGTCCGTCGTGATCACCGCCGGCAGGTCGACCTCGAGGGTCTCGAGCCCGGCGTCCACCTCGCGCGTGACGCGCGCGCTCGTGCCGGTCAGCTCGAGCTTGGAGGCGTAGGTCGCCTGCGGCCGGTTCCACAGCGCCGCCAGCACCTGCCCGGTCTGGCCGTTGTCATCATCGATTGCCTGTTTGCCGAGGATGACGAGCAGCGGCTGCTCGCGCTCGATCAGCTTCAACAGCGCGCGCGCCGCGGTGAGCGGCTCGATGACGCCATCAGCCTGCACGTGCAGCGCGCGATCGGCGCCCATTGCAAGCGCGGTACGCAGCTGCTGCTGGCATTCCGCGGGGCCCACGGTGGCGACGATGACCTCCTCGGCAGCGCCGCGCTCCTTGATGCGCAGTGCCTCCTCGAGCGCGATCTCGTCGAAGGGGTTGACGCTCATCTTGACCCCGTCGGTGATGACGCCGCTGCCGTCGGGCTTGACCCGGATGCGCACGTTGTAATCCACCACGCGCTTGATGCCGACCAGGACTCGTTTCATGCGGTAAGTATAGCGGCAGGATTCCTGCCTTGTTGCTTGGGAAGGCCGTGCCGTTGACGGATTGCGCATGCTCTCCCTAAAGTCCCTCGCATGCTGAGCTATGTGCTCCGTCGCGCCGGGGGAATCTTCCTCACCCTGTTCGTCCTCGTCAGCCTCTCCTTTCTCATCGTGCGCCTGGCGCCCGGCGGCCCCTTCGACCAGGAGCAGGCACTCAGTGCTCCGGTGCGCGCGAACCTCGAACGGCTCTACGGCCTGGACCAGCCGCTGCTCGTGCAGTACGGCCGCTACCTTGGCGCCCTGGCGCACGGGGACTTCGGTCCCTCCCTGAGACAGCGCGACTACAGCGTCGGGGAGCTCATCGCCCAGGGCCTGCCGCTGAGCGCTGCGCTCGGGCTCACCGCCATGGTGCTTGCGGTGCTCCTCGGGGTCGGCGCCGGGATCACCGCTGCGGTGTGGCGCAGCCGCGGTGCGGACCTCGGGCTTGCCGCGGTCACTGCGCTGCTCATCGCGCTCCCGAGTTTCGTGGTCGGCCCGCTGCTCGCGCTCATCTTCGCCGTGCACCTGCACTGGCTGCCGGTGGCGGGCTTCGAGCACGGCGCAACGCGCTTCCTGGTGCTACCGGTCATCACCCTCGCCCTGCCCGTGGCGGCGTACCTGGCGCGCCTGATGCGCGCGAGCCTGCTCGAGGTGCTGCGCGCGCCGTTCGTGCGCAGCGCCCGCGCGCGCGGACTGGGGGCAACACGGGTGCTGTGGCGTCACGCACTGCCGCCGGCCCTTTTGCCGGTGGTGAGTTACTTAGGTCCCGCCCTGGCCTTCGTGATCACAGGCTCGCTGGTGGTGGAGTCGGTGTTCGCGCTGCCGGGAACCGGGCGCTTCCTGGTGCAGGGAGCGATCGATCGCGACTATCCGCTCGTCTTAGGGATGGTCGTGGTCTACGGCGCACTCACCCTGGTGCTGAACTTCCTCGCCGATATCGCCTGCGGCTGGCTCGACCCGCGCGTGCGCAATGAGTGAGGCTGCCGCGGCGGTGAGAAGCGGCCTGTGGAGCGATGCACGGCGGCGCCTGCTCGGGAATCCGGTTACCGCGAGCGCCCTCGGCGCGCTGTGCTTCATCGCGCTGCTTGCGCTCCTCGCTCCGGCGTTGAGTCGCTGGGGCTACGAGCACCTCGACTGGCAGCACCTCGCTGCTCCGCCCGGGCTCACCGCCGGGCACTGGTTCGGCACCGACCGCCTCGGGCGCGACCTGTTCGTGCGCACGCTCTACGGGGTGCGCCTGTCGCTCCTGATCAGCCTGCTCGCCAGCGCGGTGAGCTTCCTCATCGGGGTGTCCTGGGGTGCAGTGGCCGGGCTTGCGCCTCAGCGCACCGACGCGCTGATGATGCGCTTCGTGGACGTGTTGTACTCGCTCCCGTACCTGTTCGTGGTGATCATCCTGACGAGCCTCTTCCGCCGCGGCAGCATCCTGGTACTCACGGTGGCGCTCGGCGCGGTCGGCTGGCTCACCACCGCGCGCATCGTGCGCGCCCAGACGCGCGCGCTCAGGCGGCGCGAGTTCATCGAGGCGGCGCGCGCGGCGGGTGTGCCTCCCGCTGCGATCCTGCTGCGGCACGTGATACCGAACGTGCTCGGGCCGGTCGCAGTCTACGCAACCCTCATCGTGCCGCAGATGATCCTCTTCGAGAGCTTCCTCTCCTTCCTTGGACTTGGCGTGCAGGAGCCCCAGGCGAGCCTTGGCAACCTGATCTACGTCGGCGCGCAGGAGATGGAGTCGGCGACCTGGATGCTGCTGGTGCCGGCTACGTTCCTGGTGGTACTGCTCGCCTGCCTCAACCTGATCGGGGATGCGCTGCGTGATGCCCTCGACCCGCGCGAATACTGACGCTGTGGGCGCAGAGCTGCTGCGCCTGTCGGCGCTCTCGGTCAGCTTCGCAACCCCTGCGGGCCGGGTGAGCGCCGTTCGCGACCTCACGCTCTCGGTGGCGCGCGGGGAATGCCTCGGGGTGGTGGGCGAATCGGGCGCGGGCAAGAGCCAGGCGTTTCTCGCCGTCATGGGCCTGCTGCCCGCGAACGCCTCCGTGACGGGAAGCGCGCGCTTCGAGGGGAGCGAGCTACTCGGACTTGCGCCGGCGGCGCTCGAGCAGGTGCGCGGGGCGCGCATCGGCCTGGTGTTCCAGGACCCGATGAGCTCGCTCACGCCGCATCTGACCGTGGGGGCGCAGATCGCGGAAGTTCTGATGCGACACTGCGGGGCCGCGCGCGCCGCGGCGCATGCCGGTGCGCTCGCGCTGCTCGAGCGCGTGCACGTCAACGACCCCGAGCGGCGCGCGCGTCAATACCCGCACGAGCTCTCAGGGGGCATGCGACAGCGTGTGATGATCGCCATCGCGCTCGGCGGGGAGCCGCAGCTTCTGATCGCAGACGAGCCGACCACATCTCTGGATGTCACCATCCAGGCGCAGATCCTGGCGCTGCTGGGGGAGCTCAGGCGCGAGCGTGGGATGGCGCTGGTGCTCATTACCCACGATGTTGCCGCAGTCGCCGGCATGGCCGATCGGGTGGTGGTGATGCGTGCCGGCTGCCTCGTGGAATCGGGCACGGCGGCCGAGGTGCTGAAGCACCCGCGTGAGGCGTACACCCGCGAGCTCTTGCGCGAGGCCGTGAGCCTGGAGAGCGGTGAGGCTCGCCCCGCACACGCGCGTGGCGTGGCGGCGGCGCCCGCCGCGCGCACGCTCCTCAGTGTTCGGGGCGTCAGTGTGCGATTTGCGGTCGGCACCGGTTGGCTCGGGCCCGTGTCACAGCTGCTCGCGGTGCGCGATGTCAGCCTTGAGCTCGGGGCCGAAGAGTCCCTGGGCATCGTGGGGGAGTCCGGATGCGGCAAGTCGACGCTCGCGCGCGCCGCACTGGCACTCCTGGCCACTTCGAGCGGAAGCGTGCTGTGGGCGGACCGAGACGTCGCCTCACTCGCGCCCCGGGAGCTGCGCGCGCGGCGCCGCGATCTGCAGATCGTCTTCCAGGACCCCTTGAGCAGTCTTGATCCACGCATGTGCGTGGCCGAGCTCATCGCCGAGCCGCTCAGGGTGCACGCGCCGGCCATGGACGAGGCGGCGCGCGCCGCGGAGGTGGCCGCGGCGCTCGCGCGCGTGGGGCTGCCGCGGGAGCTGCTCGCGCGCTACCCGCACGAGCTCTCCGGCGGCCAGTGTCAGCGTGTCGGCATCGCGCGCGCCATGATCCTGCAGCCGCAGGTGCTGGTGTGCGATGAGCCGGTGAGCGCGCTGGATCTGCCGACCCAGGCGCAGATCGTGGCGCTCCTGGGAGAACTGCGCGCCGGCACGCGCATGAGCCTGCTCTTCATCAGCCACAACCTCGCGCTCGTGCGGCGGCTGTGTGCGCGCGTCCTGGTGCTGTATCTGGGTCGGATGATGGAGCTGCTCCCGGCCGAGCACCTAGGCGAGGGCGCGCGCCATCCCTATACGCGCGAGCTCATGAGCGCCATTCCGAGCGCTGACCCGGACGTGCAGCGCGCGCGCCGCACGGCGGTTCGCAGCGGCGAGCCGCCCTCGGCGCTCGCCCCCCCGAGCGGCTGCGTCTACCGCACGCGTTGCCCGCACGCCGACCTCGTGTGCGCCGAGCGGGTGCCGGCATGGGAGAGCGTGGGCGCCGGCCACTTCGTGGCCTGTCATCACTGGCGCGAGCTGCCGTGAGCTCGGTACGGGGGCGCACGGGCGAGTTGAGCTATTCTTGCGCGCCATGAAGAGCGAGCAGCGCATCGGCGCAAGTGAGGGCCTGAAGCACGTCCGCTACGAGATCCGCGGGCGCCTGGCGCGCCGCGCCCATGAGCTCGAGCGCCAGGGGTACGAGATTGTCTCGCTGAATATCGGCAATCCGCGTGCCTTCGGGCTGCGCACCCCGGAGACCATGCGCCTCGCCATGATCGAGAACCTCGGCGACTCGGAGGGCTACTGCCACCAGAAGGGCATCTTCCCGGCGCGCGAGGCGGTCGTGATGCAGCAGCAGGAGCGCGGCATCACGGGAGTGAGCGCCGAGGAGGTGTTCATCGGCAACGGGGTGAGCGAGCTGATCGATCTGACGCTGCGGGCGCTGCTCAACGAGGGCGACGAGGTGCTGGTGCCCAGTCCCGATTACCCGCTGTGGACCGCGGCGGTGACCCTCAATCGCGGCCGCGCCGTGCACTACCCGTGCCGCCCGCAGAACGGCTTCGTGCCCGATCCCGAGGAGCTCGAGCGCCTCACGACCCCGCGCACGCGCGCCATCGTCATCATCAATCCCAACAATCCCACCGGAGCGGTCTATCCGCGCGCGGTGCTGGAGGCGCTCGCCTGCCTCGCGCAGCGCCACGGCCTCGTGGTGTTCAGCGACGAGATCTACGACCAGATGACCTACGACGGCGCGGTGTTCGTCCCCATGGCGACACTCGTGCGCGACACGCTGTGCGCGACCCTGTCGGGGCTGTCGAAGGTGTACCGCGCCTGCGGCTACCGCGTCGGCTGGGTGGCCTTCTCCGGCCGCACGCGCGAGGCGGCAGACTACCTGAACGCGCTCGAGCTGCTCGCATCGCTGCGCCTGTGCAGCAACGTGATGGCGCAATGGGCGGTGCAGACCGCGCTCGGCGGACATCAGAGCGTGCGCGAGCTGGTCTGTCCCGGCGGACGGCTGCACGAGTCGCGCCAGGCGATTCTCGCCGCTGTGGAGCGCAGTGACTTTCTCACCCTGGCACCGCCCGGCGGGGCGATGTACGCGTTCGTGGGTGTCGATCCGGCGCGGTTGCCGGACTTCGATGATCAGCAATTCGCGCTCGATCTGCTCGAGCAGAAGCACGTGCTCGTGGCCCCGGGCGTGAGCTTCAACGTCGGCTACCGCAATCACTTCCGTGTCACCAATCTCCCGGATGCCGCCACGCTGCGCGAGGTGTTCGCGCGCATCGAGGGGCTGCTGAGCGACTACGCTGCCGCAACACCGGTTTCCACACCCCGCGAGGCCCCCAAGGGCAATGTCGTAACACTTAAATAAGTTGTTCAGACTTCCCAGCGAGCTCAGCAGTCATCTGCAATCCGGCGGGACTCTCGTGGTCCCCACGCGCCAGCGTGCGCGCGCCGTGGCGCTGGCGCACGCCTGGGCCGGGATCGGCGCGCAGCAGCGCGTGTGGCCAAGCGCGGACGTACTTGGGATGTCGGCGTGGCTGCGGCGCGAGGCCGAGCGTGCCACGCAGGAACCAGCCGAAGGTGCGCAGCGGCCGCGGCTGCTCAGCGCCACCGAGGAGTGGTACCTGTGGCGCGAGTGCACGCTGGAAGCCACACACGAGCTGGAGCTCCTCGATGGCAGCGCGTGCGCAACCGCGCTGCAGCGCGCCGCAGAGCTCGCCGACGACTATCACATCCGCCTCGACCCCACTGCCGGCGGGGAGGCGGGGCTGCTCGCATCGACACGGCGCGCTTTCGAGGCACGCTGCCGGGAGCTCGGCGCTGCGAGTGTTGGCGCGCTGCTCAGGGGCCGGACGGCCGACTTTCAGCACGCCGTGCGCGTCGCAGGCTTCGAGACCATACCGCCACGACTGCGTGCGCTTACCGGCTGTGCCGTGGTGCACGCCGAGCCCGCTCACCCAGCCACGCTCCTCACCGTAGCGGATCCCAAGGAGGAGGCGGCACGCATTGCAGCCTGGTGCGGGGAGCGCCTGCGGCACTCGAGCGATGCGCGGCTGCTGGTCCTCGTGCCGGGCGCCGCCGGACCGCGCGAGCGGCTCGCGGCCCTGATCCGCCAGGGGCTTGATCCCGGGAGCCTGCTGGATCCTCAGGGGAACACCGAGGCGTGGGTGGGGATCGAGAGCGGCCGGCCGCTCGCTGCCGAGCCGCTGGTGGCGCACGCGCTCACCACGCTCGCCTGGCTCGCAGGCGGGGAGCTCGACGCCCAGGAGCTCACGCTGTGGCTCACCGCGCCTTTCTGGGCACGCCCGCAGGCCGGCCCGCGCGCGCGCCTGGCGCTCACCGTGCGCGAGGCAGCGCTGCCGGGGGCGAGCGTGCGTGAGTTCCGCGGCCTTCTGCAGCTCATGCCGGTGCACGTGCGCGCCCCGGCGCGCGAGCTCGAAGCGCAGCTCATCCGCGCCGGCGCAGCACTCGGTGAGGGTAGTGCCTCGGCGCGTGCCTGGGCGGAGCGTTTTCGCGCAGCGCTCGCTGCGAGCACCTGGCCGGGCGATGCTGACCGATACAGCAGCGGGCAGCAGGGGCTGCTGGGCTGGCACGAGTTGCTGGAAGAGTTCGGCGGGCTGGACTTAAGTGCCGGGAGCCTCGGCCGCGACGCAGCGCTCGCGGTGCTGCGCGAGCTCGCGCTGCGCAGCCCTTACCGCGCCGCGGACGAGGATGTGAGTGTCAGGATCTCACCGCTGCTCGCCGACCCGGTCATCGAGTACGACGGTATCTGGGTTGCGGGCCTGGACGCGCAGAGCTTCCCGCAGCCCCTTGCGCCCGACCCCTTTATCCGGCTCGCCGCGCAGCTCGCGGCCGGCGTGCCGACGGCGAGCCCCGCGGGCCGGCTCGCGCAGGCGCGCCAGCTGCTGGCGGCGTGGGGCCGTTGCACCACCGAGCTCGTCGTGTCGACGCCGCTCCACGATAAGGATCTCGAGCTCCTGCCGAGCACGCTGTTCGAGGAGGTCAGGCGCGCGAGCGGCGAGGCCTGCCTGTGGCTGCCGGCGCGCCTGCGCCGGGAGGCTCAGACCGAATGCCTGAGCGATCTCGCGGGCCTGCCCTGGCGCACGCCCGCGCCGTTGCCGCGCGGGACCCGGAGCCTGGAACTGCAGAACCAATGTCCGTTCCGCGCCTACGCGGAGCTGCGACTCGGAAGCGTGCGCGCTGAGGTCCACGAGCCGGGCATCCCGGCGCGCCACCGCGGCGTGCTGCTGCACGCAGCGCTGCAGTACCTGTGGGAGCGGCTCGGGGACTCCGCCGCTCTGCAACGGCTGAGCCAGCCTGAACTCGGCGCTCTCATCGCACAGAGCGTAGCGCGTGCGCGCGATGAGATGCTCGCGCCGGCCCCGCCCGGGCGGCGCCGCACACGCGCCCTCGAGGGTCAGCTCGACATGTTCACCAAGGTGCCTCCGGCGGTGCAGCGCGAATGCGCGCGCGCAGAGCAGCTGATCGCACGGCTGTGCGAGCTCGAGCGCCAGCGTGCGCCATTTCGGGTCGCAATGACCGAGCATGCGCTCGAGCTCCCCCTCGCCGGCGCACGAGTGCACCTGCGCATCGATCGCATCGATGCGCTCGGTAGCGGTGGCTACGCCGTGCTCGACTACAAGACCGGCAGGCGCATCGTCCCCGACTGGCTCAGCGAGCGGCCGACGCCCCTGCAGCTTCTGGTGTATGGCTGTGCGCTGCCGCCGGAGGTCGCAGCGCTCGCCACGGTGAGCGTGAACGCGCACGCGGTGCGCTTCGATGGCATCGCGCGCGCTGCGGGCTTGCTGCCCAAGGTGCCAGCGCTACGCAGCGCCGCCGGTGAGCCCGCGCAGGCGTGGCTGCACCAGCAGGCGGCCTGGCGCGAACTCATCGAGCGGCTGATGAGGGCCTTTCTTGCGGGGGAGGCCGCCGTTGATCCGCGCCCGGGGGCTTGCGCCTTCTGTCACGTCGCCGACATCTGCCGCATCACCGAGGCGGACCTTGGCGTGCAGGAGGAGGCGGCGGAGGTGGCCCATGAATGAGGCGCTGCTCGTGGCCGATGAGCAGGCCCGCTCGCTCGCGCGCCTGCCCGGGCGCTCGATCCTGCTGCAGGCGCCGGCCGGTTCGGGCAAGACCGCGGTGCTGGCGCAGCGCCTGCTCGCGCTGCTGTGCACGGTGGAGGACCCGGGCGAGATCCTCGCCATCACCTTCACCCTCAAGGCGGCCGCGGAGATGCGCGCCCGCGTCATCCGCGCGCTGCGCGGGCAGACTCCCGCGAGCGATCCGTGCGCCGCAGAGCTCGGCAGGCTCGCCGCAGCGGCGCTGCAGCACGGCGCCGCGCGCGGCTGGAACCTGCGCGATGATCCCGGAGCGCTGCGGATCCAGACGATCGATGCGTTCAACTACGCGCTCGCGAGCCAGCTGCCACTCGCGGCGCGCGCCGGCGCTGCGCTCAACATCGCCGATCCCGCCGCGCCCCTCTACCAGCGTGCCGCGCGCCGCACGCTGCTCGCCGCAGAGACCGACCCCGAATTAAGCGCTGCGGCCGGGCTGCTGTTCGAGCGGCTCGACAACCACTGGTACCGGCTCGAGCGGCTGCTCGCGCAGATGCTGGCGCAGCGCGGGCACTGGCTGCGCTACGTGCTAGATCGCGAGCCCCAGCAGCTGTGCGCGCACATCAATGCGAGCCTCGCCGCCATCGCCACCGCCAGGCTCTCGGCGCTCATGAGCGCGCTGCCGGCAACGCTCGTGTGCGCGGCGCAGGAGCTTCCCGATGTTGGTGCGCTCGGGGCAAATCGCGCGCACCTGCCGGCCTGGAAGCGCCTCGCCGAGCTTGCGCTCACCAAGCAGGGCTGGCGCGCGATGCTCTCGGCCAAGCACCTCGGGGCGGCCTATGAGGCGCGCGCGGCGCGCCTGGCGCTCAAGGAGCTGATCGCCGATCTGCAGCAGCTAGCGGGGGTGGAGGCGCTACTGCGCGAGGCGGGCTCGCTCCCGGCGGCCTTAAGTGATGCGGACGGGGCCCTCATAGCAGCGCTTTCGCAGCTGCTCCAACAGGCCGCGGCGCAGCTGCAGGTGCAGTTCGCGCAAGACGGACGCGTCGACTACACCTATCTCGGGGGCGCGGCGCGCGAGGCGCTCAGGGAGGCCGGGGAGCCGACGGAGCTGGCGCTGCGTACCGGGCTGTCGCTCAAGCACATCCTGGTGGATGAGTTCCAGGACACCTCGCGCGCGCAGTTCGATCTGCTCGCGAGCCTCACCGCGGCCTGGGAGCCCGGTGACGGCCGCACGCTGTTTGTCGTGGGCGACCCCATGCAGTCGATCTACCGCTTTCGCGATGCCGAGGTCGGGTTGTTCGCCGCCGCGCGCGCGCACGGCATCGGGGCTGTGCCCCTCACTGCACTCACGCTCACGCGTAACTACCGCTCCACGCCCGCGCTCGTTGCGTGGTTCAACTCGACCTTCGCACGGGTGTTCCCAGCGCACGGGGATCTGCGCACCGGGGCGGTGGCCTTCAGTGCCAGCGTGGCCGCCGCCGAAGGAGCGGCACCTGCTGGCGAGGCGGTGAGGCTGCGACTCTTCCAGAACCGGGAGCGCGAGGCAGAGGCGATCGCCGCGCGCATCGCCGAGTTGCGCGCGCAGGACCCGCACGGGGATATCGCAGTGCTGCTGGTCGCGCATGCGCATGCCGCGCCGATCCTCGCAGCGCTCGCCGCGCGCGGCATCGAGTCGCGCGGGGTGGACCTGGTGCCGCTCGGCGAGCGGCCGATCGTGCGCGACCTGGTGCAGCTTTGCACCGCGCTCTACGACCTGGCCGATCGCAGCGCGTGGCTTGCGGTGCTGCGTGCGCCCTGGTGCGGCGCGAGCTTGGCAACCCTCAGCGCGCTGTCGGAGCCCGATCCGGCGCCGAGCATATGGGACAACCTCGCCGATCCCGCACGCCTCGAGCGTTGCCATGCCGAGGAGATCGCACGGCTGACGCGGGTGCGCGAGGTGCTGGCTGCAGCCCTCGGGCGGGCCAGGATGCACTCGCCCGCTGAGTGGCTGGAGAGCACCTGGGCACAGCTGGGCGGCATGGATGCCTACCCGGCACAGGATCTGGAGGATGCGCGCGCGCTGTTCGATGCGCTCGCACCGCGCGCCGGCACTTCCGAATGGCGCGGGCCGCACGACTTCGGGTCGCTGCTCGATGAGCTCTACAGCAGCGCGCCCACCGCGGGCGAGCACCCGGTGCAGATCATGACCATTCACCGCGCCAAGGGACTGCAGTTCGAGCACGTGTTCGTGCCGGCGCTCGATCGCGCCACGCGCAGCAACGATCGCTCGCTGCTGGAGTGGATCGAACTGCCGCGCGAGGACGGGCAGAGCGATCTGGTGATGGCACCCATTCCGGCGATCGAGGCGGAGGAGGGCGGCAAGCAGGTCGCGCGCCTGGTCGCTAGATTCAATAACGCACGCGATGTGCACGAGCGCGCGCGGCTGCTGTACGTAGCGGCGACGCGTGCGCGTCGCACATTGCACCTCTCGGGCGCACCGGCAGCGCGCGCCGATGGCACCGTAAAGCCCAAGACGGGCACGCTCCTTGACTGTCTGTGGCCAGCGCTCGAGGGGGACTTCGAGCTCGACCCACACCCGGCGCCCCCGCCAGGCGCGCCGCGCCGTGCGCCGCAGTCCTTGCGGCGGCTCATCGAGGCCTGGCGCGCGCCGGAACTCCCCGCCGCGGTGTCCACGCAGCGCCTGCACTGGCAGCGCAGCGCGCTCGAGTCGCTCGAGTTCAGCTGGGTGGGCGAGACGCAACGCCATATCGGCACCATCGTGCACGCGCTGCTGGCACGCGCGGGTGCGCGCGGGGAGCTGGCAGCCGGCGTCACGATCCCAACACACGCATCGCTCATGGATGCGCTGCGCCTGCAGGGCGTGCCCGAGCGCGAGCGGGCCGCGGCGGCCGAGCACATTGTCAGCGCGCTCAAGCGCACGCTTGCCGATGAGCGCGGGCGCTGGATCCTCGGCACGCACCGCGAGGCGGCGAGCGAGCTGGCGCTGACTGGCATCGCGCACGGGCGCCTGCGCAGCGTCGTGATCGATCGCTCCTTCATCGATGAGAGCGGCACACGCTGGGTCATCGACTATAAGACCAGCCGCCACGAAGGCGGGGATGTCGAGACCTTCCTCGAAAATGAGATGCAGCGCTATCGAGCGCAGCTCGAGGGTTACGTCGCACTCGCCGCGGCTCTCGGGCCGCAGCCCGTACGAGCCGGGCTGTACTTCCCGCTGCTCGGTGCGTTCCGCGAGCTCCCCTGAGCGCTCCACGCGCAGCTGGGTCTTTCAGAACGTGCCGGCGAGGGAGAACGAGCGGCGGCCGGACGCATCCGGGGAGCCCAGAAATTGCAGGTTGTTCACCACTTCGGGCGAGGCGCCCTTGCGCGGAGCGATGAATCCCTCGAGCTCGAAGCCCGGTGCGCGGGTCAGTCGCAGCGTGCCCTCGAGCGCGAGCGGTCCGTCCAGATCGCGGATCTTTCCGGTCGGATCCCCGACGCCGCCGGGAGGAAAGCTCACCAGATAGCTCCCCAGCGCAGTGTCGTTGCCGCCACTGCGATCCTCCAGGTCATGCGCCTCGATGCGACCCTCGAGCTGCGTGATGATGCCGTGCTCGAGCCGCACGAGGGTCAGATCCAGATGCGCATGTCCGCGCAGGTTCTGCGGCACTTCGGAAATGAGCTGCGGATCAAGCGGCAGATCGGCGAGGACGTTGCGCAGCGTGAGGTGTCCGCCAAAACCCAGCTGCAGCTCCGCGGTGCCGGCGACCACGCCGTCCGCGAGCCTCACGCGCGCGGCCAGCTGGCCAATCAGAAGACGCAGCGGGTGCAGATCCCAGCTGAGATCCCCGAGCGCCTTGCCGCTGACCACGACCCCGCTACACGTGCCGCTCCAGAGTGTGCCCACGAGCGTCGCGCACAGGCTCTGGGCGAGCCGGCTCGGAACCACCAGGGCGGCCGGGATCCGGATGACGAGGATGGCCGCGAAGGCCAGGACGGCCAGCAGTACGATCCGCAGCGGGCGCTTCACTTCAGCCCGAGCGCAGGACGATGGCGGCGTTCACCTGCCCGGCGGTGCCGGCCTTCTCGATCGTGGCCGACTCGATGCTGACGCCGTTCTGCGCCGAGAGGCGCGCGAGCCAGTTGACGAGCGCATCGAAGGGCGCCTTCTCCAGGCGCACCGACAGGCTTCCGGCTGCCCCCGGCTCGCTGCCGGCGAGCGCGCCGGCAAGTCCCGACTCGCGTGCCGAGCGATCGACGATGACGAGCAGTGACTCCCCGGTGGCAGAGGGCGGGGGTGCCGTGCCGGCGAGCTCGGGCGCCACGGCCTGCATCCACACGAGGTCCGCGCGTTTCTTTGCCAGGCGTTGCTGCGCATGCGCAACGCTGCGATCAAGCGGGACCAGCACGCCGAGGATAAAGAGCAGTACCGCGAGCACGCCGCCCCCGATCAGCAAGCGCCGCTCACGCTGCGGGAGCGCCGCGATGGATTCGATCGATAGGGAGTCCATGAGCTTCACGCTGCGCGCCTCAGCTGCCGTTGGCGCGCACCTGGATGCGCCCCGCGTAGCCCGTGCCGGCATTGGTGCCGCCGGTGAGATCGGCCCGCCAGCCGTTGTTGCGCAACGCCTGGCTTAAGCGATCGAGGCTTGCGGCATCCGGAGCCGTGAGCTTCATTTCCACGGACCCGTCGTGAAAGTTCACAGCCTGCACGCTCGTGCCCGGGGCGCTGTCGCGCGCCTGCGCGAGCGCCTGCAGTGCGGGCAGCAGGCCACCGCCGGCCCCGCGCGCCGTGGCCAGGCGCGCCATCATGCGGCCGCGGGCATCCACGGTGTTGACCTCCCCCGGCATGGCGCTGTGGAAGGTGTCGCGGATGGAGGCATCCACCTGGTGCTCGTGCCTCTTGAGTACGGAAAGCTCCGCGACCTTGCCCACTACGTGCAGTGCCACCAGGGCCCCGAGCAGCATGGCCGCCCCGCGCCAGGCCCGAAGCCCGACGGCGCGCGAGGAAGTGGCGGTGTATGAGCCCTGCATCAGATTGATCGGGGTTGCCGAGGGCAGCTGCTGCGCGAAGAGCGTCAGGGGTCCGCCGCTCAGTAGCTGAACCTTGATGCCCTCGAAGCGTGGGCGCGCCGCCTCGACCTGCGCGGAATGCCGCTGCCATTCGCCGGGGCCCGAATACAGGATGAGACCGCGCGCAGCGGTTGCATCCGCGCCCGAGAGCGCGATCTCGAGCGCCTCGGCCAGGGCCTCCGCGGGCAGCGTTACGGGCGAGCCCCCGGGCGGGCGCACGGATACCACGTCCTCTTCCAGAAGCGCGACCGCTTGTCCGGGATTTTCCGGCAGCAGATCGCTGTCGGCGTACACGACGTCGGGTTCAATCCCATTCGAGCGCAGCGTGGTGAGCCACTGATCAAGCAGCGCGCGCGCCACCACGGCGACCGGCAAACGCGCAGCGCCCGCGGCGCGCTTGCCGATGGCGAAATGCAGATCGTCGATGTCCTCGGCCAGGTGCTCCTCGAGAGCGAAGGGCACCAGCTGCAGCAGCTTCGCCCCGGTGCGCGCCGGAACCTCCGGCTGCGTCAACAGCACCTCCGCCCCCGGCACCAGCGCGCACACGCGCCGCCCGCTGGCGCGTTGCGCGGCGAGCGACAGGGGCCCGGCCTGCGCCGGACCCACGGGCACACCGCGCGAGTCCGCCACCAGCCAGGTTGCCGGCTGTTCCGGGGCGCGCGGCAGGCGAAGCAGCAGCCAGTCAGCCATGAGTCGATCGTGTCATCATTTTCCGGGCCAAGGTGTGGATTGCGTCACTCTACGAAGGGTTCAGTCGGGCGTGAAGCTGCGTTGAATCGGGCGCACCGCGCCAGTCTGGTCCTGGTACAGAAGACTGTACAAGTTGAATTCCGTGCTGCCAATGGTGATGAAACTGGTGAGCCTGAAGTAGCTCGAGGCCTGCCCGAACTTGCCGCTCAACGTCGGGGTCCACGCATTGGGGGGAAAGGCCGCCTGGTAATTGGCGAGCGTCGGAAAGCACCCCATAGTGGAGGAGCGGTTCTTGCCAAGCTGTTGCGGGTCGGAGCCGAAGTCGCTGTGCCCGCTGCCGAGAAACGCATCGAGCACCGGGCCGGGCGCGGAGCACACGTTGATCTTGGTGCCCTGGGGAAGTGCGACCACGTAGGGCGCGATTCGCACATAGCGGTCACGGCCGAATCCGGGCAAGGCCAGGAGCTCCGTCGTGCTCGTGACGTAGCGGTTGGCGGTGCGATACGGAGGCGTCTGTCCCATGTAGACACTGTCTTCCGCGCCCGAGGGGGTCTGCGGCACGATATCCGCATCGATCCAGTCGATGATGAATCCGGTCCACTTCGGCTCGAGCCCCACCGATACGAGCAGCTGCGTGAACGCATTGACGTTCACCATGTCCGGCGTGCCGTCCTTGCTGACCAGGTTGTTGATGTTGAAACGCCCCTGCAAGTCCTCGAGCGCGGCAGTGATCATCACACCGGGCACCACCTCCATCGGGCCCACGGGCTTCTCCCAGCCCTGTCCGGGGTAGGTGTGCGTGGGATCGCTCTGGTGAATGATGCGCAGGCCATAAGCGGCCAGTGCCTCCCCTCCCTGCGCCACCAGAATGGACTGATCGAACGCGAAGGTGGCCGTGCCGCGCCGCGCCGTCATCGCGTTCTCGTAGGCGACTGCGGCAGCCAGTATGGTGCCGAGCGCCACCAGCAGTATCGCCACCAGGAGCGCGATACCCTGCTGCGCGTGCCGCGGCGAACAGGCACGCTGGCGGTGCGTGCGCGCGAGCGGCTTTAGTCCCGGAGCATTCAACTGGCGATCTCGATGAGGCGCACGATCTTGCCCCAGTCGTCGGTGTCGATGGTGATCTCGACCGCGAGCGGCCGTTCGCGCAGCACCGCCTCGAGTGACTGGCCGACCAGCACCGTCGAGGTCGCCGGCGGCCACTGGTCCTGCCACTGACGGTTGACGTCCAGGTAGCGGATGGTGAAGGTCTTGACGTGCGTGAGCAGCTCGCGCCGCGCGGTGGTGCTCGCGAGCGTCGGGTCGAGCACGTTCCAGTACTCGCGTCGCAGCGTGCCGTTCTCCAGGTAGTACGCCACGCGCTGCAGGCCGGGGCGCTGAAGTCCTGCGGGGTTTGACCATCCGGCGCGGGTGAGGGCCGCAACCGGCTGTGCCCCGGGAAGCCCGCCCTGCAGCGCTGGCTGCGCCGGCTCATCGCCGATCGCCTGGCGCACCGGACGCGGTGCGAGCTGCACGAAATCCTGTTCGAGCACGCGCATCGCCGTCTGCAGGCCGAGCAGGTGCGCCTGCTGTGCCTTGAGCGCCTCGTGGTTGTTGAGCGCCTGCCTGAGGGCGCCGTAACCCATGGCGAACATGAGCGCAGCAATGAACAGCGCCACGAGCAGCTCAAGCAGCGTGAACCCGCGCGCGCGGCTCATTGCGGCGTGTCCAGCAGCAGCGGATCGGGATCCTGCGGAGGAGTCAGCGGCGGGGTCTGTCCTGGATCGAGCGTGGAGGGACCCCCGAGCGATGAGGGGCCACCGGACGGGGAGGAGCCAGGTGTGGAGCCCCCGAGGGTGGAAGGGCCACCAAGGGTCGAGGTGCCCCCGCCGCCCTGCACCCCGAAGGTCTGGCCGGCTGAGCCGATCGCCCCCGGGGCGCTCTGGGTTGCCTGATTGCCGACGTTGAAGCCGGCCTGGCCCGGCAGCATCTGTGCGCCCCAGTCGGGCAGGTAGCCGTTGGGAATTCCGACCGCATCGCCCTGGATGCCGGTGACGGTCGTGAACCAGCCGTTGTCATCGTCGCCCTTGACCTCCGCGGGACGCACCTTCACGTCGATGCGCATCATTCCGGGTATCTGCGTGGCGGTAACCTCCTGGCGCCAGTGCCACTTGCGCCCGGCGTAGTCCAGGTCACCGTCGGAGTTGCCCGCCTGGGCCATCTGCCCCGACAGGCGCAGAGTTGCGATCTGGTTCTCCCCCACCCACTGCGCAAAGGTCTTGTCGCGCAGGTACGAGATGGTGTCGGCGGAGGAGGACAGCGCTCCGAGCACCGCCGCCATGCCGACTGCCACGATCGTGAGCGCGACCAGCACCTCGATGAGCGTGAAGCCGCCCTCGGGCCGCGCCGCCCTCAGGCCCCTCACGGCTTCTGCTCCAGCATGGGTTTCTGGATGACCACGCCCTTGTCATCCTCGGTGACCGTGACGCTGCGCCGGCCCCCCTCACGCTCGAGCGTGGCGGCAAAGGCGGTGAGATCGCCGTTGGAAAAGATCATCACCTGTGGAGTCTTGTCCTGGGAATCCTTGGGACGGGTGAGCACGACCGGACGGGTCTCGACGGTGAGCTTGAAATCGAGGCCGTCGGGGAGCTTGCGTGCACCGAGCGCATCGTCCTCGAAGATGCTCCGCCAGGCATTCTGGTGCACGTCGAAGGACAGAAACTCGTAGCCATCATCCTGGAACAGCACCCCGTACTCGCGGGTCTGCAGCTCGGCCTGCTCGCGCGCGTAGGCGAACAGCGCCTCCAGCCGGTCGCTTTCCCTCTCGAGCTCGCGGTCGCGTCCGGTAAGGCTGACGGACAGGAGCATCCCGGCCGCCAGCAGGCCGATGATGACCACCACGACCAGCATCTCGAGCAGCGTAAAGCCCGCCGCGGGCGAGCTCGCGCGCCTCCCGCAAGCACTTCGGGCGGGCTTAGTCGCCGATGTTCCAGTTGCCGATGTCGGCATCGATGCCTTCACCGCCGGGCGCGCCGTCGGCCCCGAGGCTGAACAGGTCGTACTCCTTGCCGTGGGTGCCGGGATACACGTACTGGTACTCGTTCCCCCACGGGTCCTTGCTGACGTGCTCGAGGTAGCCGCCGGGCTTCCAGTGCTTGATTGAGGGATCGGTCGGCTGCACCACGAGCGCCTGCAGTCCCTGCTCGCTGGTCGGGTATTTCGAATTGTCGAGCCGGAACATGGTGAGCGCGGTCTCCAGGCTCTGGATGTCCTGCTTCGCTTTCGCAACGCGCGCATCGTCGACCTTGCTGATGACGGTGGGCACGATGACCGCCGCCAGCAGCCCGATGATCACGACCACGACCATGATCTCGATCAGGGTGAAGCCCCTGGCACGCCGCCGTGCGGAGCCTCTGCTAACCTCGTGCGCGATGTGACTCATGCGTGCCAGTCTTGGGCGGGAAAGCCCCGCCGTCCAAGCCGAAAAACGGGTCCGGATCATAACAAATGGGCCTCCCCAACCCTCGTGAACCACGTGCACGTCGCGCTCAAGTCTCTTAATTGCGACGGTCGCCGGGGTGTGGCATTGCTGACTGTCGGCGTGCTTCTGATCCTGCCCACCCTCGCAGGGGAGCGCGCGCGGGCTGTGCTGCGCTACGACCGCGCAGCGCTCGCGGCCGGACAGTGGTGGCGTCTCGCAAGCGCTCATGTGGTTCACCTGGACGTGCGGCATGCCCTGCTCAACAGCCTGGGTCTGGCCCTCATGTGGGGGCTGTTCGCCCGGGATTACTCTCTTCGGGCCTGGGTGACGATCGTACTCGGCGCCATGGCGGCCATCGACGCCGGGCTGTGGTTCGCCGATTCGACCGTCCTGTGGTACGTCGGTTCCTCGGGCGTGCTGCACGGGGTGATGGCGGCAGGCTCCCTGGCGCATGTGCGGGCGGGCGAGCGCGACGGATGGATCCTGATGGGGCTCCTGGTCCTGAAGATCGCCTACGAGCAGTTCTTCGGGGCGCTGCCGTTGTCCGGAAGCGACCCGGTGCTCGTGGACGCGCACTTGTACGGCGTACTCGGCGGTGCTGCGGTAGCAGCGTGCCTGGGCGCACCCACCACGTAGCTATAATTCGCCGGATGTCATTCGTATTCGTGTTCCCGGGGCAGGGCTCGCAGTCGGTGGGCATGACCGCATCGCTCGCAGCCACAGAGCCACTGGTGCGCGCCACGTTCGATGAGGCCTCGCAGGTGCTCAAGTACGACCTGTGGAAGCTGGTCAGCGAGGGACCGGAGGCGCAGCTCAACGCCACCGAGCGCACCCAGCCGGCGATGCTCACGGCAGGTGTGGCGACCTGGCGGGTGTGGCGCGCGCGGGGCGGGGGCCTGCCCGAGGTGGTCGCGGGCCACAGTCTCGGAGAGTTCACCGCGCTGGTGTGCGCACAGGCGCTGGAGTTTGCAGCCGCCGTGGAGCTGGTGCGCTTTCGTGGCGAGGCGATGCAGGCGGCGGTGCCCGCAGGCGCCGGTGCCATGGCGGCGATTCTCGGGCTCGATGATGAGATCGTCATCGCCGTGTGCGCGGAAGTCGCTCAGGGGGCCGTGGTGGAGGCGGTCAACTTCAACTCGCCCGGCCAGGTGGTCATCGCTGGGGAGAGCTCAGCGGTGGGGCGCGCGCTGGAAGCGGCCAGAGCGCGCGGTGCGAAACGCGTAGTGATGCTCCCGGTGAGTGTCCCCTCGCACTCAAGTCTCATGCGTGCTGCCGGTGAGCGCCTGCGCGAGCGTCTGCAGGGGCTCGAGGTGCGCGCACCTGCCATCCGCTACGTGAGCGCCGTGGATGCGCGCACGCACGAGAAAGCCGATGAGATCCGCGAGATGCTGGTGCGGGGCCTCTCAAATCCGGTGCGCTGGACCGATACGCTCAAGGTGCTGACATCGGGGGAGGCGGCCCAGGTCATCGAGTGCGGGCCGGGCAAGGTGCTCACTGGCCTCAATCGGCGCATCGAGCGGCGCGAGGGCCTCGCCTTCCTCGCGCTCGAGGATCCGGCATCGGTGGAGGCGGCGCTGAAGTGCGTGGGAGGGCAGAAGTGATGCTTGAGAACCAGGTGGCGCTCGTGACGGGCGCCTCGCGCGGCATCGGAAACGCGATCGCGCTCGCCCTCGCAGGCGCCGGCGCGCGCGTCATCGGTACCTCGACCAGCGCGCAAGGGGCCGAGACCCTGACAGCCTCGCTTTCGTCGCATGGATACAACGGCCACGGCGCGCTGCTGGATGCGGCAGATCCGGCCTCGATCGATGCGCTCATGGCGCAGCTGGAGGGTTCAGGGGAGCTGCCCACGATTCTCGTCAACAACGCCGCGATCACGCGCGATACGCTCCTCGTGCGCATGAAACCCGAGGACTGGGATGCGGTCATCGCCACCAATCTCACCGCCGTGTTCCGCCTCTCCAAGGCCTGCGTGCGGCAGATGATGAAGGCCCGCTTCGGGCGGATCGTGAATCTCACCTCCGTGGTCGGCCTCACCGGCAACGCCGGCCAGGCCAATTACGCCGCGACAAAAGCCGGTTTGCTCGGCTTCACCAAGTCCCTCGCCAAGGAACTCGCCACGCGTGGCATCAACGTGAATGCGGTCGCTCCGGGGTTCATCGATACCGACATGACACGCGCATTGAGTGCGGAGCAGCGCGCCGCGCTCCTTGCGCAGATCCCGGCAGGCCGGCTCGGCACCCCGCAGGACGTCGCCGCGGCGGTGCTGTTTCTGGTGTCGCCCGCTTCCGCGTACATCACCGGCGAGACGCTGCACGTCAACGGCGGCATGTACATGGCATAACGGTCGTTGGCAGGGCGCCACAGGGCGCCGCTGTCTGCCTCAGCTTTGGCGAGGGGCAAGGCCAGTTTCGCCAGTAAAAACAATCACTCGCGGCCTTCCGTCCTGAGTGGCACCCCGGGGGGTGTTCCCCTACAATACCGCGCCCGCTGCCCCGCCAAAGGGCGAGCGGCCAGCTTTTTTAAAATGCCTACATAAAAGGACCAACCAGTAATGAGCACAGTTGAGCAGCAGGTCAAAGCCATCGTTGCCGAACAGCTGGGCGTCAAACAGGAGCAAGTCACGAACGATGCCTCATTCGTCGATGACCTCGGGGCCGACTCGCTCGACACGGTCGAGCTGGTGATGGCTCTGGAGGAAGAATTCGAGATCGAGATTCCCGACGAGGACGCCGAGAAAATCACGACCGTTCATCAGGCGATCGATTACATCAACGAGCGGCGCAGCAAGTCCTGATTCGACCACGGGCGCCGACGGAAAGCGTGTGAGTAAGCGCCGTGTCGTCATAACGGGCTTAGGCGTGGTGTCTCCGGTCGGGAGCACCGTGCGGTCGGCGTGGGATGCCATCTTGCGCGGGCAGAGCGGCATCGGGCCGGTGACGCGCTTCGATGTGTCCGCCTTTCCGGTGCGCTTCGGCGGCCAGGTGCGTGACTTCGACGTCGCGCAGTACATCTCGGTCAAGGAGGCGCGGCGCATGGACGAGTTCATGCACTACGGCGTGGCCGCCGGGGTGCAGGCCGTGAGCGACTCCGGCATCGACTTCGGCAAGACCGATGCGACGCGCTGCGGGGCGGTGTGCGGCGCCGGCATCGGCGGACTGTGGACGATTGAGACCGAGTACAGCGAATACCTGAAGGGCATGAGCCCGCGCAAGATCTCGCCGTTCTTCGTCCCGGCCACCATCATCAACATGATCGCCGGACACCTGTCGATCAAGTACGGCCTGAAGGGCCCGAATCTGGGCGTCGTCACCGCGTGCACCACCTCCACCCATGCCATCGGGCTCGGGATGCGCACGATCCAGTACGGGGATGCCGATGTGATCGTCGCCGGTGGCGGGGAGATGGCCACCACCAAATGCGGACTCGGCAGCTTCGGCCAGGCGAAGGCGCTGTCCACGCGCAACGATGCGCCGCAGGAGGCGAGCCGTCCCTGGGACAAGGAGCGCGATGGCTTCGTGCTGAGCGATGGCGGAGGCGCGGTGCTGCTGGAGGAGCTCGAGCACGCGCGGCGCCGGGGCGCACACATCTACGCTGAGCTGGTCGGGTTCGGCATGAGCGGGGATGCCTACCACGTCACCGCGCCGCCCGAGGACGGGGAGGGGGCGCGGCTTGCGATGGTGAATGCGCTGCGCGATGCGGGGATGAATCCGGGCGATGTGCACTACATCAACGCCCATGCAACCTCCACCCCGCTCGGGGACAAGGCGGAGACGGTTGCGATGAAGCGCGCCTTCGGCGAGCACGCCAAGCGCATCGCGGTAAGCTCGACGAAGTCCATGACCGGGCACCTGCTGGGTGCGGCCGGGGTGGTGGAGGCGATCTTCTCGGTGCTCGCCATCCGCGATGGCGTGGCCCCGCCCACCATCAACTACCAAACGCGCGATCCGGAGTGCGACCTGGACTACGTTCCCAACAGCGCGCGGCGCATGAAGATCGACGTCAGTCTCTCGAACTCGTTCGGTTTCGGCGGCACCAACGGCTCGCTCATCTTCCGGCGCTTCAACGCCTGAGCGCGCCCGCAGCCCTTCGAGCCCCTGCCACGCTCGCACCCCTTGTCCGCGAGCTCGACGTTGCGCCCTGCGTGCTGCGGCGTTTGGCAGCGCGCTACCCCGCGCGCTACCCGCTGCTGCTCGACAGCGCCGCCACGGGGCCCCTCAGCCAGGCGAGCCTGCTTCTCGCCGAGCCGTGCGCCGCGCTCTGGCTGGATGCCGACGGCACCCTCCACAGCGAGCACGTGACGCTGCGCGCCACGAGCTTCCTTCAGGCGCTGGAGGAATGGTACGCGCTCGAGCGTACCGAGGGCGCTGCGCCGCAGCGGCCTGCCTTTACCGGAGGCTGGGCGCTCTACTTGGGGTACGAGCTGGCACAGGAGATCGAACCGCACCTGGTGCTGCCGCGCACCCCGCTTCCCTGGCAGGCCTTTGCGCTGCGCACCCCGTGCGCGCTGGTACATGAGCTCAAAGCCGACCGCGTGTACGCCGTAGCCGAAGCCGGCTGGGCCGAGGCGCTCGAGCGCATCGCCGCAGACGCCGAGGCTGCCGCGCGCGAGACCCTACCCGACGATGCGCTGCGCGTCGCCCAGGTGCGCGAGGAGGATCCGGCTGCGTTCCTCACACGGGTGCAGCGCGCCAAGCAGTACGTGAGCGCCGGAGACATCTATCAGGCCAACCTCTCGCGTCCGTGGCACGTCGCCCTCGAGTGCGGCGAGGCCGGTGAGACCGCGGGCGCGTGCGCGGCGGCGCTCTATGAGCGGTTGCGCACGGCCAACCCCGCACCCTTTGCCGCACTCGCCCAGTGGCGCGGGGAGGCCATCCTCTCCTCCTCGCCCGAGCGGCTGGTGCGCGTCGTGGGACGCCACGTCGACACGCGTCCGATCGCCGGCACGCGCCCCCGCAGCCGCCGGCCCGAGGCCGAGCGGCGCGAAATGCAGGCACTTGCCGCCCATCCAAAGGAGCGCGCCGAGCACATCATGCTGATCGACCTGGAGCGCAACGATCTCGGGCGCGTGTGTGAGGCGGGCACGGTGCGCGTGGATGAACTTATGAGCATCGAGTCCTACCAGCACGTGCACCACATCGTCTCCAACGTCAGCGGTACGCTCAGGCCGGAAGTCACACCCCTTGGCGCGGTGCGCGCGGTTTTCCCCGGGGGCACGATCACCGGGTGTCCGAAATTCCGCTGCATGCAGATCATCGCGGAACTCGAAGGCGAGGGGCGGGGCGCCTACACCGGCTCGCTCGGCTATCTGACGCGCGACGGGCGTCTCGACCTCAACATCCTGATACGCACCATGACGCTGCGTGGGCAGCAGCTGAGCTTTCGCGCCGGCGCCGGCATCGTCGCCGACTCGAACCCGCAGCGTGAGCTCGAGGAGACCCGCGCCAAAGCGCGTGGGCTGCTCGCGGCCCTGGAGGGGACCCATGGTTGAGCATGGCGCGCCGGGCTCGGTTGCCGAGGCCGCCTGGATCGACGGTCGCGCGGGGACGGCCGTGTCGGTGCGCGAGCGCGGTCTGCATTACGGCGATGGGCTGTTCGAGACCATCGCCTGCCTCGATGGCGCACCGCGTCTTCTAGAGTTACACATGAGACGCCTCCGGGGCGGCTGCGAGCGGCTTGGGATCGAGCCGCCCGAGCCCGAGCAACTCGCGCACGAGGTGCACGCGCTGTGCGCAGGCGCATCGCGCGCCATCCTCAAGATACTGGTGACGCGCGGCACGGCCATCGCGCGCGGTTACCGGCCGAGCGGGGGCGAGAAAGCCACGCGCATCGTATTGCGCTACGCGTGGCCGGCGCCTGACCCAAGTCTTGCGCAGGAGGGGGTGCGTGTGCGCACCGCACAGCTGCGGCTCGGGGAGAATCCAGCGCTGGCCGGGCTCAAGCACTGCAATCGTCTGGAACAGGTGCTCGCATCGCGCGAGTCGGACGATCCGGGCCTCGCTGAGTCGCTCATGTTCTCAAGCTCCGGCGCCCTCATCTCCGGCACCATGTCCAACGTGTTCCTCGTCGATGACTCGATTCTCCTCACCCCGGCCCTGGAGCGGTGCGGTGTCTGCGGGGTCATGCGCGAGCTGGTGCTGAGGGCGGCAGCCGGAGCCGGCATCGCCACGCAGGTGCGCCGGCTCGAGGCGCAGGAACTCGCGCGCGCGCAGGAAATGTTTCTCACTAGTGCGCTCATCGGGATCCGGCCGGTGCGCGAGTTCGACGGGGTGACGCGGCGGGTCGGCCCCCTTACACGGCGCCTGCAGGAAGAGCTGGCGCCGCTACTGGCCGGAGGCAGGGGCCCGTGAGCGCGGCGCAGGGCAGGGCACTTATCCTCGCTCTGGCTACCCTCGTCCTTGTGGGCGCTGCGGCAGCCGGCGCGTACCTGTGGCTCGAGAACGAGTTCCAGGCCGAGGGCCCCGCACCCGTTGCATCACGGATCGAGGTCGCACCGGGGGCGAGCGTGCGCGTGGTTCTGTCACGGCTCGAGGCCTCAGGGGCGGTGCGTCACGCCCGCGCCGTGGAGTGGTATCTGCGTCTTAAGGGACTCAGGGCGCGCGTGCAGGCCGGGCAGTACGAGATTCCCGCGCACGCGAGCCCCGCGCAGATCCTGGAACTCTTCGCGCAGGGCAAGGTGATTCTGGAAGAGCTCACGGTGGTCGAAGGCGCAACGTTCGCAGACTTCCTGCAGGGGCTCGAGCAGCAGCCGCACCTCGCGCATACCCTCGCCGGCAAGAGCCCGGCAGAGATCATGACCGCACTCGGGCACCCCGGGCAAAGCGCGGAAGGGGAGTTCTTTCCCGACACCTATCGCTTCGCCGACGGCACGACGGACCTTGTGATCCTCGGCCTTGCGTACGACAGCATGCAGCGTGCGCTCGATGCCGCCTGGCAGCTGCGTCGTCCCGACCTGCCATTCGACACCCCTTATGAGGCGCTCATCCTCGCCTCGATGGTGGAGAAAGAGGCGGCGCTCAAGAGCGAGCGAGCGCGCATCGCCGGTGTGTTCGTCAACCGGCTGCGCAAGGGAATGCGCCTGCAGTCCGACCCGACGGTGATCTATGGACTCGGCGCCCGCTACGACGGCACCGTCCATACGCGCGATCTGCTCACCGATACGCCCTACAACACCTACGCGCGAGACGGACTGCCGCCGACTCCGATCGCGCTGCCGGGACGCGAAGCGCTGCTCGCCGCCGTGCAACCGGAAGAGACCACCGCCCTTTATTTCGTGGCCACGGGCCTGAACGATGGCGCGCATCAGTTCTCCAACACGCTCGAGGAGCATAATGCGGCCGTGCAGACCTATCTCGTGCGCCTGCGCAACCAGCAGAGCGCGCACCATCCATGAGCCGCGGCCTGTTCCTCACCCTCGAGGGCATCGAGGGCGCAGGCAAATCCACCGTCGCGGCACTCACCGGCGCCTGGCTCGAGCGCGCCGGACACCGTGTGTGCGTGACGCGCGAACCCGGCGGCACGCCGCTCGCCGAGCGCCTGCGACAGATCGTGCTCGAGAAGGGTGAGGAGACGCTCGCGGCCGTGACCGAGACGCTCGTGATGTTCGCCGCCCGCGCGCAGCACCTCCAGGGCCGCATCCGCCCGGCGCTCGAGCGCGGGGAGTGGGTGGTCTGCGATCGCTTCACCGATGCCACGCGTGCCTATCAGGGCAGCGGGCGCGGGGTTGACCGTGCGCTCATCGAGACCCTGGCGCAGGCCGTGCACGGGGAACTCGCGCCCGACTGCACGCTGTTGCTCGACCTGCCGGTGCCGCTCGGGCTCGCGCGCGCGCGGGCTCGCTCGGGCTCACACAGCGATCGCTTCGAGGCGGAGACGGTGGAATTCTTCGAGCGGGTCCGCGCCGGCTACCTCGAACTGGCCCGCGCCGAGCCGCAGCGCTTTCGGGTGATCGATGCGAGCCGCCCGCTGGCGCAGATCGAGAGCCATGTCGCGGCCATCCTCGCGCAGCTGCACGCGGGGCGGGTGCTGTGAACGCACCGGCAGCGCTCATCTCGCCGATGCCGCCGTGGCTCGAGCACGAGCGCGCCGCGCTGCGCCGCGCGCACGCCGCCGGACGTACCCCACAAGCGCTTCTCATCCACGAAACTCCGGGCGCGGGCGGGGAATGGCTCGCACTGTGGGCCGCACAGTTGCTGCTGTGCCAGCATCCGGATGAGGCGCCGTGCGGCAGCTGCGTGGCGTGCCGGCGGGTCGCGCAGCGCCAGCACCCCGACCTCGCCTGGCTGGGACTGTCGGAAGACTCGCGGCAGATCCGCATTGAGCAGGTGCGCGGACTGTCCGCCGATCTCGCCCTCACCAGCCATGCCGGGGGCTACAAGGTCGCTGTCATTTCGCCTGCGGATGCGCTCAACCGCTTCGCGGCCAACGCGCTCCTGAAGACCCTCGAGGAGCCACCGGCGCGTACGCTGCTGGTGCTCGTGGCGAGCCAGCCCTCGCGACTGCCGGCGACGGTCTTGAGCCGCTGTCAGCGCCTGCACGTGCCCGCCCCGGCACGCGAGCCGGCCGTGGCGTGGCTCAACGCCGTGCGCGGTGCTGCCGACTGGGATGGGGCGCTCGATGCCCTCGGGGAGGCACCCTGCATCGCGGTGCAGGCCGATCCCGCCCAGCTGGCGCAGGTCGGGGCCGAGACGCGCAGCGCGCTCGATGCGCTCGCCAGCGGAGGCGCGGATCCGGTCGCGACAGCTGAGCGCTGGGCACGTTCGGAGCTGGCGCTGCGCCTGCTATGCTTTGAGAATTGGCTCACAGAACGTATTCGTCACGCGCAGCGCGAGGGGGGCTTTTTGACAGAACTGCGGCCTGCCCCCTACTTGTCAGCACCTGCCGCGTTCTTGAATATACGCGAGCTTTTCGGCTTGGTAGATGAGTTGCGGGAACTGCGCGCGACGCTCGACGTCCCGCTCAACAGAGGGTTGGCTCTTGAGGCGATTTTCAGACGAATTGCCTCCCGCCCCACGGCACGCAGCGGGGCACGGGGATGACGGCAAGGTCTGCATCAGTGGGCGGGGACAGGAACTTGAGAACTACGGGTAACAAGCCGGGACTGCTGACGCTGACGATCAAGGACAAGAGCGCGCTGTATCTTGCCTACATGCCGTTCGTGAAGAATGGCGGTTTATTCATCCCCACCAACAGCAACTACCGCTTGGGGGATGAAGTGTTCATGCTGCTTAATCTCATGGGCGAGGATGAGAAGCTGCCGGTGGCCGGACGCGTCATCTGGGTCACACCCAAGGGCGCGCAGGGTAACCAGGGCAAGCGCACCGCCGGCATCGGCGTGCAGTTCAGCGAGCAGGATCGCGGCCAAACGCAGAAGAAGATCGAGACCTACCTCGCCGGGGCACTCTCGGGCGACAAGGCCACGCACACCATGTAGCGTCGGGCTGATTCGCGCCTCTTCGCACCTTCTCGCTCTGGGCGGCGCGACCGCAAGCCGTTCGATTGCCTCGGTCATGTCATCGGCAGCGGCTCATACAGCTACCAAAGCGAGAAGCGCGCCGCTTGGGAGCGTTGGGGCGACTACCTCAAGCAGCTCGTCGAGCGGCACACATGAAAAGGTCAGTGCTCCCATCATCTACTCGCCATCCACTGTCCGGGTATTCGTATCTACCGCAACCAGCGTCGCAAATCGCATGAGAGCACGCGAGGGGTCGCGGTGCATGCTGCACGGGCCGGTGGAAGATGCTGCAAAGCGGTACGCAGTGGTGGCGGAGAAGTTCGAGCCGGCGAGAAACGTAAGGGACCGCTTGCACGACTGAGATAATTTGGCGCTTCACGATAAATTAGCGGTGGTGCTCATTACGCATCCCAGCACGCGGCGCAGAATATGTTATTTCGGTCGCTTCCCCTTACAAGGCGAACGTCGGCGGTTCGAGTCCATGAGCGCCCACCATTTAACTCCGAAGCTGACCGCGCCGTTGGTTGTGCAATGCGACCGTCAAGGATCAAACCGCATTGGGCAGAATGCCTTCGATGGCTGACGGGCGGGCAGCGTGGCAGTCAACCATTGCCCCGCAACGACGTTGAGTGTGCGCGCACTGTGAGCACGCCGAGTACTTTGTAAGCAGGTTGTCTCCTCCCAGGGAGGGATGGGGGTCGAAATGTCACTGCGTCATTCCTTGTACTTCCCGCCCATACTCGCGCTCCTGGCGCTGACGTCCTGTGGAGGTAGTGGCGGATCTGGATCTGGGTCGACACCTCCCCCTTCGTCCGCTGCGTCGGCGGCTACGTCGCCGGACTCACCGGCTCCGGGCTCACGCTGAGCTATAACGGCGGCGCAGCCGTTGCCATCTCGCGCAATGGGGCCTTTACCTCCGCAACAGCGGTCGCCACAGGCACGACATACAGCGTTACGGTCGTCGGTCGGCCCACCAATCCCGCGCAAACCTGCACCGTGAGCAACGGGAGCGGGACCGTCGGCACCGCTAATGTCGTCTCGGTCGCGGTGTTTTGTCCCCAAGTCGTGGGGACTCTGGCCTACGTCGTAGGCGCTGGCGTGCAAGCGAGCCTGCCTCCGACCGTGGCGACACCCGGGTCGATTTCCGTCTACACGATCAACGCGAGTAGCGGGGCGCTGACACTGGTGCCGGGTAGCGTCGTGTCGACTGGCCCGGCGGTCGGCCCGCTGCAACTCGTTCCACATTCAGTTTTCGCTTTGGCGTTGAACGCGTTTGACCCCACCAGTGGTACTGCAGGCAGCCTCTATGACTATATGGTCGATCCGACCACCGGGTTGCTCACACCTGTGGCGGGGAGCCCGTTCCAAACCCTCAATGGCACCAGCAGCACGCCCGGATGCTTTGGAACGGGACCGGGGAACCCTTTTGCGATTACCTTTCTTGCCACTGGCGCGTATGGGTATGTCTCGAACAACCAAGAAGAAGCCGAACTGAACGATGCCGTCTGGCAATTCACTGTCGACCCAACGACCGGCGCGCCGAGCCTTGTCCCGGGCGGGTTTGTCGCGGCAGCCTGTCAGTTCCCAGGTCCGGTGACCATCGATCCGAGCGGGCAATTCGCGTACGTAACTGCGGCGGCATCCGGCACAACCGAGGCGATTGTTGGCTTCCAGATTGACGCTACGACCGGCGCGCTGACGGAGGTGCCCGGCAGTCCCTTCTCCACGCCGGGAGTGCCGGCAAACTCGGCGAACGGCTCACCGGTAACGATCGATCCGACGGGACGGTTCCTCTATGCCCCCGTCTATATTGCTCCCGTATCCGGCTCGCCTGCTCTCAGCCGGATTTACGCATTTGATATCAATCCAGCCACCGGCGCGCTCACGCCGATCGCTGGCAGCCCGTTTGCGATCGCGTCCGCGCCGACCGCTATGTCCATCGCGCCGGGGGGCAATTCGGGTATGTCACGCAGGGCAGCGGTTCCGACTACGCCGTCTACACTTACGCCATCAATGCAACGACTGGCGCTCTGACCGCTACGGGGCGAGCACGGTGCCTGCGGAGGCGGTGTACCAGATGGGGCTGCAGATCGACCCGAGCGGGCGATTTGCGTACATCCCTGCCGCGGTAGGCACCACTCAAACTGGCGTGTACGCCTATACCATCGATGTCGACACTGGCGCGCTGACGGCAGTGCCCGGCAGTCCCTTTGCAGCAAGCGCTGCTCCAGGCAATCCGGTTGCTGTCACGGTGATCAACTAAGCACCTGAGCAGGCCAGCGGCAGGCGCAGGCCGCCCTCTCTAGGGGCGAAGACCCCGCGCTTTCAAGCAAATTCCGCGAACGCGGCCATGGGCGCGATCCAGGCCCGCTGGCCGGGCACTTTGTCCCTTCCGATAATGCCCACTGGGGGGCATAGCCGCATTCGCGCTCACTGGAGGGTGATGACGATCGAGCCGTCACCCCCATTAACCCCAGCGCCGCCGCTGTTGCCCGCGGATGCATAGGTCGTTCCCACCGGCCCCGTGCTGCCCCCTGCACCACCGCCGCTTAGTTCGGTGCCGCTGCCCCCGCCGCCATAGCCTCCGCCCCCGCCACCATTGATGCTGAGGTTCTGATTGCTGGCCCCGGCCCCGGCGCCGACACCGCTGCCGAAGCTGCCGCCCGGGATGTTGAATGGGCCGTTGCCTCCGCCATCGCCGCCCGGACCACCGTTGCCGTTGCTGCCGCCGAGGCCTGAGGCACCGTAGCCGGACCCCGCCGTGCCGCCGATCCCGCCACTGCCGCCACCGCCGCCAGCCCCAAAACCACTTGCTCCCCCGTTGCCGCCGGCGCCTCCAGCTCCGCCACCGTTACCCCCGGCGCCACCGCTATCGCTGCCACCACCGCCACCGCCCCCGGCAATGATCTGGAGATTGCTGTTGGCATCGACATTGCTCGACCCGCCACCGCCACCGCCACCGCCGGTGGCGTAGTAGTTAGTGACGAAGAACCCGTTACCGCCGGCCCCGCCGCCACCGCCCACCACCAGATTGAACACCTGGCCGGGCGCGACGCTCAGGGTGCCGGTGACAACTGCGCCGGCGCCGCCCGCCGGAATCGGGCCGGAACCGGTCGCACCGCCGCCGCCACCACCGGCACCCGTCGCCACGATGGAGATGGAGGTGATGCCACTCGGCACCGTCCAGAGAATAGTGCCGGGTGTGGTGAAGGTCACGGTGTTGGCCTGGCAGGCGATGCCCACGTTGGTCACGTTGGCGGAGACCGATGAGCCGCCGCCGTTGCTTACGAGGCACACGAGTCCCGTCGGCTGCGTGCCGACTGTGACGGTGTACGCCCCGCCGTACGCCACTGGCGTCGTGAAGGTGAATGAACCGTCGACCGTGACGGTGAGTGCATTACCGCCGTTGTTGTCGAGCGTGACTTGCTGGCCGGCACCCAGCCCGGACACCGAGCCACCGATGGTGTAGGTGAACGCGGAGCAGGTGACCGTGATGTTCGTTACGTTCGCAGTCACCTGCGTGCCCTGGCCGTTGATGACCGAGCAGGTCTGCTCAACAGGTTGTGTACCCACAGTGACGTTGAAGGCACCGAAGTCGGCCACCGGAGTGGAGAAGGTGAACGTGCCGTCGGCGCTCAACGTCAGCGGATTTGCGCCGTTGTTTTGGAGAGTGACCTGCGTGCCGTTGCCAAGCCCGTTAAGCGTGCCGCTGAGGGTGAAGGTGATGAGCGAGCAGGTCACCACGATGGAGGTGACGTTGGCGGTCACGCCGGCACCGGTGCCGTGCTGCACGGTGCAGGTGGCACCCGCGGGTTCAGTCGCGACCGTGACGGCATAGGTGGCATCGAATGCCACTGGGTTTACGAAGCTGAATGAACCGTTAGCGGCGAGCGAGAGGGTGTCAGCGCCGTTATCTTCGAGCACGACGTGCGAGCCCGGGGCAAGTCCGTTGAGCTTGCCTGAGACCGTGAAGCTGATGCGCGAGCAGGTCACCGCGATGGAGGTGACGTTGGCCGTCACGCCGGCACCGGTGCCGTTCAGCACGGTGCAAGTGGCGCCCGCGGGTTGAGTCGCGACCGTCACGGCATACGGGGTGTTGAATGCGACTGGCTTTACGAAGCTGAATGAACCGTTAGCGGTGACTGTGAGGGTGTCAGCGCCGTTATCCTCGAGCACGACCTGCGAGCCTGCGGCAAGTCCGGTGAGCTTGCCCGAGACGGTGAAGGACTCCGCCGCGCAGGCAACCTGCACGTTGGTCACATTACTCGAGCTCGCCGCGCCACTGCCGTGCGTCACGGTGCACACCTGGCCCTGCGGCTGGGCAGCGACCGTAACCGAGTAGGCGGCACTGTTGCTCAGGCCGACCGGGAAGGTGAACGTACCCGACGAACTCACCGTGATCGGGTATTTTCCGTCCAACTCGAGCCGCACGCTCTCGTCGGATGCGAGTCCCGAGACCGCCCCGGAGACGCCGTGAATGCTCGGATCGCTCGAGCTGGAACCGTCACAGGCGGCAAGCCCCAGAGCGGTCACCAGCAGCACCAGGGAAAGGACGAGACGACTTGCCCGCGAGCAACACATGAGGCAGTACCTTCTAGCCATGCGACCTGCCGAGAAACTCGGCGAGGGTATCGACCGTGTAAGTGAGGTCGCTGTGCAGATGCACGGCGAACCCAACACAACGGACAAGCATTTGACGGTCCGCCGCTCAAGCGGTCTGTACGCTCTCGAACACGGCAGTTGGATATCTGTCATGGTGTTGGTCTGATTTCGCTCGCCTCCCGTACCAACATTCCATAACGCCGAACATAACGTGATGTGCATCTCACTAAACGCACATGTCCATGAGACAAGCGACTCTCACGGACCTGGAACTGGAGAGCGCCGCTTCTGATCTCACGCACTTACTCCTCGCGAACCTAAAAACCAGTGCCTCCCTCGCGTGTAACGCTTCGCCACGATGTTCGCGGGCCATTCCCCAGGTGTTGCGTCTAACCATTCGCGACGGTTCGCCTTGCGATCGAGGGACGGTCTGAGCTGCAAACCGTGCAGGGATCCACGCAACAAAGGCGGGAACTCAAGTTGATTGAGGCTCTCCCGCTGGACAGGGGGCGAAACTGCGCGCTACGCCGATTTGTACTTGGCCGGGCAGGGCGCCCGAGAGTCGATCGCACTACGCTTTGTGCGTTGGCCTTTGAATTTTTTTATTGACCGGGCCACGCGCACCATATGAGGGTGCGCGCCTGGGATGCTTTAGGGCTTCGCTGCTGTGCCCCCGCGCGTCAGCGGTAGACCGGCGTTACCCAGGCCTCCGCTCAGCACATACGCATCATAGCCGCGCTCGACCATGATGTAGGCCGCGGCCGAGCTGCGGCGCCCGGTGTCGCAGTAGACGACGTAGGGCTTGCCGCGATCGAGCGTCGAAAGCTTCAAGCGCACCAGATACAAGGGCACGTTGAGCGAGCCTTCGATGGCGAGGTTCTGATGCTCACTCGGCAGGCGCACGTCTAGCCAGCGGCCGCCGCGCTCGATGAGCTCGCGCGCCTGCTCCGGAGTCACCCACTGCAGCAGCGGCTCGTTCATCAGCTCGCGGAAATCCTGTTTGTTGAGGCGCATCAGCACCCCATCAGTGAGCATGGTGACGGTGGCGTTGCGCTTGGCTTCCGCAATCAGCGCCTCTTCACCGAAGGTGTCCCCGACGCCGAGCTCGGCTAGCTTGATGCCCTCACGGCTGAGGGGCGTCTCGCGGGTCACGACGCACTTGCCGCTCACGATGATGTAGAAGTAATCCCCCTCGGCGCCCTGCTTGATCACGCCCTCGCCCGCCTTGAAGGGCGTGCGCTGCAGGCGCTGGAAGATGGCCTGGATGTTCGCCGGCGGTATGCGGTGAAAGGCGTTGGTTTGCAGCAGCGTCGTCATCCAGTCATCGTCACCTGCGCGCTCGAGCTGCGTCTGCAGCTCCGCAACCTCGTAGCTGCCGGTCTGATCCCAGGTGATCATGACGTCGAGCAGGTCGCTGTCGATGGATAGGTAGCTGATGTCGTCCACGGCTCGCACGGTGGCGCGGCGCGGCAGCTGGGGGGACAGCGGGCTGCGCGCCTCGGGCGTACCGCTGCGCACCAGCCCGGTGTGGCCGCCGTCGTCGGTTTCCACCACGCCGCTCACCAGCCATATGGTGCGCTTGTCGGTATCGCCCTTGCTGAACAGGGCGCGCCCCGCGGACAGCGCGCGCACGCTCACCTTCTTCGAGAGCGCAGCCAGGTTCTCGCGCTTCATGGCGTCGAGCGGCGCGAAGTTGCGCAACAATTCAACCGACGCAGCTTGCTCTTCGGACATTTTCCAGATAATCCGCGCGCTTGCGCGCTGCAATGTTTGATGGTAGCACAGCGCTTTAAATGCGCCGGGGACCGGTCACGGTTTTTGGGTGTCCGCCACGAGGTTCCACCCACTGTCTGGCGCAAAGCGCTCGCCGTAGCGTGCGGCCAGTTCTGTGAGCCGCGTCACGACCGCGGACACGCCGCGGGCGCGCGCGTAGCACAGCGGGCCGCCGCGGAAAGGCGCAAAACCGGTGCCGAAGAGGACCGCAGCATCGACTAGATCCGCGCTCGCGACGATGCGCTCGCGCAGGCAGGCGACGCATTCGTTCAGTAGCACCAGGATCATGCGATCGGTGAGGTCCGGCGGGGTGCTCGCGCCCGGCGAGGAGCTCTTCAGCGCCTTGCCTTCGCGCCAGAGGTAGAAGCCCTCGCCGCTCTTCTTGCCCAGCTTCTTCGCAGCGATCAGCTCGTTCAGGCGCGTGATCTGCGTCACCGGCCGCTCGAGCTGCTGGGCGATGATCTCCCCGACGTGTGCGGCGACGTCCAGTCCCACGACGTCAGTCAGCTCGAGCGGACCCATGGGCATGCCGAAGTGCACGGCAGCTGCGTCGATGACCGTGAGCGGGATGCCCTCCTGAGCTGCGAGCATCGCCTCGTATAGATACGGGGTCAGCACGCGATTGACCATAAAGCCAGGCGCACTGCGACAGGCGATCGGGAGTTTGTCCAGGCGGCGCGCAAAGCCTGTGGCGCCCTGCACCGCGGCCGCATCGGTGCGCTCGGCATGCACGATCTCGATGAGCGGCATCTGTGCCACGGGATTGAAGAAGTGCAGTCCGACCAGACGCTCCGGGCGCTCGAGTTTCTGCGCCAGCGGCTCGAGCATGATGCTCGAGGTGTTCGTGGCGAGCAGCGCAGCGGCCTTCATGCGCGGCTCGAGCCGCGCGTAAAGCTCCTGCTTGGCGCTGAGATCCTCGAAGATGGCCTCGATGATGACATCCGCGCCGGCCACGCCTGCGCCGGCCACGTCCGCCGACAGCCGCGCGCGCGCGGCGGCGTTCTTCGCCGGGTCCCGCAACCGCCGGTCGAACAGCTCCTGGGCGCGCTTGAGCGCCGGCTCCACGTACTCGAGCGTGCGATCCTGCAGCGTCACCGTAAAGCCGCGCAGTGCCGCCCAGGCAGCGATATCCCCGCCCATGACACCGGCGCCGACGACGTGCACGTTGCGGATGTCGGCGCCGCTCTTGCCGCCGCTTCCTTTGAGCGAGTCCTGCAGCAGGAACACGCGCACGAGATTGCGTGAGGTCTCGGTGGTGAACAGGTGCGCGATCGAGCGGGCCTCGGCCTCAAATGCCGCCTCGCCATGCGCCCCGTAGCGCGCCCACAGGTCGATGATGGCGTAGGGTGCGGGGTAGTGCGCCTTCGGGGCACGGCGCGCGACCTGGGCGATCAGCGTGCGCCGCAGTAGCGGGCGCAGCGGGGCGGCGCTCAGCAGCCGCTCGAATAGCGGTGCACGCCGCGGCGCCGGGGCCTGTGCCAGAATCTCGCAGGCCGCCGCGCGCAGCTGCGCCTCCGGCACCAGACGGTCGACCAGGCCTGAGCGCAGCGCCTGCTGCGCGCGCACCGGCTTGCCGGTAAGCATCATCTGCATGGCCGGGCGCACGCCCGCCACGCGCACCGTGCGCACCGTGCCCCCGAAGCCCGGATGGATCCCGAGCAGCACCTCGGGCAAGCCGAGCGAGAGACGCTCGTCATCGGCCGCCACGCGGTAGCGGCAGGCGAGGGCGAGCTCGAGTCCGCCGCCGAGTGCGAACCCGTGCAGCACGGCCACCGTCGGGCATTTGAGCGCCGCCAGGCGCGCCATAACCTCCTGGCCGCGGTGGATGAGCCGGTAGCCGCTAGCCTCATCCGCAAGGCTGGTGAACTCCTTGATGTCGGCGCCCGCCACGAAGCCACTTTTCTTCGCCGAGATCAGCACCACCCCCTTGGGGGGCTCGCGCTCCAAACCCCCGAGCAGCTCATCGAGCTCGCCCAGCACGCTGCCGGAGAGGACATTGGCGGAGGTGCCCGGCTTGTCGATGGTGAGCCAGGCGATGCCGCCCGCATCGCGCTCGAGTTTCCAAGATGAGGTGAGGCTGTCGCTCATCGGCGCCTCAGGCCGCAGACGCGGCGCGCGCCGCGCCCGCGCGCACGCGCACATCGCACACCAGCGGTCGGTGATCCGAGAAGCGCACGTCCGGCACACGGAAGTCCGTCACCTCGATACCTTCGCTCACCAGGATGAAATCCAGCTCGATGCGCGGCACGCGCGCGGGGAAGGAGGGCAGGCCTGCGGTGTTGGCGCTGCGCAGCCCCGCGGCACGCATGAACAGGTAGATCTCGTGCGTGCCCCAGAAGGTGTTGAAGTCTCCGGCCACGATCACCGGTTTGGCCGACTGCACGATCAGGTCGTGCAGCGAGCGCAGCTGGTACTGGCGGTGGCGGAACTTCACCGACAGGTGCACCAGGAAAACGCACACATCGGAGAGCTCCAGCTCGATGATCAGCCGCTTGATGCCGGTGTCGAAGTAGTGGAAGCGCTCGCTGTGCACGCTGGGTGCGGACAGGAAGGCGTTGCCCTGCTTGCGTACGATGGGCATCAGCTGGTTGATCGAGCCGGCCCCGTACTTGCACTGGAAGGTCGTGTAGTGGCCGAGCTGTCCGGCGATGTGCTCCGCCTGGTTCAGCATGCCGGTGCGGATCGAGCCGGTGTCCACCTCGATCAGTCCGACCACATCGGGGTGCTCCGCACGGATGAACTCCGTGATGCCGCTGAGCACCTTGCGGTTGCTGCGCAGATAGCCCGCCCCCGGCAGCGGCAGATGAAACGCCGGTCCGGTGCCGGTGGCGTAGCGGATGTTGTATACGAGGAGTCGCACCTTCGGAGAGCAACCTTGATGCCGCATTGCGGGGCGGTCATTCTATCGCGCTGCGTAGCGGCATGCGGCCCTGGCCGGCGGGAACGGCCGCGCCGCCGCATTCGGTGCGCCGCCGCGGTATCTTCGCCGGCGGCCTTATGCGAGACTTCTGCGCATGTCCCAGGCCAATCCGCTTCGCCTGTTCGTTACGCACGCCTGGCAGACGAGCGATGACTATTTGCGCGTATTCGAGTATCTGGAGAGCGCGCGCAACTTCTTCTACCGCAACTACAGCACCCCCGATCGGCCGCCGACCGAGGAGCGGGAGGCACAGCGTGAGGATCTGCGCCGTCAGATCGCGCCGGCCGAGGCGGTGATCGCGCTATCGAGCCTGTACGACACGCACCAGGACCTGCTCACGTTCCAGCTGCTGTTTGCGCAGGCGAGCAACAAGCCCGTGGTGCTCATGAAGCCCTTCGGCGCGGCCCGGGAGCTGCCGAAAACCATCCTCGATCTTGCAACCGAGGTCGTCGACTGGGATGAGCGTGCTCTGGTGGATGCAATCCGCCGCGAAGCGCGTCACGAGGAGACGACGCGCTGGGATACCATCGAGTTCAAGCTCGACTGAGAGCTATGCCTCGGCGGCGTAGAGCGCCACCACCTGGGGCACACTCTTCAAGGGCTTCAGCCGCGCACCGCCCGCAGCGCTACCGTTCAGGAGCTGCTCGGTCAGCGCGGAGGAACTCTCACGTACGGCCTCACGTGCCAGTGCCGCGAACATGCGCACGACACTGCAGGCGATCTCGGTTGCCTCACGGTTGGACATCTTGCGCACGGTGGCGCGCACAGCGTCCTCCC